>OLQI01000097.1_pt1 | contig 93255 bp, 65 predicted proteins | sample 1672171 | NCBI WGS metagenome assembly OLQI01 (sample SAMEA3136655, study PRJEB25190) | human gut metagenome
ATATTGTAGATAGATATTTTTATCTAAATTGAAACAGTAAATATTTTAGAAGAACGAAGATCCACTACTTACTCTGAAATTATTGAAATATTCCGATGATAGTCACTAAAAAGATATATTTTCTTTTTATGAGTTATATGTACCTACCTATGGTTATTCCATAAGAATTAGATAAAGAACTAGATTTTAACCAAGCTTGGCATGATTATCTTATATTATACACAATATTTATAAAATTAAATTTAAAATGCCGATTTCTTCATTTTACTATTACATACAGGCAGGTCAAATCATCCCCCTCCATTCCCCGTCATTCTCGAGTAAGCAGAATACATCAGCTTCTGTCCCCCAATCCCTTCCACCTGTTTAATTCATTTTCTCCAGCCACAGCACAGAAGCCAGTGAACTTCATAAGCCATATTTGTGGTCTCGGAGCAAGTGTTGGATGCGAGCGCGTGGAGCGAACATTCAACGCGCCGCGACTAAAAGCACAAATATGGCTTATGAAGTTCACTGGCTTCGTCTGTTGTTTACTTAATGAATTAAATAGTAAAAAATATTGTAACCTTTTTAGTTTTCATTTGTTATATGTATGAAAGAAGTCGAAAAGTATCGAGGAAAGGGAGTGAGAATCTGGATAAGCATTTGTTAGAAGCGTTATATCACCGTTATTATAAGGAGCTATACATTTTTGTATATTCTCTTTGTGGAAGTGAGACAGTAACCGATGATATTTTGCAGGATACATTTTTAAAAGCTCTGCTGGCATTGAAAGATTCTCACACTAATATGCGGGCATGGCTTTATATGGTAGCCCGGAATCTTTATTATAATTATTATAATAGGCAGAAGAATTTGTTTTCCATAGAAACAGAAGAAGTGGATAGAAGAAATTCAAGGGAGAAGATTATTTCTGGTGAAGGAGAAGCCTTTATTCAGAATGATATTTTGGAAGAGATATTACATAAAGAAGAAAAAAAGAGGGTGTGGGATGCTGTGAACCGCCTGAAAGGACAGAAGAAGGAAGTAATACTATTACAGTATTTTGGAGATTTTTCGCAAAAAGAGATTGCAGCAATGCTAAAAATAACTCCAGGTAATGTGAAGGTTCTTTCTTATCGTGCAAAGAAGGAATTAAAAGAATATTTAACGAAGGAGGAAGGAAGATGACATACCGCGAATTACTGGAATTATATAAGACCGGAGAATTAGAATTAGAACAGAGAAAAAAGGTAGAGAAAGATATTGAGAGGCAGGAAGCGATAAGTGATTACCTTTATGAGCAGGAAGATATTCCAGAACTTAATGATATTTTTGAGGAAAAAGCAGCCGCTGAGAAGAATAATAAGAGGAACGATGATATAGAGGATATAGATACAAAATTTATAGAGATGGTCAACCGTTCAATCAGACGTGCGTTTCGCAGAATGGGGCTGACTATTTTAGCGGCGGCATGTGTGCTGATTTTATTTGTACAATTCTGCCTTCCAACGATTGTATCATGTTTTTATTATAATCCAGCGAAGAATATAGGAGACAAAGATTACGCGATAAGTAAGATGAGTCGTGATATGGCGGTATATTCTGAAGTTTTTCTACCAGGGAAAAGGAGAGGTTCTGTGCAGGTGGAAGCAAAAGGATATGGGAATTATAATATCACAGTCAATCAGACTTCCAGTTTTACAGGTAGCCTGACAGATGTATCAGGAGAAATCACACGGGGAGAGCTAAGATACTATGATAACAATATTTTTAAAAAGCCAGCTACAAATGTTTTTGTATATGGAAGCATTGCTGGAAAGGAAGAAAATACGGTAGAAGAGAATTTAAAATATACAAGAAAATACTTTGATGTGAAAGACGATGAAGAAATCAATCTATGTGCGGCAGGATCTAAGGAAGAGTCTCTCAAAACATTACAGGAATTAGATGAAAGAAAAATGTATATAGGCTATGTTTCTTTAGATAAAATTATGTCATATGCCGACTTTAAGAAATATGTGGATAAGCAGGATTTAGCAGAAGTATGGTGTGCGGTGCAGGTAGCAGAACTGGAGAAGGAAGAAGAAGGAGTAGTAAACTTTCAGTCGAATATACCGAATATTGGATTTGTATGCAATCCTTCTTATAACACAGCAATTAAGTGGGATGAGAAAAAGTATCCAAACCTTTTACCAGGGTGTGAAACACAAGATATGGGTAATGAGGACGAATGGGATGAACCGGAAGAAAACCTTAAAAGTGAAAGCAATGCCAGACAGCATTTTGTCAGTTTACTTAACTATCTTTCCAATCAGAAGAAGTTCCTCGCTATGATGGAGAAAGATAACAGTAATTATACAACCAAAGAATTAAAAGAGATGGTATCCTACATCAAGAAGAATGGGATAAAAGTGTATGGATTTACTACAATCGCAGATAAAGAGACATTATTAAAACTCAGCAAACAAAGCGAAGTATACGAAATATACACAGAAGAAGTGAGATGACTATTTAATTCAGTAAAACGGCAGACGCCCGCGACGAGAACCAATACTCTATATTTGTGGTCTCGGAGCAAGTGTTGGATGTGAGTGCACAAGCGAACATTCAACACGCCGCGACTAAAATCACAAATATGGCTGATGGGGTTCACTGGATTCATCTGCATCTGCCTAATGAATGAAACAGCAATTCACATTTATTTCACATAATGTTCGTTGACAACTTTAGCTTTGAAAGTTTACAATAGTCCAATAGACAATAGTAACTGATTGTAAGAATTTTCAGAAAGTATTATTGTCTGTAAGTATACAGAAAGGAAGTAACAGACAGTTATGAAAGAAGTAAAGACACCGAGAAAGCCGTTTATTTTTTATTATATTATTGTGCTTCTCGTACTCATGCTGGTCAATATGTTTGTTATGCCGATGATTAGAGAGGCGAGCATTAAGAAGGTTGATTATAATGAGTTTATGAATATGACATTAAATAAACAGATTAAAAAAGTAGAGATTGATGATTCACAGATTACATTTACCGATCAGAATGGAACCGTTTATAAGACGTCCAAGATGGATGGTGACTGGGGATTAACGGAGAGATTATATCGTTCAGGAGCTGAATTTACGACACAGGTTCAGGAACAGATGTCTCCAATATTATCCTTCCTGTTATCCTGGATTATCCCAATTGTGTTGTTCTCCGCATTAGGATATTATGCGCAGAAGAAGATGATGAACAAGATGTCCGGCGGTGGTCCGAATATGATGTTTGGTATGGGTAAGAGTAATGCCAAAGTCTATGTACCGTCCGAGGAAGGTATCCGTTTTAGTGACGTAGCGGGTGAAGATGAGGCGAAGGAGAACTTAGCTGAAATCGTAGATTATCTGCATCAGCCATCAAAGTATTCAGAGATTGGTGCTTCCATGCCGAAGGGAGTTCTTTTAGTAGGCCCTCCGGGAACAGGTAAGACGATGCTTGCCAAAGCCGTAGCTGGTGAAGCGAATGTACCATTCTTTTCTATCTCTGGTTCTGAATTTGTAGAGATGTTTGTTGGTATGGGTGCTTCAAAAGTAAGAGATTTATTTAAGCAGGCGAAGGAAAAAGCTCCATGTATCGTATTTATCGACGAGATTGATGCTATTGGTAAGAAGAGAGATGGACATATCGGCGGTAATGACGAGCGAGAGCAGACTCTCAACCAGCTTCTTACAGAGATGGATGGCTTTGAAGGTAATAATGGCGTTATCATTTTAGCGGCAACAAACCGTCCAGAATCTCTTGATCCGGCATTAACCAGACCGGGACGATTTGACCGCCGTGTACCAGTAGAACTTCCAGATTTAGTAGGAAGAGAAGCCATTTTAAGAGTACACAGTAAAAAGACTCGTCTTGCTGATAATGTAGATTTGCATGCCATTGCCCGTATGGCCGCAGGCGCTTCTGGCGCAGAACTTGCTAACATTATTAATGAGGGTGCCTTAAGAGCAGTAAGGAATGGCAGAAGAATAGTAACACAGGCGGATCTTGAAGAAAGTGTAGAAGTAGTAATCGCAGGATATCAGAAGAAGAATGCTGTCCTTTCACCAAAAGAGAAGATGACAGTTGCTTACCATGAGATTGGTCATGCTTTAGTTGCTGCTAAGCAGACAAATTCTGCACCAGTACAGAAGATTACGATTATTCCACGAACTTCTGGTGCGTTAGGATACACGATGCAGGTAGAACAGCAGGATAAATATCTTATGACGAAGGAAGAAATCCAGAATAAGATTGCAACACTCACAGGTGGACGTGCAGCAGAAGAAATTGTGACAGGAACAATAAGTACAGGAGCTTCTAACGATATTGAACAGGCAACAAAGCTTGCAAGAGCGATGATTACCCGTTACGGTATGACAGACGAATTCGACATGGTTGCAATGGAAACTGTCAATAATCAGTATCTCGGTGGAGATGCTTCCCTTGCATGTTCTGCAGACACACAGAAGAAGATTGATGAGAAGGTTGTAGAAGTTGTAAAAGCCCAGCATAAGAAAGCATTAGATATCTTGAATGAAAACAAAGATAAGCTTCATGAACTGGCGAACTTCCTCTATGAGAAAGAAACGATTACTGGTGAAGAATTTATGCGGATTCTGGAATCCTAATTAAATACTATTAATTATTAACTATAAATGAGGGAATTTAAAATATTGCACAACTATGTCCGCATTATAAAGACATACTTTACTTGACTGGTCTGAATGTGTTTAGACTACAAACAAGAAGCGTCAGCTTCAGATAAATAAAAACTATATGAAAAGTCGGAATGTGCTTAGACTACAAACAAGAAGTACCTATTTTTGTGTATTTTTCTGTATTTGCTCACTTACAGTTATTAAAAATAAAAAAGAGAAATCTATCAACGACGTAATATTATTTGGGAGAAGGTATGTTTGATATACCTTTTCTTACTTTGATATATCGTATGATGGAGTTCTCTTTTTTTATCTCCATTGTAAGAAAGATTCCTAGAGCATTTTTCAAACACGCTCTAGAGTACATTAAATTTATAAAATAATAATGATTATTAATATTGAAAAAGCTTGCAAGAATAGACAGGACAAGATATAATCTTAATAGTTACAATTACTTTTAAAAATTCAAGAATGCCCCGACATTCTTGCTGCGAGATGCGTGTCATGCAATGCATGACATACTTCTTCTGCGCATCTCTGCAATCCTGCCGGAGGCTATATCAGATGGAGGATTGACTCCCCCACTGATATTGATTTGTAGCTTGCAACCTACAGAGGCGGGAGTCATCTCACATCTGATATAAATTTACACTCAGAAGAGAGATATAATTTGCGATTGATAAAATGGAGGAATACTATGCGAAAAAAAGAACGAGCAGCGATTGTAATAGAGCGTTTAAAAAAAGAATATCCAGGAGCAGACTGTACATTAGATTACAATGAAGCGTGGAAGCTTCTTGTCAGCGTGCGCCTTGCAGCACAATGTACAGATGAGCGAGTAAACATTATTGTCAAAGATTTGTTTGCAAAATACCCAGGTGTGAACGAACTTGCAGAAGCAGAGCCAGAAGATATTGAAGCGATTGTACGCCCATGTGGACTTGGAAAAAGCAAAGCAAGAGATATCAGTAAATGTATGCGTATGCTGCGGGATGAATTCGGCTCAAAGGTACCGGATAACTTCGAGGATCTCTTAAAACTTCCGGGAGTAGGAAGAAAAAGTGCAAACCTCATTATGGGGGATGTCTTTGGCAAACCTGCGATTGTAACAGACACACATTGCATCCGTCTCTGTAATCGAATCGGTCTTGTCGATAATGAGAAAAATCCGAAAAAGGTGGAGATGGCTTTGTGGAAAATTATACCGCCAGAAGAAGGAAGCGATTTTTGCCACCGTTTAGTGTATCACGGCAGAGAAGTTTGTACCGCCAGAACAACCCCTTATTGTGAAAAATGCTGTCTTGCTGACGTTTGTAAGTCTTACGCTTCTTATATGAAAGAAAAAAATCAGTGAAAAGGAATTGTCGAAACTAAAATTTTGTAGTAGAATAATTTCAACCGAGCCAGTCTTTACAAAGATTTTTACAAAGAATAAGGCTATGGATTAAGGTAAAACTGAAACTTATCACATTGGAAAAAAGGATGGACAAGATGAAAGAATTTAAACCAATCAAAGAAGGAAAAGTCCGCGAAGTATACGATAACGGGGACAGCTTAATTATCGCTGCAACAGACAGAATTTCAGCATTTGATGTAATTTTGAAAAATGAAGTGAAAGACAAAGGTGCTATTTTAACACAGATGTCCAAGTTCTGGTTCAATCTTACAGAGAATACCGTACCAAACCATATGATTTCAACAGATGTGAAAGATATGCCGGAATTTTTCCAGAACGAAAAGTATGCCGGACGCAGCATGATGTGCAAGAAGCTTGAGATGTTCCCAGTCGAATGTATCGTTCGTGGTTACATCACAGGAAGTGGCTGGGCAAGCTACCAGGAGAACGGAACCGTTTGCGGTATCAAGCTTCCAGAAGGATTACAGGAATCTGAAAAATTACCTGAACCAATTTACACTCCTTCCACAAAAGCTGATTTAGGAGACCATGACGAGAACGTATCCTATGATAAGACAGTAGAAATCCTTGAAAAGCTTTATCCAGGAAAAGGTAATTATTATGCTAATATCTTAAAAGAGTATACTATTTCTCTCTACAAGAAATGTGCAGAATACGCATGGGAAAAGGGAATCATCATCGCAGATACCAAGTTTGAATTCGGTCTTGACGAGCAGGGCAGAGTTGTGATCGGTGATGAGATGCTCACACCAGACAGCTCCCGTTTCTGGCCAAGAGAAGGATATGAAGCAGGTAAGGGACAGCCTTCCTACGATAAACAGTTTGTAAGAGATTGGTTAAAACAGAACCCAGACAGCGATTATGATCTTCCAGAAGAAGTAATCGATAAGACAGTTGCAAAATATAAAGAAGCATATGAGCAGTTAACAGGAGAACCATTTGAGGCTTAATCTATTGTAAATCTGTAAAGTATGTTTTAGCAGAGAAAGACGATACGTTTCCACGAAAGTGTGGGGGTATCGTCTTTTTTTGTATCATCTTTCGATATATTTTGACCTATAAATTAGAATCTATTATAATTTATAATAACTAGGGTTTATAATAGCTAAAGTACGTTTGAAAAATCAAAAAGTAATTTGTAGTATATTTTGTTTTCTTTTGATAGCAGTTAGAATGCTATGTTACTCTCATTTAGATGAAATATTCCATGAATTGTAACATGCATTTTGAAGAATACATAGAATACATTTTTCAAATATAATATAAAACTTTATAATTTCAGATAAAAGATAGGAATGAATAACATATATGAGAAAAAAGCAGCTTCCAAAGAGAATAGAAATTTTAAGAAAAGCCTTTGAGAATAAATGGAGTTTAGAGGCCGTGAATAAAGAATTAGAAGATAATCTTTGTGAGCGGCTGTATGCAAGAAATATATATGAAGCAGGATTGATATATGCTTTTTGCTTAGGGTTTGATTATGAAAACTGGAAACAATTGTATACCGCATATGAAGAGGAACGAAAAGATGCCAGAGACTATATACAAAGCCCCGAAAAAAATATAATTGCTACATATAAAAAAGAACAAAAAGATACGAAAGAATGTATTCAAAGTCTTGAACAAAATATGGTTACCACATATGAGAAAAAAAGAGTGCCATCTTATAGCGGAATCTGGTCAGGAAAAATAACGTTAAAACAAATATATGAATATATTATGTATAATTCAAAGGAGAACTTTCAGACAGGAACAGTGACAGAAGAGTTAGAAGAAAAGCTATGGAAAGAGCAGGAGAATACTCTGCCAGACAAAACTTCAATAGGCTTTTTGGATAAAAAGAAGAATTTTATAGCTTTCATGAATGAGAATCAGAAACAATTCTCTGAAGTGAGAGAGAAAGCGAGATACTATTTTTGCAAATACCTGTATTTTTATATAGAGGAACGTTGTGAGAATTATTATGATAAATGCAGAACCGAAGAGACCGAAGAAAAGATTTATGGGGAGAGCCTTTTTTTAGAATATTGTATTCAAGCGGAAAAGAATGCATTAAATCAGCTTACAATGTTAAAATTACTTACTCCTTTAAAAAATGAAGCGAAAAAAGCGAAAGTGTCACTATCTTTAGAGCAAAGAAAAGAATATTTACGGAATGCAGCGTTATCATTTCGTGGCATTTTTAATGAATTTAATTATTTTTATTTTGGCTTTGTTTCACTGGGATGGGTGGAAATGTTATTTGAATTTTATGGGCCACTGAAAGATTGGAGCGAAGAGGAAAAAATAAGGATTGCCTGTTCTTTAGGCTATTGTAAGAAGAACCCATCAGATGAAGAAAAAGAGAAAGCATTTTTGCAATTAGAAAGATTAAGTAAAAAACAAGAAAATACAGAGAAACAGCTTGATGAAAAATATGCGATTGGTATGGAACGGGCAGGATATCAAAGTGGAAGAAGCGGAGAAACATATTTTAGAGATTTTATTACGGGAAGAAGAGATATCAACAGGGATACGTTGCTGGCCTTTCTGGTGTTTGTTCAAGCTGAAACAAAACTAGATCTGAAAGACAAGCTCACTATCGCAAGGATTAACAGAATTCTATATAATTGCGGGTTTGCACAACTTAGGCCAGATCGGGAATTTGATGAATTTATTCGGAAATATCTAACGGGAGAGGCGAAAGAAGAAGTTTTATATGAGGCGGCAGAGAGGGCTGCACTTAAGAGCGAAGATTTCTATTTATATAAGTTGTATCAACAGGCAAAAAGCTGCCAAAAGGAATTAGAAGGAAAGTTGATTTAGAAAAGAATTTGCGAATACATAAGGGATAAAGGAAGAAATATGGAAAAGGAAAACTGGCTTTTAGAGGAAACGCTACTTCATGAAAAATACCAGATAAAAAAAGTATTAGGACAGGGCGGATTTGGAATTACCTATCTTGCATATGATCAGACCTTGCAGCAAAATGTGGCGATAAAAGAATATTTTCCAGTAAAGATTGTGAGGAGACTTGGAAATACTTTAAGAAAAGGACAGGGAGAATATGAATTATCAGCAACAGCTATGGTTTATCCACAAAATGGTCAGGAAGAAAAATATTTAAATGGAATGCAAAACTTCCTTGAAGAAGCACAGGTGCTTTTTGGAAAGTTTGATGTAGAAGGACTGGCAGCCGTTAAAGATTATTTTGAAGAAAATGGTACGGCGTATATAGTTATGGAGTACCTTTCCGGACCGACACTTCAAGAGTATGAGAAGGAACATAAAGGAAAAATTAGTGAGAAGCAGGCTGAGATATTACTAGAACCAGTTATAAATGCACTTGCGTATATTCACAGCATTGGCATTGTACATTGTGATATCAGTCCGGATAATTTGATTTTTAATAAGGAAGGACAACTCAAATTAATTGACTTTGGAGCCGCGAAAAATAAGAAAAAAGAAAAAGAAGAACAATATTGTAAGGGAGGATATACTGCACCAGAGCAATATTTAGAGAAAGAATTCGTTGGTCCGTGGAGCGATGTATATTCTTTGTGCGCTGTCTGGTATGAAATGCTTACAGGAATAAAAGTGCCACCAGCAGTAGAACGGTTACAAAAAGACCGATTAAAAAACATGACGATGGCATCTGAAGTGTCAGAGCAAACGAACAATATTCTAAAAAAAGGGCTTTCTCTAGAAATACAAAAGCGATATTTTTCAGTGCTCAATCTTTCTTGTGATATAAAGAGTAATATGGAAAGTAAAGAAGAAATAACAAAACAGTATATGAAGGACACCCGGTTCGTTTGGGGAACGCTCTGGCTTCAGATTACAACAGATATTAATGAAAGAAATATTTCTCAGGAAAAGAAATGGCTATCAAGGAGAAAAATAAGAAAGGGAATATATGCAGTAGGAATCGTGTTGCTTTTATTTTTATGCGGAATTAGCGGTAGAGAATATTACATAAGAAGTTATCCACAACAATATTTTACATATAAAGCAAAACAAAAAAATGATTACTATATACTCCATCCAAGAGATAAAGAATATACAACGCAAATGTCAGGATATGACTCTTTAATGAAAAAAATAAAAAAGTATTCTTATAAAAAAGAAAACTGGGGAGTGCTGGCATGCTACAGCATATCAGAACAGGAAGTAAAAAAGTTAAATCTTGTAAGTAATGAATATTTTAAATTTGCTCTTTCTGAAACAGAAATAGAAAAGGCAATACTACTTTGTATGAATATAAAGAAAAGAGATTTGGAATCTACAGCATATGCATCAGAAGGGCAGGTTTATCAGAGACAGCAGGGAAAATTGAAATCTTTGACAGTAGGTTTTCAGAAACAAAAATTAGTTACCTGTATGGATCATGAACAAATTAAAATTATATATGATCCAATAGATAAGGGGGTATACAAAGTGGCATTTCAGGGAAGTTATGAGAGAGTAAAACTGTTTATGAAGAAGATGAATTCGATTCTTTGCCCCCAAAATTATCTTACAACAGAGGATTATAACTATATTTTAGATCATTACAAATCGGGTAAATCAGACTATGTATCTTATAAGCTTGGAAGACAATATAAAATTATGTTAGACGCGACAGATGAAGAAGAAACAGAATATAAAGACTATGAAGTTTCTATACAGGGAGATCAGTTTATATCAAATATTTATTAAGAGGAAGAGTTGTGGAAAAAGAAGAAATAAGGATAAAACAACGGTATAAAATTGAAAAAGTTTTGGGGCAGGGAGGATTTGGAGTAACCTATCTTGCCTATGATGAGGAACTTTGCCAGGAAGTAGTACTAAAAAAGTATCGTTGGGAACATGGAAGTTTGGATAACGAAGTAATAAATAAAAGAGATTACTACAAAAAGCAAAGAAAAGCATTTTTGAATGAGGCGAGAATCTTGTCATCCCTTTTTGATATTAAAGAAGTAGTCAAAGTACTTGATTATTTTGAAGAAAGGGAAAATGCTTACATTGTTATGGAGTTTGTGCAGGGAATTTCTCTTAGACAATATTTAGAAAGCCGTAATCAGCCAATGAGCTTTACGGAGGCATGGAATTTTCTTCTCCCCGTAATGGAGGCATTAGAAAAAGTGCATCAGAATAAATTGATTCACAGAGATATTTCCCCAGATAACTTTATTATAAAAGAAGATGGTTCGATTAAGTTACTTGATTTTGGTTCAGCAAGGGAATATGCAGAAGAAAAAACAATGACAGTCCTCGTAAAAAAAGGATATGCGCCGCCAGAGCAGTATAGCAGAAAAGGAAAACAGGGTCCATGGACAGATATATATTCTATCTGTGCAACACTTTATGAGATGATTACAGGGGTTATCCCACAGCCGGCAATGGAAAGGTTGAAAGCAGATAAGCTGTATTTACCTTCATCTTATGGTTGTGACATAACGCCATTACAAGAAAAAATTTTGATGAAAGGACTGGCTTTAGATTATAAAAAACGATATAAGGATATTGCAGAGCTAAAAAATAGTTTTTTTCCAGAAAAACAAGAAAGACAAAAGAAAAACAAAAAATACGGGATTCTTATATGCACTGTATGTATCCTGCTTTTAACTGGAGCAATATTAGGGAAGCAGAATCATGATAAAAAAGAGGCATTAGCTGAAGCAAAAAAACAGTTGACATTAGGTGAATATGCAAGAGATTCTAAAGAACATAAAAAATTGCTGAATTTACTTGTAAAATATGGGAAATATAAAGGAAAACAGGAAGAAGAAAAAATCTATGAACTTCCCCAATCCAGCGTTTTAAACATAAATAAGCAGTGCGATATTTATGTTTTTGAAAAATATAAAGAAGAGTATCTATCCTATATACGAAAGGAAGGGTTTCAACTAAAATTAAAAGATAAAAAATACCGTGGAGATGTTTATATGGAGCCGTGTGGAGGAACACTATCGACTTATTTTACATATAAAGAAACGTATGCGATAGGACAAAATACTTATATACAGCTTGTATATGATATTGCAACCCATAAGATTTCAAAAGTAGTAGTCTATCGAAAGGATGAAAACCAGAATAAAAAAAGAATGATTGAAGCAGCATCAAGGTCATTTCTGTTTTTATCAGACGATTGGAACTGTCCGATAAAAGTTACAAAGAGAAAAGTAAAACGGATAGTAAAAAAGAATGAAGAGGATATAAAAAATAAAAATGGTCATTATTATAGATGGATAGGAGTTTCAGACTGCAACATTGGATGTGACAGGAATGAGGAGAACGGAATATTTATGCAGATAGACAATTACGATTATAAGTAAGCAGTGATTTTTTAAAACAAATTTTATGAAATGGAGGTATATACTAAAAGAAATAGAAATAAAGACAGGGGAGAGAAATGTGGAATCATATTACCGGCTGCAATATGAAGTATTACGACGTATTGATGATGGAAAAACAGACGAAGTAAAAGAATATCTGGAAACAAAAATATACCAGAAAGATACAGATGCACTCACAATTTTAGGACTCCTCTATTTTTATGGTGTTGGCTTGGAAATGGATAAACCCAAGGGGAAAAAGATGATTAACGAGGCAGTTCAAAAAGGAAATACAGCAGCTTCGTGGATCATAAAAGATATTTATAAAAACACCAACTAAGCATCTATTGAAAATATGTTACATAAGGGTTATAATTACATTTATATTGATGAATATAAACGAATAAATATTTGTATACAGCTATTCAGGCAGCTTTTTTAAGAGTCCGGCAATATAAGTCTTTACAAGACCTTTATCTTCTTTACTAAGGAGATTCCAGCAGCCAATCAGATTCTGCTGTTCTGGATTGAGGGAGGACAGTGCATCATTGTTTCCAGAGAAAAATTCAGATAAAGAGATACGAAAAGCATCACAAATCTTACATAAAGTATTGATAGATGGGACATTTCCTCGCCTAAACAGATTGTTCAGTGTAGAATATGGAATAGAAGATTCCATAGAAAGTCTGTAAAGAGACCAGTTTCTCTCATTACAAAGATTTTTAATTTGTTTTAAAACAAATTCATCTGGATTTTGATTTAACACAATGGACTCCTTTCAGATTAATAAACGTGAGTAGTATATGAAAATATAAAGTTTATAATTACTTATCCTATTATTTTAAAACATAAGGCCTATTAAGAGTAGATTTAAAAGGAAATATACATTATAACTCAAATGAGTGACAAAATGATAGAATAGAAGGCGGGGAGAAAAATGGTTATAGGAATTTGTGATGATGATAAAAAGTGGAGAGAATCATGTAAAGGAACCTTAATAGGATTCTCTACGATGATTGATATGGGCATGGAGGTCGTGTGTTTTTCAACGGCAGAAGAACTCTTAGAATATAAAGAAACCCCCTTAGATGCCGTTTTTTTAGATATAGAATTAGGAAGAGACAATGGGATTTTTGTTGCGAAAAAGTTAAATAAGGTTCGGCCCAATTGTAAAATTATTTATATGACTAATTATCTCCATTATGCAACAGAAATCTATAATACGGAGCATATATGGTTTGTCATTAAAAGTAAATTTACAGATAAGATAGGAGATATTATTGGAAAGATTGTTTCTGATATGAAAGATCAAGAAAAGAAAATTGTTGCTGAAACTAAGGAAAGAAAAAAAGTTTCTATTGCATTTCCAGATATTTTATATATAGAAAGAGATGGAAAGTATACGAAATGCGTAACTGTGTGGGGAGTCTATACGATTAAGAGAAAGTTTGATGAAATAGCAGAAGTATTATCAGGTATTGATTTTTCAAGATGTCATAATAGTTACATAGTCAATTTCAGACATGTTCGAGAGGCAAAAAGAAATTTATATACGCTTTATAATGGGCAAATTGTATATATAAGCAAGAGCCATTTAGAAGAAACAAAAGCAGATTTCCTGCAGTGGTCAATGATGTATGTATAGATAATATAAAGGGGAAAATAAGTGTATAAGGTAGCTCTGGGGGCAGTTCTTTTACTTTTTATTCATATGTGGGTAAAGGAAGTGCTTAGGGAAGAAGAAAATAACGAAAAAAGGAAAGAAGGTTTATTATCTATAATATCAACAGATGGTGAACTTCAAAAACAAATTGATATAATAAGAAAATACAGGCATGACATTCCTAAACATATCCATATGATGGAAGAGGCAATAGATAGAGATATTATGGAAAAAAGATTCTGTGATAATGAGCTTCTTAACGCAGTTGCCAAAATAAAAGAAGCAGAATGCCAGCAAAAGAATATTTCAATAAAAATAGATTTTAAATTAGAAAAAGATGCGGTAGAAAAAATCAATTTATCTGCAATAAAGGTGTCTGGATTGGTTCAAAATCTTTTGGATAATGCCATTGAGGAAAATTGCAGAATTACTGATTTAAAAGAGCGAGAGATAAAATGGACGATACTTCAAGAAGATTTTGGTGTAAAAATGCAGATAGAGAATAGATGCTCTGATATTGATAAAATTGATTTTGAAACAAAGAAAACAGAGAAAGAATTGCATGGCTGGGGCGTTAAAATAATAAAAGAAATTGTGGACGAAGCGCAGGGAACGATTCAATATATAAAAGAGCAGAATAACCGATTAAAAGTAATTGTTTTTCTACCATTTCAGTGAAAAAAGGCGGCTGATAATGTGGCAGGAGAATAATCTGGAATATAGCAGGATAGCTGTGGAATTGCGGAGGATATAAAATGAATATAGGAGAAGTTTTGATTGAGAATATACCACAGTTATGGATGGGAATGGTGGGAATACTGCTGAATAGTATTGTGGTAGGAACACTTTTTGGAAAAAGAAAGTATGATTGGTTTTTCCCGGTAATTTGTTCTGTTCGTTTTATTATATATAATATTGGATTCTTAGCAATCGGAAATGCTATGTATGGGAATGAAACATGGTATAAGATTACAATGTCTACGTTTGCAACAGTCACTGCACTGGGGGTAGGGATTGCAACGGCAGTTTTATGGCAGGAATCATTGGCCAAGACTTTGACGGGTATTTTGGCAGCAGAATGTGTTAATGATGGAATAGTCTATCAGGCAATCTCATTGAATATTTTACCGATATTAGAATACATGGGAGTATTCATTGTATTTACTATTTTATATTTTATTTTAAGACCGTTAATGAAAAGATATCGTTCTTATCAGTTAAAACATGAAGTAGTCTGCCTGACTGGAGTTTTGGGATTTTTTGGTATTGGATGGTTCAGTAATTTTTTGTATAATACATCGGCGAGTCTTCGGGAAAGACCGATGCAGATGGTAGCAGACAGTTTTATTATTGGAGGTGGAGGTGCGTTAATTATTGCATTTTCTATCTATACAATAAAAATTTTTAAAAGAAAAGGGCAATTGGAAGTAAATAGAAAAAGAATGGAAGAATATTATAGCCAAATTCAAAATCAGGCAGGAGAATTGGAAGAGATTCAAAATGAAATGGATGTAAAGTTAGATGAGTTATCTAATCTTTCTGTATCAAGTAAAAAAGAAAAAAAGCAGAAATATAAATATTATATTGAAGAATTAAAGGAAAGATATAATCATTTAAATCAATATTTTTTCTGTAAAGATTATCTTGTCGATGGAATACTTTCAGATTTTGTACAGATATGTAATCAAAAAGGTATAGAAACAGATATTCTTTTTCAAAATTATCATAGGGGTAGAATTTCTGAAGAAGATGTGATGGAAATTCTTCTTCAATTGATGGAATATGGAAAGCAGGCAGATGCGGTGAAACTTCACGGCACTGTAATAAAAAATCAGCTTGTAATTTTATTAGAATTAAAAACAGAACATAAATTGGCAGAGTTTAATAAAAAAGATTTTAAACGTTACATTACGCAATATGAGGGTGGAATATATTTAGAAAGAGAAGATGAAAAAATTTCTGTAGTCGTAGGGTTACAAATATAAAAATGTAATTTTGTGAAACGGTCTTGTCAATATCTAAGATTGACAAGACTGTTTTTTTATACATATATATCTAAGAAAATAGATATCAAACTAAAACCGCTCTAAAATGAACCACTTATGGAAAGAGTATTGAATTTAAAAATATTGATATTATAATGCAAATATAAGATATGGAAATATATAGCTTGAAAAATCATTCCCGCAAATTGTGATGCAGAGCGGTGGAAATCCGCTTTTGAAAAAATGAGCGACTATGTAAAAGATGCGAAGTTAAATATGGATTTAAATTGTGTTAAAAGAGCAATGCAGCCCGTACTTGATTTTTACAAAGAACGCGATTATAAGTCATTAGACCGGGATATGGTCTGGGCTTCCCTTGATATGCTGTAGTATGTAGTTCAAAAAAAATAATGGAATAAGGCGTTATATAATTCAGAAAAGAAATCAATTAATACTTTTTCTTTTCTGAATTTTTTGTCAGAATATATCTAAAAAGTTCGATTTAAAACCAAAAGTAGTCAGAAAATATCCATTTTCGGAGGTGATATTGAAATAGATAATAGAAACAATATAATGAAACTAACGAATGAAAAGACGGGAGGAAAGAAAGATGTTTTGCGAAAATTGTGGAAATCAGATATCTGATAAAGATATGTATTGCGCATGCTGTGGAGCAAAGATAAACAAAAGATATGCCGGGCCTTCACAGGATCAAAACTATGTAACACCAGAATGGGAACAGATACCCCCAAATGATCAATGGCCATCGAATCAGGCTAATCCAGTTAGAATGAATCAGCCTGCGCCGATGCCTGCGAATAAAGCGGCTGCTTCGAGCGGTATCCGAAATGTTTATTTTGTTGATTTTTTATGCCGGTTATTTTCTAAAGAAAATATTCCATTATGTATTTATCTGGTAATAAATATGGTAATCATAGGCGGCATAATGTCCGTATTGTTTGTTCTGCCATTACAATGGGGAATGTTATCTGGATTTTTTGTTTATCTGGCAACGATCGTGATTGCTTTATCTCCAATTGGCGAATTTATCGTAAGATTCCAGACAGGATGTAAAAAGATAAAAGATCCGGAAATTATGAGCCGTTTAGAACCATTATTTTATGAAGTATATCAAAAAGCTAAAATGCAGGAGCCATTAATTTCAGATTCTGTAAGATTATATATGAACGATGACGAGTCAGAGAATGCATTTGCAACAGGAAGAAGAACGATCTGTGTAACAAGAGGCCTTTTGAATATGCCAGATGAAGTGATAAAAGCGACATTAGGCCATGAATTTGGACATCTTGCTCATAAAGATACAGATAGATGCCTTTTAGTAGTACTCGGTAATACGGCAATCGCAGGGATTTGTACACTGATTGAACTGGGTGCATTATTTTTCAATATTGTTGCCAGTGTGATGGCAGCATTTACAAGAAATGAAAATAGTTTTATCGTGGCAATGTTTGGAGTATTTTCCAGTGTAGTAATGCTTGGTATTGTTCGTTGTTTTACTAAATTATGGACATGGATTGGTATTCTTTTAGTCATGAAAACAAGTAGAAATAATGAATACATGGCAGATGCCTTTTCCTGCAGATTAGGATATAGGGATTCATTGTGCCTGTTGCTTCAGCATTTTGGAGATGACCATCCAAAAGGCTTATTTGCCAGTCTTGCAAGCAGTCATCCAGAGAATGCGGACAGAATCAATCACATTTTAAATCAGGGTGTTGCTTATTAGAACAGGCAGGAGACAAAACGATTTATATAGTACATAAGAAATATGGGAGAAATCGATGACAGGAAATAATAACACATATTATAAAAGTTCTATGTATGAAAATAGGGGAGAAAATACAGCCCAGGAAATAATTATTGCCTTAGCGATTGCAGTCATTTCCTTACTTCTTGCAGGCGTGATCATAAGTCATTTTTCAGGAAGTCTTTCAAGTGGCAGCTATTATGGTTCAGGAAATAGCTCAGGAAATGGTGGATACAGTAATAATGATGGCAGTAGCGGCGGTGGATATGTAGGAGACGGTACAGAGGATACCGAAGATTACGATGATACTGACTACGATGATGCAGATGATACGGATGATGGCGAAAATATATATGACGATGACAGCGAATCTTCAGATGACAGTGAATCTGATGAAGCGTATGAGCCATATACCGATAACTGGAGCATGAACATCAGTGATTGTCTGTCTGTTGATGATTACTATCAGAGAGACAGCGCCGATGGAAGTTTTAGTTTTGCTTATCCGAAATATGTTTTCAATGATGCGGATATAAATGAGGAAGAAAATTATTACGATTACTATTACGAAGACGATAATGGAAACCGCACAATAGAAATGAAATTCTATAGTGAGGATGATCCGGGGGATGCGGTACAAAATGCAAAAGAACTATTTTACAGTATTAGCGGTGAACCAAGTGAAGTTCTTTATCAGGTTGAACCAAAAGATCAGGTAGGTGCTGATGGAATGGCAAGAGGAATCGTGGCCGGAACATATGATGATGAGGGTACTTGTGTTTACATAGTAGCAGCAAATGACGGACAAAAAGATTATATCATGGAATTATATTATCCAGATTCCGCACCAGAATATGACTACGATGACGTGAATTATATCATAGACTGTGTATACCGCTACTGTTCTTTCGCCGGAGGTACCTATAAGCCAAGAAGTCATGAGCTGTTTATGAGGGATGATATGGGGGAGAAGAAGTAGGATAAGAGTAAGCAGGTAGTCCTCCTATTAAAGAAATATACATTATAACTCGAATGAGCAATAAAATTGTAAAAATAGAAAGCAGGATGGGAAAATGGTTATAGGAATCTGTGACGATGATAAACAATGGAGAGAGTCGTGTAAAAGAACATTGGAAGGATTTTCTTTGATGATTGAGCTCACTATAGAGATTAAATGTTTTGCAACAGCGGGGGAATTATTGGAATATAAGGGCACACCGTTAGACGCAGTTTTTCTGGATATAGAATTAGGAAGAGAAAATGGGATTTTTGTTGCAAAGAAGCTAAATAAAGCCTGGCCAAGCTGCCAGATTATTTATATGAGCAACTATCTTCATTATGCGACAGAGATATACAATACAGAACATATATGGTTTGTTGTAAAAAAACATTTTCAGGATAAGGTAGGAGAGATAATCAGCAGGATATTACGGGACTTTGAAGGAAATACTTTTCGGATTGTTTTAACAACACTAAAGAATGAAGTGATTTCCATTGTGCCATCAGATATTTATTATTTAGAACGCGAAAAAAGAGGGACCAGGATTGTAACTGTATGGAATGAATATCATGTAAAGGAACGTATGAGAGATATCGTTCCTCAATTGTCAGAACTGGATTTTTCCCAGTGCCATAACAGTTATGTTGTAAACTTTCGTCATGTGAAAGAGTTACAAAAAGATATGTATATACTTTACGGTGGAGCCGGCCAAGAGCAGATTGTGCAGATTAGCAGGCGATATGTACAAAAAACAAGAAAGGATTTTTTAAAATGGTCGTCATTGTTTGTGTAGAGATTTTTGATGCATACAGAAGAACATACAAAGTACCATATGATCGAGCATGGACAGATTTTAAAAAAGAACAGAAAAATATAAAATGAAAAGCAAAGAGCATTGCGACAGTACAATAAGTTGCAGTGCTCTTTTATTAATTTCAGGGCGAAAAATCAAGATGTATTACCAAAAGTGTCGTAAAAACGACCACTTGGACACAAACTATTGAATTAAAGGAAATAAGATTTATAATTCAAGTAGAAAAACGTGTGTCATAAAAAGAAAGGAGAGTGAGAACATCTGTTGTATAAAAGTCAAGGGAAGGGGGAACAAAAATAATATAATGGAAGAACAGAAATTATATTGGGGGATGCATTTTTGTAATTCAAGAATGTTTAAAACAATAGTAAAAGTAGAAATGTATATTCGGGAACAACAAGCGGAGGGAATTACTCTCCCGGTACATACAGAAGAACATACAAAGTACTATATGACCGAGCATGGGCAGATTTTTAAGTTTGATAAAACAGAGTTTGTTTCATATGAACTTGATCTGCAAAATATGGTCTGGTTTCAGAATCAGGACTTTGTAAGAATGTATTTTGATGAATATATGAAATACACAGAAATGGATACATTTCTGGATTGTTATAAGTGCAGAGGGGAGATGTGATTTTACAGAAGAAGTATTATAAGAAAGTAATTTATAAGAAAGAAGAAAAGTACGAGGAGAGAAGAGGAAAGAAGGAAGATGGAAGAAAGAGACTATCATTCACTCCAAAAAGGAACAAAGCTAAATGGACGTTATATTATAGAGGATGTTCTTGGCGAAGGTGGTTTTGGAATTACTTATGCCGGCAGGGATGAACTGCTTGGTGTGAAAGTGGCAGTGAAAGAATATTATCCACAGGGAATTGTTGTTAGAAATAATAGTGTGGACGATGTCGTAACAGTCACTTACGCAAAACAAAAAGATGTTTTTAATAAAGGCAAAACAAAGTTTTTAGAAGAAGCGAGAGTGATTGCCAAATTTAATGATCAGGAAGGAATCGTTAATGTTACAGATTTCTTTGAGGCCAATAATACAGCCTATATTGTTATGGAATACCTGGATGGAATTACTTTAAAAGAGTACATTGCAGAGAATGGAGTTCTTTCACCGGAAGATATTTTAGAATTAATGGCACCGGTATTAGAATCTCTTGATGAAGTACATAAGCAGGGATTGATTCACCGCGATATCAGTCCGGATAACATTATGCTTTTGAAAAATGGAAAAGTAAAGCTGATGGACTTTGGTGCAGCGAGGGATTATACAGACTTTGGAGAAAAAAGTCTTTCTATTGTTTTAAAGCCAGGATATGCCCCGGAAGAACAATATAGAAGCAGAGGGATTCAGGGACCGTGGACAGATATCTATGCACTAAGTGCTACGATTTATAAATGTATTACAGGAATTACCCCGGAAGAATCTATGCAAAGAGTCATAGAAGATAGCTTAGAAAAGCCATCAAAATACTGCAAAGATATTCCGAAGGGAATGGAAAATGCGATTATGAAAGGAATGTCGGCACTCCAAAAGAATCGTTATCAGAATCTTAAAGAATTTTGTGAGGCACTGTACAGTGATTTTGAAGATGCAGGAGAAGAAAAGAAAAAGCCTGTTTCAAAATCAGATGGGACTTTAAAATCTGTAAATGAAGAGAAGGAAAAAGCAAAATCAGGCCAAAATGCGCTTGGTACAGGAATGGAAAAACTACAGAATCTCACAAAAAAGCAGAAGATGATCGCAGGAGCGGCCGTTATCCTGGTAGTGCTTCTTATATTTGCGGGAACGAGTTTATCTGGTGGAAAGAAGCAAAATAGCAGTACATCTAATCTTCCGACAGAACGTGAGATGGTATCCGATGTTGTAAAGAATTCGCAGTGGGAAGGCACTATTTTAAACTTAAGTATCATAGACGATGATATTAACAGACAATATGAAGTGTACACAGCAGATTGCGAGATAGAATCAAAACGTCAGGGCGGAAGCGGAACGACAAGTAAAGCAAAGATTACTTATAAACTTCAGGATGACGAGTGGGTCTTTGTAAAATGCGAAAAGCAAAACTAAATGCTTAACATGGTAACCCGAAAATTTATATATTATACGAGGAGAAAAGTTATGAGAAAAAACATGAAGAAAAGAGCAGCGTTATTACTGGCAGCAATGATGACGGTATCTGTTACCGCCTGTGGCGGAGGAAAAACACCAGATGCTCCATCTGATGCAGACTTAAAAAAGGATGTACAGGAATATATCACAGAAGTAGTAGACGAATCTGCCAAGATTTCAAACTTCCGTGTAGAGGACAGCGGAGAAGGTAAGAATGACACATACGAGGCAAACTGTATCGTAACTTATGCTAATGACACTATGCAGTATGTAGATGAGTTTGATTTAAGTTATGAAGTAAAAGATAATGCCTGGAATTTAGAAAAATGTAAAGTGAATTCTGATTATGCAGAAAAGAGCAGTCAGGCGGTAGGAGCCGACACTTCTAACGCACAGACAGATAGCAGTGGGGCGGCTGAAGCGACAACAGAAGCGGCAGCAGCAACGGCTACACAATTATCAGATAAATTAGAAGATTATACCTTTATGTTAGAGGGAGATGTATATCAGCTTCCATTTGCATACAGCGTACTTGCGGATAAAGGATGGAGAATTTACAGCAGTGGAGATTATGACGATACAAAAATCAATGGAAATTCTTATGATGATATTACTCTGCAAAAAGATAAGAAAACAATAGATGTATATATTATTAATGCCAGCGGAAATGCAAAAGAATTAAAAGACTGTAATATCGGAGGAATTTCAGTATATGGAAGTAATAAAAATGCACCAGAATTCTCCATTGCAAAAGGCATTAAAGTTGGAGATAAGGAAGATAAAGTAAGAGAGGCTTTTGGATCTCCAACGGATACCAGCAACTACGATGAATATAACTCTTTACGATATGGAGAGGATAATAGTATAACAAGGATTGTATGTGATAATGGAACAGATGAATACAATGATGCACAAGTAGAGATAAAGAATTTTGTTGCAACAGAAGATGATAAAAAAACAGAAACTTCTGATGAAGTACCAGAATATTTATCTACTTATGTAGCACCAACAGAATTAGGAACAGATCCACTTTCCTATAATATCGAGATTGAAAATCAGGTGTACACATTGCCAGCACCAGTATCCGCTTTTACTGATAATGGATGGAAAATTGCTTCTCAGGAAGATTCTGTACCAAGTGGACAGAGTTTATCTTATGCCATTAAGTTACAAAAAGATGGAAAAGAAATAGAGGCCTCTGTAACGAACTTTGCGGATTACCAGACAAAACCGGAAAACTGTGCGATTAGTTCTTTATATTTTTATGCAGATGATACAAAAAATCCAGAAGTGAAACTTCCTGGTGGAATTACAATAAAGAGTACATCTGATGATTTGAAGAAATGGGCTGGTGATAAATTCGATTATAGTAAGAGCGGAGATTCTGAATACTATGATTGTTATGATGATGATAATGATGGTTATATAACTATTAATTGTAAAAAAACAGTTAGCTCTATGAGTGTGAAAAAAGAGACATGGACATCTAAATAATTTAGCAGATAGCCAGTAAAAAGAACGGGGAAATATATGAAAAAAAGAGCAAGAAAGATACAAGTATGGCTTGCCTGTGTATTTGCCGTGATCTTACTATGGAATCTTGGACAAGTGGAGGCGAAAGCCTCCACTGCCCAGGAGGATAATCTCGTTATCATTTATGGTGTCAATGCACAAGGCGAGGCAGAAATGGCGAGCAATGGATTGCTGATCTCGAGCAGCAAGGGAAATCCATATGTAGTCGCAGCTGCCTCAAGCTATTGGGAGCAGATGGACAAATATTATGTAGAGGGTCCGGCAGTAGAACAACAGGAAATTAATTTTAAGGGAAATAAAGCAGAGGCAGGAGTTTCCGTCTTTCAGACAAATTTAAGTAAGGGAGGCTGTGAAAGTTCCGAGATAGCAGGATATGATAATTTAAGCCCATATCAGCTTGCCTCAGCAGAGGGAATTGATTTAAGTATAGAGTCAGATTCCATGGCAGATAAAGTAAGCAGTGAAACGACTATGATTGGTTCCGAATACAGCATGGTAAATGATCGAAGATTTGTAAAACTGGAAGAGGAACCTAGTGGAAACCTGGTCGGTGGACCGATTGTCCTTGATGATGGCCGGGTAGCAGGAATCCAGGTAAAAATGGATGATGGATATTACTGGTTTCTGACGATGGATGAAGTCGTAGATATTTTACAGGAAAATAGCGATGGAGAGATCGGCGGGACTCCGATGGATGACAGTAAGATTTTCCTGTACATGATACCAGTATTTGCAGTCGTATTTCTTTTATCAGCGATATTATATTCTTCTTCCGAAAAGAAGAGAATCGCGGCAGGCAAAAAAGAATTTGCCAATGTTCTTGTCCTTGGAGGAGAAAGCGGCTTACAGCTTCGAGGAATCGGAGGTCATTTTAATGACATAAAGTTCCCATTAGAGGGTAAGATTATTTTTGGAAGAGACTCCGCACAATGTTCAGCGGTATATCCAAAAGAAGTGAAAGGAATCAGCCGGTTACATTGCAGCGTGGAAATAAAGAATGGAAAAGTTCTTCTGATGGATTTAGGTTCTACCTATGGAACATTTCTTTCGGATGGTACGAAATTAGAACCAAATGAGCCGTATTATCTAAATTATGGACAATCTTTCTATTTAGTAGATCCGGCAAACACATTTCGTATTGTTTAAATCAGAAGGAAAGAGGTGAAAAGAAATGAATACGACTTTTTTTCAGAAAGCTTCGGAAAATAAACGGAGTATCAGTTGGGGAGATATTTTTTCTGATGTCTGGAAAAAACATCGAAAAGATCAGAGAACGGCACTCCTCACGAAAGGAATGGGGTCCCATATTCCAGCGCCAAACCGAATGCTTTCCGACTGGCAAAAACCATGGCTGTTTGCCCGTGTATTGATCGCGGGGCTGGTATTATCTGTATTAATTGGGATAAGCTGTGTTATCTTTCCGGGCTATGGAATGCTTCTCATGTTATGTCTGCTCCCTGCTTTTGTAGTGCCATTATCTGTAATGTTATTTTACTGGGAAATGAATATTCCGGGGAACATTTCTATCTATGAAGCATTATTATTAACACTTTTAGGAGGCTGTCTGTCACTTACAGTAACCGGCATTATGAGAACCGTCTTTCCGGGAATCTCAGAAATTGCTTTCCTTGCGGGTCCACTTCCAGAAGAACTGGCAAAATGCCTGATCGTGACAATATTCCTCTGCCGGAAAAAATATAATTACGGACTGCAGGGAATTTTAATTGGCGGCGCAGTTGGCGTGGGCTTCTCCGCTATGGAATCCGCTGGTTACGCATTACAGATTTTTGATATTGGAATCCAAAATGCGATGGGCACAAATATCATTATTCGCTCCATGGCAGACATTTTAGTGCGAAGAGGAGTCCTTGCTATCGGAGGCCACGTTGTATGGGCAGCTCTCTATGGCGGCGCTCTGGCTCTGATTAAGGGAAAAGGAAAAATGTCACCGAAATGTTTTGCCAATAGTTTATTCTGGCTGACATTCAGTGCCGCATTTCTCTTACATACCGCATGGAACTTCAGTGCTTCCTATCTCGCAGGCAAGCTGCCAGATTCCCTTGTGGCATCTTTAGTAAAGTTTGAAGCAGGAACAGTAACACAGTGGGTAAAATATATCGTATTGATCATACTTGCCTGGCTCTTACTTTTCTACATTATGAAAAAGTCAATCCGTCAGATGGTCAGCGTTGATGAAATGTATCATAATGCAGCCAACAGCGCAGAATACAAAGAAGCGGCAGCAAAAAGACAAAAGAAAAAAGAGCAGGAACAGGAACAGCCAGTTCATCGTTCAGAACCAAAAGAACAGCATCCAGAGCAGAAACAAGAACAGCCAGTACATCAATCAGCACAAAAAGAACAGCATCCAGAACAGCATCCAATTCATGAGGAATCTGAATACAGGGTAGAGGCAGTTATTCAGGGAGTATCTGGATTATTGAACGGAAAAACATATATGCTAACAGCAGGAACACCACTTATTTTTGGACGAAGAACAGAAAAATGCAACGTCCTTTTCAAAAATGAGACAAAAGGAATCAGTAGTATTCACTGCAAAGTCAAATGGTATAACGGAAAAGTTCTGATAAAAGACCTTGGTTCAACATATGGTACATGGCTTAACGAGGGAACACGTCTGGAACCAAACAAATATTATGAACTGCCAGATCAGGGAGTATTTTATCTTGGATCAAAGGAAAATATGTTTTTTATGGGGATGAAGTAAGAAGCAAACGAGGGAAAATGGAAAAAAATTCATATAGCTTACAAAGAAATACCGGATTGATAGGACGTTATGTCATTCAAGAAGTACTGGGGCAGGGAGGATTTGGAATTACTTATCTTGGGATAGATAAACTGTACGGGAATAAAGTAGCCATCAAAGAATATTATCCACAGAAAATTGCAATGAGAAAAGCCCAGTATGAAGATGTAGTAACAGTAACTTCTATTGAAGAAAAAAATAATTATAATAAGGGCAAAAAGCGTTTTCTGGATGAAGCGCAGGTAATGGCGAGATTCAATAAAAATGAAGGAATTGTTAAAATACTTGATTTTTTTGAAGCAAATAACACTGCATATATTGTTATGGAGTATTTAGAGGGAATTACTTTAAAACAATATTTGGGGAAATATGGAGTGATACAATTTAGAAATTTAATTGAAATGATGCTCCCATTGCTTGAAGCCCTTATCGAAATCCATAGTCAGGGGCTGATTCACAGAGATATCAGTCCAGATAATATTATGGTACAGCACAATAGCAAATTAAAGCTAATGGACTTTGGAGCGGCCAGAGATTATACAGAATCTGGAAATAAAAGCCTTACAGTTATTCTAAAACCTGGATATGCTCCGCCAGAGCAGTATCAAACACATGGAGTACAGGGGCCGTGGACAGATATTTATGCACTTTGCGCTACTATTTATAAATGCCTTACAGGAATAACTCCGCCAGATGCCATAGCAAGGGTGATGGATGACAAATTCAAAGAACCAGATCAACTAGATGGTAAATTGTCACCAGACATTAAAAAAATACTTTGGAAAGGAATGAATATTTTTCCAGAAGAAAGATATCAGGATATAGTAGAGTTTGGTGAGGACGTATATGATGCTCTGTTTACGCCAGAAGAAAACAAAAAGTTAGATTTAGATAATGAAAAAAATATTGATGAGGACTTAGATTCGCCAGATAAAGATAATGAATCAGTATTAAAAGACGACAAAATAGAAGGAGCAGTAAAGAAAACATCAATACCAAAAAAGGAAAAACGAAAAAGTCCTGTAAAGAAAGTTTTGGTAATTATAGTGTGCCTTCTATTGGCTGGTGGTATAAAATATTATTCGACAGGAAACGAGCAAGAGATTTCTACAGCAAAAAAAGATTTAGTTGAGAATCCCAAAATAGTAAAGGATACCTCTGTAGAAGGAGGGAAAAAAGTAACATGGGACTGCATTTGGTTTGGAAGTTATCCACAAACAAAAATTGTATCAAGCAGTAAAGAAAACGACTTATATAGTACACTAGAAAAATCTAATGGGTGGGATAAAAATAATGATATTATAATTGGAAAGGAAAAATATCATAGAGCTAAAAAATGTTATTTTAAATACGAACCAATCAAATGGCGGGTTATAAAATGTGAGAATGGAGAAGCTCTTTTACTATCTGATATTGTCCTGGATAAGCAAAAATATAATAAGCGGCTTAAGAAGGTGACCTGGGAGAAAAGTACACTGAGAAAATGGCTCAATAAAAAATTTATGAATAGAGCATTTTCAAGCTCAGAGCAGGAGGCAATTCGTACAACAAAAGTTATAAATGAAGATAATTATTATTATAAAACAGATGGAGGAAACGATACATTAGATAAGATATATCTGTTATCTTTGTCAGAAACAGATGAAGAAAAAGAAACAGAGGAAGCAAAAGAATATGGATTTACAGACAGCTATGGTATGACAATTAAATATAGTAATTATGCTGATTTAGATGATTATCAATATTGGTGGCTTCGAACACCGGGAGAAAAAAATATTTCAGCAGCGGCAGTCGATATGTCCGGCAAGGCTTATGGCGGTGGGGGCGAGAGTGATATGGAGTTAGGAATTCGTCCAGTTCTGCATTTAAATCTTTTGGCAACAGATGATTATTCCTATGCGGGAAAGATGGCTTCAGATGGAACAGTGAATCAGGTGGATAAATAGCAAGGGGAAAGTACTTATGAATGAAAGTGTAGTAAAAGAATTAAAGAAATATATTTTTTTCAGTTCGATTGGAGAGTTTATAAGAGAAATTGGAGGATTAATAATATTAATAATATTACTTGTTATATTTATCACGAATATATCAGGTATACTAGAGATGATTAGAAGTGAAGGGGATATGCTGGGTAAGATAATATTTTGTGTGATAGTATTGTTTCCAGTTTTTGGTATTGTACATTATTGTCTTGTCGTATCGGCACCAAAAAGAATTATTCGAAGATTAGAGGAAGAGGGAGAATTAAGTAACGTTATTATGGACTTTCAGGAAGGAGAGAAACTTTTTGGAGATGCAGTAAGAGTGGGAAACAAATATATTATAGGAAAAGGGACAAACTGTATTATATCTTATAAAGATATTAAACAGATTTATCAATATATACATAAAACAAATCATTTTGAGGATTACAGATCCTTAAGAGCTTATACTAATGATGGAACAAAGGATATTTGTCAGTTGCCTCGTAACGGAGCAGGAGAGCAAACAGTCCGCCAATTAATCATGTATATTTGTACTAAAAATCCTAATATAAAAGTTGGCTATAAGTAGAGACGTTGGGACTATTATTTAAATATAGATAATGAAGTGGAGAAAATATATCAGTAAAAGGATAGGTAAATAAGGAGCATACAGTGGAAAAAACTTTTTATTCATCAGATTACCTCCCTGAGAGAACTTTGTTAAAAGAGAGATATGAAATTTGTAATGAATTAAACCAGACGGGTGACCGAATTATTTACGAGGGGAAAGATAGAATTTTGAGGATAGAAGTGATTATACAAGAATTTTATCCTGCCGCCTTAGTTCATCGATATGAAAGATTAAGAGTAGATATTTTGGATAGAAAGTACGAAGAAAAGTTCTATATACGACGAGAAAGTTTTCTTAAAGAAGCCGAATTATTAGAAAAATTCAGTCAGGTGGATGGACTAGTAACACCGATAGATTTTTTTGAAGCAAATAATACAGTGTATATCATTATGAAGCAATTGGGAGAAATAATAACACTAAAGGAGTTTCAAAAAACAGTGGGAAGCACTGAACAGTTTGAAGTGTTGAAGTTTCTACAGTGTCTTTTGCCAGTTATGAATGGAATCGCTGCATTGCATAGAGCAGGAATTATTCATTGTGGTATAAAACCAGATAGGATTATCATGCTGAATGATAGTACGATGAAATTACTGCTAGATACAGGAACGCTAAGAAAATTTTCAATAAAAGACACATCGCTTCCAGTAATATTTGATCAACATTATGCGCCTCTGGAAGTATATTCTACAAAAGGCGAATTGGGTCCCTGGACAGATATTTATGCCTTGTGTGCGACAATATATTATTACCTCAGTGGAGATAATCCAGTAGAAGTAATAGAACGTATCTCTGGGAAAAAGCTGAAAAACCTTTCAGAATATAATACATCGGTTTTTCCTGAATTGGAAAATGTCATTTTAAAAGGTATGAGTGTCGATATAAAAGATAGATACCAGAGCATGGAAGAATTTTGCGAAGCATTATATGGAGCGGCGAATGAAAGTCTGGGATTTTAATTAAAAGGAAAAGCGGATTGTAACGAACAATAAGTTGCAATCCGCTTTTCTTAATTTTAGGGCGAAAAATCAAGATGTATTACCAAAAGTGTCGTAAAAACGACCAGTTGGACATAATCTATTGAATTACGGTCGGAAGTCGATATAATGCAAGTAGGTTATGAATTAAATTGATGCAAATTAAATGATAAAACGAATACGAGGGGGAATAAAAGAAAAAAATTACAAAATAAAAAATATTTTTATGAGAGAAAAGAGAAGGAAGTATATGTTAAAAAGAGGTGGAAAGTCAAATGAAAAAAATCAGTAAAGTGTTGTTATTAGTAATAGTGGCAGTTGCTTTCTGTTTTGGAATAACAGGACAGCAAGTTCAGGCAAGAGATACGTCGATTATATATGGCGATGGAACAATAACGAGGGCAGAATGGTTACATGATTTAACAGTTATGTTTGATATGACTGTAGAGAAAGATAATATGCCAGATGATTATTTTAGTGATGTGACAAGCACACATACATATTATAAAGATATTATGATGGCGGCAGAATTTGGTGTGATTGACATAGAAGCAGGACAGGAAGTAAAACCAGATGAAGCAGCAACCAGAGAATTTGCAGCACATACATTGAATTATTGTCTGGGATATAAATTAGAAGACAAGACATATACCTATAAAGATACGACAGGAATAAAATATCCAGATGATACACAGATTGCTATCAATAGAGGATGGTTTTTATTAGAAGCTGGAAAGTTTAATCCGGAAAAGACGATAACAAAAGCGGAAATTGAAAACATGGTATCGGATGCAAAGACGGTGCAAGACTCTACTCAAATTGATGAAAATTATAAAAATAGTTATGAATTTACGTCAAATGTAATAGAAATCCCGCAGGATGTCAGTGTATATGTAGATAAAGATAAAAATGTAACGATTGTTAACTGTCCGAAAAAAATTACAGTTGGGGATACTTTTGCAGTTTATGAAAATGGAGTAGCACAGGTTTATACAGCAAAAGGAATTACTGTAGACGGTTCAGATACAGTCATTGTAACGAACGATGCAGACATTGACAAAGTAACAGAAAGTGTCGATGCACAGGGAACCGAAGAAGGAGATTTAAAGCAGGCAGAAGCAGTTGGCGATGCACAGATTACCTACATAGAAGGCGGAACCGAAGAACAGGCATATGAAAATGGAAGAGCTTATAAAAGCCGTAGACGAATTAGTGGAAATAAAAAGATCAGTGCAGTAAAAGCTTCAAAAAAATTAGAATTAGGTGCAGGCAAATCATTTACTATTAATTGTACGCTTTCTAATGTAAGCGTAGATTACAAAATAAACAGTGGAAAAAGAGAAGCCTATGTTAAGGCAAATGGAACGGCTATTATTACAGGAAAAGGTGAGTGGGATGCCGTTGCAGCGGCAGGAAAATCTGGTTCGATAGAACTGGTGAAAATTCCTGTGGCATATGTTGGCGTGATTACAGTTACCGCAGAATATAGCATGAATGGAGAAGTCACTTTAACCTATACGACAGGCTTTCAGACAGGCTTACAGTATTCTCCGCAAGATGGCTTCAGACTGACAAAAGATTTTCAGAAGAAAAGCTTTACTCTTCACTCTAAAACAAAATTAAGTGCCGGAGTGACAGCATCCATCGGATTGGTGAAACTTCCAGTAATCAGCGGAAAGATTTATGCCAAAATGGGAGCACAGACAGTCATAGAATCAGAAACATTTGATGATGGTAAATCTCCGAAAATGTGTACAACAGTATCTTCCTGGTTATATGCATCTGCAGGAGCAAATGCCAGTCTGGATTTTTATGTAACGAAAAAGTCCTTCAGCAAAACTTATGATATATTCAATGAAAACAATAGTCCGGTACGATTAGTATACCATTTTGAAGATGGACACTTAATATATCCTTGCAGCAGAGGACTGGCATCCGCAAAAGGATACTTTACAAAATGGAATTCCCGTTATGGTAGTTCCTGGGGTGGTTACGGTTTAGATGAGAACGGTACCCCGAAACCAGTATTCACTTATTCATTAGACGATGATGGAAATGCTACAATTACAGGATATACGGGAAATGTGTCGGCATTGGTGATACCGGAGGAGATTGATGGGCATAAGGTAATAGCACTAGGAGATAATGCTTTTAAAGGGAAAAAATTATTAGAATATGTAGAAATTGCCAATACAGTAACGTATATAGGAAGCCAGTGCTTTGAGTCTGATAAGGAGTTAGCAAATGTAAAATTGTCATCAAACATTAAAAGAATGGAAAGTGGAGCCTTTGGGAATTGTACAAGCTTGACAGAAATAACCATTCCAAAATCATTGGAAGAAGCAGGAAGAGAGTATGGATTTGGAATGTATGATTATGGTCCATTTTGTGGTTGCACAAATCTAAAGACAGTTAAATTGGAGAAGGGATTAACACAGATAGCAGGTAACCTGTTTATGAGATGTTATGGATTGGAGGATATTGACATACCGGATACGGTAACGACTATAGGTGAAAATGCCTTTAAACTTTGTACATCCATAAGATCAGTAACTATACCAGACACAGTAACATATATAGGAAGCCAGTGCTTTGAGTCTGATAAGGAGTTAGTAAATGTAAAATTGTCATCAAACATTAAAAGAATGGAAAGTGGAGCCTTTGGGAATTGTACAAGCTTGACAGAAATAACCATTCCAAAATCATTGGAAGAAGCAGGAAGAGAGTATGGATTTGGAATGTATGATTATGGTCCATTTTGTGGTTGTACAAATCTAAAGACAGTTAAATTGGAGAAAGGATTAACACAGATAGCAGGTAACCTGTTTATGAGATGTTATGGATTGGAGAATATTGACATACCGGATACAGTAACGACTATAGGTGAAAATGCTTTTAAACTTTGTACATCGTTAGAAAATGTTAAAATGTATAATAGTATAGATGAAATTAATGGAAGAGCATTTGCAGGCTGTACCAGTCTAAAATCAGTATCTCTCCCGGACTCAATAACAGGTATGGGAACGGAGATATTCTCAGGTTGTACAAGTCTTTCATCAGTGAAGTTACCTAATAAACGTGTGAATATTATGTCATCAACATTTGAAGGCTGTACGAGTTTAACAGAAATTACTTTACCAGACACAGTTACAACAATCCAGGACCACGCTTTTAAAAACTGTACCGCATTAAAGACTATAAATTGGAGCAAATCCATTACAGACATTCAATCTTACGCTTTCGAAAATTGTGATGCGTTAACAAAGCTTGATATTCCAAATACTGTAACAAATATTGGAACAGGTGCATTTTATGAATGCGGAGGCTTTACAGATATTGCAGTGCCAAATAGCGTAAAGAATCTTGGCTCCAGAGCTTTTGAGAATTGTGATGCTCTTGCCAAAGTTAGTATTTCAGATTCAGTAACCAGTATGGGAGAAAAAGCTTTTTATGATTGCGATGCTCTTACAGATGTTGAATTAGGAACAGGAATTACGCAGATTCCAACTTCTTGTTTTGAACATTGTGATGCATTACCATCTGTTGTATTACCGTACAGAGTTTCTAAAGTAGGGGATAATGCATTTAAGAATTGTGTAGCATTAATAGAGATAACGATTCCGCGTGCAACGACCTCTATTTCAAGCTCTGTATTCAGTTACCCGGCTAAGATGACGGTATATGGAATTTCTGGCACATATGCAGAAACTTTTGCAAATCAGCAGGGAATGAAGTTTGTTGATAAAGCAGTAAAAGCAACCAATGTTGTATTAGACAAAACAGAACTGACTTTAAATAGAGGAATGAAATATTCCCTTACAATGACAGTTACTCCTGCAACCTTTACAGATGAAGTGTCATGGAAATCTACCAATGTGAATGTAGCAGCAATCGCAGAAGATGGAACAGTAACGGCGAAGGAAGCAGGACAGGCAACAATCAAAGTGACGGTTGGTGATGTGAGTGCAACTTGTAAAGTAAATGTTGTACAGCCGGTGACATCTATTTATTTGAATAAGACATCTCTGGAAATGACTGCATTAGATACTTACCAGTTACAGGCAAGCGTATATCCTTCCGAAGCCAATAATAAAGAGGTTAGCTGGGAGTCTTCCGATGAAAAAGTGGCAACAGTAGATGAAAATGGTTTGGTACAGGCAAAGGAAAAAGGAACAGCAGTAATTACAGCAAAGGCAAAAGATGGCAGTGAAGTAAGCAGAAGCTGTAAAGTTACCGTTAAAAATACAGCCTATGTAGTTACGGATATTTCAAAGTTAGAGAGCACACATAACTATGAAAATAACTGTTCTGATTTCTGGGTATATACAAAAGCAGGAGCTTCGGCATTAAATATTACATTTAACAGTAAAACTGCATTGGAAGAAGATTTCGACTATCTGTATGTTTTTGATAAAGAGAATAAACAGGTTGGAAAATACACTGGTACACAATTAGCAGGGAAGACAATCACCGTTTCAGGAGATACTGTTAAAATACAGTTAGTATCAGATGATGCAGGAAATGCATGGGGATTTAAAGTAGATGTTATTACCGAAAAAGTAGAAGAGGAATGTAAACATACAGATACTACAAAGAGAGAAGTAAGGAATGCAAAAGCTGCAACTTGTACTTTAGATGGCTATTCAGGAGATATATATTGTACAAACTGTGGAAATCTCATTGAAGCTGGTAGTGTAACGAAAGCCGTCGGACATCAGTGGGATAACGGTGTGATTACAAAGGCAGCTACAGCGACACAGACAGGAATAAAAACATATACCTGTACAGTATGTAAAATAACAAGAACAGAAGTCATCAAAGCACTTGGAAACAATACTAAGCCAATCGGAAATAGTAATAAACCAAAATTAAAAACAGGAGAGAAAATCACAGATAAATCCACCGGAGCAGTATATAAAGTAACAGGAAAGAACACAGTGGAATATGTGAAAGCAACTTCTAAAAAAGCTTCCCGAACAATTCCATCTACAGTGAAGTTAAAAGGAATCAAATGTCAGGTAACATCGATTGCAACAAAAGCATTCAAAGGAGATCCAAAGATAAAGGCAGTAGTGATTCCAGCAACAGTACGAAAGATAGGAAAAGAAGCATTTGCAAAATGTAAAAACCTAAAGAAAATCACAATAAAAACAACATATCTTTCCAGCAAAAAGATAGGAGCGAATGCATTTAAAGGAATCCACGCAAAAGCAACTATCAAAGTTCCAAAGAAACAGAAGAAGGCATATCAGAAGCTGTTAAAGGCAAGAGGAGTCGGTAAGAAAGTCACTGTTAAGTAAAAGAAAACAATAAAAAATGATTGCAAAAGCCGGAATATTTCCGGCTTTTTGTCGTACAGCTACCAAAAGTGTCGAAAAAACGACCACTTGGACACAACCTATTGAATTACAATAGGAAGTCGATATAATGCAGGTAAGGAATTAAACAAATGTCGAAAAAGAAGCGATGTTCAATATTTGTATATGTAAAAGGAGGATAAGTGTTATGAAAAAAATAAAAATGATATTTGCCGCATGTTTTATCATGGGAGTACTGTTTTACTGCCCACGATTTAGCGTAAAGGCGATGGCCTATGAAACAGCGTGGTTTCCGGCACCACAGATGAATTTGAGCCAGATTGCCTATGAAACAGGAAGTGGTTCATCGCATGGAGATTATAATGCAATTGATATTTTACCGGGAGGAAGGGTATTTGCACCATTTACCGGAGTGGTAAAGCAAAAGGATAGCCGCTGGGGATATGTACTGTTCCAAAGTACAGATAGAGTATATTATCCAGATGGAACATTAGATTATATGACCGTTGGATTTATGCATGATGAAAATATTTCTGATATATCAGTTGGACAGACGATAGGTCAGGGAACCGCATTTTATGATGCTGGTGGTCAAGGTAAAAAGAGTGATGGTACTTATGGACATGTTTACGGAAATCATGTTGATATTAGTGTATTTAAAGGAGCAGTAAATAGTGTAACTAAATATGGAAGAGGTAATATTTACGCATATCAGGCTTTTTCTATTAATAGAGGGAGAACAACATCCATCATAAATAAGGGAAAAGCATTAGCAGGACATTCAACAAATAATGGAGCACCAACGGATTGGACAAATCTCTGGAAAGATTTACAAACAGATGCAGAAAAGCCGACTATCAGTGAAGTAAGTGTTTGGAATGTGTCTTCAACAGGTTACATAGTTCATTGTATTGTAAAAGACAATAATGCATTAAGTGTAGTAAAATTCCCTACCTGGACAGCAAAGAATGGGCAGGATGATATAACATGGCATGAAAGCAGGGTAGGTGGAACAGCGTGGGAGTTAAATTATCAAGTTAACATATCTGACCATAATAATGAGCAAAATGGATGGTACCATACAGATATATATTGCTACGATGCTGCAGGAAATTTAGAAACTTATAAAACAGTTAGTGTTTATATAGATACGGTGGCACCGACTCTTACGAATATAAAAGTTACGCCTGATTTGACTGGTTATACCGTAGAGTGTGATGTCAGTGATGATGCAGGTATTGACAGAGTACAATTTCCTACCTGGACCCCATGGAAAGACGGACAGGATGATTTAGTTGGTGACTGGCAGACATCTGAAAAATGCCGTGGAAAAATAGTGAATGGGCATGTGACTTATCGTGTAAATCGAAGCGACCATAATAATGAACTGGGAGCATATGTAACAGATATTTATGTATATGACAAGTGTGGGAATGTACAAGCAGGAAGAACTGGTTATTCCTTTGAGGAAACTCCTCCAGTAATAAAGGATGTAAAGGTCAGCAAGGATAATACTGGTTTTAAAGTAACCTGTAAGGTGTCGGATGAAACGGGTGTTGATAAAGTTTCATTCTTTACCTGGACAGCAAAGAATGGACAGGATGATATTTCCAAGAAAGATATAAAGGTAGATTCCGGTGAGGAAGAAGAAAAAGAGATAACTTATCATGTAAATCAAAGCGACCATAATAATGAAGATGGTTATTATATTACGCACATTTATGCTTACGATAAGTTAGGAAATCGTGCGACAGATAATGCAGGTATATTAATTGGTGAAAAGAACGAGGCAGTTGCGATAAGGTCATTTAATGGTCATAAATATTACCTGATTGATAATAGTGCTTTGATAGGCTGGAATGATGCAAAACAGTATTGCAAAAATGTTTTCGGCGGTTATCTTGCCTCCATTACATCAAAAGAAGAGAATGCATTTATTACTGGATTATTAAAAGAGTTTAATTATAGTGATGCTTTTATAGGGGGAAGTGATAGAGAAAAAGAAGGAGAGTGGAAATGGGAATCCGGTGAATCTTGGAGCTATAGTAACTGGGGAGCAAATCAGCCTGATGACTATAAAGCCTATGAAGGTGGGCAGGATTATTTGAGAATTGGACAGGATGGAGCCTGGGATGATTTCAATAGTATGGCTGATATTTCAGGAACGGAAATAAAATCTTTTATCTGTGAAACCGATATTAATGAATTTTCAATTAATTATCATTTAAATGGAGGAAAAAATGCTTCCGATAATCCAACGACATATATAGCAGATAATAATATTGTATTTGGAAATACCGCCGTTTCAGGCAGTACGTTAATTAAAAATCCTACAAAGGAACACTATATATTTAAAGGCTGGTACACAGCAGAAAATGGCGGGGAAAAATATGAATCCAATAAAAAGTATAGCGGAAATTTAGAGTTATATGCACGTTGGGAGGCACAAAAAGAACAGGTTACTTTTAATGGAAACGGGGGAACCATTTCAGGAAGTAGTACAAAAGAAGTTGCTTATGGTACTGCGTATGGAACACTTCCAACAGCCACAAGAACAGGACATACTTTTTTAGGGTGGTATACAGCATCAGAAAATGGAAAGAAAGTAGATAGCACAACCATTTGTCAGGATACCGGTATGTTATATGCTCACTGGAAAAAGAGTGTTTATACGGTGAATCTTGATGCAAATGGAGGTAAGACAAATGCGGTTAGTAAGACAGTAACGTATGATGAGGTATATGGAACATTTCCTGATGTAGAACGACCTGGCTATACATTTAAAGGATGGTATACAGAAAAGAGTGGTGGAAATAAAGTAGATGCCAAGAGCATAGTAAATATCGCAAAAAACCATACTCTGTATGCACAATGGGTTCCATTATCATATGAACTTGAGTTTGATGCAAATGGTGGAACAATAGAGGGAAATACAAAACAGGAAGGTCTTTATAATACAGTCTATGGGAAATTGCCAGAAGCTAAAAAAGATGGTTATACATTCTTAGGATGGTTTACTGCTAAAACAGGAGGCAGTCAGATTACGGCAAGTACTTTATGTACAGGAAATTTAACAGTATATGCACATTGGGAAAAAGATGCTTCTCATGTACACAGCTACACCGAAACCATCACGAAAAAAGCAACCTGTACAACCAACGGAACAAAGACATTCAAATGTGCCTGTGGAGATGCTTATGAGGAAACGATAAAAGCAACAGGACATCTTCATAAGGAGACAAGAAATAAAAAAGAGGCAACCAAAACTACAGAAGGATACACAGGAGATATTTATTGCAAAGATTGTAATACCTTGCTTGAAAAAGGAAAGACTATTCCGAAGTTAGAGGAGACAGTAGATAAGGATGCACCGATTATCCAGACAGAATCCGTACAGGGTTATGCAGGAGATGAAGTGACAATCCCGGTAACCATCAAACAAAACAGCGGGATCGCAGGATTTTCCTATGACGTTAACTATGACAGCAGCAAGCTTCAGTTAAAGAAGATGACAGCAGGAACCGTAACGAAAGAGGGAACATTCACAACAAATGGAAACGTAGTAAACTGGTATACGACAGATAATATCACAGCAAACGGAACGATCCTGAATATTACGTTCACAATCCTGAAAGATACAGCCGATGGAAAATATCCGGTGAGCATCTCTCTGCATGACGGAAAGAAGAATCTGGTAAATGAAGAGGGCAGCTATGTAAAGGCAGCTTATAAAGCAGGAGAAGTAGAAGTTGTCAGCGGAATCCTCGGAGATATCAATGGGGATAAAGATATCACAATCGCAGACGTTGTATTGCTGAACCGCTATGTATTAGGAAAGGTGAGCCTGAACAGTGATAAAAAGAAACTTGCTGATATCAACAGTGACGGGGATGTCACGATCGGGGATGTCGTATTGCTGAACCGCCAGGTACTGGGAAAGGATACTCCGGCAACTGTGAAGCTTGCCCCGAAAAAGAGTAGAAAGAAAGCAGCCGCAAGGGCAAGCGAGGAGATGAAAATCAGTGTTGATAATGTAAGTACAAAAGCGGGGGAGACAATAAGTATCCCGGTAAGGATCAGCAATAATCAGGGAATCGCCGGAATCGCTTTTAGTGTAGAACTGCCGGAAGGCTACAGCCTTGTATCCATGAAAAAAGGAGAAGTGACAAGTGAAGGAACCTTTACAGTAAGCGAGAATAACTGCACCTGGTACACGACGGATAATATCAAGACAGACGGAATCCTGCTGACATTAGAAGTTAAAGCAGGAGAAAACGCAAAGACAGGAAAAATCAAAGTCAATGTCAAAGACGGAAAGGCAAACAATATCTCTGATGAGAACGGAATGACAGTACCAGCAGTATTTACAGAAGGAACTGTAACGATTCAGGAAGATAGCTGTGCAGTAAATGGCCATAAAGGAGGCAAGGCAACCTGCATCAAGAAAGCCGTATGTACTGTCTGCGGAAAGGAATATGGAGAAGTAGACCCAACAAACCACGAAGGGGAAACAGAACTCCGAAATGTCAAGAAAGCAACATGTACAGAAGATGGAAATACTGGAGATACTTACTGCAAGTCTTGTGGAACAAAGATAAAAGATGGAAAGGTAATTAAAGCATTAGGTCATAAGTTTACAAAATATGTATCAGATAATAATGCGACAACTACTAAAGATGGAACCAAGACAGCAAGATGTGATAATGGATGTGGAACTAAAAATACTGTTGTGGACAAGGGAAGCAAAAAGACTAATCCATCACAGAGTCCTAAAATAAAAATTGGACAGAAATTGCAGAATTCAGTTGGAGTGAGATGTGCTATTACAGGAAAAAATACAGCAGAATGTATAGGGTATGTAGGCAAAAAAAATTCAGTAACTATTCCCCCTTCGTTAAAGTATATGGGAGTAACATATCAAATTACTTCGATTAAAACGAAAGCATTTAGTGGAAATAAAAATTTAAGAAGTATTGTTATCCCATCTAGCATAAGAACGATAGGTAGTCAGGCATTTTTTAAGTGTAAAAATCTGAAAAAGATAACAATAAAAACCCCATATCTTTCTAAGAAAACAGTAGGCGCAAAAGCATTTAAAGGAATCCACGCCAAAGCAAAAATCAAAGTTCCAAAGAAGCAGAAGAAAGCATATCAGAAACTGTTAAAAGCCAAAGGAGCTGGGAAAAAGGTAACCATCAAGTAAAAAATATAAAAAGATAAGGAAGAAGTCAGGAATTTCCTGGCTTCTTGCTGTATTTAGAAAGCATACTAATTAAATGTTGGAAAATTTTGCAACAAAGAAAACTCAATTCCTCTTACCAAAAGTGCCAAAAAATGAACCATCTAGCCCCAAAGTATTGAATTAAATCCCAATAAAGCTATAATAAAAATAAGCAACTATTCAGAAAGTCCTAGCTTATTAAACTATAAAGTATTATGTTTTTTCAGAGTATATTTTACTAGATAAAATCAGACAGGAGGCACACCATGATACAAACCGAACCCCATCACCTCAGGATGGGCACCAGACTAAACAACAGATATCTTATTCAAGGAGTTCTTGGAGAAGGAGGCTTTGGCATTACTTATGTCGGCATGGACGAGGTATTGTGCCAGAAGGTAGCCGTCAAAGAATTCTTTCCGAGGGGAGCGATTACGAGGAATAATCAGCAGACCAACGAGGTAGTATCCGTTTACGGAACGAAAGCCGCGAATTTCCATCAGGGAGAGGAGAAGTTCCTTCAGGAGGCCCGGACGCTTGCACAGTTTAACAATGTAGCCGGAGTTGTGCGGGTGCAGGATTTCTTCCGGGAAAATGGAACGGCATATATTGTAATGGAGTATTTGGAGGGAATTACTTTAAAGCAGTATTTGCAGACGTATGGACCGATTAGTGTTGAAGAGATGCAGAATATATTTGCTCCTATATTGGAGGCGTTAGATAAGATTCACCAAAATGGAGTGATTCACAGGGATATTAGCCCGGACAATATTATGTGTCTGCCAGAAGGCGAAGTGAAGCTGATGGACTTTGGAGCGGCGAGAGATTATACGGATTATAGCGCAGAAGGCTTGTCTGTCATTTTAAAGATGGGATTTGCCCCGATTGAGCAATACGATTCTCATGGAAAACAGGGGCCGTGGACGGACATTTATGCACTGGGAGCGACAATGTACCAATGCCTTACAGGAAGAAAGCCGGATGATGCAACGAAAAGAAGCTTGGAGGACACACTGGTTAGTCCGTCAATGCTTGGTGTACGCATTGCCCCACCTGTAGAATATGCCATTATGAGAGCTTTACAGATTCGGCCTGCTGACCGCTATCGGAATCTCGGGGAATTTTGCGAAGATTTATATAGCGTGGTATCTGACAATACTGTATCTGTTAATATGAATACATTTACCCAGCCAGAAGGGAGTTATGACTGGGGAAGTCCTTCGGGAACGTCCAGTCAGAGCAGGCAACAAGGATATCCGGATGTGCCGCCATACATTCCGCCGCAGCCACCGGTAAAGACAAAGAATTCTACCCCGCTTATCGTAGCCCTTTGCTGTACATTAACTGCTGTGATTATGATCGGGATAGGCGTTGTATTATTTACAAATTCAAAGAATAGCCAGACAGCCGGAAATACAGCGAGAGCAGAATCGGGGAAAGAAGCGGAAAAAGTAGCAGAAAATACTACTGCTGCAACACAGAGTACAACAGAAAGTAAAGCACAAGATACGCAGCAAAGTACAACCGAGCAGCAGGCGGCAGCGACACAGGCAGCGAGCACAACAGAAGATACTGTGGATACGCAGGCTGTCGGAGCGGATGGCAATGAGGAAATATTTGAAGATACCGATGCTTCTGCGGATTACAGCGAATGTCTCAGCCTTGATAATTATACATACTTGGAAAGTCCTGATGGAGATTATACATTCTATTATCCACAAAATGTTTATAATTACGCATATTATGACGGAGACAGTTGTATTTTTACCTCTGATGATGAAAATGACACGGTGAAGTTTATCCGTAAAGATAATACATCGGGAAGCCCGGCACAGGGAATGGAAAATCTATATAATTCCTATACGAATCTGTCTCAAAAAGAAAAGATTTTATTCCGAGAGGAAACGGACGAACGTGGATTTGCCCGAGGCGTATTAAGTGGAATCACAGACAACCAGAATGTATATGCATCTATCGCAGCAAACGATGACTATGTATATATCATGGAGGTATGCACCAGTTTTCAGCACGATTCTACGAAATCAACGTGGGTAGAATATTATATAGACTGTATGTATCGGTATTGTAGTTTCAGCAGGAGAGTCGGTGATCCAAGAAGCTATGATGAGTATATGAAAGATCAATAAGTGTATTTGGAGGAAATATGAAAAAGAAAAGATTGATAATAGCAGTAGTGCTCATTTGCTGTGTAATATTATATATATGGCAAACCAATAAGATTCACAATACCCCTAAGATGAATACTGCGGTATCTACAGAAAGCAATACAACGACGCAGCAGGCAGAAACAACAACCCAGCTAACAACACAAACATCAACAGAAACAACGATGGAGCCCGATACCGAAGAATACTTTGAAGAAGATACCGAAGAAGAAGCACAGCTAAAAAAGACAATAGCCGAACTTATGAAAGAAGAAAGCAACACGACTTCACAAGGTGAGAAAGCCGTACAATGTTATATACAATTTTTAAAAGATAATCCGGAAAGCAAATATGACATTGCAGACATCGACGGAGATGGAACCCCTGAATTCTTTACCTTAAGTGAAGGATGGGACGCTGCCATGTACAGGTACAATGCGAAAAAAGACAAAGTAAAAAAGCTATATAGCTACAAACTAGGAAAAGCCAGCGTAATGTACTACTCCAAAGAAAAGCATCAAGTTGTCTTTGTGACCGGAGATACCGGCGGTGGGGAATTTGACACCTATGAATATACAGATGGGGAACTAAAAAAGATAGAATCATTAGTGTGGCATAATGGAAAATTTGAGGAAGAAGGCTATATTCTTGATGGAGAAAAAATATCAATGGAAGAGGGCGATAACTATATTGAAAATATACGGGAAGAATATCAGTCATTGAGAGGAGAAATGTAGCGATATGGAAGAAAACTTACACTGCCTGCGAAAAGGAACCAGGCTCATAGGCCGCTACACCATCGAGGGCATATTAGGCCAGGGCGGATTTGGTATCACCTATCTAGGCATCGATGAACTGCACGAGAAAAAAGTTGCCATCAAGGAATTTTTCCCACAGGGAATCGTAACGAGAAATATCGAGTATCAAGATACCGTAACGGTAACTTTTGTCGGGGAAAAAGATAACTATGAAAAAGGAAAAGAGCGATTCTTAAAAGAAGCCCGCACTATGGCAAAATTCAGTAAAGATGAGGGAATCGTCAAAGCTTTAGACTTCTTTGAGATAAACAATACCGCCTATATCGTCATGGAATATTTAGAGGGTATAACTTTAAAGCAGTATTTAAGAGAAAATCAAAGAATAGCACCAGAAGACTTGATAGAACTGCTCGTACCATTAATTGAATCCCTTGACGAGATACATAGCCAGGGCATGATTCACCGAGATATCAGCCCGGACAATATCATGGTACTTCCAGATGGAAGAATAAAATTAATGGACTTTGGAGCGGCAAGAGACTATACAGAATTTGGAGAGAAAAGCCTTTCCATCGTTCTAAAACCAGGCTATGCACCACCAGAACAGTATCAGACACATGGAATACAAGGACCGTGGACCGATATCTATGCCCTCTGCGCCACCATGTACAAATGTATCACAGGAGAAAATCCGCCCGATGCGATAGAGCGAGTAATGGATGATTCCCTGAAAAAGATATCCGAATTTGGCATCGTCATTCCACCGCAGGAAGAGGCGGCTATTATAAAGGGAATGAGTGTGTCTGCAAAAGACAGGTATCAGGATATTAAGGATTTTTGTGAAGATTTGTATGGTGGTTATGAAGAAGATGCTTATTCAGCACCGCAAGAATACATTTTACAAAATCCAGGGATTCAGCACAACGCTTTCGAAAAGATAGTAACATGGGACTGCCTGTGGTTTGGAAGTTACCCACAGACACAAATAAGAGAAAAAGATGGTGCGATTTATACTATTTTAAAAAATGAAAAAGATTGGGATAGTAATAATGATATTGTAGTAAATGGTATAAAATATCACAAAAAAGAAGAAAACTATTTCCGATACGAACCGATTAAATGGCGTATTTTACAGAGAGATAACACAACAGCATTTTTGTTGTCGGATATTATTTTGGATATACAGCCATATCATAAAGAAACGGAGGAAATATTCTGGGGAGAAAGTCATATAAGAAATTGGTTAAATAAGAACTTCATGGAAGCAGCATTTATAAGTCAGGAACAGCAAATGATCGAGGCAATGAAAAGATTGAATGTGGCAGACAATACTTATGGAATGCCAGAAAATTATACAATGGATAAAATATTTTTATTATCTGAAGAAGAAATATCAGAAACCTTGAATGCACAGAGATATGGATTTTCAAAATCTGCATCCAGTTATGATAAGGCAAGAAAAAGCGAGTCCAGTCAATATGCAAAAGATACCAGCTGGTGGTGGATTCAGGCAGTAGATATGGAAAATGGAGTAAGAGTAGGAGCCGACGGCTGGATTAGTAAAAATGGATATTATATCCTGAAATATAATGCGGGTATCCGTCCAGCGCTGTGTTTAAAACTTTCTTCTAATCTTTTCTCTTATGCAGGAACAGTATCCTCGGATGGAACAGTTAATGAAGTGGGCTACGATAGTGAGTGTGGCTGGATTTTGAAATAGAGTTATTCAGTTATTACCACATAGAGCAAGCTGCCCCCCCATGTGGGATATAGCTGTCAAGTATATTTGCTGTCTGGTAATGTTGGTTACACAGAATGCTTCAACAAGAAAAAATCCCCAATTTGTTTTGCTAAAAATATATTGGACAAGGAAAATGAAATCAGAGGTTTATGGCATTTGCCAAACGTCTAATGAAAAAATAAAAAAGAGGAGAGAGAGAAGAAAATGAAAAAAAGAAAAGTGTCAAAGTTAATAACCGGTTTATTAGTATTAATACTTCTGGTAGGATTATTTCCGACAGGAAAAGAAAGCAATCTTGGAGAGGTAAAAGCAGCTATAACATTAAAAAATCCAAAAATCGTAGCTGATTCTTCTATGGAAGCCGGACAGAAAGTGACTTGGGATTGCATATGGTTTGGAACTTATCCACAGAGCGAGGTGACAACTGGAACTATTTATAATACATTAAAAAACGCAACAGGTTGGGACGCGAATAATGATATTGTGATAAATGGGACTAAGTATTGTAGATTAAAAGGAAACCATACACGACATTATACAGATAATAATCATTATAACTGGAATAATGATTATTCTACATATCATTACTTTAAGTATGATCCGATTAAATGGCGTGTTTTAGAAGTAAGTAATGGGCATGCATTCTTGTTAGCGGATAAAGTGATAGATGTCAGGGCATATAATCCTAATAGTGCGGAAGTTAAATGGAAGACAAGTTGTATGAGAAGCTGGCTGAATGGGATGGGACCAGCATTTAATCAAGAGAGTAACGATTATACAAAAGGAAATTTTATAAACACAGCTTTTTCAACAAACGAGAGTAAGAATATTTTAACAACAACACAGGCAGGAACTTCTGATAAATTATTTTTGCTATCAGATTCGCAAATTTATACAGAAAAAGCAAAAAAATATGGTTTTGCGATGGATTATGGTATTTGTGATGAAGCACGAAGAAGTAAATGTAGTAGTTATGCATTTGCAAAAGGATGTTATAGATCAATAAAAAATGATTATAGAGAAAATTCAACTTGGTGGATTCGCAGGGGAAATAATAGCGAATATGCGACACAAGTGGATTATAGCGGATGGGCTTATGATGATCGTACCTATAACGGTACAAATAATGATGGTGTGCGTCCTGCATTATATTTAAAACTTTCGTCTTCTAATGTTTATTCTTATGCGGGAACAGTATGTTCAGATGGAACCAACAATACTATTTCTAAGACGAATTCAATACCATCTAATAAAACTACTGCCGCTAAGAAACCAACTAAACCAGTTCTCTTACCAGTAGAAAAAATGACAGGTTCCTTAAAAGCTGTGAAATCCCCAAAGAAGAGTACTTTAACAATTACCTGGAAGAAGTTAAGTAAGATAACAGGATATCATGTACAATTTTCTGCAAAAAGAAATTTTAGTAAGGGAACAATAGAGCGTAAGTTTAAGAAAAAAGTAACAAAGACGCAAGTACGGCCATTAAAAAGTAAGAAGAAATATTATGTTCGAATGCGTCCTTATACAAAATCTGGTTCCAAAATGTATTATGGTAAATGGAGCAAAGTAAAGAGTGTGAAAATTAAATAGAAATTTATAAAAGATAATGCATGAAAAATGGAATGTTCTGAAAAAAACAGATTGTTTAATGCTAATTTTGCCTTTCCTATCTATTTACCAAAAATGTTGAAAAAATGCTCATTTAGACACTGTGTATTCAATAAAACTATAAGAAGAATATAATTAAATTATAGAGAGTCAGTAAATATAACAACATTTTAAGAAAGGAGAAAACCATGAAAAAAACAAAACGACTCATCGCAACCCTAACCCTGTTAATCGCTGCAATATTCTTTATCAACTCCGCCAATCTCCCAGCGGGAACCGTACAGGCAGCCTCAAAAGGAACATATCGCGCTATCTTGCAGGCATACAAGAAAAATGATTATCGCAAGGTACAAAGACTTAGCAAAAAACTTCCGAAAAAGGCAAATGAAAAGTGCGCCAGAAAGCTAAATGCCAAGTATAGAAAGGCTGCGAAAAAAGTCACTGGGAAAATGAGAAAATGGAATGGTGTGAAAAATTATATACCAGGCGTCCATTGGTATGCATTTAGCGATATTAATAAAAATGGAAAGCCAGAATTAATTGTGAAATATGGCGGTGTCGAGACAGAAACCACAATATGGGTATACGAGTATAAAGGTGGAAAATATAAAAAGGCTAAAGGCGGTGTTTACGAAACCTGGTATCCATCCTTATATAACTATACAAGTGGAAATGGATTCGTTTTACAGGAAAGAAGAGTTTCAGAAGATTACTGTGAGATAGTTACACTGGTCACATTAAATAAAGGCCGCATTAAGGCAAAGATTATAAGGGAGCGTTATTTTAATTCTCCAAAACAGAAAACGACAATGCCATGCCAGATTAAAATACATACACGATAAGGAGGGAAAAATACACTAACACACAATTTACTACTTGAAAGAAAAAATTCCAATTTGTTTCATTGAAAATATGTCGGACAAAGGAAATAAAATTACAGTAGTGATAACCTCTTTAAGAAAGGAAAAAGTATGGAAGAAAACTTATATTGCCTGCGAAAAGGAACCAGGCTCATAGGCCGATATACCATTGAAGGCGTATTAGGCCAGGGAGGATTTGGCATCACCTATCTTGGCATGGATGAACTGCATAAGAAGAAAGTCGCCATCAAAGAATTCTTTCCACAGGGAATCGTGACGAGGAATATCGAGTATGAAGATACCGTAACAGTCACCTTAGTTGGGGAAAAAGAGAACTATGATAAAGGAAAAGAGAGATTCTTAAAAGAAGCACAAACAATGGCAATGTTTAGCAAAGATAAGGGAATCGTTAAGGCGTTAGACTTTTTTGAAATAAACAACACAGCCTACATTGTCATGGAGTACTTAGAGGGAGTTACTTTAAAGCAGTATTTAAGAGAAAATAAAAGAATCGCTGCTGAAGATTTAGTGGAGTTGCTCGTACCATTAATTGAAGCACTTGACGAGATCCACAGTCAGGGCTTAATCCACCGTGACATCAGCCCGGATAACATCATGGTACTGCCGGATGGCAGAATAAAGTTAATGGACTTTGGAGCGGCAAGAGACTACACCGAATTCGGAGAAAAAAGCCTTTCCATCGTACTAAAACCGGGATATGCCCCACCAGAACAGTATCAGACCCATGGCGTACAGGGACCGTGGACCGATATCTACGCCCTCTGTGCCACTATGTATAAGTGTATTACTGGCGAGAATCCACCAGATGCGATAGATCGCTTAGTGGACGATCACCTTAAAAAAATATCTGCATTCGGGTTCACTGTTTCACCACAGATAGAAGAAGCAATCATAAAAGGAATGAGCGTTGCGGCAAAAGACCGATATCAGAACGTTGGGGACTTCTGTGAGGACTTGTATGGAGGTTATGAGGAAAGAAGTGTATCTGAAGCGGAAGAAAGTCAGAGTCAGGTAGAACCTGAAACAGCAGAACAGAGTGTTGAAGATAAGGCGGATATGCTGAAAGATGAAGTTCCACAAGAAAAATACTCCACAACAGAAGCCGTTCTGGAAAATGAAAATTTAATATCTGAGGAACTTTCAGAAAATGCAGGCTTAACATCTGAGGAAAATGAAGCGGAGGCTGGAATAGAGTCGGAAACGAGTAATGCAGGTAATAAAGTGCCGGAACAGATTCTGGAAAAAGAGAGGGACTCAACAACTCCTGAAAAAGAGGGACTGTCTGATAACAGGGGAAAAGAAGAAACGAAAAAAATACAAAAAAAGAACAAATATTTTTTGCCAATTATTGGGATGTTGATTTTGCTGGGGATAACAGGGTTCTTTGTATATAATAAGTCAGAATATAAAGTTGGAAAAACAATTGAATTTGGAAATTATCCACAGGACAAAGACGGAACAGAAAAGCCAATTGAATGGATCGTAATGAAAAAAGAAGGAAACCAAGTCCTCCTTCTTAGTAAGTATGTATTAGATGCAAAACCATATAATGAAGAATTTGAAGATGTCACATGGGAGACAAGTGATATTCGGCAATGGTTAAATAATGAGTTCTATACAACTGCTTTCAATAAGACAGAAAAAGCAAAAATACAGACGTCTTTGATAAAAAACGAAGATAACTCGGAGTATGGAACAAGCGGAGGAAACGACACAGAGGATAAGGTGTTTCTGTTAAGCGAGAAGGAAGCAGAAACATTATTTTCGGATGAAGAAGAAAGAATAGCAAAAGCAACAGAATATGCCGAAAAATCAGGAGTTTATGTTAATAAAGAAAAAGTAGCATGGTGGTGGCTCCGCTCGCCGGGCTACCATGGCCATCATGCGGCCGTAGTGAATAAGTATGGCTGGGTCGACAGGGATGGCAGTTGTGTCAGCATTTATAGTGGCGGTGTGCGGCCCGCTTTGCATTTGAATCTCCAATCTTAAAATTTACATTTTACCATCTCACAATATGTTTTAGCCAAAACTTTTATTATGCATAACACAGTAGCAAAAAATTACGGGAAGGGAGCAAACTATGAAAAAATAAAACAAATTCTTGTAAAGACTGTCCGAGAACGACATCTTTCTTCCAGAAAACAGAGAACGACTATGCCGTGTACGCTTAAAACATGCACACGATAAAGAGAGGAGAAGTATTTATGAAAAAATCTGTAAAAAAAGTAATGAAAACAACAGCCATCTTATTATTAGCACTTATCTTTGCCGGTTCCCCCGCGATAAGCCCGATTACCAGTAAAACAACTATAGAAGCAGAAGCTTCTGTAAAGTCGGATAAAGCAGTAAAGAATGCAAGAAAATGCTATTATTCCACAAGGAAAAATCTGCGAAGATATAAAAAAGTAAGGAATGGAAGCACCAGTACAGATTACTGGAGTAAAAATAAACTGGTATTTTCAGAGATTAAACCTGATAAAAGGGATTTCCTTTCTATAAAGAATACAGTTTGTGAGTATTACTATTCAAAAAGCAAACTGGTATTTGCATTTGCTTACCAGAAGAAGGGCAGAAAGGTAAAAGAGTATCGTGCTTATTATATGGGCGGTAAATGTTACCGATACATTGGAACGGATAAAAAAGTGCATACCTATGGTTCGGGAAAGAGTTATGAACGTATGTCAGGAATGGCAAAGAAATTATATTATAAAGGAAGGCGTAATATTGAGTTGGCGTACGAAGCGAATGAACCAATTGAAAATAAATAGCATATCAGATTGGCTATAGGAATATGAAGTGTCATTTAAGAGGAAAAAGGTAGAAAGTATGGAAGAAAACTTACACTGCCTGCGAAAAGGAACCAGGCTCATAGGCCGATACACCATCGAGGGCGTATTAGGTCAGGGCGGATTTGGTATCACCTATCTAGGCATCGATGAACTACACGAGAAAAAAGTTGCCATCAAAGAATTTTTCCCACAGGGAATCGTAACGAGAAATATCGAGTATCAAGATACCGTAACGGTAACTTTTGTCGGGGAAAAAGATAACTATGAAAAAGGAAAAGAGCGATTCTTAAAAGAAGCCCGCACTATGGCAAAATTCAGTAAAGATGAGGGAATCGTCAAAGCTTTAGACTTCTTTGAGATAAACAATACCGCCTATATCGTCATGGAATATTTAGAGGGTATAACTTTAAAGCAGTATTTAAGAGAAAATCAAAGAATAGCACCAGAAGACTTGATAGAACTGCTCGTGCCATTAATTGAATCCCTCGACGAAATACATAGCCAGGGCATGATTCACCGAGATATCAGCCCGGACAACATCATGGTACTGCCCGATGGCAGAATAAAGCTAATGGACTTTGGAGCGGCAAGAGACTACACCGAATTCGGAGAAAAAAGCCTTTCCATCGTACTAAAACCGGGATATGCCCCACCAGAACAGTATCAGACCCATGGCGTACAGGGACCGTGGACAGATATCTACGCCCTCTGCGCCACCATGTACAAATGTATCACAGGAGAAAATCCGCCAGATGCGATAGAGAGGGTAATGGACGATTCCCTGAAAAAGATATCCGAATTTGGCATCACTATTCCACCGCAGGAAGAGGCAGCTATTATAAAGGGAATGAGTGTATCTGCGAAAGACAGGTATCAGGATATCAAAGATTTTTGTGAAGATTTATACGGTGCTTATGAAGAAACACCTGCATCTGAAAATAAAGAGAGCGAAGTAAAGCCGGATTTAATAAAAGAAAATGTAGAAGATAAGGTGGATACATCGGCAGAAGAAACTCCAGAAAGCGGATCTTTAGCAAGTGAGGAAGATGTAGAATCGGAGAAGGAATCAGCTAAAGAAAATAGGGAGGCTGTTTCTCAAAAGAAGGTAGACAGGAAGAGCCTTAAACAATATGAGAACAAGGAAGAAACTTCGGTACAAAACGTGAAATCAGAACCAGATAATAAAAAACAGAGTCAACCAAAAAAGTTTTCTGGTAAAGCAGTGTTAGCAGTAATTCTGTGTATTTTATTAGTAGGTGGTGGTGTCAAGCTTTATTCTGATAAAAAAGAACAGCAATATACACTTCATAATCCTAAAATAGAAGATGATTCTTCCGCAAAATCGGGGAAAAAAGTGTCTTGGGACTGCCTGTGGTTTGGAAGTTACCCTCAGAGCAAAATTACAGAAAAAGATGGGGATATTTATACTACTTTAAAAAATACGGATAATTGGGATAAAAATGGAGATGCGACAATAAACAATATCAAATATCATACAACAGAAGCAGGTTATTTTAAGTATGAACCAATTAAGTGGAGGGTACTACAATCTGAGAACGGAGAAGCCTTTTTATTGTCTGATGTTATTTTGGATAACCAAAACTATAATGAGGACTACAGTACATGGGAAGAAAGTTCATTAAGATCTTGGCTAAATGGGGAATTTATGAATAGAGCTTTTTCTGATGAAGAAAAAGAAAAAATTAATATAACAGAGATAGTAAATCAGGATAATTCAGATTATGGAACAGAAGGTGGAAATAACATTTCTGATAAAATATCTTTGTTATCTTCAGCAGAAGCAGATGAGAACAGAGACGGTAAAAAATACGGATTTTTGAATGATGAAACAAGAAAATGTAAGACAAATAGTTTTTCTGAAATGGAAGTAGCGCTCTGGTGGCTTTCTACGGGTGATGTTAGTAATAGTACGGCTCTAGTGTACGAAGGCATCATAATTGGGGAGGTTTATAGTATCGACTATGATAATTACGGTGTGCGCCCCGCTCTGCACCTGAATCTTTCCTCATCCAATCTCTTCTCCTACGCAGGAACCGTCTCTTCAGACGGAAATGAAAACGAAGTCCCTTACAACACCAAAACCAAACTCGTTCAAAAATAAAGAAGGCAACAGCCAAAATATAAACATCTATCACATAACAACAAACAATCCAAGCAAGAAAGGAGAAACCCATGAAAAAACCAAAACGACTCATCGCAACCCTAACCCTGTTAATCGCCGCAATATGCTTTATGAACTCCGCCAATCTCCCAGCCGGAACCGTACAGGCAGCTTCCACATCTTCCATGAAGAAAGCCTATAAAAAGTACCTTACCAAAAGTGTAAGCGGAAAAAAGTATTACAAAGTAGTAAATATCGGTGACCGAAATAAGCCGGTTTTATTGATCGGAACTTATAAAGGTTTCGGAAAAGGCACTTATACAGGCTGTAATGTTTACTATTATAAGAGTGGAAAAGTAAGAAAAGTAGGCAGCCTGAGCGATGGCAGAGACATTGCTCTCTATACAAAGAAAGGCCAGAATTATATTAATAGTGGTCTTTCCGATGAGGCACTTTATTTATGCGTAAAGGATGGAAAGTCCTATTTATGTGCATATTACAACAGCCACAATTGGAAAATCGACCCGGATGATAAATACGAAAAATGCGTCATTAAAAAAGGTGGAAAAGTCATTAAAAATTATGGCTATATGGATTCCAGACAGTATAATACAGCAAAAAACAGCTACCGCTATAAAAGTACAGTAAAGTTTGTTAAAAATACGAGAGCAAACCGAAAGAGAATATAAATAGTGCAATAGCTGTGAGCAGTTGAAAAGGCTTTCCACAAAATGTGAGTTACATCTTGCGGAAAGCCTTTTTTAAAAACAATCGGGAGGGAGTTAATATGATGAAAAAATCTATAAAAAACGTAATAAAAACCTTATGTCTCATTATGACCCTGTTATTCCTTTGCCAGATAAACGTAGTCCCTGAAATTCAGGGAACAGTAAACGTAGAAGCTGCATCTCGTAAAACAAAGAAAAATGCGAGGAATGCGTACAAAAAGATACTGTTAAAAAATGTAAAATGGAGTGATGGTTATTATGCTCGCTCAAAAGAGCTTTATTTTACCTATATAGATATTAATAAAGATGGGGTAAAAGAGTTAATTCTTTACTATATGGATTCTCCACATGCGTATGGATGGAATCGTATTTACACATATACAGGTGGACGTGTTAAATCATTGGGACAATTTACCTCTGTATCAATTTGTACAAACAAAAAGTATTTTACGGATTCTTATATGAATGGTGGAATAGGCAGGGAGTATTTTTACCAGCTTGGAAAGAATGGGAAAAAGATCAAAATTGCAGAATATACATATGCTGATCATAAACCATATGGAGTTTCCGGTTCTGTGACAAGAAAACATGAGAATGGATATCCATATTACTATTACAATTGTAAGGTAAATGGAAAGCGTGTCGGTTATAATGCGTGCATGAAAAAGGTAAAAGCTTTAAAAAGAGGTGCAAAATACAGTTCAGGTAATTATCATAAGAATACCGCTGCCAATAGAAAAAAATTTATAAAATAATATAGTATAATCCAATGGAGAACAATCAGTAATCTATTTTGACTATCATTTGTTTATAGGTGAAGTACTCGGTAATTCAATTGTCGAGTGTTTCACGGGATAAACAAAGAAAGATAGCAATGAAGGGAGAGAAACTTATGGCAGTAATTGGCGCAGTTCTTGGAGATATTGCAGGTTCACAATTTGAGTTCAACAGACCAGAGAATCTGGATTACAAACATTGCGAGTTATTTACAAACAGATGCTCTTATACCGATGACACGATAATGACTCTGGCGGTGAAAAAAGCAATTTTAGAAAATGCAGATTTTACAAAAACAATGCGTGAAATCGGACAACCTTATCCTTACTCAGGATATGGCGGAAGATTTTATGAGTGGATGTACGGTGAAAATCCGAAGCCATATAATAGCTTTGGAAATGGTTCGGCAATGCGTGTTTCTTTTGTTGGAGAACATTTTGATGCATTAGAAGATGTAATATCTATGGCAGAAAAATCTGCGGAAGTGACGCATAATCATCCAGAAGGAATCAAAGGTGCCGTAGTAACGGCTGTCTGTATCTGGATGGCCCGTCACGGAAAAACAAAAGAAGATATTTTCCAGTATGTATTAGAACAATATCCGGCAGAAAAATATGAATACAGCATTGCTGTCCCTCTTGATAAATTGGAGAAAATATATCAGTGGAACGAGACTTGTATGGGAAGTGTACCAGCAGCAATGCGCTGCTTTTACGAAAGCGATTCCTACGAGAGTTTCCTCCGCAATGTATTCCGCTTAAAATGCGATAGCGACACCCTCGCAGCAATCGGCGGAGCCGTAGCAGAAGAATACTATGGGTGGACTGAATTCTATAATGAAGATGAACTGCTCAAAAAATATCTTGATGCAAATTTATACAACTTAGTAAAACTTTGATTTGCCGCAGGCAAGGGAGACGCCACCAGAAAGAGAAATAACCTATATTTGTGACTTTCGTCGCTGCAGGCTGAATGTTCGCTTAATCGCTCGCATCCAACCTTTGCTCCCAGGCCACAAATATAGATTATTTCTCTTTCTGGTGGCTGTCTTTGGCTGTAGAAGTAAAATCAGAATCTTACTGTTATAAGATTTGAGTATTTATTAGCAGATTGTTGCTTTCCGAGAAATCAGATATTAAAGTTTTGCACACAAGCTATTATTACAATATCACAGCAATTTTAAGACAATAAGTTAGAGTGTGTTTGAAAAATGCTTTCTGTAAATTAGGGCATACAGGTTGTAGGAATGATTTTTCAAAAACGCTAGTTTATAAGTGGCTAATGTCAAGATCGATATAATAGTGTAGCTAAAAATTAGCATATTTCTGTTAATTCAAAGGGATTGATAAATTGCTTCAAGTGTTAATCTTTTTGAAAAGTAATCTTCCCCAATTTCTATTTTTCTTGTTCCCATCCCCAAATCTTACAATATTAATTCTGATTTTGCTTCTCCATCCAAAGCACAGCACCCGAAGAGAGAAGATAACCTATATTTGTGGCCTTAGAACGAGGATTGAATGCGAGCGTGTAAGCGAACATTCAACCCACAGTGATAGAGTCACAAATATAGGATATCTTCTCTCTTTGGGTGCGTCTTTTTGCCTGTGGCAAATCAGAAGTTATTAAATTTCACTCTGGGAAATAAGTGCAATGTCTGATATAATTTATAAAAGCATCAGCTTTAAAACATTGAAAAGTCAGGAGGAAATAAAATGGGAATCTATTTAAATGGAACAACTGCCTATACCCTGTACAAAAGCGAAACAGTAAAGCCATATTTTATAGATAAAACATCGATGCTAGAGCAATTATTTCCTTTAGTAAATGAAGGAAATAATTATATTTGCATTACCAGGCCTCGAAGATTTGGAAAAACAGTTACAGCAAATATGATAGCGGCATTTTTTTCTAAAGCAAAAAATGCGGAGGATATATTTGATAAATGCAAAATATCAGCAAATCCGATATGTACGAAATATCAAAACCAGTATTCGGTGATCCATATTTCATTTAATGATCTTCCCAAAAGATGTACTTCCTATGAAAAATATATTGATAGGATTGAAAACAGATTAATCAAAGATCTCCGGCTGGAATATCCAGATGTCGAAATCTCAGAGGACGAGGCGGTATGGGATGTTTTAAATGAAATATACGCTTATGATATTAATGCGAGATTTATATTTGTATTTGATGAATGGGATTTTATTTTCCATCAGGATTTTATCACAGAGCAGGACAAAAAAGATTATTTACTTTTTCTGCGTAATTTACTGAAAGATAGACCATATGTATTGCTTGCATATATTACAGGAATTCTTCCAATCGCAAAATATTCAAGCGGTTCAGAACTTAATATGTTTATGGAATATACGATGATTTCAGAAGAAAAATTTAGTGATGCTTTTGGATTCACAGACTCGGAAACAGATGAATTATACAAACGGTATGAAAAAAATACAAAGCACAAAAATGTGAGTCGTGAAGGATTACGCATCTGGTACAATGGCTATCATACTTTTCGGGGAGAAAGCGTGTATAATCCAAGATCAGTTGTATTTGCACTTACGAATAATAATCTTGCATCTTACTGGACAAGTTCAGGGCCATATGATGAGATTTATTATTATATTGAACATAATATAGATGATGTGCGGGATGATCTGGCATTGATGATATCAGGAGAAGCTGTTCCGGCCAAAATTCAGGAATACGCGGCAACTTCTATGAAACTTACTACAAGAGATGAAATTTTTTCTGCGATGGTAGTTTATGGATTTTTGAATTTTGAGAATGGAAAGGTCAGCATTCCAAATAAAGAACTGATGGATAAGTTTGCTGCAATGTTACGAAAAGAACCTTCTTTAGGATATGTGTATCGTCTTGCACACGAATCTGAAAGAATGCTTTATGCCACTTTGCATGGCGATACGAAAACAATGAATGAGATTCTCGAATATGTCCACAATACAGAAATTCCACTACTATCATATAATTACGAAACAGAACTTTCTGCTATTGTAAATTTGATTTATCTTGCAGCACGGGATCTATACCAAGTTGAACGTGAGGAAAAAGCAGGCATTGGATATGTTGATTTCATTTTCTATCCATATGATAAAACAGCAGATTGCCTTATACTGGAATTAAAAGTAGATCATACACCAGAAGAAGCCATCAAACAGATTATTGAAAAAAAGTACGCAATGAAGTTTCAAGGGAAAATTGGACAAAAACCGTTGTATACAGGAAGAATTCTTGCGGTTGGAATTAGCTATGATAAAAAGAACAAAGTACATGCGTGTAAAGTTCAGGAACTTGAAAAAGTTAGTAAATTCTGTTGAATTGGCAAAACTGACGAAACAACGAAATCCCATCGTCCATATTTGTGATTTTAGTCGCTGCGCGTTGAATGTTTGCTTGTGCGCTCGCATCCAACACTTGCTCCGAGACCACAAATATGGACGATGGGATTTCGTTGTTTCTGACAGTGTTTTCTGAAGTGAAATCAGAATTCATGTTGGAGAGATTTGGGGAAGAGGACAGGAGATGTAGAAGTTCCGGGAAATGAAATTCTATAGGATTGACATTTGAACCAGTTCCATAATTGTATAGTTATGGTCACTACTTTTTTCAAACACGCTCTGGAAGTTTGAAACCGTTTATGGATTTATTTTTCGAAAAAGAAAGATGTCTTATAGTAAAAATGCTAAAGGAAATAAAAAAAACAAGAAAAAGATGGATAAACTCTGTAAATCTTCTAAAGATAGTTATAATGTTAAATAATTTGAAATGGCAAGATAAGTGTCAGTTCTCCAGTTTTTTAATCTCTCAAAAAGCCATAGACGTCTGAAGCCTTCCTCAAATCTCTTCAAAATAAATTCTGAGTTTGCATAGGCAGCCAAAGACAGCTCTCAGAGAATGAAATAACCTATATTTGTGGCCTCGGAGCAAGGTTTGGATACGAGCGTGTATAAGCGAGTATTCAAACCGCCGCGACTAAAGTCACAAATATAGGTTATTTCATTCTCTGAGAGCGTCTCCCTGCCTGCGGCAATCAGAATTTACTGACTTTTTCGGACTATTATTCTAATTTGTTTCCTGCTATAATAGAGTCTCGAAATGCAGATATATGTGAGATGAGAGAGGTGGTATCGCATGAGATGCAAATTTTGTGGAACAACGCTGCCGGATCATGCAAAGTTTTGTCCAGGCTGCGGAAAAGAGATAGATAACGACAGGGAACGACACGAGGGCAGAGAAGCCAGCAACATACCAGAAGATGCGTATTATACAAAAGTTATCGAGGAAAGTAATGAGAAGACGATAGATGATACGAGAATTGCCAGAACCAATAACAGAAATGTGGTAGATGATACGAGGATTTCCAGGGCCAATAACAGGAATGTGGTAGATGATATAAGAATTGCCAGAACCAATAACAGAAATGTGGTAGATGATACGAGAATTACCAGGGCTAATAACAGGAATGTGATAGATGATGCGAGAATTGCCAGAACCAATAACAGAAATGTGGTAGATGATACGAGAATTTCCCGGGCAAATAATAAGAATACGATAGATAATACAAAGACAACCAATAAACAAGCTGCGGTAAGTAATACGAACAAAAAGAATTCCAAAAGAAAAAGAAGACATAAAAAAATATCTGTGAGATTCATTGTTGTCTATTTGATCGTTGTTTTGACAGGAGGTTTTTGTCTTTACAGGATGGGATTTCCTGAGAAAGTTGTGGAGATGTTAAGTAAGCAGTCTTCGGTACCAGATTCGAAGAAAGAGATTTCGCAGAAGAGCGATAAGAAGAAAAATAATGAGAAAAAGACAGGGAAGGCAACAACAGAAAAGAAAAAAGATAAGAATAAAAATAAAAAAACTTTAGAATCCACAGAAAGTACGCTCGCTTATACGGATAATTCCAGTATGAATGTAGGTGCGTGTCTTAGTCCGGAGGATTATAATACAGTGACTGCGAAGGATGATAGCTTTAGTTTTGCTTATCCAAAGTATTTATTTAATCATAGTGAGGTGAATGAGGAAGGAACTTCTTATACATTTTCTTATAAAGGAAACTCTGCTTCTGATTCAAATGAGGCAGAACTTAGTGTATATACACAAGAAAATGAGGGCGATCCTTTACAGAATGCAAGGGAGCTTTATCAGAATTTTTCTTCGGAAGTTTATAAGAAGTATTTTAAGATGTATCCATCAAGAGTAGACAGCTCGGGTATGGCAAGAACCCTGATCGGCGCTTCCGCCGATTCGTCAGAGAAAACAGGGGTATATATTATAGCAGCAAATGATGGGAAAAGGGATTATATTTTGAAGTTTACTTATCCAGACCCTGATATGACGAATGATTATAATGAGATAGATTATGTGGTCGATTGTGTGTACCGTTTTTGTTCTTTTAGCGGTGGAACGTATCAGCCACGGTCCTACCAGCAGTTTTTAGATGATAACATGGGAAGCAAAAAATAGTGGTAAATTAAAGTTTTGAAATAAGGCTGCAGCAATCCCATTAGCTTTAGTTAATGGATAGTTTAAAGTAAAAGCTAAGAAAGTAAGAGATAAATTATAGCAGGACAACAGGAAAATGACAGTAGAGAAATTATTGTTGTAATTATGAATTTTCTCTTATAAATGAGTGGCGAAAAAATGAATAGCTTGGTATAATGAGATAAGAATGCATGTTCTCATTATTTAAGTTAGGAAGTGAAAAGATGAAGGTTTTTAAGACGATTTTTCTTTGTGTGGTGCTTGTTTTTGCTCTGGCTGGCTGCGGGAATAGCCATGCAGAGGCAGATAAGACGGTAAAACAGGGGAGTGGACAGAAGACAGATGGAGCAGTTAATGCTTCAGAGGAATCAACGAAAGGGGCAGCCGAATCTGCAACGGAAGGTGTGCAGGTGAAGGAGAGCACAGCGCAGGAGTCAGCAACTGAGTCGGAACTTGACTCAGATGCAAGCCATAGAGCTGATTATGTTATTGTGATTGATGCTGGACATCAGGCTCATGGAAATTATGAAGAAGAACCGGTGGGACCGGGGGCTTCTGAGACGAAGCCGAAGGTAGCTTCAGGGACAACGGGGGTATCTACAGGAGTAGAAGAATATGAGCTGAACCTTGAAGTTGCTGTCAAGCTGCAGGCAGAGCTGGAAGACCGCGGATATCAGGTGATTATGATTCGAGATAAGAATGATGTTGATATTTCAAATTCTGAACGGGCTAAAGTTGCGAATGATAATAATGCAGATGCATTTTTAAGGATTCATGCGAATGGTTCAGATAACAGCACAGATGCAGGGATGATGACGATCTGCCAGACAGCAGAGAATCCATATAATGGCGAGCTGCATGAAAAAAGTTATGCCTTATCGGAGAAGATATTAGATTCTATGGTTGAGGCAACAGGAGCAAACAGGGAACGAGTCTGGGAGACGGATACGATGAGCGGCATTAACTGGGCAAAGGTGCCTACTACGATTATAGAGATGGGTTATATGTCGAATCCGGAAGAAGATGAGAAGCTTAATAGCGATGATTATCAGGATGAGATTGTCCAGGGAATAGCAGATGGTCTTGACCAGTATTTCAATATAGGTGGAACAGAGGACTAAAGTCAGATAACATCATTAATATGTATGAATACACATGGAAATACACATGATTTTGTTGTGGACAGGGTATCGGGCATTTTTTTAATGCACTCTGGAAATAAGAGAAATAATGCATGAAAGGATAAGAGAATGAAGGATAAGTCGATAAAGTCAACGATGAAGAGCTGGATTATGTTATCGGAAAAAGAACTGGATGATACGCAGGTATATATGCAGGAACAGGAGCAGCAAGACCAGCAGGAAAAGGATAACAGTTTTTCCGAAGCGGAAAGCGGCAGCGGCAATGTCGGGTCAGCGAAGTATGAGTTACAGGTGAGTGATGCCGGTACAGAGACATTTTCAGATGAAGAGAACGGTTTTGAAAGAAAGTTAAGCCGGGAAGAGCAGGTTGATCAGCTGATAAAGGAAGCTGGAGAGGAAGTAGTAGATCCAGAAGTGGACTCTGTTCCAAGAAAGAGAAGAAAGAGACACCAGAATAAGAAGGGAAAATTTGAAAAGGGAGAAGCAAGAGAATCAATAGAATCAGAAGAAAGGTTTGTATCAGAAAGTGCGGATGAATCGATGTCCGATACGACAAGGGAGAAGGAATCAAGGGCATCAGAAGTGGAGAATGCAGCAGAATTGACAAAGGACAATGGAAATAAATCCGATAAAGGCAGCGGAATCAGTAAGATGCTTGTCGGCGGAGTTGGAGTTCTTCTCGTTCTTATTATTGCAGGACTTGGTTATCAGACCCAGTCTTTGCAAAAGCAGAACCAGAAGTTAAAGACAGAAATCAGCACTCTTAAAAAAGAGAAGAAGCAGGCAGAACAGGCTTCGGAAGAACAGGCATTACAGACAAAGAATGAGGACGGTGTTGTAGAGAATACAGATAAGATGTTTGCTTCTGTTGGTGTCGGTGATAAAGAATATAAACTACTTGCTAAAGTATCTGACTTTACAAAAGACGGATGGAAGTTAGAAGCACTTAGAAATGAAAATGCCACCCTTGTACCAGGCGGTAAACTTGAAAAGGATGCATTTCTTACGAATAAAGATGGAAGGAAAATCGGTGTTATTATCCGTAATTTAAGTGATAAGAACCAGAAAGTAAGTGACTGTATTGTCACAAAGCTTTCTTTTAGTAAGGAAATGTTTGACGGACAGATCACACTTCCGGGCAGCCTGGGATTTGACAGTACAGAAAAAGAATTAAAGGCCGCCGGATTTAAGAAAGATGCAGACGGAATATATACTTACACAAGCAAGAAGATAAAGGACGATACAATCAAAGCTGCAATGGCAGATGGAGAATCTGTATCAGAGATTACTTTAGAGCGAGCCGTGGATGAAAGCAGTACAAGTACAGGCAATGCAGCTGCGAACACGAGTGTCAGCACAGCAGCAGGCAGTGCCACCACAACAGCCAGTGATTCGAGTAGTGCGGAGCAAAACAGTGCCACAGCCGATACAACATTAACTAATAATTCTAATAGCGCATCAGATGCAGCAGAAGAATAGAAAGTAAAGAAACAACAGAATAATATGCAATAAAAAATAGCAGTCAGAAAGAGAGAAACACTTAATTTCTGGCTGCTGTTTTTTGAAATTAGGTTTGGTATATTATTTTTATCATTTATAAGTTTTATCAAGCGCTGCGTAATCATGAGATAATTTAGCTATTTGGGATTAAGTATAAAGTTTTATCGTGCATTATATAATTATGAGTTGTCAGATTATTTTTTTTAATAATAGGCTCTTAAATGTCAATTATTTTACAAAATGCAGAAATAATATTTTTATTACTTTAAATAATTAAAAAATTAATAATTATGCAAAAAATATTGACGAATCTTTCAAATAGTATTATCATATAGAGAAAAGACCGCAAAAAATGAATAAAAATGCAAAAGGTCATGGTGATTTTTTTCATTTTTAAGAAGGTTTTGTGGGATTTAATTGAATCAGAGGAGAAAGAAAGATGAAGAAACTAATGTTAACAATGCTTTCTGTTGTAGGTATGATGCTCTTTGTAGCATTGCCAGCGAAAGCATGTACATCCTACTATGTAGGTAAGGATTGTACAAAAGATGGAACAACAATGTATGGCCGTACAGAGGACTATTCTCCAAAAAAGGATAAGGTTTATAAGGTTATTCAGCCGAAAAAGGTTGGGAAGAATGCGACTTTTAAAGATGAGACTGGTGCAACAACATTTCAGGCTCCAATTAAAGTAGAGACAACGTATCGTTACACAATCTGCCGTGACAGTGAAGGGGCAGAAGACGGATATTTCGGTGAATTTGGAACCAATACAAAAGGTGTTTCTATGTCTGCTACTACATCTGCATCTGTAGCCAAGACGGTTGGAAAGTTTGATCCATATATAGATGCATATGAATCTAAAGTTGGCGGAATTACAGAAGAAAACCTTGCAGATTATGTACTTTGCCAGGCTTCTTCTGCAAGAGAAGGTGTAGAACTCCTTGCAGATGTTATTGATACAGTTGGTGCTGGTGAAGGTGATGGCCTTTTCATCGCAGACCAGAACGAAGTATGGTATTTTGAAATCCTTACTGGTCATAACTACTGTGCCATTAAGATGCCTTCTGACAAAGCAGCAATCATTCCAAACTGTTTTGTGATCAGTGATGTAGACTTAAGCGATAAAGCGAATGTTGTAGCATCTCCTAATCTTGTAAAACTGGCTAAGAATAATGGATTTTATGTAGCGGCTCAGGATGGAAAGGGTGACATCAACGTAAAACTTTCTTATTCGGGAAAGGGTTATGCAGCCCATAACGCCGACAGAATTCGTGGTGGACAGTATCTTTTAAGTGGTCAGGATAACACAGGTATTTATGATGCAGATTATCAGGATCCTTTCTTTACCTGTAAGAATGTTACTGTAGAGAAAATGTATGAATTAGCAGGATATCGTTACGAAGGCATGAACTTTGGAAGAAACATTTCTTACAGAATTGGAAGCAGAAGAACAGCAGAAGCTCATATTTTCCAGATTAATTCTTCTATGCCAACAGAACTTGCTACCGTACAGTGGTTCTCTATGGCAAGCCCAGACTACTCAACGTTTGTACCATTCTATGGAGCATTATTAACAGATGTATCAAAGGCTTATAAAACAGAGGCACAGCAGCCGAACTCTCGTGCCGCTTACTGGATCTTCCGTAACATTGGTTACTTATGTGAAGAGACAAATGACGGTGACGGACCAAACAGAGAGAACTATGGTAAAGGTGTAAAGCAGTTCTATAAAGCTTACATGACAAAGATGGAAGAACTTCAGAAAAATGTAAATGCACAGATGCTTAATGTTTATAAGAATGACAAAAAGAACTTAGAATATTATGCAACAAAACTTGGTATTGCCATCGGCAATGAAACTATGGACTTTGCTAAGGCAATGTACATGGACATCCAGACATGTAAAACAAATGGAACAAAATATGAGACATCAAGCTTAAGCGCAGATGATATCGAATATGATTTATCAATGGTAACAGCACCAGCAAAGAAAGCTGATGACACAAAGCCTGTAACACCGGCTAAGCCATCCGCACCAGCTCGTGTACAGGTAAGGGCAAAAGCATTAAAGGGCAAAAAAGTAAAAGTAAGCCTTAAAAAGACTGCAGAAGCAAAAGGTTATGAAATTGTTTACTCCACAAATGTAAACTTCACAAAGAAAACAACCAAAAAGATTTCTACAAAGAACCTTACAAAAACAATCAAGAAACTCAAAAAGAAAAAGACTTACTACATCAAAGCAAGAGCTTACAAATTAGATGGTAAGACAAAAGTATATGGAAGATGGAGTTTGATCAGAAAGGTGACTATTAAAAAGTAGATTGCCGCAGGCAAGGGAAGACGCCCTCTGAAAGATAAATAAACCATATTTGTGACTTTCGTCGCTAAAGGTTGAATGTTCGCTTAAATGCTCACATCCAACCTTTGCTCCCAGGCCACAAATATGGTCTATTTATCTTTCAGAGGGCTGTGCTTTGGATGGAGATGAAGTTATTTATTTAATAGGAGAAGAGTTGGGGAGAGGAAATCGTTGTATTTTTCAGTAATAGTTCTTTCTGTCTATGACTGTTTGGCTTTCGCAGATTCCAGAGAAGAGAAACATTGTCTTTTCCAACGTGAATGTGAGTATCGCTATATCTTTATTACATTTATAATAAGCAAAAAATCCTGTACGAATCCTCAAATCAACTCTATCACTGGATTTAATTCACCCAAATTAAGTCAAAGACAGCAAGAGGAAAGATACTTCCTTTATTTGTGCCCGGAGCTGCGAGAACATAGTATCTGGTTAGAAAAGCCCCTTGTTAAAGAATATTAATTTTGACGACTTTGTGTTTTTTACAACTGAGTCAAAATTAATATTCTTTAACAAGAGGCTTTTCTTAGAATACTCCTTCTCGCAGCATTCAAAGCCGCTAATATTAGAGGAAGTATCATTCCTCTTGCGTCTGTTTACCTTCCAGATGAATTAAATTCTTGCACATTTCCTCTTGTTGTGCTATGATTCCCCAAGTGTATTGAACATAAAGAAGAAGGATAATCAGAAATATACTGGTGGGAGAAAAGGAATGAAAGAGAAAGAAAAAGATATTTTTGATAAGATTATGGCATTGCCGGGACTTAATATTTTTGAAGGGTTTTACCAGAAATATAAAGAGATGCTCCTGTATTTATTTTTTGGAGGAATGACAGCGGTGATCAGTATCGGTTCCTACAGCTATTGTGATGTGGGACTGGGATTTGATCCACTTATTGCAAATATTATTTCATGGATCTTGGCGGTGACATTTGCTTATGTGACAAATAAGGTATGGGTGTTTAGTGTGGAGACACACGGAATGCATGAACTGTTTATAGAGGCTTTTCACTTTTTTACAGGACGCTTATTTACACTTATTGTAGAAGAAGCGATACTGTTAATTTTTATTAGTAAGCTTCATTTTAACAGTATCGTCGTAAAAGTTGTGGCACAGGTTGTTGTTGTTGTCCTAAATTATATTATCAGTAAGCTTATTGTTTTTCGTGAGAAGGAATAACTTCTGTAACAAAAAGATCGTTAGCATTTACTGAAAAATGAATATCAAAACCTGCGTATTGCATACCATAGATTCGTTCTGGGTCATGTTGGTAGGAAGGGCGCGGGTCTAAGGAGAGGCAGTCTAAGAGAGACTGTCTTTTTTCTTTTGGGATAAGGTGCAGCAAAGCATCTTCGCAGTGGACATTCAGGCGGTGTTCCAGTGCCTTTGTGGAAAAACTTCCCAGAGCATCTGGGTGTGCATCTGCAAAAGAAAGATACGGCTTAATATCATAAATCGGGGTTCCATCTAATAAATCTGCACCGGAAACATAAAGAATGGGGCCTTCTGGAGAGTTTGGAACAGCCTTTTCAAGACGGACACAGGATAATCCGAGCGGATTTGGGCGAAAAGGAGCACGGCTGGCAAATACACCTTTTCGTTTATTGCCACCAAGTCTTGGAGGGCGGACAGTCGGTGTCCATTTATCTCTTTGGTTTTTCGAAAATTCCCAAATAAGCCACAAATGAGAAAATTCCTCAATTCCACGGATACAATCACCATTTCGAAATTCTTCCGTAAAAATAATCTTTGCCTGTAAACTATCCACAAGACCACTCTGGCGGGGAATACCGAACTTCTCTGAAAAATCTGAATGAATATAGGCAATCGGCTTTATAGAAAGCATAACCGATGTATTTTCGCATTTCATAAAATAAACTCCTTACTATTTAATTCATTGACTAACTAACAGACGAAGCCAGGAAACCAAATCCTCTATATTTGTGACTTTCGTCGCGGCGTGTTGAATGTTCGCTTCACTCGCTCGCATCCAACACTTGCTCCCAGGCCACAAATATAGAGGATTTGGTTTTCTGGCTTCTGTTCTGTGGCTGGAGTAGATGAATGAAACAGCAGGTGGAGGATTGGGGGAGTCCTGAAATTTTCTGCTTGCTCTGAAATTATTGATAAATTGCTGTGATAATTGTTAAAAAGAGAGGCTTTCTCTATATTTTTTAGTTCCGTATTTAGCTATTTACGATTATTCTCGAATAAGCAGAAAAACTGGCATTACGTCCTCAAATCCTCTCCCACTATTTCATTCATCTATTGTAGCCACAGCCAGAAGCTAGGAAATTCACATTGTTAGATAACTTTTGTCTTTATCCTCAAATACCACAACCATTATCTTAATTCAAACAAAATCCATCCAAAGACAGCCCGAGAAGAGAACCGATACCCTATATTTGTGGCCTCGGAGCAAAGGTTGGATGCGAGCGGGTAAGCGAACATTCAACCTGCAGCGACTAAAGTCACAAATATAGGGTATCGGTTCTCTTCTCGGGCGTCTGTCTCTTAATGAATTAAATAGTACTATATCATTTTGGGGAGCCGCAGGCAAGGAAGAAAAGTGAATTTACCATAAGATACAAATTGCGAAAAGCGAGGATTTGCGTTATAATAAAAAGCAGTATGTCGGGGCAGTCTTATTCAATTTTTGGAAAGAAAACAAGGACTGTAACAGCAAATATAGGAGGATGAAAATGGGAGTTTTAGATAATTTAGTACCAGAAAAAGTTTTTTATTATTTTGAGGAGTTATGTAATATTCCACATGGTTCAAAAAATACAAAGGCGATCAGTGATTATTGTGTTAATTTTGCAAAGGAAAGAGGCTTAGCTTATCATCAGGATGCCAGTAACAATATTATTATTTTAAAGAATGGCTCTAAAGGATATGAAGATTCTAAGCCGGTGATCATTCAGGGACATCTTGATATGGTCTGTGAAAAAGAAAAAGATTGTACAATTGATTTTGAGAAAGATGGACTTGATTTAGCGATTGACGGTGATTATATTTATGCCAAAGGAACTACTTTGGGCGGTGATGATGGAATTGCGGTGGCAATGGCACTTGCGATTCTTGATGATGATACATTAGATCACCCGCCACTTGAGGCAGTATTTACTGTAGATGAAGAAATCGGTATGCTTGGTGCGGTAGCGATGGACTGTTCTTCTTTAAAGTCACGTCTGATGCTGAATCTCGACTCTGAGAACGAAGGGCACTTCCTTGTAGGCTGTGCTGGCGGAATGATGGTAGAGTGTGTATTTCCAGCAGAGAGAAGACGCTGGAGCGGCAAAGTTGTTTCTGTTCATGTGAATGGGGTTACTGGCGGGCATTCTGGTGTGGAGATTCAGAAACAGGGAGCGAATGCGAATGTAATTCTTGGAAGAGTATTATATGCCTTAAAGAAAAAGGTTGCTTTTAACGTAATCTGTGTGGATGGCGGATTAAAGGATAATGCGATTACAAGAAGTTCCAGAGCAATTCTTATGCTTGCTCCAGGAGAAGAAGAAATTTTTATGGATATCATAAAAGAGCAGCAGGAGATTATTACAAAGGAATATCATAAGACAGATGCTAATATGTCTATTGAAGGTTTCGTAGAAGTTTCTAAAGAAGATGAAGCAAGCGCGGCAGGTAAGATGCCGCTGACAGAAGCTTGTGGTAATGCAGTGATCGCAGCGCTGCGTACATTCCCATGGGGTGTTCAGAAGATGAGCCAGGACATGGAAGGACTTGTGCAGACTTCTTTAAATCCAGGTATTTTAGCAACAAAGGAAGATGAGATTTCTCTTACTTTCTCTGTACGAAGCAGTGTGGCAAGTGAGAAGGAAGAACTTTATGAAAGACTGGTGTGCCTGACAGAGAGTCTTGGAGGTAAGGTAAATCGTTCTAGTGATTATCCTGCATGGGAGTATGTAGAAGATTCTAAACTTCGCATTCTTATGGGAGATACTTACCGCGAAATGTACAAAAAAGAGCCTGTAATGGAAGTGATTCATGCAGGTGTTGAGTGTGGATTATTCTCTGAGAAGATGCCTGGTCTTGACTGTGTGTCTTACGGACCAGATATTTTTGATATCCATACTCCGCAGGAACGTCTTTCCATTTCCAGTACTAAGAGAATTTACGAATATACAGTAGAAGTATTAAAGAGGCTTAAATAGTGGAAAAGCAACATAAGGTGCAGTGTTACGCTGCACCTCTTGAAGGAATTACCGGCTATATTTACAGAAATGCTCATCAGCATATTTTTCAGGGTGTTGATAAATATTTTACACCGTTTGTTACACCAAAGCCGAAAAAAGGGTTAAATACAAGAGAGAAGAACGATATTGCGCCGGAACATAATAAAAATATTCCTGTTGTACCACAGATTCTTACCAATAAGGCCGCAGATTTTATCAAGGTAGCAGGGATGATGGAAGAGCTTGGCTATAAAGAGGTTAATCTCAATCTTGGCTGTCCATCCGGGACAGTAGTTTCTAAGAAAAAAGGAAGTGGATTCCTTGCAGATTTAGAGGGAATGAAGTACTTTTTTGATGAAGTGTTCTCTCAGGTAAATATAGAAGTATCCGTTAAGACGAGACTGGGTGTGGAGAATCCAGATGAGGTTATAGATTTGATGAACGTTTATAATGCATTCCCGATTTCGGAGGTAATCGTTCATGCAAGGGTCAGAGAAGATTACTACAAAAGGCCGGTCAATCAGGAAGCATTTGCTCAGTGCCTTGCTATAAGCAAACATCCAGTATGTTATAATGGCGATTTATTTACCGCACAGGATATTGAGAACTTGACCGCAAAATTCCCAGACATTAAAGCAGTTATGCTTGGACGCGGAATGATTGCAAATCCACAGCTTACGGAAGTATTTTGTGGAAGGGAAGCACATGGAGATAGCAACAGTGTTGAAAACAGGCAGGAACTTGATTATGTGCGCTGGAAAGCATTTCTTGATGAATTGTGTTATGGATATGAACATATCATGTCCGGCGGAAGGAATGTCCTGTTTAAGTTAAAAGAAGTATGGTCTTATATGATTACATTTTTCCCTGAAAGTGAGAAATATGGGAAAAAGATAAAGAAGGCAAAAACAGTTGAGGAATATCAGAGAATAGTAGATACACTTTTTAGAGAAAAGGGGATAGTTTAATATCCCCGGAGGTGAATGATATGTGGAAAAAAACAACCGCTGTGTTAATGATTTGTATACTTTGCATAAGTTTTTCTTTTCCTGTAAGTAATGCAGCAGAAATATCAGGCACAGCAAGTGATGTTACAAATTACAAGCAGATATCCAGTCTGGTATCCGATACATGGGAAAGCGATTATTTTGAAAAGATGATTATTTCGCCAGGTTCTGATTCGATGGAAAAGGACGGAGAGCAGGAGAGTGTCTCAGATGAATTTAACGTCAGTGTCTCTAAGGCAAAGGAGATAACGAAAACCGAGAATTCTATGGACAGATATCTTGACAGGCAGGATGGAATTTATGAAGTAGAGAAGAATGATAACGGTGATCTGGAAGTGACAGCACCGTATCAGACAAAGAGAATTATTGTAGAGAATGATAATGTAGAAGATACATATGGCGCAAGCCATGTTTATGTAAATAAAGCGGATGGCGAGACTATTTTGCAGTATGATGCAGAAGAAGATACAGAGTCTGCCTTTGAAGCATTAAAGCAGACCTATGGACCGTCACAATGTTATTTAGATAAGGTTGTTTCTTTAGATGAGACAGCTATGGGACTTCCTCTTTCTCAGGAGATTGTGGATGGTGTGGATAGTTATTCCTGGGGTAATGACTATATGGGAATGAGTAAGCTCAAAAAGGAAGCGGCATCTTATGGGTATACACGAAAAGTTACCGTTGCGATTGTCGATACCGGAATTAATACTTCAAACAGGATGTTTAAAGGCCGGACAATTTCTTCGCAAAGTTATAACTTTTTCAATGGAAATAAAAATGTAACAGATGTTTTTGGACATGGTACACATGTAAGTGGCATTATTGTTGATGCCACTCCTGCAAATGTCAGTCTTTTAGTATTACGGGTTGCAAACAGTAAAGGGCAGTCTTCTATGCTTACGATAAAGACAGCGCTGCAATATGCCATTGCCAAAAAATCTGATGTAATTAATTTAAGCATGGGATTTATTGATGCGAATGCAGATTTATATAATTATCTTGATTCCACGATTGATAAGGCGTATGAGAAGGGAATTCCAATTTCCTGTGCGGCAGGTAATCAGGAAACAGGCGGAATAGATGTCCGCTATTGTTATCCGGCAAATTATAGTAAGACGATTGCTGTGTCTGCAATTGATTCCAGCGGACGGTTAGCGAACTATTCAAACAGAGGCAATGGAATAGACTTTGCAGCTCCGGGAACAGGAATTATCAGTGCGGATTATAAGGGGAATTTGACTTTGCGTGCTATGTCAGGTACTTCTATGGCAGCTCCGCATATTACTGCGGCAATTGCATATTTAAAGATGATGCAGCCTAATTTATCAGTGAAGGGTGTCTGCAGGGAACTTGAACTATACTGTAGGAATCTTGGTGCCAAAAAGTACTATGGCAGGGGATGCCCGATTCTGACGAATTTATTTAAAAAGGGCATTACGAATAAAAAGTATATCGTAATCTTAAAGCCAACGCTGAGTTCTGTATCAAATAAAGGCAGTGGAATAAAGGTTACATGGAAGAAAGCTACAGGAGCTGCATCTTATTATGTGTATCGAAGAACGAATAATGGAGCCTGGAAACGGAGAGCAGTACTCTCTGCTTCTTCTAATTCTTACATAGATAGAAATGTAAAACAGGGAAAGAAGTATACTTATAAAGTACGGGCCTATAATAATGGAATATTCGGAAGGTTCAGTTCTGAAAAAAAGGTATATCGATTAAAGACGCTTACGAATATCCGGGTAAAAAATACTTCTGGAAGACGGGCAGCCGTGTTGTGGAAGAAAAAGACATACGCAACAACTTATCAGGTAAAATATGCAGCCAATCCGTCTTTTAATAAGGCAAGAAAAGTTTCGGCAAATAAAAAGAACAGCCGTTTAACAACAAAGAAGTTAAAGAAAAAGACATACTATTTCCAGATTCGTTACAGCTACAAAAAAGGCGGTGTAAAAAGCTGGTCTGCCTGGTCTAAGGTGAAGAAAATAAAAATTCGTTAGAATTAAAAATGTAATAAAAATAGAAAACATTACAGAAAGAGAATCAAACCATGAATACGGAAAAAGAACAAAAAGAAATAGAAGAAAAATGGCAGACAGAGCGCTTAGAAAAGCAGATAAACTTTATCCGCGAAATGGATAAGGAGAAGTTTATCGGGAGACAGACATATTTATCCGATGGAAAGCGCAAAGAAAATGATGCCGAACACGCATGGCATCTGGCATTAATGACCTTGCTTTTATCAGAATACGCGAATGAAAAAATAGATACCTTAAAAACGATGACTATGGTGTTATTTCATGATGTAGTAGAAATTGATGCGGGGGACACATACGCTTACGATGAAGAAGGGAAAAAGACACAGGCCCAAAGAGAACAAAAAGCCGCAGAAAGACTTTATGGCCTGCTGCCAGAAGACCAGGGAGCAAAATTAAAAGCTATCTGGGAAGAATTTGAGGCCAAAAACACACCGGAATCCCGCTTTGCCCACACAATGGATAACCTTCAGCCAGTTATTTTGAATGCGGCCACAGACGGAAAGGCATGGAAAGAACATCAAGTACGCCTAAGCCAGTTTATGGGCCGACAGGAAGATACGCCAAAGGGCTCCGAAACACTTTGGAGATATGAATGGGAAAAACTCGTAAAACCATTTTTAGAAAATGGAACAATTAGGGGGGATGAATAATTCTGTTCAATGGACAAGGAGACGAAACCGAGAACCCCAATAGCATCCTATCTGTGACTTTCGTCGCTGCAGGCTGAATGTTCGCTTACACGCTCGCATCCAGCCTTTGCTCCCAGGCCACAGATAGGATGCTATTGGGGTTCTCGGTTTCTGTCTTTGGCAGGATTGAAAGGGATTTTTCTATGGTGTTGCAGTTATGAAAAATTTTTCGGGTGCGTTATCTATGGATAGATTGAATGGAAGCCTTCTATAGGATTGCGTTGGTTGAATTATTCAACAATTTTCATACAGATTGAGACTTCACTTCAAATCAATCAAAAGATATGTGAGTTTTCCCTTTATAAGTATATGTGCCTGATTTGTGGAGTCAAAGACAGAAAATAAAGCCAGCTTATTATTGCGAAGATGGACTGGAGCTGCGAGAATATGACTATGAGAAAAGGCCCTTATTAAAAGTATTGATTTTGACGACTTTGTGTTTTGTACAACTGAGTCAAAATCAATACTTTTAATAAGGACATTTTGCTACAATCTTTTTCTCGCAGCGACTACAATCATCTTCGCAATAATAAGCTGACTTTATTTTCGTCTCCTTAGCCCTCAACCTAAATTGGCTATACTTTACAGGAAGAAAATCAGCATATCAATCAAAAATACTGGTATCAGGCAGCTTAGTGACCAGAGCATATATCCAAAGAAAGATGGCATTTTAATACCGTTCTCCTCTGCGATGGAGCGTACCATAAAGTTCGGAGCGTTACCGATATAGGTATTAGCGCCCATGAATACGGCACCGCAGGAAATCGCCATCAGAATTGTCTGTGGTATAAAGCTGGTCAGTGTCTGTATACCGGAGCTAAATCCTAAGGAGGCTGCGGTTGTGAAGAATACCAGGTAAGTCGGTGTGTTATCAAGGAAGCTTGATAATGCTCCAGTTATCCAGAAGAACTGCCAGGGTTCAGTCAGTCCAAGACTGGAACCCCGGGCTTTTAAAATAAGGAGTGCCGGAATCATCGTAATAAAGATACCGATGAAAAGAATGGCAACTTCCTGAATCGCATCCCAGGTAAAATGGTTGCTGCTGCGAACTTCCTTTTTGGTTGTCTTAAAGGAAAGATAAGCAGAAGCAAGAATCATCGCAATTTCGATAATGGAAGCATAGGATAAAGTTACACCCATTATAGTAAGTCCTTCGCTGAAAACAGGGAAGGTTGTTGGAAGTACTCCGCTTAAAATAACACCTGCAACGATGATAAGAAGAAAGAGAATGTTGTGTGCTCCGTCTAAATGAAGCTTTACTCTGTTTTCTTCTGTTTTCATTTCCGGGCGGAAACCGGCAGCAATGTCTTTTTTATATGCCCTTGTATCAATAAGGAAGAACAAGGTCAGTAAAATAATGACATTAATAATCATTACAGGGAGAAGATGGAGACTCCAGAAAAAGTCAACACCGTTCATAAATCCCATCAAAAGTGGCGGGTCACCTACAGGGGTAAGACAGCCACCAATATTTGAAATGAGGAAAATGAAAAATACCATAATCTGTACTTTACGCTGACGCCATTTATTTGCTCGGATAATTGGACGAATCATCAGCATACTTGCTCCGGTTGTACCAATCCAGCTTGAAAGTAACGTTCCGATAAGGAGAAGTACAACATTAACCTTTGGATTGCCGGCTAAATCGCCCTGAAGACTGATATTACCTGCAACACAGAAAAGACCAAATAAAAGGACAATAAAAGTGAGATAATCGCCCAGTGTAACCTCTATCAGATGTTCTAAAGCGACATGCCCTCCAAAAGCGATGGCAAAAGGAATGAGGAACAGCAAAGACCAGAAGGCAACGACCCAGGGCTTATGTTTTTCCCACCATTCTTCCTTTATCAAAGGGAAAATCGCAATACTTAAAAGCATACCAGCAAAAGGAATACAGCTCCATATAGGAAGGGTGTTTCCGAGTGCAGTATCGGAAAGACCACTTTCAGCAGCAAATACATGCAGAGGACTAAACAGCAAAAAAGCCGACAGTCCGATTAATAGTTTTTTCATTTGTTAAACCTCCCGTATGTTGGTTTTGTATTTTTTTATTATAGGCAAAAGTCAGAAGGCAGAATTCACCAACATAATAAAATAACTAAACTCATACTAAGACGAAGACTTTTTCTTGTCAAAGGACAAAGATAGTGATTTGTCTAAAATGGCGGAAAAAATTATAAAAAAACCAAGAATTTTATGTAAAATAAATTAAGAAAAAGCTTTTCTATCTGTTTAAAAATAATACGATGTTTGCTATAATATGTCATATCATGGAAAAGGGAAGGACATGGACGTGAAAGAAGAAATTAGTACAATAAAACAGATAAATAGTGAAGCTACGCCGATAGTAAGTCTTTCCGTTACGAATCTGGATATCGAGGTGGAGGAAGGGAAAGTTTATAAGGACTCTTTTTTCATCGAGAGTGAGAATAAAGTTCCGATAGAAGGATATGTCTGTACAACCAGCGATAAGGTGGAGACAGAGGCTGAACGGTTAGAGGGAACCCGGCAGGAGATTCCTTTTTATTTTAAAGGGAAACTGGCTACCGCGGGGAATACTTTTGAGGGAGATATTGTCTTAATAACGAACGGCGGAGAGTATAATATTCCGTACTGTGTTAAGGTAATTCATAAGTTTGTGGAAAGTTCGGGTGGACGTATCTCTACAATGGAAGAGTTTGTACAGATTTATGAGAATAATAGAAAAGAAGCAGTAGATATATTTTTCCTGCCGAATTTTGAAGAAGTGTTTCTTCAGGGAAAGCCAGAACAAAAGGAGCTGTATCACAGCCTGATGAAGAGTCGTTCTAAAAGCCTTATTCTGGAAGAATTTCTGACCGCTGCCGGTTATAAGAATACTTCATTTCTTGATGTATCACAGGATAAGCTGGTTTTAGAAGAAGAGGATAGCAGCGCCCAGCTTGAATTACTTCTTACACAGCCAGGATATGTTGAGGGAAGTATCTACAGTGAAAAGGGTCAGATTCAGATTTCAAGGGAACGTTTTTCCAGTGATGATTTTACAGATGGGAAGCTGCTTTTTAATGTTGAGAAGAAGCAGAACCTTTTAAATGGCAGTGATATCATTCATATTGATACCGTTCGTCAGGATATTGAGATTTCTGTAGAATGGTGGGCGAAGCAGACAGCTTTGACTAAGGAAAAGGAGAAGAAGTTATACCTTAAGAAAAAGAGAGCACAGTTAATGCATAACTATCTGTATTTCCGAACAGGAAGTATCGCATTTGAAGATTTTGCAGAAGATTCCGGGCATGTATTAGAAGAATTGTCACGATATACAGAGGATAATGAGTGGAAGCTTTACCGAATGCATTTCTTCTTAATGGAAGAGCGAAAAGAAGAGGGGAAGGAACTGTTAGAACTCTTAGAAACTATTTCTCAAAGAGACGAATTTACGCCATTAGAAGCGAATTACTTTTTATATTTAAAGGCAATGTATTACAGAACACCGGAGGCAATCAGCAAAGCAGTATCTACGATAAGGGAGTTTTATGAGTTGTCAGAATATAAGGCAGAAGCTTTGTGGATGCTTATTTATCTTGATAGAGAGTATGTGTATAACAAGCGTCTCCAATATGATACGATCCGTCAGTTATTTGAAGAGGGGAATAACAGCAGTCTTTTATATTTTGAAGCCTGTGATATTTTGAATGAGAACCCGAATTATATGGAAGAACTCGGGAAGTTTGAGATAAGTATTTTCCGCTGGGGTGTGCGGTATGGATATATTTCTTTATCATTATCCTACCAGTTTGCGCGTCTTGCCTTAAAGGCTAAATACTACAATAAGTCTATTTATTATATTGCGGAAAAACTGTATGGAGTAGAGCCGGATGAGCAGTTTTTACAGGTGATTTGTTCTCTTCTTATTAAGGGAAATCGTACAGGTAAGGAATATCATGAATATTTCAGACTTGCGGTAGAGGCCAATTTAAAGATTATTGGTTTGAATGAATTCTTTATCCGCAGTATGGATTTTGAGACGTATGATCTTATTCCACAGAGAGTTTTGATCTATTTTACATACAGCAACAGTTTAGATTATTTAGAGAAGGCATATTTATATAGCAACGTGCTTCGCAATAAAGAAAAGTATGAGGAAGTATATGGAGCTTACTATTCTAAGATGCTTCCGTTTATAGAAGAACAGCTTTTAAAAGGAAGAATTAATGAACACCTGGCTTACTTATATACCTGTTTCCAAAAGGAAGTACTGGAGAAACCAGATAACTGGAAAGCTGTCTGTGATATTTTATTCTACCATAAATTAATCTGCACGAATCCACATATTATTGGGGTGTATGTTTCCTGTCCAGAGCTTGGAACGGAGAAGTATTATCCACTTTCCGGCGGAACGGGCGGGGTAGAGATTTACAACGACAGGGCAGTACTTTATTTTGTAGATAATAATGAGCAGCGTTATGTGAAGGATATTAACTATCAGTTAAGGGAGTTTTTATCTCCACAGCAGTTTGAGGAAGAGTGGATACGCAGGAATTTATCCAATAGAAAGATTCTTCTTATGGAATCTGGCAAAATGGAAGAGAATATAAAAGAGCAGACTCTTCCAGTATTGCAGAGAATTGTATTTAATGATGATTTTACACGGTGGATGCAGGTGGAAGCCGTAGAAAAGATGCTTGTCTATTATGAGAATCATCAGGATAAGCGGAATCTGGCAAGATGGCTTGGCAAGATTGACTATTCGAATATTTCTACAGAATTCAGAAAGACATTGATGGATTACTATATGGAAGTAGGAATGATGGAAGATGCTTTCTTTGGAATCGAGCTTTATGGATGCGATATTATGGGTGCGGCAAAGATTTTGCGTCTGGCATCATTTGGAGCACAGTGCTATCAGGGAAAAGATGATGAAGCAACCCTTTCTTTGGCTTATGCGGCATTTATCCGTAAAAAATGCAATAAAGATACGCTTATCTATCTGATGAAGCATTTTAAGGGAGAGACAGCAGCTTTGTTGGAAATCTGGGAAAGAAGCAAGCGATTTGGTCTTGAAACAGCAGCCTTTGAACGAAGAATACTTGAGCAGGTAATGTTTACTGGCAATGATACAGAGGGCGTATTTCCTGTCTTTGAATCATTTTATGCAACCGATGAGGGTGACGAACTGATTGACCGTTATCTTGAATATGCTTCCATGAAAGAACTGGAAAGTTCAATGGAACTGAATGATTTTATGCACATGGCGATTGGTCAGGAAATTGTAAATGGCAGAATGGAAAACAGACATTCAAGAATTCATTTTCTGTATTATTTTGCAGGAAGAGAAGACTGGTATGATACGATAAAAGATACGGCAGTTTATATTATTAATGGATTTTTGCAGGAAGAATTTTATCTGCCAGTTTATCAGGCATATAGTCAGTGGATTACGTTCCCGATTCATTATCAGGAGATGACATTCCTTACTTATCATGGAAGAGCGGGAAGTAATGTGATACTCCGCTACCAGATTGATGGAGAAGAATATTCTCTCAGAGAATTACATTTAGAAGAAGTACTTCCGGGAATGTATGTGTGTCACATGAACTTCTTCCAGAAAGATCATGTAAAATACCGTCTTGAATCGGATGGAAGTCCGGTAGATGAGGGGGCTGGTTTAGAGTTTGAAACTTTTGAATATGGAGACGGAGAAGATAGTCGTTTTTTCACATTGAATCATTTGGATTCTGAGGAGTCTTCTTTGCCGGAGGTAAAGGATTGTCTTTTAAAAACTTTTTTTGCAGACCAGTATATGAAGCTTCTGTAAATAGAAAGATAAGTTAAAAAAGCAGAATGAGAGGTTTACAATGGAAGAACTGGAAACAAAAAAATATGCCGGAATAGACTTAGGCCGTACTTCTGTACAGTTTAGCATATACCGTGAGGGACAGGAGGAGATGACAGAAGAAAGTTTCCTCCTGTCTGAAGAAGAACAAAAAGAATATATAGAGTCTGGGATGCGGCAGGTTGAAAGATATATGGAGACAGGAGGGCTTCGGTGGCCTGATTTTCAGGCGGTTCATTTTTCGATGGAGGATGCATCGGAGGAGAATCGGAGTAAGCTCAAATCGGCAGTAAGTGAGGAGCTTCGGAAACTGCATGGGGTGAAGGTTATCACGCATTTCAGAGCCTTTGCAGAATATGTATTTCATCAGGAAAGAATCATGTGGGACCGAAATACGCTTTTGTTAGATTATCATGATAATCAGCTTAGTTATGTTTTGATTGACCAGATCAGACGCTCAAAGCAGAAGGCATACCGGGCATTGCAGCAAAGAATTGATTTAAATGAGTACCGCGTAGCAGAAGGAACACCGGAGCAGGATCAGAACTTTGGCCAGATGATGAAGCGGTTCCTTGTAAAGAATCCGGCGAATATCATTTTCCTTACAGGAAGTGGATTTGAGGGAAACTGGATGAAAAAGACACTTACCTATCTGTGTGCAGGAAGAAGAGTATTTTTAGGACAGAATCTTTATGCTAATGGAGCATGTCTTTTGGGAATTCATTCGATTGAACTGATGGATGAGGGAATGATTCTTATGGATGGGCCTGATATGGTTTACCATACTGTCGGTGTCGTTACAACAGAAGCAGGTAAGCCACAGTATGTTCCGATTACTTCAATTGGAAGAGAATGGTATAATACACATGGAAGTGTGGATATTATTCTTGATAAAAGTCAGAGAGTGGATTTCTTTTACCATAATACGAAAGAGAATGAAATTGAGGGAGCCGCCTGTGATATCAAAGGACTTCCGAAACGACCGCCAAAGACAACAAGAATCCGTATTGAAGTCAGCTTTACTTCGCAGACAGAGGGAGTGATTCTTCTCAAAGATATGGGATTTGGGGAGATGTTCCCGGCGACAGGAAAGATTATCGTCTTTCCGTTTACATTGATTTCGTGATCTGGAGTGACTTTTTGACACGCTCCAGAGAATTTTCGTAAAAAGAAAGAGGTAGAGAAGATGAGAGAATCACTAATCTGTATTGGAAAGATTGGAGAAAAAGGATATTATTTTGAGGATACAGGAATACAGATTTTCTCCTATGAAGAACTTTGCTATTATATGAGTCAGCATATGATCTGCTATATTCATACACTTCCAGGAGAAGATTTGCTGGCCTATATACGGGATGAACTTGATTTAGATAAGCTGTCGAAACAGTTATCTAAGCTGCTTGATCCGGAAAAAGATCAGATGAAGTATTTTGCGGCATTGTTCCGCGAAGGTCATTATTTTAATGAGGACGAAATCAGGGATATTCTTGATGAATACAGAGGATTGATGAATGCCCCTGTCTATTTACAAAAAAAGTGGATGGGAGATCTGCTTACGAGTTCAGGACGGGCTTCAAGGGCGATACGGTATTATCAGGAAGCATTAGGGCAAAAAGAGATAAAGGAAGAAGAAGTCGGACGGCTCTATCATAATATGGGAGTGGCAGAGGCAAAGCTGTTTCGGTTTGAGAATGCCAAGATTAATTTTATAAAGGCATATCAGTATACGGGAGAAGAAAGTTCCTTATTTTATTATTATTGCATCATGGCACTGGCTGATGGAATTGAGGCAGCCGGAGAAGAATTAAAGACCTTTGAAGACTCTGATTTTCTGCTGGATGCTTTTGAAGAACAGTTCGCTGCTTTTGAAGAAGATTTTGCTTACAGTGCAATGGCTGAAAAATATAGAAAAATAGTATTTTTAGATGAAAATGGAAAGCCGGAAGAGGCTCTGGCGAAAAAACAGAGACTGGTAAGTGCCTTAAAGAAAGATTTTCGAAAAGAAATTGACATTTAGGGCAAAATATTAGTGACAAATTCGCAAATAAGTTATACTATGATAGTCAGAGCTTTTTTTGCTCTGGTGTATTGTTTTTGCAGAATAAGTTAAAACAGTAAAAATATCATGTGCTTTTTGTAGTGCATGATTTACAGGATAAAAACCAGGAGGAATGAAACATGGCAACAGAGATGAATAAGACCTACAATCCTTCCGAGATTGAGGACAGACTTTATAAAAAATGGCTGGATAAGAAGTATTTCCACGCTGAAGTAGACCGCAGTAAGAAACCTTTTACTATCGTGATGCCACCGCCAAATATCACAGGACAGCTTCACATGGGACATGCGTTAGATAACACATTACAGGATATTCTTATCCGTTTTAAGAGAATGCAGGGTTACAATGCGTTATGGCAGCCAGGAACAGACCACGCCAGCATTGCAACAGAGGTAAAGGTTACTAATAAGTTAAGAGAAGAAGGTATTGATAAAGAAGAACTTGGACGTGAGGGATTCTTAAAGCGTACATGGGAGTGGAGAGAAGAGTACGGCGGACGTATTGTCAGCCAGTTAAAGAAACTCGGTTCTTCCGCTGACTGGGACAGAGAACGTTTTACAATGGATGAAGGATGTTCTAAGGCAGTACAGGAAGTATTTATCCGTCTTTACGAAAAAGGGTACATTTACCAGGGGTCCCGTATTATCAACTGGTGTCCAGTGTGCCAGACATCTATTTCTGATGCAGAGGTAGAATATGAGGATCAGGCAGGACATTTCTGGCACATCAACTATCCGATCGTTGGAACAGATAAGTGCATCGAAATCGCTACAACCCGTCCTGAGACCATGCTTGGAGATACAGCAATCGCTGTACATCCAGATGACGAGAGATATAAAGATTTAGTTGGAAAGATGGTTCTTCTTCCAATCGTAAATAAAGAGATTCCAATTGTTGCAGATTCTTATGTAGATAAAGAATTTGGAACTGGTGCCGTAAAGATCACACCAGCCCATGACCCTAACGACTTTGAAGTTGGAAAGCGTCATAACTTAGAAGAAATCAACATTTTAAATGATGATGGAACAATCAATGAGAACGGTGGCAAGTTCGAGGGAATGGACCGTTACGAGGCAAGAAAGGCTATCGTAAAAGAGTTAGAAGAAGGCGGTTACCTTGTACGTATCGAGAACCATGAGCATAACGTAGGAACGCATGACCGCTGTCACACTACGGTAGAGCCAATGGTTAAAAAACAGTGGTTCGTAAAGATGAATGAGATGGCAAAACCAGCGATCGAGGCAGTAAAGAACGGTGACCTCCGTTTCGTACCAGGTCATTTTGACCGTACTTACCTTCACTGGTTAGAGAACATCCGTGACTGGTGTATTTCCAGACAGTTATGGTGGGGACACAGAATTCCAGCATACTACTGTGATGACTGCGGTGAGATTGTTGTAGCAAAAGAGACTCCTTCTGTATGTCCTAAGTGTGGATGTACTCATTTCACACAGGATGAGGATACCTTAGATACATGGTTTAGTTCTGCATTATGGCCATTTTCTACATTAGGCTGGCCAGATAAAACAGAAGACCTTGATTACTTCTATCCTACCAATGTTCTTGTAACAGGATACGATATCATTTTCTTCTGGGTAATCCGTATGGTATTCTCCGGATACGAGCAGACTGGCAAATGTCCATTCAGTGACGTATTGATTCATGGTCTTGTTCGTGATGAGCAGGGTCGTAAGATGAGTAAGTCTCTTGGTAATGGTATTGACCCATTAGAGATTATCGACCAGTATGGTGCAGATGCCCTTCGTCTTACTTTAGTAACTGGTAACGCACCTGGTAACGATATGCGTTACTCTGAGAAGAAGATTATTGCAAGCAGAAACTTTGCCAACAAAGTATGGAATGCTTCCAGATTCATGTTAATGAATATTGAAAAAGCAGACCTCAGCAACGTATCTCTTGATGATTTAACACCAGCAGATAAGTGGATCTTATCTAAGGCAAACTCTCTTGTAAAAGAAGTGACAGATAACATGGAGAATTACGACTTCGGTGTTGCTGTTTCCAAGTTAAATGATTTTATCTGGGAAGAATTCTGTGACTGGTACATCGAGATGGTAAAACCAAGACTTTATAACGAAGAGGATACAACAAAGGCAGCAGCACTCTTTACATTAAAGAAAGTACTGACAATTTCCTTAAAGTTATTACACCCATATATGCCATTTATCACAGAAGAAATCTTCTGCAGCTTACAGGATGAAGAAGAGTCCATCATGGTATCTGACTGGCCTGTATTCGAGGAAGCATTTGACTTTAAGGCAGAGGAGAATGAAGTAGAAATCATTAAGAATGCAGTAAGAAATATCCGTAACCTTCGTGCAGATATGAATGTACCACCAAGCAAGAAAGCAAGCGTATATGTAGTATCTGAAAAAGAGGAAGTTCGTAAAGTATTTGAGGACTCCAGAGTATTCTTTGCAACACTTGGTTATGCAAGCGAAGTACATGTACAGGCAGATAAAGCTGGTATTGCAGACGATGCAGTATCTACCGTTATCCCTGACGCAGTAATCTATATGCCATTTGCAGAGCTTGTAGATGTAGAAAAAGAAATCGCCCGTCTTGAAAAAGAAGCAAAACGTCTTGAGGGCGAGATTAAACGTGCCAAAGGAATGCTCTCTAACGAGAAGTTCATAAGCAAAGCGCCAGCAGCAAAGGTAGAGGCAGAAAAAGAAAAATTAGAGAAATACACTTCTATGGCAGCACAGGTTGCAGAGCGCCTTTCTCAGCTTAAAAAATAAATAGAGATAAGAGGGATAGAGGAATGATGACCTACAGCGAAATGGAACGGGAAATTAATGAGATACCCAAGTTCGGTGCCAAAGCAAGTCTGTCCAATCTCTCCGATTATCTGGAATTAGCGAATCACCCGGAAAGGAATCTCCGGGTGATTCATATTGCAGGGACAAATGGAAAAGGTTCGGTCAGCGCATATATTGACTCGATTTTAAGACAGGCAGGGTATACGACAGCATTATTTACCTCTCCTCATCTGGTAAAGATTAACGAGAGATTTCGTATTAATTTTAAAGAGTGTTCTGATGAAGAATTGATTTTAGCGTGGTGTCAGGTGAAGTCTTTTATGGAAAAGGGTGAGAAGCAGGGATTGCAGCCTCTTACATTTTTTGAGATTCTTTTTCTGATGGGAATGATTCTTTTTTCACAAAAAGAAATTGACTATTGTATTTTAGAGACCGGACTTGGCGGACGTCTTGATGCAACAGTACTTTCAGATCCAGTACTTTCCATAATTACTTCCATCAGTTATGACCATATGGAGATTCTCGGCGATACGATTGAAAAGATTGCAGCAGAAAAAGCAGGAATTATAAAAAATGGGATACCAGTTGTTGCTGTTGATGAAGAAAACGGGGCATTTCCTGTTATCGAAAGAACTGCGAAAGAAAAAAAATCCCCAGTTTACGGGCTGAAATCGCAAGACCTTACAATTTTAAAAAAATACGAGAATAAGATTGATTTTTCTATCAATAGCCGTTATTATAAGATAAGTAACTTAAAGGTAAAGAGTTATGCTTCCTATCAGGTACAGAATGCAGCGCTTGCAGCACTTGCAGCACATGTTCTTTTGCCAGATTTGGCGGAGAATGTTATCAGGAATGGCATTGTAGAGATGTTCTGGGCTGGAAGGATGGAAGAGATTGCAGAGAATGTTTATGTGGATGGAGCACATAATCCGGGAGCGGTTCGTCAGATTTATAACAGTTTAGCTGATTCTGATAAAGAGTGGCTCTTATTGTTTGCAGTCTGCTCGGATAAAGATTATACCGAGATGATTCGTATACTTGGAAAGATTCCGTGGAAGAGAATATACATTACAAAGATAGACAGTGCAAGAGGAGCGGATACTGCTGCGGTCAGACAGTGCTTTGAAGAAGCGGCAGGATGTCCGATATGCGAATTTGAGAGTGCCGGTGAGGCATTTAAGGCAGCTTTACGAGATAGAGGAGATGAAAAAGAAGAGAATCTTTTATGTCTTGGCTCCCTGTATTTAGTGGGAGAGATAAAGGAACTTGCAGCAACAATGTTTTGAAAGTGAGGATATATCATGTTTGATTATGATTTAGAGTTAAAGAAGTTTAAACCAGCAGTAGGCGTAGAAATCGGTGAGGATGAGCTGTTTAGTGATGACATTAAGGATATAACAGATCTTGTAGAAGAACTGGTAGCAGAGCGTGAGGGAAAGAAAGCTTCTAAGTAAGTTTAGTAGGAGGAATATAATGAAGTGTATTAAATGTGGTCGGCCAGTCGGCGCGAGCAGATACTGCAACGCCTGTGGTTTTGACAATAAACACATAGCAAAAGCATTAAATACCGCAGATTATTATTATAATATCGGCCTTGAAAAGGCGCAGATGCATGATTTAAGCGGCGCAGAGATTTATTTAAAGAAAGCTCTCAACTATAATAAGTCCCACAAGAATGCGAGAAATCTTTTAGGTCTTGTCTACAATGAGATGGGAGAAGGCGGAAAGGCCTATATCCAATGGAAGATCAGCGCAAAGCTTTCTTCTGTAGAAGAGAACGTTGCGAATCTTTACATCCGTCAGATGGAAGAACATCCTGCAGTATTTGAGGAGATCAACGAGACAGCAAAGAAATATAACACCGCCCTTTCCTATGCGAAGCAGGGAAGCGATGACCTTGCAATGATTCAGGTAAAGAAGGTACTTAGCATCACACCAAACTTTGTGAATGCACATCTGTTATTTGCCCTTCTTCATATGCGTGCAGGAGATAATGTTTCCGCACAGACTGATTTGAATAACGCACTTGCAATTGACCGCTATAACACAACAGCACGCAAATATCTTAATGAGATGGGCGAGACCCCGGACACTGTACCGGAGAAGCGTCCGGCAGATGCCTTAAAACCGGATAATGAAAACCTTAGAAATGTACGTCCGGTAGACCATTATGAAGATCCGAACAAGGAAACATGGAAACAGTTTGTTTACATGCTGATTGGTCTTGCTATCGGTGTAGTTGCGATGTTTGTTCTTGTTATTCCTAGTGTAAAGGCAAGCGTAAGCGTTGATTATAATAACTTAAAGAAAGAGTACAGCCAGACTACGAATAAAAAAGATGCAGAAATCAGCACATTAAAAGATGACAAGAAGAGTCTCCAGAAAAAGAATAAGAAGCTTACTAAGCGTCTTAAAGTTTACGAAGGCTCCAAAGGCGAAGACAGCATGTATGACAGCATCTTAAAGGCCAGTCAGGCATACTCCAGTGGAAATTATGTGGAATGTGCAAAGCATCTCTTAAAAGTAGACAAAGACTCTCTGCCATCCACAACAGCCAAGAATTTATATACATCCATGAAGGATAAAGCTTTCCAGAATGCTGCAGCACAGTTATATAACAGTGGAAAGGCTTCCTTTGATGCATATAAATATCAGGATGCATTAGATGACCTTGAGCAGTCCTATAAGTATGATAAGAGCTACAATACAGAGTATCATATTGCGATGTGCTATAAGTACTTAAATAAGAATACAGATAAGGCACAGGAATATTTCTATGATATTATCAATAATTCAGGAGATAGTGAGCTGATTCGTAAGGCAGCAAATCTTGGTCTTGATATGGTAATTAACTCTGCGAAAGAAGCAGCAGCGAAGGCAAAAGGCGGAAGTACAACGACAGACTCTAAGTCAGATACTGCGAGCAGTTCTGATTCTTCCACATCTAAGAAGAGTAGTACAAAGAGTACAACAGAAGAAGACTTCGGTGCAGATACATCAAATAGCAATAACTAATTTTATAAAATTATTACGAATAAAAATAAGTTCGACAAAATATGTCGGACTTATTTTTTTGTTTTCGGTAAAATATAGTTATTCAGAGTTAAATATTACAATAAAAATAAAAGGAGAGGGAAAAATGGGATGCTGCCATGTAAAAAATCAATGTTTGGTTATCAGACTTCCGAAAGAAATTGATCACTATCAGGCTGAAAAAGTAAGAAGGGAATGTGAGCAAAGTTTCATGAAATTTATTATCCGTGATATTATTTTTGACTTTTCCGATACATCCTTTATGGACAGTTCAGGAATTGGCCTGGTATTAGGACGAGTGCGGAAGATACATCCAATTAATGGGAAGGTATATCTGTTTGGAGGGAATGAATTAATTCAAAAGATGTGGGAAATGGCAGGAATATTAAACCTGGTTACAGTTTTAGACAGTATTGAAAAAGTAAAGGAGGTATACGAATGAAACAGGCAGGGGAGAATAGTAACAGTTTAAAAATGGTATTTCGTAATCGCCCGGAAAATGAAAAAATTGTCAGGACGACAGCAGCGGTATTTGCTTCGGTATTAGATCCGACATTAGAAGAAATATCTGATTTTAAAACAGCTGTTTCAGAGGCAGTCACTAATGCGATTATCCATGCCTATCCAAAAACAGGAGGCGATATTGAGGCGTATTTTAAAAGAGAAGATAAAAAGATAACAGTACTTATAACAGACTATGGTATAGGTATAAAAGATGTCGTAAAATCGATGCAGCCATTGTATTCAACCCTACATACACAGGAACGTTCCGGGATGGGCTTTACCTTTATGGAAGCATTCGCAGATGAGGTAGAAGTGAAAAGTGTACCCGGAAAAGGAACGACAGTAAAACTTATAAAGATTATAGGGAAGGGGGAGGAGTGTGGAGAGAACCTGTGAATTAATTAAGCAGGCAAAAGAAGGAAATAAAGAAGCACAGTCAATATTAGTAGAAGAAAACTCCGGTTTGATCTGGAGCGTGGTAAAACGTTTTCAGGGACGGGGATATGATAAAGAAGATTTATTTCAAATCGGCAGTATCGGACTGTTAAAATGCATTGAAAATTTTGATTTAGAAAGAAATGTAAAGTTCTCCACCTATGCAGTACCATTAATTATGGGAGAAATCAAGAGATTTTTAAGAGATGACGGTATTGTCAAAGTAAGCCGAAGCCTAAAAGAGGCTTCTTATAAAATCAAAAGAGAAAAAGAACACTATCAAAAATTATACAATAGAGAACCAACATTAAAAGAAATTTCGGTCACCTTAGATATGGACGAGTCCGATATCCTTATGGCAATGGAATCTGGTCAGGAGGTGTGTTCTCTACACCAGGTCATTTATCAAAGTGAGGGAGATGAAATTCATTTAGAAGATAAACTCGAACAGCAGGCTGACTTGATAGAACAGACCGTAGATAATATATATGTACAGGAATTATTAAAAAAACTAAATGAGCAGGAACGCCAGATTATCCATATGCGGTACTTCCAAAATCAGACCCAGGCGGCGATTGCAAAAAAGATTGGAATTTCTCAGGTACAGGTATCTAGGATGGAGAAAAAAATACTGAATAAATTGAGGAAGAATGCCAATACTAAGGAAAACTGAAATCTTTGAGGAATTTGTTATGGAGAAAAAAATTATTTATCTGAAGGCAGAGCAGAGTTCCTATGTAAATCATGAAAAAATTCATATTGGGGACATTGCTTCTGTTTTTTGTGAAGATAAGGAGATAGAGAAGAAAATCAAAAATATTGTTTTATATGAGTTTGATGAGAAAAACGAAAAAGAAGGGAGAGTTTTTCTATCAATCTTATTATTGATTGAGAAAATTTCGGAACAGATTCCGTATGGTGAAGTTCGAAATACCGGTGAGACTGATATGGTTATCTATTATAAAGCAGAAGAGCTAAAAAGCAAAAAATGGGTACAGGTGATAAAGATTTTATTTATTTGTGCGACTTGTTTTTTTGGAGCAGGCATTACAGTTATGGGATACAATAATGATGTAGACATGGTGAAAGTATTTGGCCAGCTTTATAAAGTATTTCTTGGAACAAAGCCAGACGATCCTACATTTGTGGAACTCTTTTATTCTGTGGGACTGGCATTGGGAATTTTTCTGTTTTTTAATCATGTTCCGGGGAAAAAAGTTACAAATGAACCAACACCAATTCAGGTGCAGATGCGCCTTTACGAGCAGGATGTAAATAGAACTTTTTTATTGGGAGCCTCACGGAAAGGAGAAGAACTGGATGTGTCTGGGAATAATGACAGTGCCAATAATAAATAAAGTTATTTTAGGCTGGGTTGCTTTTGGTGCAGGATTTGCTGTGGCAGGTGGGTTTATTGCATTTATCAGTTTGATTGGAATTGTAACAAGGCTGGCAGGACTCACGAAAACGGCAGACGCAATCCCGACCTACGAAAATAGCATGGCATTAGGATTGATTTTTTTTAATCTCGTATCATTATATCAACCAGACTTGCAGTGGATTTCTTATACGGCAGCTCTTAGTATAATCAATATTGTCGGTCTTTTTACAGGAATATTTGCTGGATGTCTTGCCGGTGCACTTGCGGAGGTAGTAAATATCATTCCTATATTTTCCAGAAGAATCAAACTGAGAAAAGGATTTCCTTACATGGTAAAAGCCGCCGCAGTAGGAAAGTGCATAGGCTGTTTAATACAATTTTATGTATTCTGATTTGTTGAATTGGCAAAACTGACGAAACATCGAAATCCCATCGTCCATATTTGTGATTTTAGTCGCTGCGCGTTGAATGTTCGCTTATGCGCTCGCATCCAACACTTGCTCCGAGACCACAAATATGGACGATGGGATTTCGATGTTTCTGACAGTGGTTTCTGAAGTAAAATCAGAATTCATGCTGGAGGGATTTGGGGAAGAGGACAGGAGATGTAGAAGTTCCGGAAAATGAAATTCTATAGGATTGATACTTGACCCAGTGCCATAATCGTATAGTTATGGCCCCTACTTTTTTCTATTAACAAGAGCGTGTTTACGAATTTATTTAAGCCATAACTGTCTGAAATCTCCCTCAAATTTCACCAAAACATAAATTCTGACTGTTCTTCAACTTCCAAAGACAGCTCTCAGAGAATGAAATAACCTATATTTGTGGCCTCGGAGCAAGGTTTGGATACGAGCGTGTATAAGCGAGTATTCAAACCGCAGCGACTAAAGTCACAAATATAGGTTATTTCATTCTCTGAGAGCGTCTCTTTGCCTGCAGCAATCAGAATTTAACAAAACCAGTTGACGTATGAAGTGGATACAGGTATTATACAATTCAGAAGGCTCCTCTCTTTTTTGGAGGGAGCTGTTTTTGTTTTAAAATTAAAATGACCGTGAAAGGGGTATATACTTGGAAGAAAGAACAAAAGCACTGCTCGTCGGTGTGAATTTAAATAATGATCCAGAATTTGAGACAGCATTAAAAGAATTAGAAAGTCTGGCAGAGGCCTGTAACATGGAAGTTGTCGGAGTGGAGACACAGAATGTAAGCCAGATTAATACCGGTGTTTATGTAGGAACAGGACGTGTGGAGGAGATTAAAGCTGTTGCCCATATGATGGGGGCGGAGGTGATTATTTTTGATAATACGTTATCTCCAATGCAGCTTCGCAATCTAAAGGATATTATCGAGAGACCGGTATTTGACCGTACACATCTGATTTTACAAATTTTCTCATCAAGAGCGAGAACAAGAGAAGCACAGATTCAGGTAGAGACAGCGAGACTTCAGTATGAACTGCCAAGACTTACCGGTATGGGAGAAATATTGAGCCGTCAGGGAGGCGGAAGCGGCGGATTATCTAATAAGGGAGCTGGTGAGAAAAAACTTGAATTAGATAAGCGAAAAATCCGTCACAGAATCAGCGAGTTAAAGAAAGAACTTCGTGAGGTAGAGAAGAACAGAGAGACGCAGAGAAAGCGGCGTTTAGTGCAGGGAATTCCACAGGTTGCCTTAGTAGGCTATACTAATGCAGGAAAGTCAACACTGTTAAATGCATTTATTGATAAATACGAGGAGAACGAAGAAAAGAAAGAAGACAGAAAAGTAATGGCAAAAAATATGCTTTTTGCGACACTTGATACTACAGTCCGCAAAATTCATTTGCCAGATAAAAGAGAATTTCTTCTTTCTGATACCGTAGGATTTATCAGCAAACTTCCACATAATCTCGTAGAAGCATTCCATTCTACATTAGAAGAAGTAAAGTTTGCCAATCTTCTGTTAGAAGTTGTAGACTATTCCGATGAACATTATATGGACCATATGGAAGTTACCCGGCAGACATTAAAAGAACTTGGCGCAGATGAGATTCCATGTATTCATGTCTTTAATAAATGCGATATTGCAAAGGCAAATGGGAGAGAAGATGTTCCAGCAGAGCTTCCGCATATCGGAAAAGACTGCATCTATATGGCAGCCGGACAGAATATTGGTTTAGAAGAACTCGTACAGCTTATTTCTAACCATATTTATCAGGATTATGTAGAATGTACGATGCTGATTCCGTATACGGAAGGGGCATTGGTGTCTTATTTCAATGAAAATGCAACTGTAAAAGAAACGGAATATGAGGCAGAGGGAACGAAAATAACGATGAGCTGTCTGCTTAAAGACCTCAAAAAATATAAGGAATATGTGATTCTATAGATCAATTTCTGATTGCCGCAGGCAAAAGAGACGCACCCAAAGAGAGAGCATACCCTATATTTGTGGCTTTAGTCGCGGCGGTTTGAATACTCGCTTATACACGCTCGTATCCAAATCTTGCTCCGAGGCCACAAATATAGGGTATGCTCTCTCTTTGGGAGCTGTCTTTGGCTGCCTATGCAAACTCAGAAATTGTTTTGAGAAAGATTTGAGGCTTCTACATCTCCTGTCTTCTTCCCCAAATCCCTCCAACTGATTTTCTGAGCTGCCAACGAGCAGAACTCCTGAAGATAAATAAAGCATATTTGTGGCCTCGGAGCAAGGTTTGGATGTGAGCGCTGTAAGCGAACATTCAAACTGCCGTGACTAAAGTCACAAATATGCTTTATTTATCTTTAGGAGTTCGTCTGCTCCGCAGCCTCACAACTCAGAATTTCTCTATTGAAGATTCAGTCTCTTCGTCATGATGTATTTACTTCCCATCCAGCATACGGCAATCAGAATAATATTAAAGATAAGTCCTGTAATCAGAATTGGATTAAGGAAAGTTTCAAAGGAGTAGTTATTGCTGTAAATATTCACCCGCATAATTGTAGTGCTGCCGAAGTATCCCCAGACTACAAGCTGGATTAATCCAAATATCTGCTGAACAACATAAATTCCAACATATGCCCCAATGGAAGCAAGTACTTTGTGGCTGGAGGCAAGATTTCCAAGTGTGATACTGAAAAACAGTATACCAATTGCCAGGAATGGTGATAGAACAAGGGCAATAATAATTAATGTTGTAAAGAGCGGTGTCTGGCTTGCATAACGTATCAGAGTGCTCCAGAAAATACTAAAGTTAGAGAAAAGCTCTGTACTTCCTACCAAAATAAAGATAGATATGCTGATAACTACAACGTCAATAAGAAGCCATAGTAAAGCAGCAAGTTCTTTTGAAAGCAAAAGCTGTGATGGTGTTACAGGCAGGGTATTTGTAAGGTAGCCCTGGTCGGTAAATACATTTTTATGAAAATGATAGCCGCTATATATATAAGTAAAGATAGCAATACTTGAAATGACAATGACAAGAGCAAAAATAAGAAGCATTGTCAACGTGCCTATGATAGTGGAATCGGTGTTTAATAAAGCGTCTGTTCCTCCGCTTATTGTAAAATAAAAGCGGGATAAGAGGGCAAATAATAACACGAATCCATGAATTGGCAGTAGAAGCTTTGAAATAGAACGCCATTCATATTTAAATAATTTTCCTAACATTTGAATACCTCCCGGAATAATACATCTACTGATTTTCCCTGATTAAAACGAATATCTTCCACATCATTTTTCAGGACGATATGTCCGTTTTTGATAAAAACAACTTCATCCAAAATATTTTCCACGTCAGAAATAAGATGTGTAGAGATGAGGATGGTGGAATCGGGTTCGTAATTGTTGATAATCGTACTTAAAATGTAATCTCTTGCAGCGGGATCCACTCCGGCAATCGGCTCGTCGAGACAGTAAAGTTTAGCGCGGCGGCTCATGACAAGGATTAGCTGTACTTTTTCTTTTGTTCCTTTTGAAAGGGTTTTGATTCGGGCATTTGAATCAATGTTTAACTTTTCTAACATGGAAATTGCCCGGCTTCTGTCGAAGTCTTCATAAAAGTCCTCAAATAATGTAATTGCTTCTGAAACTTTCTGGGTTTCATCTAAGTAGGTACGCTCTGGGAGATAGGAGACGATTTTTTTCGATTCGACTCCAGGGGTATTTCCATTGATAAAAAGTTTTCCGCCTGTTGGAGCAAGTAATCCGTTGATTAACTTGATTAAAGTAGTCTTTCCACTGCCATTTGGCCCAAGAAGACCGATAATTCTGCCGGATTCTAAGGAAAGAGTAATATTGTCGAGTGCCTGTTTGCGGCCATATTTTTTGGATAGATTTTTACATTCCAGAATTGTACTCATTTCTGATTCTCCTTTCCGAGTTTTTCAAGTAAAGTGATTGTCTTTTCGTAATCAAATCCCATCTGTGACATTTTATTAAGAAATTCTTTGATTTGTGTGGATGCCAGTTCCTCTCTCATTTTTTCAATCATAGCTTTGTCCTCTGTAATAAATCGCCCGCTTGTTCTTGCGGAATGAACCAGATTCTCTCTTTCTAATTCGGAAAGAGCTTTCTGCATTGTGTTGGGATTTACCCCCGCCTGAGCAGCTAAATCTCTGACCGAAGGAAGTTTGTCGCCCGGCTGATATTTGCCTGATACAATATCCAGCGATACTTTCTCGATAATCTGAGCGTAAATTGGACGGCTGGAGTCAAGATTCCAAGACATTTATAACACCTCCTTTAAGTTATCAACACTTACATTCAAGAATGCCTCGGCATTTTTGCTGCAAGCTGCGCGTCATCTCACATCTGATACAATTCTATTTTGCAGGAAAATGTAATAAATTCCTTACAACAAAATCCTGTATTATTGTACTAAGTGATTAATACAATAATACATGCAGGACGAGAAAATGTCAACACAAAATAAAAATATTTTTTCGCCCATGACTTTTTTGCAAGTTTGAGATACAATGGTGAGAGTGTATTTAAAATGAGAGAAGATTATAAAAACTAAAGAGAAGGAAAATATGGAAAATAAAAAAGCATTTGGTCATGTTCTTGCCATTTTTACGATTTTTATACAATATAACACAACCGTGGGACACACGGGGATAGCTCGCTTATGCTT
>OLQI01000106.1_pt1 | contig 90752 bp, 93 predicted proteins | sample 1672171 | NCBI WGS metagenome assembly OLQI01 (sample SAMEA3136655, study PRJEB25190) | human gut metagenome
GAGCACTTGACTTTTAATCAAGTTGTCCGGGGTTCGAATCCCCGATGCTTCACTGCTAAGGAGAACCGGAAGCCTTTTGATAAGGTGTTCCGGTTTTTTAAATAATATAGCATATGCGGATGTGGCGGAATTGGCAGACGCGCCAGATTTAGGTTCTGGTGTTTACGACGTGCAGGTTCAAGTCCTGTCATCCGCAGCGAATGAGGAATGATCCGGATCAGTTCTTCGTAAGAAGAATAGGTTCGGATTGTTTAATATGGAGGAACAGAATGGACGTTGTTCAGTTTCAGGAAAAATTAAGAGAAATTTGTGATCTGGGAAAACAGAATGGGAATCTGCTGACACATGAGCAGATCCGGGAGCATTTTGCAAGTACAGATCTTGAGACCAGCCAGATGGTGAAGGTCCTGCAGTATCTGAAGCTGCAGGGAATTACAATAGAAGGGGAAGAAAATGCAGCCCAGGCGGAGGAAGCAGCCGGGGAGGCAGAAGCTCAGCCCAATGGAACCAAGACACCTCTTACCCCGGAGGAAGAAGCTTATCTGAAAGAATACCTGTCAGAGGTAAGCACTGGGAAGGAAGTAAGCCAGGAAATGGTCCATACGCTTTTTGAAAATCTTGCAGATGGGGATGCTCTTGCAGAAGCTGCACTTACCAGTATTTATTTGCCGGTAGCGGCAAACATGGCAGCAGACATGAACTGCGCAGAGATTCACCTGGCAGATTTGATTCAGGAAGCTAACGTAGTGCTTCTTACAGCATTGTCTGATCCGGAAGCAGAGCATAAAGATGACCCATGGCTGCGTCTTCAGCTGCGCAAGGGAATTATTGCGGCCATTGAAGACCAGACACAGCAGAAGTTCCAGGATGACTGCCTGGTAGCCAAGGTGGAGAAGCTGGAATCCGCGGTAAAGGATCTCACAGATGACGACGGTGAGAACCGTTTTACCATTGATGAGCTGGCTGTAATCCTTGATATGAATGTGGATGAGATCCGGGATATCCTGCGTCTTACCGGAGATGATAAATAAAAATTAACAGAGCATTTGAAAAGCATCGAATTTTGACGACCTCAATCGTTTAGAATCCGATGCTTTTTTTATTTCCCTTCAAATTCTCGTTGCTATTTTACCATACAAGTGTTAATATCATAAATAATAATCAAAATATTTTTGCGTATAATAAAATATTGTTTGAAAATGAAAGGAGGATACATATGAATTTGGAAAAATATCAGCAGTATTCCAGAATCGCAAGAGGTCTGGAACAAGCAGATCTGGTGTTAAAAGATGCAAGAATTATCAACGTTTTTACAGAAGAGATCATTCGCGGAGACATTGCCATTCAGGATGGGATCATAGCAGGAATCGGCAGCTTCCAGGGCAAAGAAGAACGGGATCTTGGCGGAAAATATGTTTGTCCTGGATTTATTGACAGCCATCTGCATCTGGAATCCACGCTGGTAACGCCCGCAGAGCTGGTGACTGTAGCTTCCCGCCACGGAACCACCACTTTTATTGTGGATCCCCATGAATCTGCCAATGTATCCGGTCTTGCCGGCATTGACTATATTCTGGAACAGACGGAGGATGTAAAGGCAAATGTGTACGTGATGATGCCTTCCTGTGTTCCGGCGACCGGAATCGACGATAACGGCTGTACACTTACTGCACAGGATATGGCTCCTTATCTGAACAACAGCCGTATTCTGGGGCTTGGCGAGGTGATGGACAGCATTTCCGTGGTACAGGGAGACAAGGGCATGCATGACAAGCTGGAGCTTTTTGAAGGCAGGATCCGGGACGGTCATGCACCGTTTCTGGTGGAAGGGGACCTTCAGGCCTACGCCATGGCGGGAATTGCAACAGACCATGAATGCAGCTTCTTTGACTATGCCATGAGAGAAAGAAGAAATGGCCTTACCATACTGATCCGCGAGGGCAGTGCAGCCCGGAATCTGGAAGCGCTTGTAGGCGGCCTTGTACAGAGAAAAATGAACGGCGAGGGCTTCTGTTTCTGCACAGATGACAAGCACATTGAGGACATTCAGCAGGAAGGCCACATTGACCACAACGTGCGAAAAGCAATCCGTCTAGGCATGAACCCGGTTTCCGCGATCAAAATGGCAACCATCAATGCCGCCAACTGCTATGGATTGAAAGACAAAGGGGCAATAGCACCTGGCAGACAGGCAGACCTTCTTGTTCTTTCTGATCTTGTAAATGTAGAAGTTGAAGACGTGTACTACAAAGGACAATTGATAGATAAAAATGAGAATATTGTTATAAAACCATGTGCGCCTGAACTGAAAAACACCGTGCATGTGGCAGAATTTTCAAAAGAAGCCTTTCATCTGGAATCTAAAGACGGTACTTTCCCGGTGATCCTGTGTGAGGAAGGACAGATCACAACCAGAAAAGGAACCCTGAAAGCTTCCGATGGTCCATGCGAATTCCAGCCAGACGATGACTACCAGAAAATTGCAGTGGTAGAGCGCCACAAGGCAACGGGAAAAATCGGCAGAGGCGTGATCGGCGGCTTTGGCATTCGAGGCGGCGCTATCGCATCCAGTGTATCCCACGATTCCCACAATATTATTGTAATCGGCGACAATGATGAGGATATGGAGCTTGCCGTGCGGGAACTGATTCGCACCCAGGGAGGTTATACCATAGTGGAAAATCATAAAGTATTTGATACCCTGGCGTTGCCTGTTATGGGACTGATGAGCGACAAAGGATTTGAGAAAGACAATGCCACGCTGAAAAGAATGATTCAGAAGGCTCATGATATGGGAGTAAAAAAAGGCCACGATCCCTTTATCACCCTGTCCTTTATGGCACTTCCAGTAATCCCTCAGATCCGCATCACTCCTCGTGGCGTGTATGATGTAGAAAACGGAAGTTTTTATTAAAAGACTGAATTTTCATACAAAATAAAGATAATATAAAAAGTGTAAAAATATTTCTTGACATTTCATAAAAGAGATGATATGATACCGATCAAAGAAAAGGGAGTAGCGGCCACGAAGAGAGAACCAGACAGGTTTTTCTACGAAATGGTTCATAAATGCGTCAGAACGGTAGATTAAGAATACCCGCATTATGAGAAATCAGCGAGACTTTTATTTGGGGCATGAAACATGTGCCTGAAATAAAAGTCTTTTTCTTTTCTTTGGAAACGATTATGGTTTGGAAAACGTATGGAGGAGAAAACATGAGCGAAATGAATCAGGAGTTTGAAAACGAAAGCGTAAACCCATCAGAAGAGCCGTCGAAAGTTCCTGAAAATCCAAAAAACAAAACAGGAAAGCGGGTAAAGTATCTGGTGGCAGGAGCCCTGGGACTGGTGATCCTAAGCGGGCTGGTGAAGGATTCTGTTTATCAGATCCAGGAGCAGGAACAGGCTGTGCTGACTACCTTTGGGGTTCCCAAGGCAGTGCCGGAAACAGGACTTCATTTCAAGCTGCCGCTGGTACAGAAAATCCAGAAGGTAAACACCACCATCCAGGGTTTTCCAATCGGGTACAGCGTGGTAAACAATGAGGTTGTGGAAAGTGAGAGCATTATGATCACTTCTGATTATAACTTTATTGATGTGGATTTCTTTGTGGAATACAGGATCACCGAGCCGGTGAAATACCTGTACGCATCCGGAGAACCGGAGGAAATCCTGAATAATATTGCCCAAAGCTGCATTCGTACTGTGATCGCAAGTTATAACGTGGACGAGGTTCTTACCACAGGAAAGGGTGAGATCCAGAGCAAGATCAAAGCGATGATTTTGGAACAGATGGAGGAACAGGATATTGGAATCCAGCTTGTAAATATCACCATCCAGGATTCGGAGCCGCCTACACAGGAAGTTATGAAAGCTTTTAAGGCTGTGGAGACTGCCAAGCAGGGAAAAGAAACTGCTTTGAACAATGCCAACAAATACCGAAACGAGAAGCTGCCAGAAGCCCAGGCACAGGCAGACCAGATCGTCCAGGATGCCCAGGCACAGAAGCAGGTTCGTATCAATGAAGCAGAGGCAGAGGTTGCCCGGTTTAATGCAATGTATGAGGAATATGTAAAGAACCCGCAGACCACGAAAATCCGTATGTTTTATGAGACAATGGAAGAAGTGCTTCCTGAAATGAAGATTATTATTGACAACGGGGACGGCGTTCAGAAAATACTGCCTGTGGATTCCTTTGCCGCAGAGAATACGCTGGATACGGATACCCAGAATACAGATACAGAAAAGTAAAGGAAATTCAGAACCTGTACATAGAAGCAAAAGGGACAGATAGCCTTTGCGTGATATCACCATATAGGAAAAATGAGGGAGACTATTATGAAGATGAAAAATATTGCTGTAATAATCGGAATCGCAGTTGTGGCGCTGGCTGGTGCATCGGTGACGGTAACCCAGCAGAATGAATATAAGCTGATCCGTCAATTTGGTAAGGTTGACCGGGTGATCAGCGAGCCTGGCATCAGCTTTAAGATTCCATTTATCGAAAGCACCCAGTCGCTTCCCAAAGAGACCCTGCTGTACGATCTGGCTGCATCTGACGTAATTACCAAGGATAAAAAGACTATGATCAGCGACAGCTACGTGCTCTGGAGAATCCAGGATCCGCTTAAGTTCGCCCAGACCTTAAACTGTTCTCTGGAAAGCAGCGAGAGCAGGATCAACACGGCAGTATATAATGCTACCAAAAATGTGATCAGCAGTCTGTCACAGGATCAGGTGATCACAAGCCGTGACGGCGAATTATCGGAACAGGTGATGGATGCTATAGGAGATAACATGGAGCAGTACGGAGTCCAGCTGATCAAATTTGAAACAAAACGGCTGGATCTGCCGGATGATAATAAGGCAGCTGTCTATGAGCGAATGATTTCCGAACGGGACAATATTGCAGCTACCTATACTGCAGAGGGAAACTCTGAGGCAAAGGTGATCCGAAATACCACAGACAAGGATGTGACCATTCAGATCTCCGATGCGAAAAAACAGGCCGAGATTCTGGAGGCAGAAGGTGAGCAGGAGTACATGAAAATTCTTGCCCAGGCCTATGGAGAAGAGGAAAGAAGCGAATTCTATTCCTTTGTAAGAAGCCTGGATGCGCTAAAGGCATCCATGAAAGGCGGAAACAAAACCATTATTCTGTCATCAGATTCTCCTATCGCTCAGATTTTTGAAGGAAAATAAAAGAAAAAATCTTGCATCTGTCTGGTCTGACGTATATCATAAGGAATATAAGGAGTGACGTACAATGGCGAAAGTAAGAAAACACATATATTTTTCAGGCCAGGTGCAGGGCGTGGGATTCCGTTATCGTGCAACCAATGCAGCGAGAGCCAATGGCCTTACCGGATGGGTGGATAATCTGTGGGACGGCAGAGTAGAGATGGAGGTACAGGGAGAGCTTTCCCAGATTGAAGAAATGATCCAGGAAATCCAGAGCGGGAGCTTTATCCGCATAGAGAAATACCAGATGGAGGATCTTCCTGTTGATGAAGAAGAGTGGAGCTTTTACGCCCGCTGAATCTTCTGGCTGATGAGAAAATATAGTTGACAATTAAAAAAACACCACTTATAATAGTTCGTACACGAACAGTTCGAATCCGAACAATTCGCGCGCGAACTATTTTTATGGCCGTGAAAGTGTGAACGAGGGAATACCGCTGGAAATTGCGGAACTCGGACACATGCCTGTGAAAGAAGGGAAATATGGAAGTACAAAAGAAAGAATGTGGCCCGGGGAAAGGGGAATGGACCGGCAGACACATTGGACGTGAGCTGCACACGCTTGATATGATGATAGGCCGTCTTGTAAATGCATATCAGTCCAAAGTGGATGAGAAAGCAGGAATCAATCGGATGCAGGGCTGGATCATCGGTTATCTTTACCGACATTCAGACGAAGATGTTTTTCAGAAAGATCTGGAAGCGGAATTTCAGATGGCTCGTTCCACAGCTTCCGGAATTCTTCAGTCTATGGAGAAGAAACAGCTGATTATCCGTGAATCCATACCAAGGGACGCCAGACTGAAGCGTCTGGTGCTTACTCCGAAGGGAATGGAGTTTCAGATGGAAATCATTGATAACTTTGCCCGTATCCAGAAGGCACTTAGCGCCGATATTCCTGAAAAGAAGCTGGAGGAATTTTATGAGACTGCGGACATGATCCGGGAAAATGTTGTCAAAGCCTGCCAGGAGGCAGGAGAAATAACCGAGCCAAAAAAAGTGATTAAGAAACAATAAGAAAGGGGAGAACCTGATGATAAAAACACTACTTGCTCAGGTAAAAGAGTTCAAGAAGGCATCCTTCCTCACTCCGGTATTTATGATACTGGAGGTTGTGGTAGAGACACTGATTCCTCTTGTAATGGCGGATATGATTGATCATGGTGTAGAAGCTGGGAATATCAGTTATCTTTATCAGAGAGGTGCCATTATGGCTCTTCTTGCTGTTGCAGGGCTTATTACAGGTGTTTTAGGCGGAAAGTACGGAGCATATGCGTCCTCCGGCTTTGCCCGTAACCTGCGTAAGGCCATGTATACCAATATTCAGACATATTCATTTTCAAACATTGACAAATTCAGCACAGCCAGTCTGATCACTCGTCTGACTACTGACGTGACTAACCTGCAGAATGCGTACCAGATGATTCTGCGTATGTGTACCCGTGCTCCGGCCAGCCTGATCTGTGCTATGGCAATGGCGTTTATGATCAATGCCAGAATCGCCAGCATTTATCTGATCGCAGTCATTTTCCTGGGATGCTTTCTTGTGTTTATTATGCGCAAGGCAACGAAATATTTCCGGGAAGTATTTGAAAAGTATGATGACCTTAATGCCAGTGTGCAGGAGAATATTAATGCAGTGCGCGTGGTAAAGGCCTACGTTCGTGAGGACTATGAGACAACTAAGTTTCAGAAGGCCTGTAATAAGGTTTATGAAATGTTTGTAAGAGCTGAGAAGCTGGTTGTTATGAATATGCCGGTTATGCAGTTTACTGTTTATGCATGTATTCTTGGAATCAGCTGGCTGGGTGCAAAGATGATTGTGGGCGGCAGTCTGACAACTGGTGAACTGATGAGCCTTCTTACATATTGTATGAATATTCTTATGAGCCTGATGATGCTCTCCATGGTATTTGTCATGGTTACCATGAGTGCGGCAAGTGCAGAGCGTGTATCTGAGGTTATCAATGAGAAGGCAGATCTTGCAGATCCTCAGAATCCGGTTATGGAGGTTGCTGATGGAAGCATTGTATTTGACCATGTTGATTTCAGCTACAAGAAAGACAGTAAGGAGCCGGTGCTCAAGGATATTAATCTTTCCATTCATGCCGGTGAAACGATTGGTATCATCGGTGGAACAGGAAGCGCCAAGTCCAGTCTTGTCAATCTGATCAGCCGTCTTTATGACGTAAGCTCCGGTTCTGTGAAGGTTGGTGGTGTGGATGTGCGCAAGTACCATATGGACAGCCTTCGTAATCAGGTGGCAGTTGTACTTCAGAAGAATGTACTGTTTTCCGGGACAATTTTGGAAAACCTGCGCTGGGGTGATAAGGATGCTTCGGAGGAAGAATGCCGGCGCGTATGTCAGCTTGCCTGCGCAGATGATTTCATTGAGAAAATGCCGGACAAATATCACACCTATATTGAGCAGGGAGGAACTAACGTTTCCGGTGGTCAGAAGCAGCGTCTGTGTATTGCCAGAGCGCTTCTTAAGAAACCGAAGGTTCTGATTCTGGATGATTCTACAAGTGCGGTGGATACTGCTACAGACGCCAGAATTCGAAAAGCCTTTGCAGAAGAAATTCCGGATACAACTAAGCTGATCATTGCACAGCGTATTTCCAGTATTCAGAGCGCGGACCGTATTATTGTTATGGATGAGGGACGGATCAGCGGATTTGGAACTCACGAAGAATTAATGAAGAACAATGCTATTTATCAGGAGGTTTATAATTCCCAGATAAAGGGCGGCGGAGATTTCGATGAGAACAAAGGAGGTGAGCAGGCATGAGCAGTAATAAACCTATAAAAGGCCCGGGAAGGGGAGGCGCTGCTTTTCGTTCCGGTCCTATGGTAGAGAATCCAGGCAAAATGCTGAAAAGGCTATTGGCATATATTGTTAAAAATTACAGAATCCATATTATTCTTGTAGTGATTGGAATTGTAGTCAGCGTTCTTGCCAATGTACAGGGTACTATGTTTACCAAGACTTTGATTGACCAGTACATTTTGCCTCTTCTGAAATCAGAGACACCGGATTTCCACCCTCTGGCTATGGCAATCCTGCGAGTTGCCTGCTTTTATGCCATTGGTGTAGGCTGTACCTATACATATAACCGGCTGATGATTTATGTCAGTCAGGGAACCCTGCGCAATCTTAGAAATGAGATGTTTGGGCGTATGGAGACCCTGCCGGTTAAATATTTCGATACGCATGCACACGGTGATATCATGTCCATTTATACCAATGATATCGACACCCTGCGTCAGATGATCAGTCAGAGTATTCCACAGCTGATTTCCAGTGTGATCACCATTATCAGTGTTCTGGTAAGCATGATTATTCTAAACGTACCGCTTACTATTGTGACTCTGTTCATGGTTGGAGTTATGCTGGTTGCCAGCAAGAATCTTGCAGGTCTTAGTGGTAAGTACTTTATGGAACAGCAGAAGAACCTTGGTATTGTAAATGGATATATTGAGGAGATGATGGAGGGCCAGAAGGTTGTTAAGGTTTTCTGCCATGAGGAGGAGAGTCTTAGTAAATTTAACGAACTGAATGACCAACTGTTTGAGAGTGCGAACAATGCCAATAAATTTGCCAATGTTCTGATGCCTACCTGCGCACAGATCGGAAATATCAGCTATGTACTTTGTGCAATTGTCGGCGGCGTTCTGGCAGTAAACGGAATCGGTGGATTTACACTTGGCGGTCTGGCAAGCTTCCTCACCTTTAATAAGAGCTTCAGTCAGCCGATCAATCAGGTGAGCCAGCAGTTTAACAGCATTGTTATGGCTCTTGCCGGTGCCAAGCGTATTTTTGATCTTCTTGATGAGAAGCCGGAGGTCGATGAGGGATATGTAACTCTGGTAAATGTGAAGGAAGAGAATGGAAAGCTTGTGGAGTCTCAGAAGCGCACCGGACGCTGGGCATGGAAGCATTATCACAAAGCTACAGGAACAACAGATTATGTCGAGCTGAAGGGCGATATTGTTCTTGATGGCGTAGATTTTGGTTATCGTGATGATAAGATCGTGCTTCATGATGTGCGGATGTATGCGAAGCCAGGACAGAAGATTGCATTTGTTGGTTCTACCGGGGCTGGTAAGACAACGGTCACTAATCTTTTGAACCGTTTCTATGATATTCAGGACGGAAAGATCCGATATGACGGAATCAATATCAATAAGATTAAAAAAGGTGATCTGAGACGCTCCATGGGAATCGTTCTCCAGGATACTAATCTGTTTACCACAACTGTTATGGAGAATATCCGTTATGGTAAGTTGGATGCCACAGACGAGGAAATAATTGCAGCAGCCAGACTGGCTAACGCAGATGGATTTATCCGCAGGCTGCCGGATGGCTATCAGACTATGCTGCGCAATAATGGAGCCAATTTAAGTCAGGGTCAGAGACAGCTTCTGGCAATTGCCAGAGCAGCAGTTGCAGATCCTCCCGTACTGATTCTGGATGAGGCTACCAGTTCCATTGATACCCGTACTGAGAAGCTGGTACAGGACGGTATGGATAAGCTGATGGAGGGCAGAACTACATTTGCAATTGCACATAGATTATCTACTGTCAGAAACAGTGACTGCATTATGGTTCTGGAGCAGGGGCGTGTAATTGAGAGAGGATCTCATGACGAACTGATTGCTCAGAAGGGCAAATATTATCAGCTGTATAATGGCTGATATGCCAGGGAAATAAAGACTGATAACAAAAACAGGAAGAGCCATTCTCTATATTAACAATAGAGAGCGGTTCTTCCTGTTTTTTATAGAATGATACGCTGTCAGCTAAAAATGCTTTATGCTTCTTTTGGATTTTTTTGAGGCAGCTGTGCCAACACGATTGCGCATAACATGATCACACAGCCAAAGATTTCTTTTGCACTTAATTTCTGTCCCAGGAGAATCCAGCCGGCAAGAGCAGAAATACAGGACTCAAGACTTAAGATCAGAGAAGCTACTGTAGGGTTCATGTTCTTTTGCCCTATAATCTGTAGGGTATAGGCAACTCCGCAGGACATAACACCTGCATACAGGATGGAACCCCATGCACCCTTGAACGCAGAAAGCTGTGGATGTTCAAAAATCAGTGCCGGTATTGCAGTGAGAATTCCGCAAACCAGAAACTGAATACAGGACATTTTCACTCCGTCTACATGAGGGGAAAAATAGTCAATTACCAGAATATGCAGGGAAAAAAGAAATGCACAGATCAGTACCAGGATATCTCCTTTGCCGATAGAGAAGCCATCTGTAATGCAAAGAAGATAAAGTCCTATAAGTGCCAGAACAATTGCCATCCAGATAAACGGGCTGCATTTTTTTTTCATAAAAAGACCAAGGATTGGTACGATTACAATATAGCAGGCTGTGATGAAGCCGGCCTTTCCAACAGAAGTATAGGAAATTCCAACCTGTTGAAAGTTAGATGCAAGGCACAGGCAAACGCCGCAGGAAACACCTCCAAGAATCAAAGTGCGGTTGCGGGAAAAAATATTGCCTTCAGATTCGGAAGAGCTGCTTACAGCCCTGCCGGATGGATTTAGTCTTCCAAGGAGAAGGATTACCGGAACCAGCACAAGCGAGCCGATCAGGTTTCGTGTGGCATTAAAGGTAAATGCCCCGACTGCATCACCGCCTTCACTTTGGGCAACAAATGAAATTCCCCAGATGGTAGCAGTAAGCAGGAGAAGCAGTGAGTTTTTCAATGGTATTTGCTGTTTTTTCATAATAAATAATCACTCCTGTAAAATACGGTTTTTGACATATAAATCCCCTCCCGTCAAGGAGGGGTTTTTATTGCAGATCAATTTTATTATCGCTCCATCATACTGATAGATTCGATTCCAACGCTTCCGCCGCGGACTACCTCGATTCGACCGAATTCTTCTTTGATCAGCTTGACAACTGCGTCATTTTTGGTAGCGGTCTGTACAAATTCCAGAAGCAGACTGTCTTTACCGTAATCAATGACTCTTGCTTTAAAGGTTTCTGCAATTTGGAAAAGCTCCACTTTATCTTCTGAAGAGCAATTGAACACTTTAATGTAAAGGATTTCTTTCATTCGCACGAAGGTGTTAGTGAAATCAATGACCTTAATAACCTCTACCATACGGTTTAACTGTTTTTTGATCTGTTCAAAGGTCTCATCATCACTTACCGTAGCAATTGTCATTCTGGAAACGGTTGGATCTTCTGTAGTACCTACTGTGAGACTGTCCAGATTGTAGCATTTACCGGAGAAAAGACCGGAAATTTTGGACAATACACCAACCTGATTCTCTACATAGAGAGAAATCCATCTTTTTTTCATTCCTTTATCCGCCATAGAAGATACCTCCTGAATATTTGTGTTTAAATGCGTAACTGTTCAGTATTTGCTGAATAGTTACTTAAATGCTTTAATATTGTAATTTCTTCTGTAGGATCAGCAATCCATGATCAGATCTTCCAGAGTTCCACCTGGCTTTATCATAGGATAAACCATTTCTTCCGGATCAATTACAAATTCAATCAGAGTAGGAACCTTGGTATTCTTCTTTGCTTCCTCAAACGCTGCAGCCACTTCTGTTTTGTTGAAAACACGGATGCCCTTAGCACCATAGCTCTCTGCCAGCTTTACAAAATCCGGTGTATATTCAGGATATTCTTCTCCGTTGGTACGCCGTGAAAGGGCACCGGAACGAAGGTTGGTCATACTGTAGCGTTTGCCGTAGAAAAGCTTCTGCCACTGGCGTACCATACCCAGATATTCGTTATTGAATACGCAAAGGATCAGAGGAAGCTCTTCCAGAACGGCTGTGGCAAATTCCTGAATATTCATCTGCATGCCGCCATCGCCTGAGATGACAATAACAGGTTTGTCAGGGTTGCCGATTTTGGCACCAACACCGCCAGGAAAACCGTATCCCATAGTTCCAAGACCGCCGGACATGATCAGCTGCTTGCCTGGAGTAATCTGGGCATACTGGGAAACCAGCATCTGATGCTGACCTACATCAGTTACAATGATTGCTTCCTCAAACTGCTGGTTAATTTCATTTATAATATCAACCGGACTTAACCGGTCATTAGGACGCATTGCAAGGGGATGCTCCTGCTTCCAGCCGCTAATTTCATTGAGCCATTTTTGGCTGGTATAATTTTCTACGTATTCGGAAGCTTTTGTAAGGGCTTCTCTGGCATCTGCAACAATGGGAATATCCACATGGATATTACGGGAAATAGAAGCTGTATCAATATCAATATGGATAATCTGGGCATTCGGCGCAAACTCATGGAGCTTGCCTGTGATACGGTCATTAAAACGTGTTCCGATGGAAAATAAAACGTCACAGTTGCTCACTGCCATATTGGCCGCGTAGGCACCGTGCATGCCAAGGTTTCCAATAAAAAGCGGGTGATTGGTAGGGATGGCACCTCGTCCCATAACGGTGGTAACTACCGGAACTCCGGTTTTCTCTACAACCTCAAGGAAAACATCATTTGCACGGGAAATATTGATACCTCCGCCGGCAAGGAAAAGAGGCTTCTTTGCCTTGGCCAGGGTTTTAAGTGCTCGCTTGAGCTGTCCGATGTGAACACTGATATTAGGCTTATAGCCGCGGATATTAACATTCTTAGGGTACTCCGGGCTGCCAAGCTCAGCCATAACATCCTTGGGCAGGTCGATCAGAACCGGTCCCGGACGTCCTGTGCGGGCAATATAAAAGGCTTCTTTGATGATACGTCCCAGATCCTCGCGGTTACGGACGGTAACTCCGTATTTGGTGATGCTCCTTGTAATTCCCACAATGTCAACCTCCTGGAAAGCGTCATTTCCAATCAGATGACGGGCAACCTGTCCTGTGAAACATACAAGCGGAACACTGTCATAATTTGCAGTGGCAAGTCCTGTGACAAGATTCGTGGCACCGGGACCGCTTGTAACAAGACAAACGCCAACCTTGCCTGTAGTACGGGCATAAGCATCTGCTGCGTGAACCAGTGCCTGTTCATGGCGGGGAAGGATTACTGTAATATCGTCCTGTTTATATAGTTCGTCGCTGATATCAATGGTGCATGCTCCGGGATAGCCGAAAATATATTCTACACCTTCTTCTTTCAGTGCCTTTACCAGCAATTTATTGCCTGATATCTGTTTCATTTGGTGATGCTACCTCCTTCTTGCCAGAAATTGAAGCAACTGGCTTATTATTATAAAAAAAATACGCTCGTAAGAGCGTTATTGTCTTCATGAATTATTATACATTTTATAAAAGAAAGTGTCAATAAATCTGAAAAAATATACAGAGCCGGACCAACAAAATTTATGCTGCGAAAAGGGAGCGGCAACTGGTAAAAATGCAGATTTTGTGATAAAATAGACAAAAATAAAATCTTTTTGAAGACAAAAGAAAGGCGGTAGATCGTGGAACTGAATAAAGAGAACATGAGAAAGATACGGTGGCTGATTGCATTTGCTGTGCTTCTTTATCTGGGGATACAGAATCTTGCTGTGGTTCTGAAATATGTAAAGCTTTTGTGGGGGCTGCTTCTGCCTTTTGTGTTGGGAGGAGCTATGGCATTTGTATTGAACGTGCCTATGTCCTTTATAGAACGACATCTTTTCGGAAAAGCAAGAGAAAAGAACAATAAAGCAGGCAGAACTGCTGCGAAGCTTGCAAGACCTGTAAGTCTGGTACTTTCCATTGTATTTGTGATTTTGCTGATACTGATCGTGGTGCTGGTTGTAGCCCCTGAGATTGGCACAACCTTAGTAAGCGTAGGGAAGAAGGTGGAGGAAGATATTCCTCTTGCCCAGAAGTGGATTACAGATACCTTCAGTGGAGATTCTGAAATCGTAAAATGGGCATCAGCCATTGAAATTGATCCGCAGAAGATTCTTGATTCTATAGTGAGTGTGCTGAAAAACGGAGCCGATAATCTGGTATCCTCCACCATAACTGTAACTATGGGAATTGTAAGTATGGCAGTGAATTTTGCAATTGGATTTGTGTTTGCCTGCTATGTGCTTCTGCAGAAAGAAAAGCTTGGAAAACAGGTTCTGAAAGCTACATATGCTATTTTGCCGGTAAAAGTAGTGGAATATCAAAGCCATGTGTGTACACTGGCAAGTAAAATATTTGCAAGCTTTATTACAGGGCAATGTATTGAGGCAGTCATTTTGGGAAGCATGTTCTTTGTAACCATGACCATCGGCAGATTTCCGTATGCAATGCTCATCGGGGTACTGATCAGTTTTACTGCACTAATTCCTGTATTTGGAGGAATTATCGGCTGCTGGGTGGGATTTTTTCTGATTCTTATGGTAAGTCCACTGAAGGCGTTCATGTTTCTGGGCTTGTTTCTGATCCTGCAGCAGATTGAAGGCAATCTTATTTATCCTCATGTGGTTGGGAATTCCGTGGGACTTCCGGCTATCTGGGTATTGGTGGCGGTGACGCTTGGTGGAAATCTTATGGGAATCGTGGGAATGCTGATTTTTATTCCATTGGTTTCCGTATTATATGCTCTGTTTCGTGAATGGGTATATGCAAGATTAGATAAGAAAAAAGTGAAGATTTCCTAGAAAACATTTCATGATCAGAAAGAATGAGGACAGGCACTGCTCAATTGAAAAAGTTTACATAAAAATATCACCGGGAGAAATCCGAACCTCCCGGTGATATTTTTATGCTTTTTATTTTTTATGAAGATCAGTCGTTGGTCTGTTTCTGGCTTTCAACTTCAGCGAGCTTCATTGCACGAACCTTCAGCGGCAGACCGAACAGAGTGATAAATCCGTCTGCGTCGTGGTGATCATACATATCACCAGTTGTGAAGGAAGCAAGAGACTCATTGTAAAGGCTGTATGGAGAAGTTGTTCCGGCTTTGATGATGTTGCCCTTGTAAAGCTTGAATTTCACTTCACCAGTTACATATTTCTGTGTGGACTCTACGAATGCCTGGATTGCCTCACGAAGAGGTGTGAACCATTTTCCTTCGTAAACAACCTGTGCAAACTGGCTGCCAAGTTTCTTCTTGGTCTCAAGAGTCTCACGGTCAAGGATCAGTTCTTCAAGCTGCTCATGCGCTGCCATCAGGATGGTTCCGCCAGGAGTCTCATAAACACCACGGGATTTCATGCCGACAACACGGTTCTCTACGATATCGATGATTCCGATTCCGTTCTCTCCGCCGATCTTGTTCAGCTCGGTGATGATCTCGGAAACCTTCATTGCTTTTCCGTTTAAGGTTTTCGGAACACCAGCTTCGAAAGTCATAGTGATCTCAGTTTCTTTATCTGGTGCTTTCTGAGGAGTTACGCTGAGAACTAACATATCGTCGTAGTTCGGAGCCTGTGACGGATCCTCAAGCTCAAGTCCCTCATGGCTGATGTGCCACAGGTTACGGTCACGGCTGTAGCTGTGCTTAGCATCAAATGGAAGGTTGATGCCGTGTGCCTGGCAGAATGCGATCTCATCTTCACGGGACTGCATGGTCCATACATCTGTCATACGCCATGGAGCGATGATCTTAATGTCCGGAGCAAGAGCCTTGATTCCAAGCTCGAAACGGATCTGGTCGTTTCCTTTACCGGTAGCGCCGTGGCAGATTGCAACTGCGTTCTCTTTTCTTGCAATCTCAACCAGCTTCTTAGCGATAGCCGGACGAGCCATGGATGTTCCAAGAAGATATTTGTGCTCGTATACAGCGCCTGCCTCTACGCATGGCATAATATAGTTGTCGCAGAAATCATCTACGATGTCTTCAATATATAATTTGGAAGCGCCGGAAAGTTTGGCTCTCTCTTCAAGACCGTCCAGCTCATTTCCCTGTCCGCAGTTTACGCAGCAGCAAACTACATCATAATCAAATGTTTCTTTCAGCCACGGAATCAGTGCTGTGGTATCAAGTCCGCCTGAATATGCAAGTACAACTTTTTCTTTCATAATATTTACCTCTTTTCTCTTATCCCTCTGAAACAGATAGGGTTATAATTCGTATTAAATTTTGAATAAATATTCATTGTGATAACGGCTCTTACTTGCCGATTGCTATCAACAAAGAATAATATACAACAATACTCATAAATATGCAATAGGAAATTTAAGAAAATTTTAAAAAATCTTTGCATAAAAATACATCATTTAATAGGTAAACACGCAATAAACTGCACAAAAAAGTTGACAGAAGCGTAAAAATAAAGAAAAAATCACTATTGCATAATATGCAGAGAAGATGTATAATTTATTCAACGTTGCAAATACGGAGGATAATGAAATGATTAAAGCTGGAATTATTGGAGCAACCGGATACGCCGGAAACGAAATTGCGCGCCTTCTTCTTGGACATAAAGAGGTAGAAGTAGCATGGTATGGCTCCAGAAGTTATATTGATAAAAAATATGCAGGAATCTATCAGAACTTTTTTAAACTGGTAGATGCCAAATGTATGGATGATAATATGGAAGCTCTTGCGGATGAGGTAGATGTGATTTTTACTGCAACACCGCAGGGATTGTGTGCATCTCTTGTAAATGAGGGAATCCTTTCCAGAGCAAAAGTGATCGACTTAAGTGCGGATTTCCGTATTAAGGATGTAAAGAAATATGAGAAATGGTACGGAATCGAGCACAAATCCCCACAGTTTATTGATGAGGCTGTTTACGGACTTTGCGAGATCAACCGTGAGGACATCAAAAAAGCCCGCCTGATCGCTAACCCGGGATGCTATCCAACCTGCTCTACACTGTCTATTTACCCGCTTTTAAAAGCAGGAATGATCGATCCGAACACCATCATTATTGATGCGAAATCCGGAACAACAGGTGCGGGAAGAGGTGCCAAGGTAGATAATCTTTACTGCGAAGTAAATGAGAATATCAAGGCCTACGGCGTTGCCACACACAGACATACACCGGAGATCGAGGACCAGTTAGGCTATGCATGCGGACAGGAAGTAACCATCAATTTTACCCCTCATCTTGTTCCAATGAACAGAGGAATTCTGGTAACTGCATACGCTTCTTTGACCAAGGATATTACCTATGAAGAAGTAAAAGCAGCTTATGATGCATGCTATGAGAACGAGACATTTGTACGTGTTCTTGATAAAGATGTATGCCCGCAGACCAAATGGGTGGAAGGCAGCAACTACGTGGATGTGAACTTCAAGATCGACCCGAGAACACACAGGATCATCATGATGGGTGCTATTGACAACCTGGTAAAAGGTGCTGCAGGCCAGGCTGTCCAGAATATGAACCTGATGTTTGGATTTAATGAGGCAGAGGGCTTATTACAGGTTCCGATGTATCCGTAATAGAGAAATCAGAGACGAGTATATTGAATCTTATAGAGCTGTTTTTGCAGAAATAAAGATGATAAATTTGCCCAAAAAGGGCAAAGGAGGAGCAGTATTATGGAAATAATTACAGGCGGTGTTACCGCTGCCAAAGGCTTCAAGGCAGCAGCAACAGCAGCAGAAATCAAATACAAAGGCCGTACAGATATGGCTATGGTTTACAGCGAAGTTCCATGTGTGGCAGCTGGTACTTTTACTACAAATGTGGTGAAGGCAGCTCCGGTAAAATGGGATCAGGATGTGGTTTATAATCACCCGGCAGCACAGGCTGTGATCTGCAACAGCGGTATTGCAAATGCATGTACAGGTGCGGAAGGATATGGCTACTGCAAGGCAACTGCAGATGCAGCTGCTGAGATTCTTGGAATCCCGGCAGACAGTGTTCTGGTTGCATCCACAGGTGTTATCGGAATGCAGATTCCCATTGACCGAATTGTAAATGGCGTTAAGGCAATGGCACCGAAGCTGGACGGTTCCCTGGAGGCAGGAACAGAGGCTGCCAAGGCGATCATGACCACTGATACAGTAAAAAAGGAAGTAGCCGTGCAGATTGAAATCGGCGGAAAAACCGTTACCGTAGGCGGTATGTGCAAGGGTTCCGGAATGATCCATCCGAACATGTGCACTATGCTTGGATTTGTCACAACCGACGCTGCAATCTCCAAAGAAATGCTTCAGAAAGCATTAAGTGCCAACATCAAAGACACCTTTAACATGGTTTCCGTTGATGGAGATACTTCCACAAATGATACCGTTCTGCTTCTTGCAAACGGCATGGCAGGCAACCTGGAAATCACAGAAGAGGGCGCTGATTTTGATAAATTTATGGAAGCTCTGAACTATATCAACACTTGTCTTTCCAAGAAAATCGCAGGTGACGGAGAGGGAGCAACCGCACTTTTTGAGGTGAAGATTCTTGGCGCAAAGACCAAAGAAGACGCAGTTACCCTGAGCAAATCTGTAGTAACTTCTTCCCTGACAAAGGCTGCGATTTATGGCCATGATGCAAACTGGGGACGTATTTTGTGTGCAATGGGATACTCCGGAGTACAGTTTGATCCGGAGAAGGTTGACCTATATTTTGAGAGCCGGGCAGGCAAATTAAAGATCATTGAGAACGGTGTTTCCACAGGATATGATGAGGCTGAAGCGACCAAAATCCTTTCTGAGGATGAGGTAACCGCAATCGCAGATATGAAAATGGGAGATGCCACAGCCACTGCATGGGGCTGCGATCTTACCTATGATTATGTAAAGATCAACGCAGATTATCGTTCATAAAAGAGAGGGAAAGAAAGATGGTAAATCAGAAATATCTGGAAAAGGCAGAGGTGCTGATCGAGGCACTTCCTTATATACAGCGTTTTAACCGTAAAATCGTAGTAGTAAAATATGGCGGAAGCGCTATGCTGGATGAAGAACTGAAGGCAAACGTGATCAAGGACGTCGTTCTTCTGAAGCTGGTTGGCTTCAAGCCGATCATTGTACACGGCGGCGGCAAGGAAATTAGCAAATGGGTTGGAAAGGTTGGCATGGAAGCCAAGTTCATCAACGGACTTCGCGTAACCGATGCCCAGACCATGGAGATTGCAGAAATGGTTCTTGCAAAGGTCAACAAAGAGCTGGTTACTCATGTGGAATCCCTTGGCGTACAGGCTGTTGGTATCAGCGGAAAAGACGGCGGACTGCTGAAATGCAAGAAGAAATATTCAGGTGGAGAGGACATTGGATTTGTTGGAGATATCACAAGTGTAAACCCGAAAATCCTGTACGATTTGCTGGAAAAAGACTTCCTTCCGATCGTTTTCCCAATTGGATTTGACGATAATTATGACAGTTACAATATCAATGCAGATGATGCTGCATGTGCCATTGCAGAGGCTGTTCACGCAGAAAAACTCGCATTTCTTTCCGATATCGAAGGCGTTTACAAGGACAAAGATGATTCGTCATCCCTGATTTCTGAGCTTCATATTCAGGAAGCAAGGAAGCTGATTGAGGACGGTTTTGTAGGCGGCGGAATGATTCCGAAACTGAACAACTGTATCGAGGCAATCGAGCATGGAGTTAACCGGGTTCATATTCTTGACGGAAGAATTCCTCACAGTTTACTGCTGGAAATCTTCACAAACAAAGGTATTGGAACCGCTATTTTAAGAGAGGACGGAGAGAAATATTACCATGAACATGAATAATCAGATGGAAGAATCAGAAGCTAGTATTCTTCACACATATAATCGTTTTCCAGTTGTATTTGACCATGGAGAAGGAGTACATTTGTACGATTCCGAGGGCAAAAAATACCTGGATTTTGCAGCTGGAATTGCTGTAAATTCCCTTGGATATCACTATCCTGGATATGACGAAGCACTGAAAGAACAGATCGATAAGCTGACTCATATTTCCAATTTATATTACAATGAGCCTATGACTGAGGCTGGTGCCAAGCTTGTAAATGCAAGCCGTATGGATAAGGCTTTTTTCACAAACAGCGGTACAGAGGCCATTGAGGGAGCTTTAAAAGCTGCAAAGAAGTACGCATATATTCGTGACGGCCATGCAGATCATGAGATCATTGCCATGAATCATTCTTTCCATGGAAGATCCATCGGCGCGCTTTCTGTTACTGGAAATGCCCATTACCGTGAGCCGTTTGAGCCTTTAATGGGCGGCGTTAAGTTCGCTGATTTTAATGACTTGGACAGCGTAAAAGCACAGATCACAGACAAAACCTGTGCCATTATTATGGAAACGGTACAGGGAGAAGGCGGCATTTATCCGGCAGAAAGAGAGTTCTTGGAGGGAGTTCGTGCCCTGTGTGATGAGAAGGATATTATCCTTATTCTGGATGAAATTCAGTGCGGAATGGGACGTACCGGATACTATTTTGCATGGCAGGCATACGGTGTTCAGCCGGATATTATGACCTGTGCAAAAGCACTTGGATGCGGTGTTCCGGTGGGTGCTTTTGTGCTGAATAAGAAGGTGGCACAGGCTTCCCTGAAGCCGGGAGACCACGGTACAACTTACGGTGGAAATCCATTTGCATGCGCTGCAGTAAGCAAGGTTTTCGACATTTATGAGAGGGATATGATCCTGACTCATGTACAGGAACTGACCCCATACCTGGAGAAAAAACTGGATGAGCTTGTGGCAAAGCATGAGTGCGCAGCTGCAAGAAGAGGCATGGGATTCATGCAGGGAATTGTGATCCAGGGACGTCCGGTTGGGGAGGTTGTAAAGAAGGCTCTGGAGAAGAAGCTTCTGGTTATTTCTGCTGGAAGCGATGTGCTTCGTATTGTGCCTCCTCTTGTGATCACAAAGGCAGATATTGATGAGATGGCAGAGATTCTGGATGAGTGTCTGGCATAAATTACAGTAAAAATTTGGCACAGAAGTTCTTCTTGGCCAATGAAAAAAGATACTCTGAAAGTATGTTTTTGATGTGCTTTCGGGGTATCTTTTTTGTCTGAAAAGACCCGGGTTCGATAGTCTTATTCTTCTGCGAAGTCGAATTCGTCTTTGAATTTCTCTTTGAAAATATCAAAAACGGAGGAGAGGATATCGTCATCATCAACAAAAACGTAGCTCTCTGCTTCGTCATTTCCACCTTCCTCGACCTGAAGGATCAGAACTTCCTCATCCTCGTTTTCCTCTTCGCCTTCCACGTCCTCGATTGGCGGGAGAAGAACTGCGTAGCGCTTTCCTTCATAATCAATCTGATCCAGAAATTCAAAGTCCATGTCTTCTCCGTTCTCGTCAGTGAGAGTGATGATCTCAATTTCCTCTTCAACTGGTGTGCTTTTGTTCATTTCGTCAGCCATATCTTTTCTCCTTTCGTGATGAATGTCCGTACGTTCGACAGTCATCTGATGTTGGACTTATTATAGCAACTGATGGGCGGATTGGATAGGTGGAAAATATAGAAATTTCTATGAAATTTTGTGCAGGAGGTATAAATTTTCAGACAAGGAATTATTTTGGAAAAATACAGTTGACAAGTAAAGTTGTCAATGCTACAATAGCAACAATATGAAATGACAAATATACTTGTCAAAATGACAAAGAAACAAGTCATTCTTATGCGCAGCTTACACGAAAGAGAAATCTGCCATCCACGGCAGAAGAAAGGAAAAGAAATGGCACTGGAGAACCGTTTGAAGGAATACCGGGCGCGGCTGGGAATCAATCAGGCTGATATGGGGAAGCTTGCAGGAGTATCCAGACAGACCATCAGTCTTATTGAGCGCGGGGATTACTCGCCGTCAGTAACCCTGGCTCTGAAGCTGGCAAAGATCTGCCGGGTGACAGTGGAAGATATTTTTATTTATGCGGAGGATGAAGAAGATGAATAAGGGAAAATCTAAGAAGAAAATGAATTCATATTTAAAGATGATACTGCTCATGGCAGCAGGCGGTGTTGTCGGAGGAATTGTTGGTTTTGTTACAGCGTTTAGCGGAGAGGATTATATAGCAGTTATCGGGCATGGAATGGATGCTTTTCTTTTTGCGGTACGTGATCATGCATTAATGCTGGAATGTATTTGCGGTGCAATCTGTCTTGTGATCTGCGAGACCAATTATGGGAAGATGAAGAGAATGGGAAAACAGATGCAGGATGCTGGGGACGATGAATATCATGAACTGCAGTATCGCATTGAGGTGTCCTCCAGCTGGGGTATGATCGCAAGTACAGTGGGAACCGTTCTTATGATGCTGATCATTTCACCAGGATATTCTATGAAATATATTGAAAGCCAGAGCACAGGTGAGACATGGATGTTTTTAGCAGAAATCGTCGTGTTTTTGGGACTGGTCGGATATTTTAGTTTGTGGCAGGTTCGCTATGTAAAGCTGGTCCAGAGACTTTATCCGGAGAAGAAAGGCGACCCTACTTCTATGAAATTTCAGGAGCAGTGGCTCGCAAGCTGTGACGAAGCGGAGAAGGAAGAAATCTACGAAGCAAGCTATAAGACTTACCTGCTGACTGGAAAAGTACTTCCTGTCTGCACATTGGTGGCTATGCTGCTTCATATGGTATGGAATACAGGAGTTCTCGCTATTATCATCCCAGCTTTTCTCTGGATCTTATCGTCATCTAATTATTGTCACTGCTGTGTTACGAAAAAAAGTGAAAAACTTGCGAAGTGAATGAATCTTTGAAAAATACATATAATACTATTGTGGAGGTGCCGGAAGAGCACCTCCTTTTCTTCCAAAGAAAGGGAGCATCTTTGGGGAAAACGGCAGAATGTTAATTGAATCAAAGAAAGAATCTGGAAGTATAGGACGCTTATGGAGGTATTATATGTGGGGAATTCTTGTGGCATTGATATCTGGTGCATTGATGAGCATTCAGGGAGTATTTAATACGGAAGTGACCAAGCAGACCAGCTTGTGGGTGTCTACCGGATGGGTGCAGCTGTCTGCATTTGCGGTCTGTGTGCTGGCATGGATCTTTACAGGAAGGGACAGCATTGCAGCCCTGTGGCAGGTGGAGAATAAATATACCCTGCTTGGAGGTGTGATCGGTGCCTTTATCACCATTACAGTGATCCAGAGTATGGGAAGCTTAGGCCCTGCCAGAGCAGCCATGCTGATCGTCATTTCCCAGCTGGCAGTGGCTTATGTAATAGAATTATTTGGCTTATTCGGAGTAGAAAAAGTGGATTTTGAGTGGCGCAGACTGCTTGGCATGGCCATTGCAATTGTAGGAATTGTCATATTTAAATGGGAGAAATAATGATAAAAAGGATATGAGTGTCAAAAAAATAAAAGGTTGATAAAATTTAGAAATGGTATTGTAAAAAATGTAAAGTTTCGTTAAAATAGATGAGGTAAAGCATGAGTGGCGGGGAACCTTGACAAAAAGCGGAAAGGGGAACCGACATGGAAAGAAAAAAGAAGCTTATATGTGGAATCCGGATAGCTTTATTTGCAGTCTTGGCGGCAGTATGTATGACAGGATGTACGAGCCGCGAGGATGTTTTTCTGGAAGAAATTGCAGGTGATACAGATCGTATCGAAGGTACAGAGAATGCCAAAGCCACAGGCAGCACTGGGGAAAAACAGACGGACCCCGGAGAACTTGATAATCCGGTTTCAGGAGATGACGTTCCTCTGATGACACAGATTCCACAGACCATATTTGTAGATGTATGCGGAGCGGTTGCAAATCCAGGAGTATATGAGCTGGATGAAGGAAGCCGTATTTTTCAGGCGGTAGATGCAGCCGGAGGGTATTTGCCTGAGGCAGCACAGAACTATCTGAACAGAGCCAGAAGCCTTACGGATGGGCAGCAGATTTATGTTCCCACAGAGGAAGAAATTGCAGAGAATCTGGAAGCACTTGCCTCAAAAGTACCGGAAGCACTGCAAAGCGGTGCGTCAGAGGACACTGGCAGAGAAGGAAATTCAGAAGACAGCTTGGCAGAAGGGGTTGGAAGTAATTCCGGCATTAATCTGAATACTGCAGATGCTGCGCAGCTTTGTACCCTGAGCGGAATTGGTCAGTCCAAGGCAGAAGCTATTATTGCATACAGAGAAGAACATGGAGGATTCGCCTCCATAGAAGAAATTATGAATGTAGAAGGTATCAAAGAAGGTACCTTTTCTAAAATAAAAGATAAGATATCAGTTGGATAAGGGAGAGTCTGAATGAGCAGGAAAGTTTTGGTAGTAGATGATGAGAAACTGATCGTAAAGGGAATCCGATTCAGCCTGGAGCAGGATGGAATGGAAGTTGACTGTGCCTATGACGGTGAGGAAGCCCTTGAGATGGCGAAGGAGAAGAAATACGATATTATTCTCCTTGACCTTATGCTTCCCAAGATGGATGGCTTTGAGGTTTGCCAGCAGATCAGGGAATTTTCAAATGTTCCCATTGTAATGCTTACAGCCAAGGGAGAAGACATGGACAAGATCCTTGGTCTTGAATATGGTGCGGATGATTATATCACCAAACCGTTTAATATCCTTGAGGTAAAAGCAAGAATCAAAGCGATTATGCGCCGTGCAGGCAGCAATCAGGAAGAGAAAGAGAAGGCCAAGACCATCGAGGCAGGAGACCTGAAGATGGACTGCGAGAGCCGCCGGGTATTTATTGCAGGCAAGGAGATTAATCTGACTGCCAAGGAATTCGATGTGCTGGAGCTTCTGGTGTTTAACCCAAACAAGGTATACAGCCGTGAGAACCTGCTTAACATCGTATGGGGATATGAGTATCCTGGTGATGTCCGTACTGTGGATGTACATATCCGTCGCTTAAGAGAAAAGATTGAGGCGAATCCCAGTGAGCCGAAATATGTACACACCAAATGGGGTGTGGGATATTATTTCCAGGCGTAAGAGATGCCAGAGAAAAAGAAACCAAGCTTCTTAAAAAGTCTGCGTTTCCGTATTCTGATCATTCTGGTCATTCTGGGAATCGTACCAAGTGTCATAGTTGCCAATGTAATGGTAGCTGCTTACGAGAATAAGGCAGTAGCTGTGCGCAAGCAGACCGTTGAGAAGCAGTGTGACATTCTGTGCAACCTGTTAATTAAAGAAAATTATATGAATGACTCCAGCTCGCAGGATGTGAACAGCAAGCTGGAGTTGTTGTCTAATGTATATGATGGCAGAATTCTGCTGGTTGACAGGGACTACAGGATTATCAAGGATACTTATGGCGTAGATGAAGGCAAGACACTGATCTCCAGTATGGTGATCAAGTGCTTCAAAGGCGAGGAAGCCAGCCGCTATAACAACAAAACACAGAAAATTGAGATGGCGATTCCGGTGAAGAGTCCGGAGGTGAAGCAGCTTCAGGGAGCTATGCTGATCAGCTTTTCTTCCAATGAGATTGCTGAGAATATTCAGGAACTGGAGCAGAAGAGCATTCTGATCACAGGAATTATCATTGTGCTTGCTGCGCTTCTTGGATATGTGCTTTCCACTGTACTTGTGAAGCCATTTGCAAGAGTTACCAAATCCATCGAGGATCTGACAGACGGTTATCAGAATGAGGAGATTTCCGTTCCGGATTATACAGAGACGGCGTTGATTACTGACGCATTTAATAAGATGCTTTCCCGTATGAAGACACTGGATGAATCCAGAAATGAATTTGTATCCAATGTGTCCCATGAGCTGAAGACGCCGCTTACTTCCATGAAGGTGCTTGCGGATTCCCTTGTAGGCCAGGAGGGAGTACCGGAAGAGCTTTATCAGGAGTTCATGAGCGACATTACAGCTGAGATCGACCGTGAGAATAAGATCATTACCGATCTTCTTTCCCTGGTGAAGCTGGATAAGAAGGCTGCTGACCTAAATGTAGAGCATCTGAATATCAATCAGCTTCTTGAGGACATTCTGAAAAGACTTCGTCCAATTGCAGATAAGCGGCACATTGATCTGATCCTGGACAGCTTCCGTCCTGTGGAGGCAGATGTGGATGAGGTGAAGTTTACCCTTGCAATCAGCAATTTAGTAGAAAACGGTATCAAATACAATGTAGATGACGGATGGGTGCGCGTGACTCTGGATGCAGACCACAAGTATTTTTATGTGAAGGTTGCAGATTCCGGCATGGGAATTCCAGAGGAATCCATTGGAAGGATCTTTGAGAGATTCTACCGTGTGGACAAATCTCATTCCAAGGAAATCGGCGGTACAGGGCTTGGACTTGCCATTACCAGAAGTGCGGTGACCAAGCATCACGGCAACATTCAGGTTGAGAGTAAGGAAGGAGAGGGAACTACCTTCACCGTCCGCATTCCATTATCTTATATTCCGTAGGAGGTGCCGATGAAGAAGCTTTTTAGTGCGGTGCTTGCCCTGGTCCTTGCCTGTAGTCTGCTCACAGGCTGTACGGTGGAAACCCAGGAGGAGAAAGTGGACAGCGGCAGCAACCAGTATTATTTATATTATGTAAACAAAGACGAGACCAAGGTGGTAAAAGAACGGTATCAGCTGGAGCAGGAGAGCGCAGAGTTTATGCTGCAGGATTTTACCGGTATTCTGAATGCCCAGGAAGGAAGCGGAGATAATCTGGCGCTTCTGCCTTCTGGAGTACAGCTTGTCACATACCGTTTGAATGAGTCTCTTCTGGAACTGGAATTTAACAGTGATTACAGTAAAATGTCAAGAGCCAGGGAGATTCTGGTGCGCGCCGGAGTAGCGCGGACATTTCTGCAGATTCCGGGCGTTACCGGAATCAAGATCTTTATTGAAAGTGAAGAACTGAAGGATTCCAAAGGACAGGCTGTGGGCGTGATCGACGGCAATACTTTTGTGGAGATGTGGGGGTCAGATAAGGATGCTTACCGCTATGACACCTTTACCCTGTATTTTACAGATAAGACAGGGGAGCATCTGGTGGCAGAGCAGCGAAATGTGTACTACAAGCGCATTCTTCCCCGTGAGCGCGTCATCCTGGAGCAGCTTGCCAAGGGACCGATGGTGAAGGGACACTATCCGACCATTCCACAGGAAACAGAGATTCTGGGCGTAGAAGTATCTGACGATGTTTGCTACGTGGATTTCAGTTCTGCCTTTTCTGATTCAGGGATTGATATTCCTGTAAATACTATGATCTATTCTGTGGTAAATTCTCTTCTGGATACTGCATCTGCAGATAAGGTGCAGATTTCTGTTGAAGGAGATACGGAAGCCACACTTAGTGACGGAACATCTTTATATAGTCTTTTTAGCAAAAACACAGATTTGGTCCTTAAAGAGGATCAAAGTGAGTGAAAGCCAGGAAAGGAGCGTGTTTGATGACGCGAAGACCGCTATGTATGCTGTGTCTGATCCTGATGCTTTCCATGTGTGCTACAGACTGGGCGGGGATTCCTCTTATACGGGGGAATCCTCTTCCGGAAAATGCGGCTTCCTGGATCGAGGAGCATCCCCAGGCAACCCTATGTGGAGAAGTGATACAGACCACAGAAAATGAATTTTCACAATCTGTTTATCTAAGCAATGCCTATCTGATTTATCAATCACAAAAATTATCCATTGAAAATGTAAAAGTGTTTTTAAAACAAAGAGAAGAAGTTCCAGCCGGGACTGTTATTTTGGTATCCGGAAAGCTGAAAAGAGTGGAAGAAAAGCGAAATCCAGGGGAATTCGACAGCCAGCAGTATTATGCCAGCCAGCATATTTATTATTTGCTAAACAATGCCGAAATAATAGAAAAATCAGAAAATTATTCGGCATACAGGCAGGGAATAAGTCAGCTTCGGGAGTACCTGGCAGGAGTCCTTGGGAAAATTGCTGGAAAAGAAGCCGGTATTTTTCAGGCAATCGTGCTTGGGGATAAAACCAGTCTGGACAAAGAAGTGAAGCTTCGCTATCAGATGGCTGGCATTGTGCATATTCTTGCCATTTCCGGTGTTAAGACGCAAAACTTGGCTATCCCCCTACCCCGTAGAAACCGCATAAACTCGGCATTTGTGCCACTACATATCGCTAAAATTTACATTCTAAAACTGTGCTTAGACGAGGAAATTATTCCCCGTTGTCGTTTCCCTTGTTCAAGGGGGTATTTCAGAAAATGTATAAATTGGCAAAAGAAGCAATAATTCAGCGTAAGTCAATCTTATGGCAAAAGCATAATAAATTAGCAAAAGGAGACGAAGCCTATGGCATATAAAGAATATAGAGAAATGAAGGTTTATGAATCAAGTGGATATCAGTACAAGCGGACACCAAGCATTGTCCTTAAGGGAAAATGGCTCTCAGAACTTGGGTTTGATATTGGAGAGCAGATAGAGGTGAAGTGCGAGGATGGAAGATTGATTATAACAAAAGCAAATGAAATCTGGAGTGCAGAAGCATAATGAAGTGCCTTGACCGACTTGGTTAAAGCTGCTAATATTATTATTAATTATGTGTACTAAGGAAGTGATGAAGTGGCAAGGGGAAAAGTGATTAGCGTATACCTTATAGATGGTGTAGCTAATGGAAAGATAAAAGCAACAATAACCAATTGGAATGGGATTGCTTATAAAATCCCAAGAGGACTCTTGGATGAATGCAAAGAACTGGAAGCATTTAAACAGAGCGGGGTTTACTTCCTTTTTGGTAACAATATGGTGTATGTGGGTCAAGCAGAGGTTAGAAAAAATGGAAAAGGTATACATCAAAGGATACTTGACCATGAAAACGATAAATACAAAGACTGCTGGGATGAGGTTGTAATTTTCACTAGAAAAGACAATTCACTGGGGCGGACAGACATTTCTTATTTAGAAAATCGTTTTTATAATAAAGCTCTCGAAGCCGGAAGATTCCATGTGCAAAATGGCAATGAACCTACCATCGGAACAGTTACTGAAGAAAAAGAAAGTGAGTTAGAAGAGTACATAGATCAGGCTGAACTGGTGTTAGGTGCATTGGGGTACAAGGTTTTTGAACCTAGAATCGCATTGAAACCTGTTTGGGAAAACAGCTCAGAAGAAACGAGTCAAGGTGAAAAAATTCCTGATTTGCCGGAAGGAGTTATCGGAGTAGGAGATTTCATATTGCAAGCGATGAGAAATCTTGAAGCATCTGGATACATATTTTCGGATGAGCAGATGCAGACGCTATTGAATCCGGTTGAGTGTAATAAAAAAGAACTGTTTAATTTGCAGAACTCAAATGTAGCATTCTTTAAATTGTATAATCCTGATGAAGAAAAACCACATTATCTTAATGGAATGCAGAGGTATTACACACCTAAGAAGGTGATACTTACATTTGGAAAATATAAGGTTTTACTAACAAAGGAATGGTACGAAAAATATAATCACCGTGAACTATTTATAAAGTGGTATGAGAGTTTATAAAAAAACAGCAATCAGTTGCAAGAAGGAAACTGATTGCTGTTTTTTTATATCCCAATCACAGATTTCAGATTTGAAAAATATGAGTCACTTAAACTATCATTAAAATTAAAGACCTGCCATCCTTTTTGTGATAGAGCTGTTGTTGCTGATGGATTTTCTTCAGCTAAAATTGCAATCATCAATGATGGAAGTTTTAAGGATATATTATATTTTATGCCAGATGCACTTATTATGGAATTTGTGCGATAAGGAATAGCTGCTTCGTCCAATATATCGCAAAGTTCTTTTTTTCTATTGACGATTTTTATCAATCCTTCAGTTGCTGGTTCAATCTCATTGGCTTGACATTTTCCGACACCAAAGCCAGAGACAAAGCGTTGAAGCAATGTTGAAAGAGTTGTGTGACCATTAAAATATGAAACTAATAATAGCATAGAATCACTAGTGGTTATTCGACCAGAAGACAAATCGTGTTTTTTATAGTAATATTTACTATCTTCATTTTGTAGTATCAAATCAAAGAAATATATAAATGCTTCAAATGACATAGTTGTATTTTCGTCAATGGAAATTGATGGGATAAAAAAATTAAGTGTTTCTATAATTTCTTTATCCAAGGAGATTTTATTCCATTTTATATTACGTTTGCCAGTGCTAATCACATGATTATTACTATCAAATATTGAATAATCATAGTCTTCTTCAGATACTTGATGCTTTGTCATTCTTCCCAATTGGAAGAATAATGAAGACAATGTTTTTAGCATATCATGATGGGTTTTACTTAATTGTTCTACTAAGCTCCACATGTCTGCAAAAACGAGGTCTTTAAGCATGATGCCATTTTCATTAATTATTTTAGGACGAAAATCGAAAGGACATTTTTTCCCCCCGTTTTCTGCACTTTCCTTCCCAGGATATTGAATACCTACTTTTTCCCCGGCTGCCGTATGAAAGAAAATTAATAATTCCTCACTTTTTTGATATTCTAAATCGTTAGTTTTTATAGAGTTATCAATTGTGTTTTGCAGAGTTTCTATATTTTCAAGTCGTTTTGATTGCGTTATGTGGCTTACTTTGGAAGGATAGGTGATTTTCATTTGATTTTCCAATTGTGGTAATTTAAACATGACGCCCTCCTTAAAATGTAGATAATTAAAATATTATATCAAAAGAAGTAAATGAAAGTCAATTGTTATCGACTTATCAGGTTGAGATAATTGGAATGGTATGCTATAATGCGTTGTGGGTTATTGATCCATCGTCTGATGGTGCTAACAGAATTTGAACCCAAATACAAGTGAGGTGGCATTTTGCCAAGGAGGACTTATGAACAAAACGATATGTGAATTATTTGCAGGAGTAGGAGGATTTAGACTTGGATTTGAAAGACTAAATTCTGGATGGGAAACAATATGGTTTTCACAATGGGAACCAGGGGCAAGAACCCAATGGGCACACGATTGCTATGTTAGCCACTTTGGGGATTCAAAAGATATGAATAATGAAATCCATACCGGAGAAGATATTAGTACAATGGATAAAAATGCCATACCAGATCATTCTCTTTTGGTAGGAGGTTTTCCGTGTCAAGACTATAGCGTTGCACATACTCTTGCATCGTCAAAAGGTATTGAAGGTAAGAAAGGTGTTTTATGGTGGCAAATTAGGGATACTTTGATTGCAAAGAATGCGCCATTCTGCATTTTTGAAAATGTAGATAGATTATTAAAATCACCAGCAAAGCAAAGAGGAAGGGATTTTGGAGTGATTCTTGCTTGCTTAAATGAATTAGGATATGCTGTGGAATGGCGAGTAGTTAATGCCGCAGTATATGGAGCTGCTCAAAGAAGGAGGAGAACTTTTATTTTTGCATATAAAAAGGACACCAACTATGGATTAGAGCAGATTAGAAAAGCGCCGGAAAGTATTATTCTTTCTGAAGGGCTTATGAGTAAAGCTTTTCCTATTGAAAAGGCTAAGGAAATAACGGAAACGGACATTCCAACTGATATAGTTGAAGTATCTGATAAATTTGCCTTTGATTTCAGACCTGCTGGATATATGGTAGATGGGCATGTATATACAACAGATGTAGTTGAAAAGGAAGAACCCCCCATTTTACTTGGGGAGATTCTTCAAAGAAATGTTGATGATAGCTTTTATATAACAGATGAAGCAAGAATGGCAAAGTGGGTTTACCTTAAAGGCGCAAAAAAAATCCCACGAGTTTCTTCTACAGGGCATGAATATGTGTTTTCAGAAGGACCGGTAGCATTTCCAGATCCTTGGGATAGACCCGGACGTACAATGCTGACTAGTGAATCAACGTTAAATCGTAGCACACATGTGGTTACAGATCCAGGAACTGGAAAATTAAGAACACTAACACCAACAGAAGCCGAACGACTTCAAGGCTTTGATGATGAGTGGACAAATTCTGGAATGCCCCAGAGGATGAGATTCTTTTGTATGGGAAATGCGCTTGTAGTACCTATGATTACAAGGATGGGACGGATACTTGATTCCATTATTGCAAATGAACCATAAGAAGTAACAAATATTATTTTTCTGAGGCTGCACAGCAGAATTGTTGTGCAGCCTTTTCTCTGATTTAGAGAGGAAGGAGGTTTTATGGAAGGAACAATATATACAACACGTGAGGCAATTTTGAAACGTGCACATGAGGTAATTGGGATACCACTGAAAGACATAGATTTAACAGGAAGACTGTCCACGGGAAAAGGGGCAATCGGAACTGTTATAGAGGAAAGTTGGTATGGATATACTCCTAACTCAGAATCAGAGCCTGACTTTCCAGAAGCGGGGGTAGAACTGAAGGTTACACCATACGTTCGTGGAAAGAATGGAATACGTGCCAAAGAGCGACTTGTATGTAATATAATTAATTATATGGAAGAATATAATAAAACATTTCAAACAAGTGCTTTTTGGCATAAATGTAATACGATGCTTCTTATGTCATATGAACATGTTAAGGGTGTACCTAAAGGAGAATTTCATATTGACGCAGCTATATTGTTCCAATTCCCAGAAGAAGATTTGATTATAATTGAACAAGATTGGGAAAAAATCATGTATAAAGTCCGTATGGGATTAGCTCATGAAATATCTGAAGGGGATACGATGTATTTAGCAGCTTGTACAAAAGGAGCAAATGCTGCAAGTGTTAGAAGGCAACCATTTTCTCAAATTCCTGCTAAACAGAGGGCTTATTCATTAAAAGGCTCATATATGACACAAGTTTTAAATAAATACATATTTGGTGATGTTCAGAACCCTAGAATAATTCGTCACTGGAGTTTTTTACGTCACTGTACTTTTGAAGAGTATATTATAAATAAAGTTAGTCAATTTTATGGTATGACACAAAATCAATTAAAAAATTTATTTGGTGTTGATAGTAATGCAAAAAGCCTTAATGAGATTTTACTTGCAAGAATGTTAAATGTTTCTGGTCGAATTGCTTATACGGAAGAGTTTCAAAAAGCTAATATCGTTCCCAAAACAATTCGTGTTCAATATACAGGTCGGATTAAAGAAAGTATGTCATTTCCAACATTTGATTTTATTGAGTTAAGTCACGAGTATGTATGGGAAGAATCAGAATTATATAATTATCTTGCTCCTACAAAATTTATGTTTGTCATTTTTCAGGAGAATATAAATGGTGAATATGTATTTAGTAGAGTAATGTTTTGGAACATACCTAACGCCGATCTGGAAGAGGTTCGTGAGGTCTGGGAAAGAACAGTACGTATAATCAGGGAGGGAGTAAGATTAATACCAACGGCAAGAGGTATGACTAATAATTTGCCAAAGCAGTCAGAAAGTAGAGTAGCGCATGTTCGACCGCATGGAAGAGATAGTAGAGATACATTGCCATTGCCGGATGGCCGGTTTATGACGAAACAATGTTTTTGGCTGAATAATACATATATAGCAACACAAATTGGTCTTAATAACAATTGATTTTAAAGGAGAAAAAGACTATGAAGCATCCCAAATATTATGATACTACTCCTGAAATAAGAAAAAGAATGGGAAAAGTAAAATTAAAAAACGGGGATGCTGAAAAGTTATTGGCTAAGGAATTATGGAAAAAAGGCTTTAGATATAGAAAGAATTATCGAGGATTGCCTGGATCACCAGATATAGCAATTTTGAAGTATCATATAGCAATATTTGTTGATGGAGAATTTTGGCATGGATATGAGTGGGGAGAAAAAAAGAAAAAGCTCAAGAGAAATAGGGAATATTGGATTGCTAAAATTGAAGAGAATATTGCTAGAGATGTTAGAGTAGATAAGGAATTGATGACATTAGGATGGATCCCTATTCATTTTTGGACTAAAGAAGTAATAAAAAATACAAATGATTGTGTAAAGGCAGTCAGCGAATTGGCTTTTGATATAATGCTTCAGGAAACTGATGAATGAGAGGTGAAAGTAATGGTTCTTTGTCCCAAATGCAAATCAGACAGGACTGCACCGATATTATACGGTTATCCGCCCCATGAAGCTTTTGAAGCAGAAGAGCGGGGAGAACTTATCCTGGGTGGATGTGAGATGATAGACGGAATTCCACACGAGGATTATGGCTGCCTTGACTGCGGATACCGATGGTCAAAGGAACTGCTCCCAGCTACTCAGATTACAAAAATACGATATAAAGTTGTTGAGAATGGTCCGTGCACGATAGATTCCCAACAGTCGTGGGTATATGAAATATATCCAGATGGAAAATGTAAAGAATATACATACCAAGGGCAGAAACGTAAATATCAGTTTAAGACGGAAGAGAAGGTATCTGAAAAGAAGGTATACAGACTTGCATGCAGTCTGCAGAAAATCATAGGAGCTCCATTATGGAAGAAGAATGTTATTGAAGGACAGGTGTGTGACGGTTGTAGTTATAAACTTCAGATAACTTATGCTGATAAGCGGAAAGAAATAATAAATGGTGATGTTGCCGGAGGTACGTTTGATTCTATACTGGAGAAATTCGTTCGCAGCGTATTTCCAGAATAAAAATGATTATATAGAGGAAGTCACTATTGACAAAACAAACATATGTTCGTATAATTATCTCATCGCTACATTAGGAGTGTTGAACAGTCTACAGAGATATGGTGTTTGGCAGACTATTTCCCTTGGTCGAACTTATATCGCAGGAGGCACGTTTAATATGACATACGAAACAGGTACAGAAGTTTTCTTCATTGAGAGCAACCGTATAATCCGTAAGGCAACCGTGGTCAGAAGAAGCGGTGATTTTTACATATTACGATTTGATGAAGGCGGTGGCATCCAGTTAAGAGAAGGCAGAATTTTTCCAACAAAAGAACAGGCAGAAGCAACGCTGCCTGGAGAAAAGGTTCAGAAAAAAGCTAACTCTCCATACGATTACTGGCATTGAAATGTAAATTCGCAGAAGGGGGTTGACAGTAATACCCCCTTTTGATATATTAATAGTGTCAACCGTTCAGTTGACAGTTGACACAGCATTCTACAATGCCAAATGTAGCTTACCAAATTATTATAATTAATATGGATGACGCACATTAAATCAAGTAAAGTGTAAAGAAAACCAATGTATAAGAATGAATATTAAAATTAATTAGAAAGTGCGGTTGAATACTATGAATGAGAACGAAAAGGTAAGTTTTGGAAAGTATATTGAAACGATACGAAAAGAGAAAAGAAAATCACTAAGAGAAACAGCAAAAGCAATCGAAGTATCTCCACAATTCCTAAGTGAAGTGGAGAAGGGTAGAAAAAGCACCCTGACAAATGAGAGAATTGAGAAACTGGCAAAATTCCTCATGTTATCTGAAACCCAGACTTATACACTTTATGATATGGCAGCGGAAGCAAGAACATCGAATGATGTGTTAATACCACAGGATTGTGTCGATTATGCATCAAATCCTTATGTGCTTGAGGCACTGAGATTATCTAAAGAAACAGGAGCAGGGGAGGCAGAGTGGCAGGTACTTCTTGACGAATTAAGAGCTCGAAAGGGGTAGTAGCAGCCTATGTATGAACCACAGTTTAGATGCAGAAGTAATGGTGTTCCCATTTTATCCCATGAGGATATTGAATCAGATGCAGAAATGTTCATCCGAGATTTTGATCCGGATGTACTGAGCAATCCTAAAGAAGTTAACATTGAGGAATTCGCAGAGTTCTATCTGGGATTGACACCAGAGTATAATAATCTGACTCATTGCGGACTCATTCTTGGAAGAATGGTCTTCAATGACAGCAACAAGGTTCCGGTATATGATGCAGAGGCAAAACGTGCAGAATATATATTTGCCGGAAGGGGAACGGTCATGATCGATAACACATTGCTGACGGACGAGCACCGCTTCCGTTCAACGATGGGGCACGAATCAGGACACTGGATTTATCAGCAGTCATATTTTTACAGAGATCCAAATCAGTTGTTCCTGTTCGATAATCTGGAACAGACATCAACTGCCTGTAGAAAAACAGACATAGAAGGCGGGGAAGCAGCGCAGAGCAATGGACGCAAGCAGTTATGTTCAGATCATGACTGGCTTGAACATCAGGCTAAATATTTCAGTGCAGCAATCCTTATGCCGAGAACTGCAATGAGACAGGTCTGTGGTGATAAAGAATTAAGAAAAAGACTCAGAGAAGAGTTTCCGGGATTTGAGTTGGAAATGCTGGCAGCAGAAGTGGCAGAAATCTTTAATGTATCATCAGAGTCAGCAAAGATTAGAATTAAACAGCTGGGTTTCGATTTTGCAAAGTCACCAGTTAAACAGAAAACGCTTTTTACAATTGGTTATCCGAGTAGTGTTATCTCACTGTAAGCATAAGCACCTCGAAAAGGGGTGCTTCTATTATAAACATCATGTCAACCAATGGGTTGACGAATATAATTCTACAAAAAGATGAAAGTTGGAGCAAACAGAAAAATAATTCAAATTTAGTGGATTGAATTGGAAAATAATCATATTAAAGTATATAACTTGACATATAATGAAAATAAGATATAATGGTTGTATAGATTGGAGGTATTGACATGGAATTTGACAGAGCACGACTGATGAACAACATTAACACATTAATAAAAGATAAAAACATAAAAATCGGAGAGTTGGAGAACTCGATAGGAATCAGTACAGGATATCTTTCCAAGATGTCAAAGGCAGATAACGAATCAATGCCTGGTATTGACCTGATATGGAAACTAGCACAGAAACTGGGAACAAGTGTGGACATGCTTGTAGGTGGAGATTTTGGTCGTTCCAATGACAATCTTTTCCAGCTTATCAGGGTACTGGATAAAATGAAAAAGGACACAGACTTGCATAATATTGAATGGAGACGTGTTCCAAAGGAATTCTATGAAAACGTAAAAATCGGAACACTGCCACACCCTTTGTTTGAGGAAAATCTTCCATTCAACGATGATCCAGATGAGTTTCATTATAAATCAGATTTCACAAATGACCCTGTCGGAATATTCGCAGACTGTTTTGAAGGAGATATGCTTGAATTTGGTAAGATATATATCATGAACCTGTTCTGTAAGACCAAAGACGAAGGCGCAACTCCATATACAGAAATCATTCTGGAACAGCCAGAACAGGAATACGAACACGGTATAGAGGAAGGTCGGTTGATCCCTATATGCTCAACGCTTGGAAAGGGACAGTCGCTTGAACCATATATAAATGAACTTATTAACTGTATAGAAAGGCATGAAGCAGATGTAAATCTCAACAGTGAGCAGAAGAGCATAATCTCCGCTTACATGAATGCCTGCACGGATGATGAATTACCGTTCAACTAGGAGGTGGATCACAGTGGCAATAGTAACGGAAAAAATAAAGGGTGCAATTCGATGCCCAATCTGTCACAAAGGAAAAATCATAGCCTATGAAGGAAGTTCAGGGAAAGCATCTGTAGGATGCCCCAAATGTCCAGGATTGCTGTTGGTGGATTATGATGCCATGACGGCAGTGCCGAACACACAATGTAAAGATGCATATAAATATGCAGTAAATAATTGATTTGCTGACTGAGCACTTAGGAACGCTATAAGCAGTTACCACATAGCCAGAGCAGATTATCAGAGGAAATAAGAAAATTCTTGTTTCCCGTGATAATGTGCTCTGGCTATTTTTTTGTGCTTTTTTGAGATCGTGAGTTGTTTCTACATTACACAGAGGGATAAAAGTACACGTCAAATTATGGAACATGAATGGCTATTTTAATTTTTGTATCAAGATAAATCGGTCAGAAATTATTAGGTTGGTTAAGCAGATCATTTTTTATGCTGCTGATAACAAATCGTTAATGATGAAAAAGCCCCCTTAAATATTCTCCATTCGCCTGATTATATTTTGCGAAATAAATGAAACGGCAAGGAGAATAAGTAAGTGAGGATAAAAAAATGAAGTTTTGGTGCTTCTAAAAAAATTTTTGAAATTAATTTTTAATCGTGCAAAAAGTCTGCACCTTTAAAAATTATTCTTTAGTCACAAAGCAAAGAACGAAGGAAGGAGGTGAGCGAGAGATGGCTAAGAAAAGCATGACACCAAGCGAACGTAGAGAAGCGATTCTTAAGGTTCTGTGTCAGAGAAGACAGGACAAGATCGACAATCTGGCATTTGAGTTTGGCGTTTCAGTCCGGACAATCAAAAACGATATCGAAGAGCTGTCTCTCGCTTATCCGATTGAAACAGTTCGTGGCAGATATGGCGGAGGAGTAAAGGTTGCAGACGGCTATTATGTCGGACGCAACTATCTGAAACCAAAACAGCAGGAACTGCTTAAAAAGTTGCAAAGCACCCTTCAGGGTGACAATCTTGAGGTGATGAACAGCATCCTTCGTGATTTTGCATTGTAAGAACTTTATTGACGAGAACCCCACGGCCATGAGAGCCGAATGAGAAAGGATGAATTATTATGATGAAAATTTTTATCTGCAGCCCGTATCAGGGCAACATCGAGGAAAACAAAAAGAAGGCAGCATACTATGCAAAGATCGTTGCTAAAGCTGGGAATGTTCCAATTGCGCCACATATCTATTTTCCAACCTTCCTTGATGAGAAAAATCCCAACGAGAGAATGACAGGAATTGAAATGGGACTGGAACTCATGGATACATGCGACATGGTCTATGTTTTTGGTTTTGAGATTACGGAAGGCATGAGATTTGAGTTGGAACATGCTAAGGAAATGAAGAAGCCTGTAAGACTTTATGACAGAAATTTTGAACAGATTTGTTCAAAGACACTTCCGATTGATGACCGTGCCAGCGATGAGTATCGTTCCATGATTAAGGGACTGAAGCTCCTGAAATAGGAGGACTGCCATGTCAGGAAGAGTGAATGTTCGTTACGGACTGAATCAGGGTGACCGTTTTATGGTCACCCGTGGAAAAGAGAAGAAAAAAGCAACCGTAGTAAAGGAGTACCCATTCCATATTCTGATGGACTGGGGAAAGTACAAGTCCAGCGTAAACAAAATCGATGTGTATACAGGTGATGTGAAGCTGGCACGCATTTGAAAGGAGAGAACGCCATGAGTGAGGCATTGTTATTAGTGGCCGATGGTTACGAGCAGATTGCTGCCGGAATCAGAAAGATGGTCGAAGTACAGAATGATACATCTAAAAAGGAAGAGAAGCTTGTGAAGAAGGCAGAAAAGAAGGAAACCCCTATGACAGATACACCGAAGGATGAAGCTGCCCCGAAGGAGAAAACGGTGGACAGAAAGACGGTCCGTGCTTTCCTTGCGGACAAGTCCAGATCAGGAAAGACATCGGAAGTCAGGAACCTGATTGAACAGTTCGGATTCCAGAAGCTGTCAGATGTTCCTGATGAGAAGCTGTCTGAACTGTATGAGAAAGCGCAGGTGCTCTAATGGGCGGACACGCAAGGTTCTCCCCATCGTCCGGCAAAAGACGTCTGGAATGCCCTCCATCGTTATTGTTGGAGGAGCAGTTCCCAGACGAAGAATCTCCCTTCGCAGCAGAAGGGAGTGCTGGGCATGCGATGGCAGAGTACCTCATCAATAAGTATCTGAAGAAAAGAACCAAAAGACCTGTATCTGATTATTATTCGGATGAACTGCTCGAAGCCGTGGATGATTACGTGGAATATAACATCACCCAGATTGAACAGGCAAGGAAGGACTGTGATGGACCATTCATCGGAGTGGAACTGAAGGTCAGCCTTGCACACAGAATCAAGGACTGTTTCGGTACTGCAGATATGGTGGTGGTCGATTCCCATAAGATTCATATTATTGATTTGAAACTCGGCAAGGGTGTGGTGGTCGATGCAGAACAGAATGTCCAGCTTATGATCTACGGACTGGGAGTGTTGGACATGCTCGGTTTCTTATATGAGATCGACACGGTGGAGCTTACCATTGTCCAGCCGAGGATCGAGCATTTCTCCACCTGGGAGATATCAGCCGGGGAGCTGCTTGCATGGGGAAAGGATGTCCTTGAACCTGGAGCAGCAAAGGCACTTTCAGGCGAGGGAGAATTTAAAGCCGGAGACCACTGCCGATTCTGCAAGGCAAGATTTACGTGCCGTGCAAGGGCAGAGGAATATCTGAAACTTGCCCAGATGGAATTTGCCGAGCCGGCCTTTATGTCGGATGAGGAAATTGCAGAAATCCTTTCCAAGGCAGATGCACTGAAGAAATGGGCAGAGGAGGTTTACACCTATGCTCAGAATGAAGCAGTAGTTAACCATAAAGAATGGCCGGGCTATAAGCTGGTTCTGGGAAGAAGCAACCGTAAATATACGGATGAAGATGATGTGGCAGAGGCAGCAGTAAAAGCCGGGTACACGGATATCTTCAAAAAGAGCCTAATCGGCATTACCGAGATGGAAAGGCTGATGGGCAAAAAGAAATTTAATGAGATCCTTGGTTCACTGGTGTACAAGCCTGACGGTAAGGTCACACTGGTGCCGGATTCAGATAAAAGAGAAGCAGTTAAAACAGCAACCGCAGAAGCGGATTTTAAGGAGGAATAATCTATGACAACAGCAAACTTAACTAAAGTAATCGTACCTTGCAGACTCAGCTATGCACATCTGTGGGAGCCGGATTCCATCAATGGAAGTGAGCCGAAGTATTCCGTATCCTGCATCATTGATAAAGACGATAAGGAGACTATTGCCAAAATCAGGAAGGCAATCGAGGTGGCAAAGGATGAAGGAAAGGGCAAGTGGGGCGGCAAGATCCCGGCAAACCTGAAACTTCCGCTCAGAGACGGTGACATTGACAGACCTGAAGACGAAACATACCAGAACAGCATGTTCCTGAATGCCAATTCAAAACAGGCTCCTCAGATCGTGGACAGACAGGTACAGCCAATCCTTGACCAGAGCGAGGTATATTCCGGCTGCTACGGAAGGGTATCCATTACATTTTACGCTTACAACAGCAACGGCAACAAAGGTGTGGCAGCAGGACTCGGCAATGTCCAGAAGTTAAAGGACGGAGAGCCTCTCGGTTCCAGAGCCAATGCCAAGGATGAGTTCGAGGCAGTGGATGCAGAGGACGATTTCCTTTCATAGGAGTGAACCAGTAAACCATAGGAAGGGCGGTGGCATACACCGCCCGGATACATAAAGGAGATGCCATGAAGGAACTGATGAAAGAGTTAAACAGCATAAAAAAATATATTCCATATAATACGTTCCGCACCATCAAGGGACAGATAAAGTCCGGCAACGTGGATGCTGCGAGAACGGGGATCAACAGAATAAAGAAGAAAGCGGAGGGACAGGCTTATGGACACACTTGCAATTGATATTGAAACCTACTCGGATGTATCACTCCCGGACTGCGGGGTACATAGATATGCTGCATCAGAGCAGTTTGAAATCCTTTTATTTGCATACAGTCTGAATGACGAACCGACACAGATTATTGACCTGGCATCCGGCGAGAAGATACCGGATAAGATCATGGAATATCTTACCGATGATTCTGTAATAAAGACTGCTTATAATGCAGCATTCGAGCGGAACTGTATCAATCGATTCCTCGGTCTTTCTTTAAAACCGGAAGGGTGGAGATGTACGCTTGTCCAGGCATCCATGCTGTCGCTTCCGTTGTCACTGGAAGGCGTGGGGGAAGCACTGAACCTTGATAAGAAAAAGATGTCGGAAGGCAAAGACCTCATCCGCTATTTCTGTATGCCGTGCAAGCCTACCAAGGTAAACGGGGGCAGGACAAGGAATCTTCCGTCTGATGCACCGGAGAAGTGGGAACTGTTCAAGACATACTGCATCCGTGACGTGGATGTGGAAAAACAGATCAGGAATAAACTTGCGAAGTTTCCGATACCGGACAGGGAGCAGAAACTCTACTGTATGGACCAGAGGATCAATGACAGGGGCATCATGGTGAATCAGGAGCTGATCGGACACGCTGTGGCATGCGACCTTCTGTATAAGGAGACGGTAACGAAGAAGGCATATGAGATATCAGGACTGGAAAATCCGAACAGCGTATCGCAGCTCAAGGACTGGCTGAATGAAAAGGGCATCGAGGTGGATTCCCTTGCCAAGGCTTCCGTGGAAGAACTTGTGGAGAACACACAGGGTGATGTGGCAGAAATGATGAAGCTGAGACTTGCCATGTCAAAGACATCCGTAAAGAAGTACGAAGCAATGGAGCGTTCGGTATGTCCTGACGGCAGGGTGCATGGATTATTACAGTTTTACGGGGCTAACCGCACGGGCAGATGGGCCGGCAGACTCGTGCAGATCCATAACCTTCCGCAGAACCATATGGAAGACCTGGAACTGGCACGTTCCCTTGTAAAGGAAGGCAGATATGACCTGGTGGAGCTTTTGTATGATTCCACACCGGATGTGCTTTCGGAGCTGATCCGTACCGCATTCGTGGCAAGACCCGGATGCAGATTCATCGTCAGCGATTTTTCGGCAATCGAGGCGAGGGTCATGGGCTACCTTGCCGGAGAGGGCTGGGTCATGGAGGAGTTCCGTGGTGCCGGAAAAATCTATGAGCAGACGGCATCCAAGATGTTCCATATCCCAATTGAAGAGATTACAAAGGGAAGCCCGTACCGTGCAAGGGGAAAGGTGGCATCACTTGCCTGTCAGTATGGCGGTGCGGAAGGTGCGCTCATCAGCATGGGGGCATTAAATTTTGTGGAAGAAGAGGAACTGAAAGGTCTGGTGCAGTCATGGCGGACTGCCAATCCGCACATCGTGAATTACTGGTATGAGATCGACGGTGCGGTAAAGGCTGCCGTAAAAGAGCGGAAGATGACAAAGGTCGGAATGGTTACGGTATATTACCAGTCCGGGATGTTAAAGATTGCACTGCCGTCCGGAAGGGTGCTGTCCTATGTAAGACCGAGGATGACCGTGAACCGCTTCGGCTCGGAAAGTGTCAGCTATGAAGGAATCGGCACGAACCGCAAGTGGACAAGGATCGAATCTTACGGTGCAAAATTCTGTGAGAACATCGTCCAGGCAACCGCAAGGGATGTACTGGCAGAGGCAATGCTCCGTCTGGAAAAGAAGGGATTTGATATTGTGTGCCACATCCATGATGAAGTGGTGCTTGAAGTGCCGGAGGGGGCATCCTCGGTGGAAGAAGTAAATGAGATTATGGCGGTATGCCCTGACTGGTGTGAGGGGCTTCCGCTTAAGGCTGCCGGATTTGAAAGTCCGTTTTACAAGAAAGATTAGGAGGAACTTATGGGAGGATGCAACAGGGAAGGGTATCCGGATCCGACCGCAGGTATTGCAATCGGACGGGTCATGAAACAGGAAAAGCGTAAAAAGAAGGAGGTAAAGAAGGATGTTCGTATCAATCGGAAACTCAAGAATGGACAAAAAGTTTAACTGTACGGATATGACATATGAAGATTTTGTCAGTCGTCTATTCAAGACAAAATATACTGCGGAAACAATGGGGCAGTACAGGAAGATGCCGAAAGGACAGCAGGACAATATCAAGGATGTCGGTGGATTCGTCCTTGGAAAGCTGAAGGGCGGACGAAGGAAGAAGGACTGCGTGATCTCCAGATCCGCCATCACGCTTGATATGGATTACGGAACACAGGGCATTATTGATGAACTGGAAATGTTTTTTGACATGAAGATGGTGGTGTATTCCACACATAAGCATACGCCGGAGAAACCGAGGCTTCGTATCATCATATTTCTGACAAGGGATGTGACACCTGATGAGTACGGGGCAGTCAGCCGTATGCTTGCATCGGATATCGGCATCGAGCTTTTTGATGATTCCACCTATGAACCATCGAGACTTATGTACTGGCCGAGCACTTCCAGTGACGGTGAGTATGTGTTTCAGGAGATTGAAGGGAACGAAGTCGATCCCGATGAAGTGCTGTCCCGTTATAAGGACTGGCATGATGTATCAGCGTGGCCGGTCAGCAACCGTCAGGCATCCGTTGTGCAGAGGGATATCAAAAAACAGGCCGACCCGCTTTCCAAGGATGGGCTGATCGGGGCTTTCAACCGCACATACACGGTGACACAGGCAATCGACAAATTCATCCCGGATGTGTACAGACATTCAAGGGCGATTCCCGGTAGATATGATTATATCCCGGCGGATTCGGCTGCCGGAGTCGTGGTCTACGATGACCTGTTCGTATACAGCCACCATGCCACAGATCCATGCTGCGGAAAGCTGATGAATGCGTTTGATGTGGTAAGGCTTCATAAATTCGGAGACAAGGATGCAAGGGCAGTCGAAGGGACAGAGCCTGGAAAACTCCCTTCTTTTAAAGCCATGCAGGATTTTGCTTCTGCAGATGAAGAAGTAAAGAACACACTTGCCAGGGAAAGACAGGAGTTGGCGGTACAGGAATTTTCCACCGAGCCGGACGAGGACTGGCAGAACAAGCTGGCACTTGACCGCAGGGGAAACATCAAGGATACACTGCAGAACATCGCACTGATCATTCGCAACGATGAGAATTTCAAGCACATCGTGTACAACGAGTTCAAGGACACCATTGATGTCATCGGTCCGCTTCCGTGGAAACAGGTAAAGCCCGGATGGAATGACTCCGACCTTGCCAATGCAAAGGTGTATTTCGAGAGGGTGTACGGGATTTGGTCACCGACCAAGTTTAAGGATGCACTGCTTGCCGTGGTGTCATCCGACAGGCTCTATCATCCAATCAAGGATTATTTTGCAACGCTTCACTGGGACGGACAGGAGCGTATCGATACACTGCTTATCGACTACTTCGGTGCGAAAGATTCACCGTATACAAGGGCAGTCATCCGCAAGACACTGGTGGCGGCGGTAGCACGTATCTATAAGCCGGGAGTAAAGTTCGACTCCATCCTCGTGCTGAACGGTCCGCAGGGAATGGGAAAATCCACTTTCTTTGCCATCCTTGGAAAGCAGTGGTTCTCGGATTCCTTATCCATTTCGGATATGAGGGATAAGACTGCTGCCGAGAAGCTGCTCGGAAACTGGATACTTGAAATCAGCGAGATGAACGGTATCCGCAAGACGGAAGTCGAGGTAGTAAAATCTTTTGTCACCCGTCAGGATGATAAGTTCCGTCAGGCATACGGGGTCAATGTAGAGTCCCATCCAAGAAAATGCATCATCGTGGGAAGCACCAACTCCGAGGGCGGATTTTTACGTGACGTAACAGGAAACAGAAGGTTCTGGCCGGTGCATGTGCCGGGAACAGGAAAACACCATCCGTGGGAGCTTGACTGTGTCGACCAGATCTGGGCAGAAGCAATCCATCTGTATAACGAAGGCGAGGAGCTGTTCTTAAAAGGTGCGGAGGCAGAGGAAGCATATAAGATGCAGCAGGAGGCAATGGAGTCGGATGACCGTGAGGGCATCGTGCAGGACTATCTTGACAGACTGCTGCCGGACAACTGGGCATCAATGGATATCTACCAGAGAAGGGCATTCCTTGGCGGAGGCGAGTTCGAGACGGTCGGTGTCAAAGGAACGGTCATGCGTGAGCGTGTGTGCATCATGGAGATTTGGGTGGAGTGCTTCGGCAAGGAGCGCCAGAACTTAAAGAAGGCAGATTCCTATGAAATCGAAGGCATCTTAAACAAGATCGGGGGATGGAAGAAGTATGATTCCAATACCACGGGCAAGACCAAAGTCCCCCTTTACGGAGTGCAGAAGACTTTTGTGCGGATGGATGAGAAACCAGAGGAAACCCGTTAGGCGGTTTCCGAGGTTTCCCAGATGCAGATGGGCAACGGTAGTCGGAAACCGTGCTGACACCTTGGAAAATAAGGGGTTGCGGTTCTAAGTTTCCCAGTTTCCCATTAAATCCAGTTGAGAATTAAAAATAAAGATAAAAAGAGCAATTCATGTATATATGCGCGTATAGGAGTTAAAGGCATATGGCAACCGCAATCGGCAAAGGAGGTATCTGGTTTTGCTAGAAAGTACAGTAGAGAGACATTTGAGGGAAGAAGCTAAAAAGCGGAAAGGCATGGCGTTAAAGTTCGTATCGCCCAGTATGAATGGAGTGCCTGACCGCATCGTCCTGATGCCGGACGGGAAAATGGCATTTGTGGAACTGAAAGCACCGGGGAAAAAGCCGAGACCGCTTCAGCTGAAGAGAAAGAGGATGCTTGAGAGGTTAGGCTTTCCAGTTTATGTAGTTGATAATATCGAACAGATCGGAGGTATCCTTGATGAAATACAAAGCACATGATTATCAGCAGTATGCAACAGATTTTATAATCGGACATCCCGTGAGCTGCCTGATCCTTGATATGGGACTTGGCAAAACGGTCATCACGCTCACGGCACTGTGGCTTCTGCTGTTTGACTATTTTGAAGTAAGACGGATCCTGGTGATCGCACCGAAGCGTGTGGCAGAGACCACATGGCCGGCAGAGATAAAAAAGTGGGAGCATCTTTACGGCATGACATTTGCCGTGGCAATGGGGACTGCAGGGCAGAGAAAGGAAGCACTTCTGTCAGGAGCCGATGTGACGATCATCGGAAGGGACAATGTTTCCTGGATGACAAAAAACATATTTTTTGATTTTGACATGGTCGTGATTGATGAGCTGTCGAGCTTCAAGTCCCCGAAGGCACAGAGGTTCAAAGACCTGAAAAAAGTAAGACCGATGGCAAAACGTGTGGTCGGGCTTACGGGAACACCGGGAAACCTCATGGACTTATGGGCAGAGATAGGAATCCTTGATATGGGGCAGAGACTTGGAAGATACATCGGAGGATACCGTGACAGGTTCTTCCTTCCGGATAAGCGGAATCGTGAGATTATTTTTTCGTATAAGCCAAGGGAAGGAGCAGAAGAAAAAATATATGAACTGATCTCCGATATCAGCATTTCCATGAAAGCCGTGGATTATCTTGATATGCCGAAATGCATAAGCAACCGTGTGACCGTATCCATGTCGGAATCAGAACAGGCACTTTATGACAGGATGGCAGATGAAATGATCCTAGAATACGGGGAAGGACAGGACATCGATGCGATAAATGCAGCAGCCTTAAGCAACAAGCTCCAGCAGATGGCAAACGGTGCGGTCTATGATGAATCCGGCAATGTCCGTAATATCCATGACAGAAAACTGGATGCTCTGGAAGACCTGATTGAATCGGCAAATGGGAAACCGCTTCTGGTTGCATACTGGTTCAAGCATGACAGGGAGCGGATATTAAAACGGTTTCCGGCAAGGGATATCAATACAAAGAAGGATATCGAGGACTGGAATGAAGGGAAAATCCCGGTGGCGCTGATTCATCCGGCATCGGCAGGACATGGACTGAATCTTCAGGAAGGCGGTTCGACCATCGTATGGTTCTCGCTTACATGGTCCCTTGAACTGTATCAGCAGTTAAATGCCAGACTTTACAGACAGGGGCAGAAACACACGGTCATCATAGAGCATCTGGTGACAGAAGACACGGTCGATGAAGATATCCTCCGGGCAATCGAAAAAAAGGATACTACACAGAATGCAATGATAGAAGCAGTAAAGGCAAGGATTGGAGGTATGACGGATGACGGCAGAAGTAATGATGAAGGAATATAAGAATATGAAAAAGGAACTGACCGTGACTGAGTTCCAGCTCCGTCAGTTTCAGGGAGTGAGCGAACAGGACATGATCGATTCCATGTTTTACTCCCACAAGGAAGGGGAAAGGGTGCAGACGAGCACTCTTTCCGATAAAACGGCAAACATAGCAGTCAAGTATAAGGCTGCAATGGAAAGGGAGAATGACGAGTGGTACGGTTTCCTTTTTCACAGATATATGTTCCTGAAGGAAGAACTGGATTTTTTCGAGCATGCAGTGAACGGACTGGATGAAAGACATAGAAGCATTATCACGGATCTTCTGGATGAGGACATGACATGGGACATCATGATGGAAAGATACCATGTGAGCCATACGATGATAGCAAAATACAGAAAAGCAGCATTGAAGGAACTGGATAAACAGTATGAATTGAGGGACAGACAGGTGGAAGCCTTTGTCCTCGGATAGGAGGTTTTTATGTGTAAGCGTGGAGATATTTATTATGTGGATTTTGGAGAAAAAGATGGAAGCAAGCAGGGCGGTGTCCGTCCGGCACTGGTGGTAAGCAATAATAAGGCGAATAAGCATTCCCCTGTGGTCACGGTCGTTCCGCTGTCAGCCAGGGTGTGGAAAAAGAAGTATCTTCCGACCCATGTGCAGATTCCCAAAGGCAGCGGTCTGAACAAGCCGAGCATGGCACTGGCGGAACAGGTGGAAACACTTGATAAAACAAGACTTGGAGAAAGAATTGGTGAAGTGCTGGATGACATGGTCATGGAACAGATCACAGTGGCACTCCAGATACAGATAGGTGCATATGCAGAGTACAATTAAGGCAGTCAGACGGCTGTCTTTTTTGTTTGCGTTATGGTAAAATCTTAATATGTTTTTATATGTTTGGGACTTGGGAAGGAAGTGATGTTCTATGTCATATGAAGAAGATTACAGAAGACCATATAGTGCAAAATGTGCTTGTGGAAAAGGCTATTTGCAATTTTACAGGATACATCTGTCAAATGACTGGGGACAGGAAAAAGAGAATGATACGGCTGTTGAGATTTTCTGCGAAAGTTGTAAGAAAAAATATCATTATGAGAGAAATCACGGAAGCGATTATTTAGTTCCAGATGGATTATCATTTCCAAATCAGATCCCTGAATTGAATAGAAAATATTCTTATACCGATAGGGAGCAGCTTGTAAAAAAATATGGACAGGAAAAAATAGAGGCTATGGTAGCAGATATGACTGCGCCAAAGCATCGTTTTATTAAAAATCTGGAAAATGATGATGCTATCGAATTTGCAAACTACTGGGCACAGCGGTATAGAAAAAAATCACTGGCACCGATGATATTATATCTGCAGAGTGTTCTGGAACAATATGGAGATTTGGAGCACAGCATTAAGTATAAAAAGCCATACAATGAAAAGTATCATCAGGAATGCGATACGTTTTCAAAAATGGAAATGGAAACAGAGGAAAAAAGTTATAGGCTGTTATTCCAATATGATAAACAACAGGATGAAGCCGATAAAGAGAGAAGAAGACGGGAGCAGGAACGCTACGAAGAAGAACATCGATATGATGATTTTGAGGCAGTTGTTCATTATGATCCGTCATATAAAAGAGATTTTTCCAATCAATACTGGGACAGTTATTTTATAAAAGAGTGTACAGATATGCAGCATCTGTCTTTAGATAAGCCGGAATATGGAAAACCAGTAATAACAATTGCAAAAGAATATGCCTGTGTGTGCCAGATTTGTGGAAAGGAAGAGAAGATACTTTCATCCAGCATGAAGATATCATATGATGAGGAACGAGGGTATTATCTGGAAAAAAGCTGTAGCTGTCACGGTGTTTCATCTTTTGAAGCAAAAACAATGGATATATTAGATCAACTGGGGATTACTTATATCCGGGAAAAATCCTTTGATGGCTTGGTTGGAGATTCCGGAAAGAATCTTCGGTTTGATTTCATATTGTCAAAATCAGTAGACGAAACTGGGAAAGCAATATTTGATCTGGCAATAGAATTACAGGGACCACACCATTATAAAAAAGGATATTATGATGAGTTCGGTACATACGTAACAGACGATTGTTCGGACAATAAAAGTATAAATGACAGGTTTGAGCGTCAGCTAAAATACGATGATAAAAAGAAGAAATATTGTCAGCAGCATGGAATCAGCTTAGAGTGCATTAAATATACGGCATCTAATGATATTGATCGTTTAGAAAAGATGCTTAGAAATATTTTGAAACAGCACGGATATCGGTATTTCGTTGAGAACGAGAAGCATGGTGAACAGATGGTGTACTAGAGGTGCACTAAAGGTGTACTGACTTTTTATTTTACAGGTGCTATGATTAAGATGGCAAAAATCGAAGGGAGCAGAAATGCTCCTTTTCTTTATGCCCGGAGGCGGTGTCTTTCCAATCCTTTCACACCGCCCGTGTACATAGAAGGGAGGAATGGCAGATGCCGATGAAACCAAAGAAACCGTGCAGACATCCCGGATGTCCGAAGCTGACAGACGGTCTGTACTGTGAGGAGCATGAAGCACTGCACCGTGGTGACAGGGCGAGCAGCAGCAAGCGTGGTTACAACAGGCGGTGGCAGAAGGCAAGGGCGAGGTACTTAAAAGCACATCCTTTGTGCGTGCAGTGCATGAAGGAAGGCAGGGCAGTGACCGCAATCGTTGTCGACCATGTGAAGCCACACCGTGGTGATCCCGTTCTGTTCTGGGACGAGAAGAACTGGCAGAGCCTTTGCAAGCCCTGTCATGATAAAAAGACATGGAACGAGGATAACAATCCTGAGTATCGGTTCTGATGGCAGACCGTGGGGGTATCAAAATCTCTACGGAGTGAACCGCTGAAGACCGATGGCCCCCTTTGCGTGAATTTTCGCAGAATTAAACAGGGGGGATATAAAAAGGGTATGGTAATTTTCGCAGAATGTACTTAAAACACGGCAAAAAGGGGTATTTTCTTTTGCCGGAAAATCAGGAAAAAAGCATTATTTAAGGCTGGAAAACAGTGTAAAAACATTGTTTTTCCGGCCTTTTTTTTGTGTGCCGGAAGGAGAGTGGAAAGGATGACGGACGCACAGGCAAAGCAGATCAATGAGATGCGGATGAAGGGGATGGGCTATAAAGCCATCGGGATGGCAATCGGACTGTCCCGTGACATCGTAAGGAATTACTGCAAGAGACATAACCTTGCCGGATACGCCACGGTGGTTTCAAAAAATATGAAACTCATGGTGGACGGTAAAGAGGTGTGCCACTTCTGCGGTAATCCGATCACGCAGCCGAAGACCGGCAGACCGAGAAGGTTCTGCTGTGAAAAATGCAGAAGGGAATGGTGGAAGGCACACCCGGAAACAGTGAAGAAAAGCGAGAAGGCTTCCTACACGCTTGTATGTGAGCAGTGTGGGAAGCCTTTCATTTCCTATGGAAACAAGAACAGAAAATACTGTGGCCGTGAATGTTATTTCCGGCACAGATTTTTAGCAGAGGAGGATATGTAAGATGCAGTTTCAGAGTTATAAAATAGCAGACCTTATCCCGGCTTCCTATAATCCGAGGAAGAAGTTAAAACCGGGTGATAAGGAATATGAAAAAATCAAGAACTCCATTAAGGAGTTCGGGTATGTCGAGCCGATCATCATCAACTCAGACATGACCATTATCGGAGGACACCAGAGAGCCACGGTCCTTGCAGACCTCGGATACACGGAAGTGGAATGTATCGTGGTCGATATCGACAAGACCAAGGAGAAGGCACTCAATGTAGCGCTCAATAAAATTACGGGTGAATGGAACAAGGAACTCCTGGCTGACCTTATCAAAGATCTTGAAGATTCGGATTTTGATGTCGGCATCACGGGTTTTGAACCACCGGAGATAGAACAGCTTTTTAATTCCGTACATGATAAGAAGATCACGGAAGATGACTTCGATGTGGAAGCGGAGCTTGCAAAGCCGACTGTGGCTAAGACAGGGGATGTATGGCTGCTTGGAAAGCACCGTGTCATCTGCAGTGATTCCATTCTGCCGGAGACTTACGATAAGCTGATGGATGGGCAAAAAGCAAATCTTGTCCTGACTGATCCACCATACAATGTAAATGTTGAAGAGACGGCCGGCAAGATCAAAAACGACAACATGCCGGATGAGGATTTCTATAAGTTCCTGTTTGCTGCATTTGTAAATATGGAGCAGTCAATGGAACAGGATGCTTCCATTTATGTATTCCATGCGGATACAGAGGGGCTGAATTTCAGAAAGGCATTCAAGGATGCCGGATTTTACCTTTCCGGGTGCTGCATCTGGAAGAAGAACGCACTGGTTCTTGGAAGAAGCCCGTACCAGTGGCAGCACGAGCCGTGTCTGTTCGGATGGAAGAAAGGCGGGAAGCACCAGTGGTATTCCGACAGGAAGCAGACCACCATCTGGGAATATGACCGTCCGAAGGCAAGCAAGGATCATCCGACCATGAAGCCTGTGGCGCTTATGGCATATCCGATCCAGAACTCCTGCATGAGCAACTGCATCGTGCTTGATCCGTTCCTTGGTTCCGGCTCTACGCTGATCGCCTGTGAGCAGACACACCGTATCTGCTACGGCATCGAACTGGATGAGAAGTTTGTGGATGTGATCGTAAACCGCTACATTGAACAGTGCGGTTCGGATGCGGATGTATTTGTCATACGTGACGATATGAAAATTTCATATCAGCAATTATGCAAGGGAGGGCAGTATAATGAAACAGATGACCTTCCTTGATCTATGTTCCGGCATCGGCGGCTTCAGGCTCGGTCTTGAAACTGCCGGCCATAAATGCATCGGGTACTGTGAATATGATAAATTTGCAAGAGCCTCATATGAGGCAATGTATGATACGGAAGGAGAGTGGAAAGCTCATGATGTCACAAAACTCAAACCCGGAGATGTCCCCTATGCAGACATCTGGTGCTTCGGATTCCCATGCCAGGACATCTCCGTTGCCGGAAAACAGCGGGGATTGGTCGGAAAAAGAAGTGGAATATATTACAACATTATTGATCTCCTCAAAGGCAAAGAGGAAAGTGCTAAACCCTCATACCTACTTGTTGAGAACGTTAAGAACCTGTTATCGATCAATGCAGGATTCGATTTTGCCTCAGTTCTGTCTGAAATGGACGAAGCAGGGTATGACTGTCGGTGGCAGGTGCTTAACTCCAAAAACTTCGGAGTCCCGCAGAACCGTGAGCGTGTGTTCATTATCGCAAATCTTAGAAGCAGAGGTAGACGAGAAATATTACCTCTCACCGGAGAAAACGCAGCAGCTCTTAACCAACTTATAGGAGGCATGCAGGGCTACCGTGTTTATGGGACGGACGGCATTTCCGCAACCCTTGTGGGGAATGCGGGCGGTGTCGGGGCCAAGACAGGGCTTTACTTCATCGACCAGAGCAACCATGATCCGAAGATCACGGATACGGCAAGATGCCTGACAGCGAGGTACACAGCCGGGATGACCAACCATACCGCCATGAACTCAGCCGTGCTGGAAGTCCACCCAGTGCTTACACCGGAGCGGATGGAGAAACGGCAGAACGGAAGAAGGATGAAAGAGGACGGAGAGCCGATGTTCACCCTGACCGCACAGGACAGGCACGGTGTGTATGTCTGTGAAAAGGTGGATTCCGTCAAAGTGAAAAATGCCACGAAGGCAGGATATGAAGTGGCATGGGAAGGGGACGGTATCAACCTTGCCTACCCAGACAGTGAGACAAGAAGGGGAAGGGTCGGAAAAGGATGCTCCCAGACACTGGACTGTTCCGGGCAGATGGGAACGCTCATGAGGGGCGGCCGTATCAGACGGCTGACTCCGAGGGAGTGCTTCCGCTTACAGGGATTTTCTGATAAGCTTTTTGACCGTGCCTCTGCCGTCAACTCCGATGCACAGCTTTATAAACAGGCCGGAAATGCAGTCACCGCAACGGTTGCTTATGCGGTTGCGATGTCACTTCCAGAGTCCAGAAGCTGACATTACATTTTCTTTTGGAAAGTACCATTATCTGCTTGACTATACGGGCATTCAGAGTGATATATGGTACTACCAAAAGGAAAGGAGACTAGCAGAATGGAAATTATTACAAACGCTGAGAACAGGAAAGAATTAGTAAAAGCCTTATCCGGACATTTCGGACAGAGGTCAGAATACCTTGGACCGCCATCCTTTGCATACCGCATCGGAAGCATCACGGTGGACAGGGACGCAAAGGTCATACTTGAAGATGACAGCATGGAAGACGAGGTGAGAAGGGTGCTTTTCCAGAATGACGTGGCAGAAGAGACACAGGAAACACAGACGGAAGAACCGGAAGCGGAAATCAAAATACCAATCGGCAGCATGACACCGCAGGGCATCATCAACCTGATAAACATGATGCATTCCAAACAGTACCTTATCAACAGGGCAGTCGGAAGGGAGTGCATTTCCATAGCAGACAGCCTTATAAATGCCCTTGCCGAAAGTAACTTTGAAGATACGGAGTCGGCAGCAGGGTTCATTACGGAGCAGGGCGGATGCAGCGGTGTTACCTTTGCAGACGGGAATATTGAGTTCACGGGATTTCCACATACCGATGGCATGATGGAATACTGCAGACTTGCATCGGCAATGGTAAAGAAAGCATCGGAACAGAAACGTGTGAATCCGAAACAGACCATTGAAGAGAATGAAAAATATTACATGAGGGCATGGCTGGTATCCATCGGATTTGGAGGGAGCGAAGGAAAGGAAACAAGATCCTTCTTCCTTAAGGGGCTGAAAGGTCATACGGCATTCCGTACTCCGGAAGATGCGGAAAAGTGGAAAGCCAACCGCAGGGCAGAAAGGGGGTCAACGGTATGTTCGGAGTAAGCAGACAGACACTTGAGAGACTGAGAAAGGAATATCCTTCGGGAACCAGGGTGGAGCTTATCCGTCTTGATGATCCCTACCGAAAGATCCCGTCAGGAACCATCGGAACGGTAGAGTTTGTGGATGATGCAGGACAGCTCCACACAGTATGGGAAGGACACGGCTCTCTTGCGATGATCTACGGAGTGGATGAATGGCGTAAAATACAGTCATAATATACACAGTTTTTCCGGCCGATGTTTGTGCAGTTTATGGCTCATATATAACTGGATATATGTGTGTTTTAGAGCGAATATGTACCTACCGAAAGGGAAGAAAACAAACGGAGGTACAAGCCATGAACGAAAGGATTACAAAGCAGATCGAGGAAATGAAGAAACAGACCATCGGGGTCGAGGTTGAGATGAACAACATCCGAAGGGATAAAGCTGCAGAACTTGCAGCGGCATTCTTCGGAACAGGAAGATTTGAAAACACGGCTGCCAGAAACGGATATTATACATGGTCAGCATGGGATGCAAGCGGAAGGGAATGGAAATTCCAGAAGGATGTCAGCATTGCGGGACCGGATGATAAAAAATGCGAGCTGGTCACACCGATCCTTCACTATGAAGATATCGAACTTCTCCAGGAACTGATAAGAAAGCTCAGACATGCGGGAGCCAAGAGTGATGCAACAAGGGGATGCGGAGTCCACATCCACATCGGAGCAAAAGGGCATACTCCGCAGACACTAAGAAATCTTGCAAACATCATGGCAGGGCATGAGAACCTTTTGGCGGATGCTTTAGACCTCGACAGTTGGCGGATGAGCCGCTACTGCAAAACGGTAGACCCAAGATTCCTTAAGGAACTCAACAAGAGAAAGCCGAAGACGATGGCTGCCCTTGCAGACATCTGGTACACCTCGAACGGAGCAAGCTACGGACGGAATCAGCATTACAACGACAGCCGTTACCGTATGCTGAACTACCATGCAACCTTTACAAAAGGAACGGTCGAATTCAGACTTTTCCAATTCAATGCCCCGGCAGACGGAAAACTGAACGGGCTGCATGCGGGACAGCTTAAGAGCTACATCCAGCTCTGCCTTGCACTGAGCCAGATGGCAAAGGAAGTAAGGACGGCAAGCCCAAAACCACAGCAGACAGAAAACCCAAAATACGCAATGAGGACATGGCTTTTAAGACTCGGATTCATCGGGGATGAATTCAAGACGGCACGGGACATCCTCACAAAGAGACTTGCAGGAGACACCGCCTTCAGAAGCGGAAGGGCTGCTTGAAGAGAACAGCCTCCTGCCACCTTGGAGCATTGACCGCCATGTGCGGTCTTAAGGTGGTAGAAGGGTGTTCCCTTCGGAAAGGATGGAAACATTATGCAGAAAAGATATTACATTGCTTACGGCAGCAACTTAAACATCAGACAGATGCGGATGAGATGTCCGCATGCGAGGGTGGTCGGAACTGCAGTCATCAAAGATTATGAACTGCTCTTCAAGGGAAGCCTTACGGGAGCCTATCTTACCATAGAACCGAAGAAGGGAGGAGCGGTTCCCGTTGCAGCATGGGAAGTTACGGAATCGGATGAGGCGGCACTTGACCGCTACGAAGGATTCCCAATATTTTATTACAAGAAGGAAATGGAACTGGACATCAAGGGAATACGGACGGGGAAGATACGGAGAAGGAAGTGCTTTGTGTATATCATGCATGAAGAACGGAAGATCGGAGTTCCATCCCTTTCCTATGTAAGCACATGCCTTCAAGGGTATATCAGCTTCGGATTTGACGAGCATTACCTTTCCGAGGCACAGATAAAAGCTGTGGAGGTGGCAGGACATGAAGAGTGAAACACTGCGGATACGGATATGTCCCCGTTGTGGGGCAAGATACGGAAGACAGCCCGCTTTATCAAGGACTGACGGGATAACGCTTATTTGTCCCGATTGTGGCACACGTGAGGCTCTTGAGAGCATCGGTGTCGGAACAGAGGAACAGGAACAGATTCTCGAAGCCATCCACAGATCACAGCAGTAATATGTACAATTCCTCCGGCAGATCTTTGTGTACATTACGTGGCAGATATGACTGGATAATACCTGCATTCAGAGCGAATATGTACTTACCGAAAGGGAAAACAAAGAAAAAGCGGAGGTACAGGAAAATGAAACAGAACGCGGTATGGATGGTAAAAGCACTTATGGCAGAGAAACCGGGCAGACTGGTATGGAAGGATTTCAAGGCATTTACAAACGCAGCCGAGGCTGACAACTGGCTTTGTAGCTTTGTAATGAAGAACGGTTACAGCATTACAGATTTCAACATTGTAAAAATAACACTTAATAAATAAACGAAATTGAAAGGCCTCTACGGAGGTCTTTTATTATGTTCATTTTTAGAGGAGGTGAGGACAGTGGCACAGAGAGGAAGAAAACCAAAGCCTACGGCAGTAAAGGTGCTTGAGGGCAATCCGGGCAAGAGAAGCCTTAATACGGGCGAACCAAAGCCTGAGAAAAAGGCCCCGCGCTGTCCGGCATGGCTTGAGGATGAGGCAAAGAAGGAATGGAAGCGGATGGCAAAACAGCTGGAGCATCTGGGAATCCTTACGGAGATCGATATGGCAGCATTCGCAGGATACTGTCAGGCATATGCGAGATGGAAAGAGGCAGAGGAGTTCATTACACAGCACGGGACCATCGTAAAGACCCCGAGCGGATACTGGCAGCAGGTACCGCAGGTGTCCATTGCCCAGACCTATCTGAAGATCATGAATAAGTTCTGTGAGCAGTTCGGTCTGACCCCGTCTGCAAGAAGCCGTATCTCCACGGACAGCGGTGAGGATAAGCAGAACGATGAGATGGAGCTTCTGCTTGTGAAAGGCGGTGCAAAATAATGTTTGATAAGGCAAAAGCAGATCATGCGGTCAATTTTATAAACTGCCTGAAACACACCAAAGGAAGGTGGCGGGGAGTTCCGTTTGAACTTCTCCCGTGGCAGGATGAGATCATCCGTACCCTTTATGGGACGGTAAAGGAAAACGGATACAGGCAGTACAATACCTGTTACTGTGAGATACCAAAGAAAAACGGAAAATCAGAGCTGGCGGCTGCCATTGCACTGTATATGACATGCGGTGATGGTGAATGGGGAGCAGAGGTTTACGGCTGTGCTTCTGACAGACAGCAGGCCTCCATTGTATTCGATGTTGCGGTGGATATGGTAGACCAGTGTCCGGCACTGAAGAAAAGGATCAAGCCTGTCATGTCCGTAAAAAGGCTTGTATATAAACCGACCAACAGCTTCTATCAGGTGCTGTCGGCAGAGGCATACACAAAGCATGGATTGAACGTCCATGCGGTCATCTTTGATGAGCTGCACGCACAGCCGAACCGTGAACTGTTCGATGTCATGACCAAAGGTTCCGGCGATGCAAGAACACAGCCCCTGTTTTTCCTGATTACAACGGCAGGAACGGACCGGAATTCCGTGTGCTTTGAACAGCACCAGAAGGCTCTGGATATTATTGAGGGAAGAAAGATAGATCCGACATTTTACCCGGTTATTTACGGGGCATCCGATGAGGATGACTGGTCGAGCGAGGAAGTGTGGTATAAGGCAAATCCGTCACTCGGATACACGATTGACATTGAAAAAGTGCAGAATGCATATATCAGTGCAAAAGAGAATGCAGCAGAGGAGAACGTGTTCCGGCAGCTCCGTCTGAACCAGTGGGTGAAACAGAGCACCAGGTGGATGCAGATGGATAAGTGGGATGCCTGTTCCTTTGACGTGAACGAGGAGGAGCTTCTCGGAAGGGAATGCTATGGCGGACTCGACCTTTCCAGTTCCACGGATATCACGGCATTCGTGCTTGTGTTCCCGCCAAGGAATGATACGGAGAAATATGTGATCCTTCCGTATTTCTGGATACCGGAGGATAACATGAGACTGCGTGTCCGAAGGGATCATGTTCCTTATGATGTCTGGGCAGCCGAAGGGTGCTTAAAGACCACGGAAGGAAATGTCATCCATTATGGATTTATCGAGCAGTTCATTGATGAACTTGGCACGAAGTTTCATATTAAGGAAATCGCATTTGACCGATGGGGAGCAGTCCAGATGGTGCAGAATCTTGAAGGTATGGGATTTACCGTTGTTCCGTTCGGACAGGGATATAAGGATATGAGTCCACCAACCAAGGAACTGATGAAGCTGACTCTGGAAGAACGGATCGCACATGGCGGACATAAGGTACTGCGATGGATGATGGATAACGTGTTTGTTCGTCAAGATCCGGCAGGGAATATCAAAATGGATAAGGAAAAATCCACGGAGAAGATTGACGGGGCCGTTGCAACCGTCATGGCACTTGACCGTGCAATCAGAAATGAGGGCAGTGACGGGAGTGTGTATGATGACAGAGGAATTTTAGTATTTTAACAGCGGAGGTATCGTATGGGGATTAGGAATTTATTCGGATTCGGACAGGCAAGGGATAAGCCTGTGGACAAGGCTGCAGATGCAGGATATTCGTTTTTGTTTGGAAGAACAACGAGCGGAAAGCCTGTTAATGAAAGAACTGCCATGCAGACCACGGCAGTATATGCTTGCGTAAGAATCCTTTCAGAAGCAGTCGCATCCTTACCGCTTCATGTATATGAGTATCAGGATGACGGCGGCAAGAAACTGGTGCATGACCATCCATTATATTATCTGCTCCATGATGAGCCGAACCCGGAGATGACTTCATTTGTGTTCAGGGAAACACTGATGAGTCATCTTTTAATATGGGGAAATGCTTATGCCCAGATCATAAGGGATGGTGCCGGAAGGGTGCTTGGCCTGTATCCGCTTCTTCCTGACAAGATGGAAGTGCAGAGGGATGACAGGGGAAATATCTATTATGTGTATTCCAGAAACAGTGATGAGAACCCTACGTTCAAGGAATATGGAAACATCAAACTGAAAGCCGAGGATGTGCTTCATATCCCTGGGCTTGGGTTTGACGGACTGATCGGGTATTCTCCGATTGCGATGGCAAAGAACGCTGTCGGCATGACGCTTGCCTGTGAGGAATATGGGGCGAGTTTCTTTGCAAACGGGGCAAATCCGGGCGGGGTCTTGGAGCATCCGGGAGTCCTGAAAGATCCGTCAAAGGTGAGGGAGTCCTGGAACTCCGTGTACCGTGGCGTGAGCAACGCACACAAGATAGCAGTGCTTGAAGAGGGCATGAAGTACCAGCAGATAGGCATCCCGCCGGAAGAGGCACAGTTCCTTGAGACAAGAAAATTCCAGATCAATGAGATCGCAAGATTGTACAGGATACCGCCACATATGGTCGGTGACCTTGATAAGTCGAGCTTTTCTAATATCGAGCAGCAGTCCTTGGAGTTCGTTAAATACACACTTGATCCGTGGGTGATCAGATGGGAGCAGTCCTTACAGAGATCGCTCCTTCTGCCGGGGGAGAAAGGAAAGTATTTTATCAAGCTGAATGTGGACGGTCTGCTCCGTGGGGATTACCAGTCGAGGATGAACGGCTATGCAGTCGGAAGACAGAACGGATGGTTTTCTGCCAATGACATCCGTGAGATGGAAAACATGAACCCGATCCCGGATGAGGAAGGGGGAAACCTGTATCTGATAAATGGTGCAATGACCAAACTTGCGGATGCGGGAGCTTTTGCAAAGACGGATACGGGGCAGCAGAACGCTCCGGCACAGGAAAACAGCGGAAAGAGAGGTAAACGATGAAGCGGAAGTTTTGGAACTGGATAAAGAATGAAGATGAGAGCGTGTCTGACATGGAAAGGACGCTCTTTTTAAATGGCATGATCTCGGATGAAACGTGGTACGGGGATGAAGTGACACCGCAGCTTTTCAAGGATGAACTGAATGCCGGAAATGGAAATATCACGGTGTGGATCAATTCTCCGGGCGGTGATGTGTTCGCGGCAGCACAGATCTATAACATGCTCCGTGATTATAAGGGAAGCGTGACAGTCAAGATAGACGGCATTGCAGCTTCGGCAGCATCCGTGATCGCAATGGCAGGAGACACGGTCTGTGTATCCCCTGTTGCAATGATGATGATCCACAATCCTGCGACTATGGCAATGGGCGAGACAAGGGATATGCAGAAAGCAATCGCCATGTTAAACGAGGTCAAGGAATCGATCTTAAATGCCTATGAATTCAAGACGGGGCTTACCCGTGCAAGGCTCTCCCACATGATGGATGATGAGACCTGGTTCAATGCGAAGAAGGCAGTGGAGCTTGGATTTGCGGATAAGATACTCTTTTCTTCCGGTGAGACGGATGAAGAGAAGAAAAAGCCTGAAAAGCCGGAAAAAGAACCGGAGGAAGGTGGTGATGGAGAGGAAGGAAAAGAAAAGGAAGACGAGGATAAGGGCAAGAAAAAGAAGTTCCCGTTCCAACAGGATTCCATGATGTATTCCACCAAGGCGATGAATGAATCGTTCCTTTCCAAGGTATCCCGTGTGGATGCCATGATACCAGTCAGCCAGTTAGAAAAAAGACTGAGTCTTTTAACACATTAAGGAGGATTTCAAGATGAGTAAGATTTTAGAATTAAGAGAAAAAAGAGCAAAGGCATGGGAAGCAGCAAAGGCATTCCTCGATGCCAAGAGAACACAGGAAGGCTTTGTGTCAGCTGAGGATGCGGCCACCTATGACAAGATGGAAAACGATGTCGTAAATCTCGGAAAGGAGATCGAGAGACTGGAAAGACAGGCTGCCATCGATGCAGAACTTTCCAAGGCAACAAGCACACCGATCACCAACAAGCCGGATGCAAAGACTGGCGGTGACGCAAAGACTGGTAGGGCTACCGATGAGTACAGAAAAGCGTTCTGGAACGGCATGAGAAACAAGGTGCTGTCCTATGAAGTACAGAATGCCCTTACCATCGGCACGGATTCTGAGGGCGGTTATCTTGTACCGGATGAGTACGAGAAGAAACTGGTGGAAGCACTGGAAGAGGAGGTATTCTTCCGTAACCTTGCAACCGTCATCAAGACATCGAGCGGTGACCGCAAGATTCCAATCGTCACATCCAAGGGTGAGGCGGCATGGATCGATGAGGGAGGTCAGTTCCCGGAATCTGATGACAGCTTCGGACAGACAACCATCAGTGCCTTTAAGCTGGCAACCATGATCAAGGTGTCCGATGAACTCTTAAATGACAGTGTATTCAATATCGAGCAGTACATCTCAAGGGAGTTCGGAAGAAGGATCGGTACGAAGGAAGAAGAGGCATTCTTTATCGGTGACGGCAAGGGCAAGCCTACCGGAATCTTCAATGCCACAGGCGGGGCTGAGACAGGCGTGACATCTACCGGAATATCCATCACATTTGATGATGTCATGGATCTTTATTATTCCCTCCGTGCCCCTTACCGTAACAAGGCGGTATGGCTTTTGAATGATTCGACCGTAAAGGCAATCAGAAAGCTGAAGGACGGAAACGGAAATTATATCTGGCAGCCGTCCGTAAGGGAAGGAGAGCCTGATAAGATCTTAAACCGTCCTTACCGCACATCCATCTATGTGCCGGAACTTGCAGCCGGAAACCGTGTCATGGCATTCGGTGATTACAGTTACTACTGGATCGCAGACCGCCAGGGCAGAAGTTTCAAGAGACTGAATGAGCTTTATGCTACAACCGGACAGGTCGGATTCCTTGCTTCCGAGCGTGTGGACGGCAAGCTGATCCTTTCCGAGGCAGTCAAGACACTCGATATCAAGGCTGCCGGAAAGTAGGGGTGGCAGGATGTTCGTAACGCTTGAGGAAGCCAAAGGGTATCTCAGGGTCGATTCGTCAGACGAGGATGAACTCATCCTCCGTCTGATGGAAACATCCGACCGCCTGATCTTAGACGTGACAAGACAAACCCCGGAAGAACTCAAAGAGTATGGATCTGTTGTCCGTACTGCAGAACTATATGTTATTGCCTACCTGTATGAGCATCGGGAAGAAGCGGATCATAAGACCATGACGGAAACATTGAAGTATCTGTTTTTTGGAATCAGGAGGGAGATATTCTGATGATAGAACTCATGCGTGAACGGATCACGATACAGAAAAGCAGCACGAAGAAGGATGGGACAGGAAACCATACTCTTGCATGGAGTGACCACTATAAATGTTATTCCTACGTGAATAATCTTTCCGGTAAGGAGTACTGGGAAGCAAAACAGGTCAATGCGGAAACGGAACTTGATTTTGTCATTCGTTACTGCAGTGAGGTGTCCGCTATTGACACGGAGCATTTCCGCATCCTGTTCCGTGGAAATATTTATAATATTACGTTTGTCGACAACGTGCAGTATAAGAATAAGACAGTGAAGATCAGGGCTGATCTGGCAAAGAGGTGAGGAGATGGCAGAGAGGAGAACGACCGTTGACGGTCTGGCAGATGCAATCATAGATGGTCTGAAGGAATATGCAGACCTTGCCACGGATACTGTCAAAGATGCGGTAAAGGATGTATCCAAGACCGTGAAGAAGGATATACAGGCAAATGCCCCAAAACGGACGGGAAGGTATAAGAAGAGTTGGACGGTCAAAAAGACAGCGGAGAGCAGCAACTCCCTTACCATGACGGTCCATTCTAAGGACAGATACCAGATAGCCCATCTCCTGGAACACGGCCATGCAAAACGCAGCGGGGGCAGGGTAGCCGGAAGGGAGCATATTGCCCCGGCTGAAGAAAAGGGAAACAGGGAGCTGGTGCAGAAGATAGAGAGGGGGTTACGTTCGTGACGCATGAAGAAGTCATGGCAGTGATGGAAGAAATCGGACTTCCATATGCCTATCATCATTTTGCGGAAGGGGAATCCCCTGATCCGCCCTTTGCGGTATTCCTGTATCCGGGAAGCAACAATTTCTCTGCAGACGGGAAAGTCTATTTTAAGGCAGACCGTCTGAACATAGAGATCTACACGGATATAAAAAATATAGAACTGGAACAGCAGACAGAAGCCGTGCTTGACGGGCATGGCATTTTTTATGAAAAAAGCGAAGTATGGATCGAATCTGAAAATCTGTATGAGGTGCTTTATCAGATGGAGGTATAGAAGATGGCGAATAAAAAGAATAAAGTCAAATTTAATATCTGCAACGTGCATTACGCACCGATTATGGTTGCAGAGGAAGGTACGGTCAGCTTCGGGACCCCCGTGCCGATGCCCGGTGCGGTATCCATCAGCATGGATCCGACCGGAGAGCCGGAGTCATTTTATGCGGACGGCATTGAATATTACGTGATCAATAACAACCAGGGATACGATGGTGACCTTGAACTTGCAATGATCCCTGAATCATTCCGCACGGATATCTTAAAAGAGGAGCAGGATGCCAACAAGGTGCTTGTGGAGAACGCAAATTCCGAAACAGGCAGCTTTGCACTGCTTTTTGAATTTGATGGTGATATCCGTAAGATCCGCCATGTGCTTTATAACTGTTCCGCATCACGTCCGACCATTGAGTCCAAGACGAATGAGGAAGATAAGGAAGTACAGACGGAAACACTGACAGTAAAGGCAAGACCAATGGCAGACGGATATGTCAAGGCAAAGACAGGAGATTCTACGACAGATACAGTTTATAACAACTGGTATAAGAGTGTGTATCTTCCGGCAGCTTCCACAGCAGAACAGCAGTCAGCAAAATCAACCAAGAGTGTATCATAAGGAGGACTAAGACATGGGTATCAGAAAGGATATAGAAATTGACGGACAGATGGTTGCATTCAAAGCGAGTGCGGCCATTCCGAGAATATACAGGTTAAAGTTTCAGAGGGATATTTATAAGGATCTGGCAGTATTGGAAAAGAGCATCGGGGATGGGAAAGAGGAGTCCTCTAACCTTGATATGTTTTCCCTTGAGATGTTTGAGAATATAGCATTTATCATGGCAAAGCATGCTGATCCAAGCATTCCTGATACGCCGGAAGAGTGGCTTGATAACTTCAATACATTCTCCATTTATCAGGTTCTTCCGCAGCTTATTGAGCTTTGGGGGCTGAATGTAAAAACGGATGTGGAAGCTAAAAAAAACTTCGTCCAACAGAGCGTGAAATGACAACACCCCTGTTTCTGCTCCGATGCGTACAGTTAGGATTGTCGATGGCAGATCTTGAACTGCTGTCGATAGGGCTTATCAATGATATGTACAGTGAGAGCCGGAATGATGATTATAAGTATGCCGAACTTGCAACACAGGAAGACTTCGACCGTTTCTGATTGAGAATACAGCCTTTTTCTGTTATACTATCAGCAGGAAAAGGCCGAAAATCAGGAAAAGGACGGTGGTTATAATGATGAAGGTTTCCGGAGATTTTTATGTAAAATGCAATAACTGCGGACACATCACATTTGTAGAAGCGGACAGTCTGGATTATGATACAACTTCAACCGAAAGATCTATGGGCGCTGAAGTAGAATATAATTTTTATGGAGAATTTTGCTGTGAGGGCTGCGGAAGAGATATAGAATATAATATTCGTGGATATGAATATCCTGTCGGGGCATTCAATTATTCGGATTCTGAATGCCGCGGTGGAGAGTTCGTGGATGAGCCGAGTGCGGATATAGAATATGAATTTGATGAATACTACAGTGATTATGCATATGAAGAATACATCGAAGCTGATTACATTCTGGAACAGAATCGTGAGCGGATAAGAAATATGACTCCGAGGGAATTTGAGTTATTTGTCGGGGAGATATTTGAAAGTCTGGGATTTACCGTAAAGGTTACCAAGGCAACAAGGGACGGCGGAAGGGATATTATTGCAACAAAGGCTGATCCGTTTCCATTTACTCTGATTGTAGAATGCAAGCATTGGGGAGAAAAACATAAGGTAGATGTCAGTGTTGTAAGGAGCCTGTATGGAGTCCAGACAGCAATGCAGGCCAATCAGTCCGTTGTTGTAACATCAACCAGATTTACAAGGGATGCAAGAAAATTTGCAGAGAGCAGAAATACCATGATGCAGTTATGGGATATCGATGATCTTTTAAAATATGTGAAGTAAAAATTATAATATTACATAGAACATCTGTCAGAAATGGCAGGTGTTTTTCTTTTGTTACGGAGCAGAGATGCTCCTTTTTTTGTACCCATTTTTAGGAGGAGGTGAGAGGCATGGCAAGCCGTATTCAGGGTATTACTGTTGAAATTGGTGGCGATACAACAAAACTGCAGAACGCCCTGAAAGGCGTGAACGGACAGATCAAGTCCACTCAGTCACAGCTTAAGGATGTGAATAAGCTGCTGAAACTGGATCCGGGAAATACGGAGCTTCTGGCACAGAAGCATAAACTGCTTGCGGAAGCGGTCAGCGAAACAAAAGAGAAACTGGCTACCTTAAAGACCGCAGCAGAACAGGCAAATACGGCACTTGCCAATGGTGAGATTTCAAAGGAGCAGTACGATGCCCTTCAGAGGGAGATTGTAGAAACAGAGCAGGACTTAAAGAATCTGGAAACACAGGCAAACCAGTCCGCAACGGCAGTGCAGAAAATCGCAGCAACAGGTGAGAAGTTAAAGACTGTCGGAGATAACATTTCTTCTGCCGGACAGAAGCTCCTCCCGGTAACTGTCGGAGTGACGGCACTTGGTACGGCATCCGTAACGACTGCAGCCAACTTTGAATCTTCCATGTCACAGGTACAGGCAACAATGGGAATCACCAAAGATGCCATGTCAACGGTAAACGGTCAGTCCGTGAATACAATGGACACCCTTTCCAAGCTGGCAAAGAAGATGGGTGCAGAGACGGCTTTTTCCGCATCCGAGTGTGCCGAGGCATTGAATTACCTCGCCCTTGCCGGATACGATACGCAACAGATGTGTGATACACTGCCGACCGTCCTTAACTTGGCAGCAGCCGGAGATATTGCCCTTGCTGATGCTTCCGACATGGTAACGGATGCGATGTCCGCCCTCGGAATGGGAGTGGACGAAGCGGAAACGATGGTAGATCAGATGGCTAAGACTGCATCTACCACGAACACATCGGTTGCACAGCTTGGCGAAGGAATCCTTACCATTGGTGCGACAGCCAAATCCATCAAGGGCGGTACGGCAGAGCTGAATACCGCACTTGGTATCCTTGCAAATAATGGTATCAAGGGAGCGGAAGGTGGTACACATCTCCGTAATATTATCCTGTCCTTACAGAATCCTACGGATAAAGCAGCCGCCCAGATGGAAGCACTCGGTCTTTCCGTATATGATTCCGAAGGAAACATGCGGTCAATGAATGACATCCTTGGTGATCTCAATAAGAGCATGGATGGAATGACATCCGCTGAGAAGTCCAATATCATCAGCACCATTTTCAATAAGACGGACCTTTCTTCCGTAAATGCATTGCTTGCAAATACAGGAGAAACATGGGACAGCTTACAGAAGTCCATCACGGACAGCGGTGGTGCTGCACAGCAGATGGCGGATACACAGCTTGATAACTTACAGGGACAGATTACCATCTTGAAATCCGCACTGGAAGGCCTGGCGATATCTTTCGGTGAGCTTCTGATGCCGACCATCAAGCAGATTGTCGGATGGGTGCAGAAGTTCGTTGACTGGCTGAACGGAATGAATGACGGCACGAAGAAGGTCATCATGACGGTGGCACTTCTGGCAGCAGCACTCGGTCCCGTGCTTATCGTGATCGGAAAGGTGATATCTGCAGTCGGCACGATCATGACAGTCGTGCCGAAGATTGCCGGAGTCATCAATACGGTAAAGGGAGCATTTGCAGCACTGAATACTACGATGCTTGCAAACCCGATCACCCTTATCATTGCAGCCATTGCAGCTCTTGTGGCTGCTTTTATTTATCTCTGGAATAACTGTGATGGATTCCGCCAGTTCTGGATCGACCTGTGGGAGAATGTGAAGCAGACAGCCGTTACGGTATGGAATACCATCAAGGAATTTTTCGCACAGGTGTGGGAAACAATCAAGACCATCTTCTCGACCGTGTTTGAAGTGATAAAGACACTGGTGACTACTTACTTTAATCTGTATAAGACAATTATCCAGACGGTTTTCAATACAGTAAAGACAGTCATTACAACTATCTGGGAAGCCATCAAGGGTGTGTTTACTACAGTTTTCAATGCAATAAAAACATTGGTGACAATGTATTTCAATATCTATAAAACAATCATCCAGACAGTCCTGACGATCATCCAGACGGTTATTACAACGGTATGGAATACAATAAAAACAGTCATTACCACTGTACTGAATGCAATACAGACGATCTTCAGCACGGTATGGAATGCAATCAAAACCATTATCATTGCCGTGGTGGGGGCAATCAAGGGACTGATCACGGGAGATTTTACTGCGGTCAAAAATTCCATTACTACCATAATGAATACGATCAAGAGCACGATCTCCACAATATGGAATACCATAAAGTCGACCATTTCAACGGTGCTTGGAGCAATTAAGGGTGCAGTTACATCCGTATTCTCCGGCATCGTAAATGCAGTGAAAAGTGCGATGGGAAATGTGCTCAGTGCAGTAAAGAGCGGATTTTCCAATGTGAAAAACCATATCACGGGGCTTGCGTCACAGGCATTTACATGGGGCAGAGATCTGGTCATGGGAATTGTAAACGGAATCAGAAGCTGTATCGGGGCCGTGGCAGATGCTGCGAGTTCCGTTGCAAGTAAAATCAGATCATTTTTGCACTTTTCCGTGCCGGATGAAGGTCCTCTGACGGACTATGAATCATGGATGCCTGACTTTATGGATGGGCTGGCAAAAGGGATTGAGAAAAGCCGTGGCATGATACAGAAAGCCGTAAAAGATGTCTCGGCAGATATGATCATCAGCCCCGATGTCAAAACAGGGGCAGATCTTTCTGTTGCAGGTAACGATAGAAATAGCACAGAACAGAGCGGGGCTGTCCATAATATTTCGGGGCCGCTGATCCAGATACAGGAAATGTCTGTAAGAAACGACAATGATATCAGAAAAATATCACAGGAACTGAATGCAATGATGTGTGCCGGAAGAAGGGCGCGTGGACTAATTTAAGGAGGATTCTATGGGATTTATTTTTGACGGGATATCCTCATCTGATATGGGCATTCCATCCAGAATGTCCGTACAGAATAGGATACCTGATATACGAAACAATACAGATAAACTTGCAGGCAGACACGGAATCATGGATTTTGGTGAGACGATTTCCGAACGGAAGATAGAAATTACCTGTCTGATTCCGCCGGGACTTAATGACCAACAGCTTCTTGAAAAAAAGGACCGTATTGTTGGATGGCTGAATCCCGATAAGGGGCTGTGCAGACTGGAGCTTGGGCAGGAGCCAGACAGATATTATAACGCAAGACTTCTGGACGGGGTATCGTTTATGAATCTTGTGCGGAATGCGGATACATTTGAGCTGTCTTTTTTCTGCCCAGACCCTTTTGGTTATGCAATCCATGATGAGGAATTTACATTAAAATCGAGCGGTGATATCAAAAGAACACTTGGCAATGTGGAGTCTCATCCTGTGTATGAGGTAAGAGGAAAAATGGCTGATGAAACGCAGAAAGTAAAGTTTCTGGTCAATGGAGAGAGCGTGACACTATGTGGACCTCTTTCTGAAAATGACGTCATTGTGATTGATACGGATGATATGACGGCAAAGATTGGGGCAGATAATGCACTTGGACAGATGGAAGAACTTAATTTCCCATATTTAAAAGCTGGGACAAATACCATAACATTTGCAGAAAGTACAGGAACACTGGCATCAGTATGCATTAAGGCGAAGAGCCGATGGCTGTAGGAGGTATTGGATGAATACGGAAAAGATACCCGTTTTATATGAAAAAGGCAGACCGCAGGCGGTTTTCACGAAGGCATTTAACGTGGTCACAGTTGCCGAGGTCAATGCAGAGAGTTATCTGGAATTTGACATATATCTCACTGACAGGAAAAGAAATTATATAACAAATCAGGCTGAGATCCGCATTGATGGAAAGGCATATAAGATAAAGACCGTGACGGACAATAAAGAACACAGCTCTGCAAAAACGACCCATGTGTATGCAGAAGAACTGTATTATGACCTGGCAAGGGCTGCAAGACTTGAAAGTACGGTGTTTGATACGGCAAAAGCAGTTACTCCCATGAGGTTTGCCTTGCAAAATACGGATTGGAATATCGGAACGATAGGAATCAACTCTGCAAAATCGTTTGAAAGCACGGAAGAGAATCCGCTCGCATTACTGCAGCTTATTGCAGATATTTATAATGGGGAATTGGTCTTCGATTCCATAAAGAAAACAGCCAGTCTCCTAAAAAAGACGGGAACGGACAGGGGCATCCTGTTTCATTTCAGAAAAAACATGAAGTCGATACAGAGGGTGATCAGTACATCTTCACTTATTACAAAATTGTATGCAACAGGGAAGGATGGGATGACATTTGCATCCATCAATGATGGAAAATCCTATGTTGAGGATCATTCTTATACGGATGAAATTCTTATAGGTTCTCTGGACTGCAGCAATTTTACAGATGCATCCGATATGCTTTCCTATACAAAGATGAGAGCGGCTGATTATGGCAAGCCGAATTATTCTTATAAACTTTCCGTGCTTTATCTCAGCGGAATTGCCGGATATGAACATGAGGTCTATGGACTTGGTGATACCGTGCGGGTCATGGATGAAGAACTGGAACTTGATATTATGACCAGAATCGTAAGGATGGAAAAGAATATCCAGGAGCCATGGAATACAGTAGTGGAACTTTCGACAACAATTGGTACATTGTCACTTGAAAATGATACATCAGTTCAGGAAGCAATCGACAGCGTAATCAAGTCATTTATTGCTCCAAGACTGATACAGGCAACCATCAATACACAGAAAGGTGAGGTCAATGCAATGTATGAACTTGGCGTACCCGTAAAATATACTTATAGGGAAACGGAGGACGGCATTGTATTTACCCACCCAGATGGACAGACATGTGAGATAAAGGTAATTTAGGAGGGAGTATTATGGCACTGAACAGATCAGAAAAAATAAATCTTGTGCAGATGGCTATGAAGCGTGTAAATGTTGTGCCATATGGAGAGAACCAGATCGCATTTGGAACAAATAATGAAAAGGTTATACTGGGAGAATCAGCAGTTACCGTTTGTGAGGGATATATCAACATCCCGGATGAAAAGCACACCTGTCATGTCGGATTTTCTGTTCTTCTGTCAAATGCCATAAATTCTGATTTTTATATAGAGGTTGACGGAAATGAGCGGTCGAAAATATATAAAAACAAGAATAAAACCATGCAGTTTTTTGATCTGTTCCTTTTGGGAAAAGGTCTGCATTCAATTGTGGTAAAGGCAGCATCGGAAAGCCCTGTGGAGATAGCACCAAGGGAAGCACAGCTTGGGGTGTATCTTTAGCTTACCGAAATTGGCATATGAAACGGCGGGACTGAAAAAGACAGGAAGGGGATTTAAGCTTGACACAAGATACAGGCAGCCGGAGCCTTTTATCATATATTACGGAACTTATGAATATTCAGGACTGACGGATTATTCCGTGTATGGGATGATGGTGGCATCCGACCAGACGGTTGAGGAAATCCTGAAAGCCAGGGCTTGTGGAACAAAGATTTTCCAGTATCTTCCGTTTGGCAGCCGTTTTAATACGGATGCCTTCCTAGAGGATATGAAATCAACCATCCATTCCCTTGCATCAAACCATATTGCAGACGGGATATTCCTTGATGAATGCGAGGTCGGATACTGGGGCGATTATTATAACAATGATGAGATGGCACAGACTTTTGAGAAAGGTCTGAAAGAAATATGTGATTACTGCAGGACAACAGGTCTTGAGACAATTGTAAACGGTGTCGCAGGATATGCAGATTACGGAACATATTTTTTATGGGAGTCATTCTCCGGCTCCTGGAACACCAATAAGATCAACTGGAATGGCACGGGAAAGGGACAGCGGTTCGTCAATGCCGACAGTACGATTGAATATAATTATAATTTTTCTGCCTGGACGATGACAGGAAGTCTCCGCATTGAGAACGGAGTGGTTGTTGATGGTACAAAAGGCACGATGACGCTGGATATCAATATGAATGACCTTATCAGGGAATCTGAACGGAGTGAGACTTATCCGTGGGTATATTTTGAATGGTTCGGTTCAGGGGCAGATGATAATTCCCTGGAAATATATGCATATATCGGAAATACATGGCCGTTTGATAAAAGCACATGGACGGAACTTCCAAAATTGTGGAAAGGAGAACCTGCTTCATGGAACGGAATCAATAAGGAGACCAGATATCTGAGACTGGAACTTCGGTTTGACGGAGCGGCAGAACTTAGGATGGAACACAGTTTTATTGCTTATGATTATGTGTACACATATTATGATATGACACAGCCAAACGGGCTTGCAGATACAAACCATAGATACTGGAATTACAATATCAGCCAGGCAGAATACCTGTGGGGAAAGGATGCAAAAGTTCTGTGCCACTGCTATGGAACACCGAAGGATGCGGAAAGGATGAAATATACATTTGCGGTATATAAGACGTTTGGATATGAAGCGTGGGATTATACGCATCCGCTTCATCAGACGATTCGTTACACGGATATCCTTGATGACCCGTTCGGGGCATTCCTGTCAAGGACGGAGCTTGGAAATGGAAAATACAAAGGGATTTTTACGGGATGTACAACAGACATTGACGTGAAACACCATCAGTTTCATATCAGCAGGAATGAGCCGGAATATTGGTTTGAACGGGGGATAGACGGATTCGAGGAAGCCTATAAAGTCTATGAGAATCCGATGTCTTTTACACACCATCTGTTCGTGATGCAGACGGAGATTCCGGTCGGTCAGAAGATCCCTGGAATCCGTGATGGCTGGTATGTGGTAAACGTGATCGACCCGGTATATCAGTATGATGATAAAGGAAATTTGATAAAAGATGATTATGTGTATACCGTTCAGTATTATCCAATCTTAAGTGATGACCTTGATATCCGGAGAACATGGGTATTTGATGATATTTTCTATTTTTACTTCGGGATGAAGTTCAAGGGGGCAGTCGACTTTCTGGCAGATAAGCCAAACCGATATTATGTTTATATTGGAAGTAATGAGCTGGATTATGGATTTAAAGGGGAATGGTACGATGCTCCGTTCAAGGCACAGTTCATGATTTACAACCAGTCCCTGTTCAAATGGGATAAAAATGCAGAAAATGAGAGGGATTATACCAATTTCCACTATATTGGTAATGCATTTTTAAATTATGAACTTACCGAGGGTAATACCATGCTGACTTACACATTGAAAAAATCCGTGATGGGAGAAGCAAGTACAAAAAACATGTCTTTTTATTTTGTGGTTGAGGATACTGCCCACAACTACGTGGCACTGATTCCGGGAAAAGATGTGGATACGACCAAAGATCCGGTTGCTTTCCCAAATAAGATCCAATATACGCAGAGAAGATACAATCTGTTCTGTCCGCACGGATATTACCGTTCGGAAGAAATCAAAATGCCACAGCCAGTAAAAGGGGCAGCAGTACAGTGCATTGCGACAGCGGGCGGTGCAACAACGGTTCAGATGTATGTGAGGGTCAGAAGAAAAGGGCAGGAGGCATTTGACGGATATGAAAAAGTAGATGGATTGTTCTATGTTACGGGTAAGACCATTACCCATATCCAGTATGCTGTTTCTTTAAATACAACAGACGGAACACAGTCACCATCTTTTACGGATGTCCGTATCATACCGGGAAATGAACTTGAGCCGGAATCGTATCAGGAAAAAACATCGGATATTTATGTAGCGGTTGCAATTTCGGAAAAGATTGAATACGGATACACGGATGCAAAGAAAGAGTACATGAATGAAGCAGTTTATTATGGAGTTTCAGCAGAAACACAGGTTATAAAATACAAACATTAGGAGGGATTCATATGGGTGTTTGGAAAAGTGACCATACGGTGATCACGGCAAAAGGAATGCAGCTGCTTTCAGACCTTGCAGGAAAGAAACCGCTGGTCATCAGCAGGGCGGTAGCTGGGAGTGATTATACGACCCCATCAGAACTTGAGAACTTGACGGATATCACGCATCAGCAGTTAGATATGAAATTTTCTGATTTTGCCGAAGATGATAAAGGAACGGCATATCTGGATATTTATCTGGACAATGCAGAAGTTACGACAGAATTTTACCATCAGCAGATAGGATTGTATGCAAAAGGGACTATGAATGAGGAAGTCCTTTTTTTAGTATCACAGGCAGATACACCGGATTATATTCCGGTATCGGATACACCTGTCTATATTACCCATAGAATCTTCCTGAAATTCTCGGGAAATTCCAAAGTAGAGGTAAAAGTAGATTTTTCCGGTGTCGTGACACAGGATGTTTTGCAGAGTGCATTGGAGAAAAAAGAGAATGTTTTCAGCAAGAACAGTGCTTTTAATAAGAACTTTTCAGATACTGACAGTGATTACATGCCATGCGGGAAAGAGGCTTATGCCGGAGGTTCGGTTTCTGTTGCCAGGGCAGACCATGTACATCCGATAGGAGCAAAACTGAAATTTGCAGAAAACAACTGGAATACAGGTGGGCTGACTAATCTCCTGCCGGATACCAATACGTGGGTCATGAGCAATGGCCGATCTCCTGATGTGCAGGGCGGATATGCTTTTGAAGCAACTTTTACAAGTGCATGGGAAGCTTTCTCGTGTTTTTTTGATTCAGACCTGCTTGCAAAAGTCAAAGGGAAAATCGTGGAATTCGGAGTGGAGACACTGACCGGAACATCAGCAAGGCTTGAGATGGTTGTGGACGGTAGTGCCTTAAATTATATTCTGCAGACAGATACTGCTGCGAAAGCACAGGTATCAATTCCGGCATCGGCTTCTTCCGTTACACTAAGAATCATTATTTTTTCGGCAGATGATCTGCATTGTGAATTCAGAGGAGTGTACATGAATGATACACAGGAAGAAGCCAGTAAATCAGATGAAGGAGATACGCTTTATCTCGAAGTGAGAAAAGTGGCACAGGCGAAGATACCGAAGAAAGGTACCAGCGGAACAGTGTATATCACTGAAAAAGGAAACATTTATTTTGCCGGAGATGATGGAACTCTGATTCCGCTGGCAGGAAGTAAAACAATTTCATAACAATCTGGAAACAGGCAGTTATCCATTACGGGTAGCTGCTTTTTTCATACAAAAAATTAAGGAGGACAAGACAATGAAGGAATTTTGGAATGCAGTACAGTTTGTGTTTACTGCTGTCGGAGGATGGCTTGGGTACTTCCTGGGAGGATGTGATGGGCTGTTGTATGCACTGATTGCATTTGTAGCCATTGATTACATCACAGGTGTCATGTGTGCAGTCAGTGATAAGACCCTGTCGAGCGAGGTCGGTTTCCGTGGAATCTGCCGGAAAGTACTGATCTTTCTCTTGGTGGGAATCGCAAACATCCTTGACATTCATGTGATCGGGACAGGAAGTGTGCTGAGAACCGCAGTGATCTTTTTTTACATTTCCAATGAAGGCGTGAGCCTTCTGGAGAATGCATCCCATCTGGGACTTCCGGTACCACAGAAGATCAAAGCGGTATTGGAGCAGTTACATGACCGCTCAGAAAGCGAGGAATGACATGACGAAAACTGAATTTATTTCAAAAGTTGCAGGGAATGTACAGAAGTATGCATCAGCATACGGCATTCTGGTTCATTCACCTGTAATCGCACAGGCAATCCTGGAATCAGGCTGGGGTGGGAGTAAGCTCTCATCCCAGTACCACAATTATTTCGGATTGAAGTGTGGCAGCAGATGGACAGGAAAGTCCGTAAACATGAAAACGCAGGAGGAGTATACACCAGGAGCACTCACAACGATTAGTGACAATTTCCGTGTATACGATTCGATGGAGGATGGCATCAGGGGATATTTTGAGTTTATCCAACTTGCCCGTTACCAGAACCTGAAAGGAATCACAGATCCAGAGAAATATCTGGAAACCATCCGTGCCGACGGTTATGCAACATCTTATTCCTACGTGGAAAACTGCATGAAACTTATCCGACAGTACGGACTGACAAAATATGATAAAGGAGAGAATAATATTATGGGAAGAACAGCAGAAAGCGTATTAAACGTGATGAGGGGATGGCTTGGATTTAATGAATCCAACGGAAAATTCAAAGAAATCATTGACCTGTATAACAGCGTAAAACCATTGCCGAGGGGATATGCCGTGAAATATACGGATGAGTGGTGTGATACCTGTGTATCTGCCGCGGCAGTTAAGGCAGGATGTGCAGATCTTATCGGCCGTGAGTGCGGGGTAGAAAAACACATTGATATTTTCAAGCAGAAAGGGATCTGGATTGAGGATGGTGCGATTACACCAGAGCCAGGTTATGTGATCACATACAATTGGGACAAATCCACACAGCCGAATGACGGGTATGCAGATCATATTGGATATGTGGAGTCCGTATCCGGTGGTAATATCACAGTTATTGAGGGCAATAAGGGAGAAGCAGTAGCAAGGCGCGTGATCCCTGTCGGATGGGATTATATCCGGGGATATGCTGCTCCGAAGTACGATGCAGCAACGGCAACGCCCGTTCCGGCTACAGGAAAGAAGAGTGTGGAAGAAGTGGCAAAAGAAGTCCTTGCAGGAAAATGGGGTAACGGAGATGATCGTAAAAACCGTCTGAAAGCAGCTGGGTATGATTATGCTGCCGTACAGGAGAAAGTTAACCAGCTTGTAAAGAGTGGTTCATCCAACAGAAAATCCGTTGATACGGTTGCACGTGAAGTCATTCAGGGCAAGTGGGGGAATGGTGCTGACAGAAAGAAAAGAATTGCTTCTGCCGGATATGATTATGCTACCGTGCAGAAAAGGGTCAATGAGCTTTTAAGATAAGGATACGGCTGATGGTCTGTTAGGGCTGTCAGCCGCATTTTTTTCTGCTTATGCCAAGAAAAGAAAGGTGAAAGGTATCACAGATTGTACTTGCTATTATTGGCTTTCTGAGTGATATATAGACTACCCAAAGAAAGGAGAAACAGCTCATGGAAATTCAAATAAGGGAAGGAAATGGCAGACAGAAGAAAAAATTAAAAGTCTGTGCCTACTGCCGTGTTTCAACAGATGCGGATGAGCAGGAAAATTCACTGGAAAACCAGATTCGGCATTATAAGGAAGTTATTACCAGTAATCTTGATTATGAGTATGCTGGGGTTTACAGTGACTTTGCCATATCTGGCTTCAAGGAAAAACGTCCTGGTCTGCAGAAGATGTTAGATGATGCCCGTAAGGGGAAAATAGATCTTATATTAACAAAATCAGTATCACGTTTCGCAAGAAACACCGCAATCGTTCTGGAAGCTACACGAAAGCTGAAAGAACTGAACGTAGGTGTTTTTTTTGAACTTCAGAATATCAATACGCTGTCAGGGGAAGGGGAGCTTATGCTTACGATCCTTGCAGCATTCGCACAGGCAGAAAGCGAGAGCGGAAGCGTTAGTGCAAAGATGGTGTACCAGAGAAAGTACGAGGCGGGGATTCCCGTACAGTACCTTGAGCGTTCTTTCGGCTATACGAAAGGTGAAAGGGGCGTATTTATTGCTGACGAAGCGGAAGCCGTATGGGTGAGAAAAATCTATGAGATGGCAGCAGACGGATATACTCCGGCAGCAATCAAACGATACCTGAATGAAAACGGGGTAAAGACCGTGGGCGGTGCAGAATGGATCGACAGCACGGTGTTCCGTCTCATTGAGAATGAAATCTACAAAGGCGATTACATCATGCATAAGCATTTTGTGAATGAAGAAAGAAAACTGGTCAGGAACAGGGGAGAAGTGGATGCGTGGTACATCGAGGATGACCATGAAGCCATTGTTTCCCCTGAACTCTGGCAGAGGGCACAGGACGCATTGGAAGCAAAGAGGGATTACCTTGCGGAAGGTTCGGTGATCGAAGAATTCACGGAAGAAAATTATCCATACATGAACAAGATCTACTGTGCTAAATGCGGATATCCGCTTTATAAACGGATCTACAGTAAAGGCAACAGGCTCAACTGGGGATGCAGCGGAATGAAACGGTATGGAAAGTCCTTCTGCGATGGAATCAATATCCCGGACGGGGTGCTTCGGAGTGCATGGCATTTTGAAGAAAACACCTACATTGACGAAAAGGCATCGGATAAAGGCGTGAAGGAATTTTCCTACTTAAAAGAACGCTCATGGAAAAGAAGACACAAAAAGAAGCAGCCACCGTCAATCCCGGAAAATACCGAAGCAGAGTATCCGTACAGGGAGAAAATCTACTGTGCATTGTGCGGAAGCAGACTCGTAAGGCATGTGGATACCAAAAGCCATAAGATCACATGGGTATGCAACGGAAGAAAGCGTAAAGGGAAAGCCTTCTGCGATGGGACAAGGGTTCCCGACACCGTCCTGAAGGGGTGGGGAGAAATCAAAAAAGATATTTATATTCAGAGAAAGGATGATAAGAATGGCAAGAAGCGTTACAGTTATACCAGCAAGAAACCGTCAGGCATCGGGGCATAGGGCAGTACCGCAGAAGAAGATAAGGGTTGCAGCCTACTGCCGTGTATCAACGGATCAGGAAGACCAGCTCCACAGTTTTGAAGCTCAGGTCGATTATTATACGAAGTACATCAATGACCATGAAAATTATGAAATGGCCGGTATTTATGCGGATGAGGGTATTTCGGGAACCAATACGAAGAAGAGGGAGCAGTTCAAACGCATGATTGCGGACTGCGAGAAAGGAAGAATCGACCTTGTCATAACAAAATCCATCAGCCGTTTTGCCAGAAATACGCAGGACTGCCTGATGTATTCCAGAAAGCTGAAGAACCTCGGAATCGGCATTATTTTCGAGAAGGAAAACATCAATACACTGGATTCCACGGGCGAGCTTTTGTTTACCATCTTAAGCTCCCTTGCACAGGATGAATCGAGAAATATTTCAGAGAACTGCAAATGGGGCATCCGCACGAAATTCAAGAACGGTGAGATGCACCTAAATACATTCAAATTCTTGGGGTATGACAAGGATGAGAATGGAAAGCTCATCATCAACAGGGAACAGGCAAAAACGGTAAGACGCATCTACAGGAATTTCCTCTGGGGGCTGAATCCCGCACAGATTGCGAAAGAACTGGAAGAGGAACAGGTGCCGGGATGCCTCGGACAGACCAAGTGGTATGCAAGCACGGTTGTCGGAATCCTGAAACAGGAAAAGCACATGGGCGATGCGTTACTGCAGAAAACCTATACGGCTGATTTCCTCACCAAGCGTCAGGTAAGGAATAACGGGGAAGTGGCACAGGTCTATGTAAAGGACAGCCATAAGGGAATCATTGATAAGGAAACATGGAATGCGGTTCAGGAAGAATTTGACCGCAGGGAGAAATTCATGCAGAGGCATGGGACGGACCGCTACAGTTACGGTTCGGAATGCTATCCATTCTGTGAGAAGATCTTCTGCGGGGAGTGCGGAAGCCTCTTTACAAGACATTCTTGGAAATCAAGGGGAATCGTACAGTGGCAGTGCAAGAACCACCGCAAGGATGGGAAAGTTGCATGCACCAACGCTTATGTAGACAATGCTGATTTGGAAAAGGGATTTGTAAAGGCATTCAACCGACTGGCCGGTGAACGGGAAAAGCATATGGAAAGATGGAATGCAATGAAAGCAGACGGGACTCCGCTTGAGAAGATAAGGGCGGTGCAGATGATGGCAGCAACAGAAAACGGACAGCTCCAGAAGTATGTTCCCGAAGCCGCACAGCTTGTCTTGGAAGAAATAACAATATTCGGTGCAAAGAAATATGAGTTCGCATTTCTTGAAGGCAGCAGGGTAAAGGTTTCCGTATGATCATTCGGAAACCTCTCCATCATCATTCAGGTCAAATAAGTCGAGTTGGCTGCTCTGCGGTATCTCATCATCATTTTCTTCTTCCGGCTCCGGTCCATCCGTTTTTTTCTGTGGCAGCTTATGCGTGTAGAGCTTATCCCACGGAAGCGGGTTACGGCATTTCTTGTTATAGACGATAAGCAGTGCCTCTGCAAATCCAAGAGAGCCGGAACGCCTGTCCTTGGCAGTACGGGACAGTTCCTTAATGGATATCCTTCCAAGTTTTTCTTTGAATACATCATCCTTGACGGCATCACCATAAGCATTCAGGAAGCGTGCCAGTCCATTCATCATATTTGCACTGAAGGACTGGGATGCACCTTCCCATGTTGCAACGATCAGGCGGATCACATGGTCGAGCATGTGGTAGCCGTATTTATCGTGGATGTTCTCAAGCGTGGCAACGGCACAGATACCGCCCGGAACAGATGAAGAAGTGATGGAGAGGTCATAGGATTCCACCAGATCACGGATGATGAGCTGCTTATCGTTGCCGGCCTCAATGTTCGCCATGAATATTTCATACGGCAGCAGGGGCTTTACATATTTCATCTGGTTTGCAAAAATATCTGCTTCATGTTCATATACGAGGTCATCATAGACCATGCACCACACGGGAGTCTCCCTTGAGCCGGAGACGAGTGCCACGATCTCAATGGTATGCTGTCCGTTAAATACATAGTTGATGCCGTTGCGGCGGCTGACCTTTACGGGATTTATCTGGTACAGGTCAAAGTTCGCAGCAGCACGCTGGACATGGTGCTGTGAGAGGTTGCGCTGGTATTCCTGATTGGATACAAGGTTTTTTATGGGAATCTGTTCAAAGTGTACTTTTGGCACATACTGCATGAGGTCAGTCTGTTCTGCTGTCTGCTGGTCATCTGTCATTTGAATCCTCCTCCAACTGCTTCAGCAGTCTGTTTATTTTTCGTGTAAGGTTTACAAGCTGTGTCCTGACTTCCTGCCGTGCAGAAGCGGATGTGGAAGGAAAATCAGTAAGTTCCATCGTCCTTGATATGGTCTTAGACCATGAGGGAATGGTAAATTTAAGGCTTGAAAGTTCGGCATCCGGGTCGGTAACGGGCATCTGTTTGATTCCGGCTTCGGCATTTTCCCTTTCCCGTCTGCGTCTGCGGTAATCAGGCTTCCCTGTCGGAAGCCTCTGCCATCTCAGCTCATGACGTAACTGGGAGTAGCCGATACGGTCGATTGAACCGCTTTCGAGCAGTCTTTTGAGTCCGTTGATATCTTCGATGGGAAGCCTTGACAGTTCAATGACATTTTCATGGGACACACGGAGACTGCCGTTTAATATCCGATTGGTTATTTCAGGGCCTTTGGTACGGATCTCATCGAGTGCCCTTGCATACACATCATATTTTGTGACTGTGGAAAAACCGAAGTTGTATTCCTTTCCGATAATGGTGGCAATCTCGGTTTTCTGTACATATTTCTGTGATATCTGTCCGTCTGCGTTGGGCTGCTTTTCAGGATGCTCCCTTAAAAAAGCAGCACTGGCAGTATTCATATCAGCACGGAAGAGTCTGCCGATAAGATACTTTTTATATTCGCCTGTAAGGTCAGCACGTTTGAGCTGCTCTGCACACAGGTAGGCTTCTGCCTCATCACGGCTCTGGAAGATGAGCCTCCGTATGTTGAAACGGATATCCCATTTCTTACAGATGGAATAGCGGAGATGCCCGTCTATGAGGGTGTTGCCCCAGACGCATACGGCATCACGGCAGCCGTGGTCAAAGATATCTTCTTCAAGTTCCTCTATGTATTTTTCATCCCTCGGTTGGATGAGTTCTAAAAATCCATTGTCGATTTCAAATTCTGGTGTCTGGCTGTCACTCATACTGTTTCCTCCGTTCTGGCAGAGTCATCCACGAGGACACATTCCTGCATGGAGAAGCTCGCCAGTCCTTCCTTCTGATTTATTGCACCATAGATGCGGTATGACCTGTTGTTGGAAAGCTCCGAGTTGGTCTGCCTTAATGTCTGGAGCAGTTCACGGCTGTATAATTCATAGCTGTTTCTGATGTCGGAGTAACATGCCCTGACATGGTGTGCAAGATAATCCTGACGGACGCTTTTCCTTACGGCAATCATATGGGTGCACGGATTTACCAGAAGCTGGATATATTCCGGATCACCGAGCATATGAAGAGTATGTTTATGTATTCGGATACGGTTTTTCTTTAAGTCAATGCATAGGATCGGCTGGGAAGAGGGTTGATTGCTCATAGTGTGTTACCTCCTTTGGTGGTTCTGATGTGTTTTGGGTTTCTTCAGACGGCTGCGTATTCTCGGAAATTCCAAAGACTGCATAGCCGTCAAACATGTTGACCTGTAAATTGCTCTGGTGTTCTTCAACAGGGACACCGAACTGGTTCTGCCATTCCGCAGGATATGTCGGGGTGCGGGATACTTTTGTCTTTCCATCCTCTTTTTCTGCACGGACGTATATTTCAGGAGTGGTAAGGTCGAAGACAAATAAAAGCTCATTATCAGACCTTATCAGCTTGCCGAGCAGTTTATAACGGTAGCTTGGATTCCATTCCATCAGGCTTATGACCTTGGCAAAGAAGATACGGCATGTGATCTGCCTTGGGGAACGCTTCTTGGTTGCAGAGCACCAGCGGAAAGAGTCCTTCTCATCTTCCTGACAGGGACGGACAGCGAGTTTCTTTTCATCCGGGTTCACAAGGATCTGTACAAAATCCGTTTGCGGCAGTTTTTTGATACATGCGGTATTAACGGATACCTTGTTCGAATTAAAGGTAAAGGACGGTTCGTAGGTGTGGGCGAAGAATTCCCCGCGCACTACCTGATATCCTTCATAACTGAAGGCATCGTCCTCGATAATCTGTAAGTCCCTTGAAGGGGATTGGATTATTGTTTCATTGTTTGGCTGTTCATTCATTACGGTTCTCCTTCATGTCAGACATAAGCTGTTCTATGTTTTTCTCTACTTCGTCAGGACTGGTTACCTGTATGTCTGAATCTCTGTATGCAACTGCTTCGTTGGAAATTACATCCCGGCTGTTGAATCCGGCAAGCTCCTGTGCCTGTGCATGGCAGTAGTAGTTGCTGCCGAAAGTATCTGCCCAGTCAGGCGGGTAAGCGCGGACGTTCTTTTTCTGGTTGTCAGTGAACGGCTTTACATCCGTCCGGGAATCGGATGTCTGCTGCTCATCGATCACATCACTCGGAATGAAGATCTCTGTTTCTTCCAGATTGAAAAGAAGGACAGCATCGTCACCGTTTCCACGTCTGATTCCTGTTATGCGGTAACGGCAGTCTGTGTTCCAACCGAGGAGTGCATAGATGGTCGGCATAAAGGCAGTACCACTGACTGCCCTTGGGATAGAAAGCTCTCCACGTTTCTTTGCCCACCGCATGGCATTCCTGTGAGCCTGAGTGGCAGTCCTTACGGCAAAGAGATGTTTGTTTGGGTGGAGCAGAAGTTCTACCAGTGTACTGCTTAATTTTCTTACTGCTGCGGTTGAAAATTTGATATCATTCAGACTGAATGTCACGGTAATACGGTCAGTGCCGTCAAAGAACTGTGAACGTGCAATTTCGTATCCGCGCAGGTCAAAATCCCCGGACTGCACCTCAACGGATGAGGCGGACGGAGAAAGCTGTTCCGTTTGGTCATACACACTTAAGGAAGCACTTATATAATCATTTTCCTTGAAGCCGGCCCACCGTGGATTGATGGATACAAAGCCTTTCAACACCCCGTCAGATATAACCTTAAGTTCCGGCAGTATCCCTTTATTTCCATATTTGGCGTTGCTGATGAGCCTCTGGACGGCAATGAAATCATCACGGGAGATAATGGCTTCATGGTGGTTACGCTTCCTGTACTGCGGACGGTTCTGCATGTTCTTTTTTGATTTGTGGTTCAGGTAGTTCGGTGTATAGGTCTTTCGTGCAAGTACATCACCGCAGTGCCTTTCGTTCTGCAGTATCTGAAGAATCGAACCGGGAGACCAGACGGTATTCCCTTTCTTTGTTTCACAGCCCAGTTCCGTCAGGGTATCGGCAATCTCCTGACAGGTGCAGCCGTTTAAGTACATCATGAATATCAGACGCACGATTTTTGCTTCATCTTCATTGACTACCAGATTCCCGTCCTCGTCATGGTCGTAACCGAGAAGTGTCGGTGTGAGGAAGATTCCCCTTCGGAAACGCATCTCAATGGAAGCATTCATGATCTCACTTTTTGTATGGCTTTCTTCCTGTGCCAGGGTAGCCATGAAAGAGAGCACCATTTCGCTTTTCGGGTCAAAGGTATTCAGCCTTTCCGTCTCAAAAAAGACACCGACAGGATGCGGGAGAGCGAGCAGTTCACGGACATATCCTATGCAGTCCACGACATTTCTGGCAAAACGGGATACGCTCTTGGTAACGATAAGGTCGATTTCACCTTTCTTGCAGTCCTCGATCATCAATTTAAACTGGTCACGGTGTTGCAGGGAAGTGCCGGAGATGCCTTCATCCGCATAGATCTGTACGAGCTTCCAGTTCGGACTTTTGCTGATGACATCGTGGTAATGGTTTTTCTGTAACTCATAAGAAGATGTCTGTCTTGGATCGTCCGTGGATACCCTTGCATAAACGGCTACCCTCTGTTCATTTTCAACTGCAAATATATCTTCCTGCGGAAGTGCCGGAATTACATCAAGTTCATCAATGCTGACACCTTTATACCGCTCCCTGATCTTATTTTTTTGGTCAGCAACAGAGCCGGCCTTCTGTTCATTATCTCTCATGTCTTACCACCTTTTTCTTATGATGTGGTTTATTATAAAATTTTCATACGAAAATAAAATAGACCATACGGACAGGCATATCCGCATAGTCTATTTCAAAGCAAAATTTTATGTGTGAAAATAGTGTGCCGCAGCATCTAGGCTTTATCATCCGAGATATGCCATCCGTTTTTATGCATGCTGTCGATACTTGCTTTTACCATTTCGTAGATGAAGCGTTTTTCATTTTCCGTACACTCAGCCATCAGCAGATCAAGGTCGGTCTGATAGGCTGTCGGATTGTGGAGCTGGACTCCGGCGAGCAGTTCATCGACCGTTATTCCAAGGGCGTTTACAATTCGGATGATGGACTCAAGGCTTGCCTTGCGTTTGGCATTCTCGATATGGCTTATGTAGGATATGGAGAGTTCCGTCTCCTCTGCAAGCCGTGCCTGTGAAAAATTGTTCTGTTCCCTGACTTCTTTAATGCGGTATCCGATCTGCTTATGATTTACAGACGAAAGTGATTCATTCATAATGTTACCTCCTGTTTCTTTTTCTTACGCAAATAGATTATCTATCAGTGAGTGGTAAAAAGTTATGTAATTTAATCAAGCAGAGTGGAGTACTGCCGGATAACGGAATGTAAATATGTGTAGACATTTGTCGAACGGTTTTTATTGATGGGTAGTGTAAAAGATGCTATGCTGATGGTGGAACTGGACAACATGGAAGTGAAGAAATCAAGGAAAAGCAAGGAATTATAAGAAAAACATATTGAACTGCGGTGTGCTGCTGTTCATATTTTTTTACCTATATAGTAAAGTACAGTGGAGTAAATTACTAAAGAGATATGGCTCTAATATTTATTCTGGTTTGCGGTTAAAATAAATGTATCGCAGAGCAGAAGAGAGGTGTAATTTACTTGCGTACAGAGGACTATATCCCGAAAAGGGTAAAAGAATTATGCAGCAAGCATAAGGTTTCCAAGTACAGACTCGCACAGCTCACTGATATGTCACAGACAGCTTTAGGGAATATAATCAAGAAAGAGAGCATTCCAACGATACCGACTTTGGAAAGAATCTGTGATGCATTCGGAATTTCACTAGCACAGTTTTTTGCCGGGGACGGCATGAGACCAGATCTGACAGATGAGCAGGAAGAGATATTGGAAACATGGGATAACCTAAATGCTGATGAGCGGAGAATTTTAATGAACTTCGTGAGATCATTGAAGAAATAAGGGGAAGCAGTTCAATTGTATCTGATTGATTGTTTCCCCTTTTTCTATGCACTTTCCACGGCAGAAGAAAGCAGTGAGGATACATAATGAGTGTAAGAGATGAGGAGTTCAAAACAAAAATCTATGATCTGATGAACGGAAGCTACAATCTTGAGGAGTACCCGGTTGTGGAAAGCAGTGTCGTAAAAGATGAGTTTGCAGAAGGGGAATACTGTGAAAAGTTATATTCACAGATGCTTGAAGCGTATGAGCGGGTATGCAGAAGACTTGGAAAGCCGGACACGGAAGACAAGGATGTGGAGATCATCATATCAAATCTCATGAGTATAGGCAGATATCAGAGTATGAAGATGTTTGACTATGGAGTCTTTTTTAAGGAAAACGAACTGGGTGAATAGAATCTTATATATTTAAGAAGGGCTATAAAATGTGATTGCTTAATTGCAGTCACATTTTTTTTGAAAATCGGTATTTGTAACAATTTATAGTTTGAGATTAACAGTTTTACTGATATAATATACTCAAGAGATTTGTCGAAATATGCAGAATTCGTTTTTTATAATATAGGAGCAAAGAATAATGATAAATAAAATTGAGTTATCTGATTTCAAAAATGTACAATCATTTAGCACTGAATTAAATAGTATAAATATATTGATTGGCGAAAATAATTCGGGTAAAAGTAGTGTGCTGCAAGGAATACATTTTTCTCTTATGGCAGAGTCAGTTAGAAGAAAAACTAGCACGGATACCGTAAGAGAGAGTGATTTGTTGTATTTACCCTCGTCGGAACTGATTTATTTGAGACACAATCAGCCATATACAGTGAGTACGGGTAAGAATAGTACATTAAATGTATATATGAAAGAGAAGGATGATAGTGAGACAGATGAGCAGATTTCAATAAACATTCGGAAGGGAAGAAATCCGGGAAATATATCAGTAAATACAACAGGGTCGACTATTATAAGGAATAAACTTTTTCAATCAGCTAAATTATATTCGATGTATGTACCGGGAATATCAGGAATCCCTATTAGGGAAACCTTAGTAGCAAGAGCTGTATTAAGAACGGCGGTAGCTCGTGGTGATGCAAATATGTACATAAGAAATATTTTGTACTATTTAAAAGATGATGGAAAGCTAAAAGAGCTGAATGAATGGATTAATACGGTTTTTCCAAATGTATTAATACAGATCCCTTTTAATCCAGATAACGATATATACATACGTGTTAATATGCGTATTCAAACAGAAGAAGGAGGATATCTAGACTTGCCTATTGAACAGGCAGGAACTGGTATGCTTCAAATTTTACAGATTTTAGCGTATGCATTCTATTTTGAACCCCAATTATTTTTATTAGATGAACCGGATGAGCATTTGCATGCAAACAATCAAAGAATTTTGGCTGAAGTATTGGAAAGAATATCGGAAGAAAAGAAAATTCAAATTATTTTGTGTACGCACAGCAGACATTTGCTTTCTGCACTTGGAGATTCAGCAAAAATTATTTGGATGAAAAATGGGAAGATAATTGACGATAATGCAAATGCGAACAAATTTGAAATATTGATGGACATTGGCGCATTAGATAAATTTGATGAGATTCTAGGTGGAAAATATAAATGTGTTTATTTAACAGAAGATTCAGATGTACATTTGAGTGAAATTTTGTTAAAACATAATGGCCTCGAAGATGCATTGGTCTTTCCTTTTAAGGGGTGTGGTAATATAGACACTGTGATGATGTTGGCAGAATTTATTCACCAAGCAACCCCTGACTGCTATATAGTGATACATAGAGATCGAGATTTACTTTTAGATAAAGAAGTCGATGAAATATGTGAAAAGATAAAGGGGGATAAGATAATTCCGTTTGTGACGGAGCAATCTGATATTGAAGCTTATTTTGTGACAGCAAAGCATATAAGCCAAATTTTGGGGATAGAAGAAACAGAAGCTAAACAATGGATTGATGAACTGATTAAAGAAAATGAATCGGATATTATCATTGATTATTCAAATAAAAGGAATGAGGCCCATAGTAAATCAAAAATATATAGCCGTAAAGGTTCACCTGAACGATGGGTTGATGCGAAAAAAACATTGGCAAAAGCGAGAGAAGGGTATAATGGAAACATTCCGCCAGAACTTGTGAAGGGCAAGTTTTTAAAGAAAAAGATAAACGGCGCAATGAAGAAAAAATGGGGATTTAATAAAAATATAATTGTAGATAGTGATGCTATTGACTCTCCTAAATTGAGACAAATAGCGGAAATGATAAAAAAGAATTAGAAGCATAAGGGGGTGGATGATATCCCCCTATTGAAAAAATCTAGGTGAGGGATAGCTACGGGAGATATAGAATAATATTTCTCGTAGCTTTTGCACTATTATAGGTAAGAAGCCGATTCAGACGGGACTGCACATCAGTGTGATCGGAACCGGGCTGTATCAGCTTCTTATGAAAACCGGGCTGGGAATCTGGGGGTCTGGTTTCCTGGCACTGCTTTTTATGCTGCAGTATGGCGTGATGACTGGGGGAAGTGTATCTACTATGCGTGCGGTCTGTATGTTTCTCATCTCAACAGGGGCAAAAATAACAGGCCGTATTTATGATCTTCCTACAGCACTAGCTGTTTCCGCAATGATGATTCTGGGAGAATCTGGGGCTTATTTGTACAACAGCGGATTTCTTTTATCCTTTAGTGCAGTGGCAGGAGCTGGAATTGTGGTTCCTGCGTTTACCAGGACTCTGGAAAAAGGAAAGGAGGGCAGAACCGGGAAGTTATGTACGGCGCTGGCTGCATCTGCCGCCATACAGCTGACTATGCTGCCTGTTTCCCTGTACTTCTTTGGAGAAATTTCTCTTATTGGAATTTTTCTTAATCTGATCGTACTTCCCACTGTTGGAGTGGTACTGGGAAGCGGTGTGCTGGGAATGACTCTTGGCTGTGTAAATTTGAAGATTGGAAGCCTGATGATTTTTCCGGGAAAGATTCTGGCAGTATTTTACGAGAAATTGTGTATGCTGGCTGGAAATCTGCCCTTTGGAACATGGATCGCCGGACAGCCGGAAATCTGGCAGATCGTTGCTTACTATGCGGTTCTTGCCAGTGCGGTATTGCTGCTTACGTATAGAAAGAAAAAAAGCAGTACATCAGATAAGGAAAAGGACAAGGTGCAGGAGAAAAATATAGCTGGAAATTTGAGAGTGCGTAAATATCTGTCACTGTTTCTGATCTGTACCGCATTGTTTCTGATCTCCTGGAGAAAAACGGAGTCGTTTTCCATCACCTGTCTGGATGTGGGGCAGGGAGATGGAATTGTGGTGAGAACGCCAGAGGGCAACTGTTTCCTTGTAGATGGCGGAAGCACAAACAAATCCGGAACCGGGCAGTATCAGATTCTCCCTTATCTGAAAAATCAGGGGATTTCCAGAGTAGACGGAATTCTGGTATCACACACAGATAAGGATCACATCAGCGGAGTAGAAGAAATTCTGGAACTGACAGCGCAAAAACTGAATTCTGTTGAAATTGGCTGCCTTTATCTGCCCAATTGGAAAACGCCGCCAGAAGAATGGGAAAAGCTGTCACAGCTTGCGAAGGAAGCGGGAATTTCAGTAAAACAAGTCAAAGAAGGTGACTGTCTGAAAGCCGGAAAACTGGAAATGCAGATAGTCGCCCCTTTGGAAAATGCATCTGGAATAAATGTAAATGAGGATGGAATGGTACTGCAGGTAAAGTATGGAGAGTTTACCGGATTACTGACTGGTGATATGGGAGAAGAGACGGAACAGAAACTTCTGGAAATGGGGGACCTTGAGGATGTGGATTTTCTGAAGGTAGGACATCATGGCTCCCATTATTCTACCAGCCAGCAATTTCTTGACAAAATTAAGCCAGAGTATGCCATTATTTCCTGTTCTTCTACCAATACCTACGGTCATCCTGCCCCGGAAATTGTGGAAAGGCTGGAAAAAGCCGGCTGCAAGGTGGGATTTACCATGAAAAGCGGTGCAGTGACGGTTTCCTGGCAGAAGGGGAAAATTCGGCTGAAAGGATATCTGGGAAATTATATTTAATTATGCTTTAATAAAAAGAAATTTTGTGGTATGGTTTAATGGAACGTCAGGCATAGCCAGGGACTGTGCTGACAGAAAAATCCCGGAATGACAGGAGCGTATATTTTGAAGAATATCCAGGAAGACATTAAATCAGGAAATTTTAAAAGTGCATATTTGCTGTGCGGCGAGGAAGCATATCTGAAGGTGCAGTATAAAAATAAACTGCTGAAAGCGTTGAATCCAGATGACGATACCATGAATTTCAACCATTACGAAGGCCGGAACATCGATGTGAAGGAGCTGATCGACCTTTGTGAGACCATGCCTTTTTTTGCTGACCGCAGAGTGGTTCTGCTGGAAGATACCGGATTTTTCAAAAACAAATGTGATGAACTGGCAGATTATATGAAAGAGCTTCCAGACTATCTCTGCCTTGTTTTTGTGGAAGATGAAGTAGATAAGCGAAGCAAAATGTACAAGGCTGTAAAATCCTGCGGCAGGATCGGGGAATTTGCCCGTCAGGATGAGAAAACACTGATGCAGTGGGCAGCTGGCATTTTGAAAAGAGAGGGGAAAAATATTACCCAGCGCGACATGGAACTTCTTCTGACTATGACAGGAATTGATATGGGAAACCTGAGAATGGAGCTGGAGAAGCTGATCACTTACACCGGAGACCGGAATGTAGTCACAAGGGCAGACATCCAAGAGGTCTGCACCACTCAGACCCAGAATAAGATTTTTGACATGGTACGTGCTGTTACGGAGAAAAACCAGAAGCGTGCCTTAGATCTGTATTATGATCTTCTGACATTGAAAGAGCCGCCTATGCGAATCCTGTTTCTTCTGGCAAAGCAGTTTCGGCAGCTTTTGCTGGTGAAAGAATATACAGAGGAAGGCGTGGCACAGCCGGAGATGGCGTCCAGGCTTGGAGTGCCTTCTTTTGTAGTGCGAAATATTGCTTCCTGCGCAAGATCCTACCGGATCAGTGAACTGCGCCAGGCAGTGACAGATTTTGTGGACGCGGAAGAAGCGGTGAAAACAGGAAGGCTCCAGGATGTACTTAGCGTGGAACTGCTGATTGTAAAATACAGTTCTGCGAGAAGGTAAAGTGAGATAGAAAATTTGGAAAAGCATAGAAAAAAGGCAGTCGATGACGGTTCGACTGCCTTAATTTTCACTTATAAGCTTA
>OLQI01000111.1_pt1 | contig 87683 bp, 84 predicted proteins | sample 1672171 | NCBI WGS metagenome assembly OLQI01 (sample SAMEA3136655, study PRJEB25190) | human gut metagenome
CTGTCCCACTCTCTTCTGCCAGTTTATTCCGCGTCTTTAATTTTCGTCCGAACCTTATCAACAATCGTCGCCAGCTTAATTTGGGCCATCTCCTGCTCAGCTGCCTGTTGGACCCGTTCATATTCGGCAGTCAGCACCTCCGGCATGCACCTGCTCAGGGGGTGGTGGTGGTTGATTTCCTGGTCAACATCCAAAAATTCCTGGTGACTTTCTACCGCCTGGTAAATATCCAGGAGGCTAACCTGAGCGGCCGGACGGGTCAGTTTGATCGTAATTTCGCCGTGGTGACCGCTGCGTTGCAGAATTCCCGCTTTGACCATGGAGGCGACTAACCGCCGGATCAGACTGGGGTTAGAATTAACATTATCCGCAATTGCGGAGCTGCTATTGCTTCCCAAAATTTCCAAGTACACTAAAATGTGGACAGCGTCACTTAAACGGTGCGAATACTTCATTACAATCTCCCCATTCTGACGGTACTAAACCAATGATACCCTATTATAGGCGCTAACTACGGGCCGGGTCAAAGGAGCATTTTCATTGCTGACAAGTTAGTCACCGATTACAATTAAGGGAAAAGAACTCAGGAGGGCGAAAGCAATGAGCACTTACAAAGTTAGAGCAACTAAAACTACTACCGGAATGCAGGTCGCTGCTGGTACCCGGGGCTTTGAAATCACCTTCGACGAGCCCGGCAGTACGAATACCGGGATGAATCCGGTCGAAATTCTCCTGGCCTCTTTCGGCGCCTGCCAGTCAATTACGGCCACCGCGCTTGCCCAAAAGCGACACTTTGACCTCCAGGCATTTTGGGTGGACGTTGAAGGTGATCTAGGTCGGGAAGACGTCGACGGCGAATCGCTGCGAAAGTTCACTGAGATCCGCTACCAGGCCCACGTGCGTAGTGACGAGTCCGACGAGGACATCAAGCAGTTCCTCGCCGACGTCGCCAAGAAGTGCCCGGTCGAAAACACCCTGATGCACGGCACCACGTTTAAGCCAACCGGATTTGTCCGGGAATAGCAACACCAGCGCTAAATAAAGGGAGATTGATACCATGGACATGGGATTACAAAATAAAACGGCCCTCATTACCGGCTCCACTAAGGGGATTGGAAAGGCAATCGCCAGGGTCATGGCTGGCGAAGGGGTCAACGTGATTATCAACGGACGCAAAGCGGCGGACGTTGACGCCATCGCAGCCGAAATCAAGGCTGATTATCCGAACACGAACCCCCAGGGAGCACCATTTGACATTGCCGATCCGGAACAACAGGCGGCAATGTTTAAAGCCTTCCCGTCCGTCGACATTTTAGTCAACAACATGGGGATTTTTCAGCCGATGGACTACCAAGATATTACCGATGACGTCTGGGAGCGGTTTTTCCGGGTGAACGTCCTGTCAGGGAATGCCCTGGCGAAGTTCTACCTGCCAAAGATGCTGGACCAAGACTTCGGCCGAATCATTTTCATTGCCAGTGAGGAAGCGGTCATGCCGTCCGGTGAAATGCCACAATACAGCATGACTAAGACGATGAACCTGTCACTGGCCAAGAGCCTCTCCAAGCTGACTAAGGGGACCCACGTGACGGTGAACACCGTGATGCCTGGGCCAACCAAGACAGAAGGGGTCGCCAAAATGATCGAAGAGATGTACGGTCAATCCGACTTACCAAAGGAAGAGTGGGGAACGGCCTTTGTTAAGGAACACCGTCCACTATCAATGATCCAGCGCCTCATTGACCCAGAAGAAATCGGCCGTTTCGTCACCTTCGTTGCGTCGCCATACTCAAACGGGTTTTCCGGTGAAGCACTGCGGATGGAAGGTGGCCTCGTGCCAACCTTATATTAACGATCCGATCTGAATTTGAACAAAGGAGCCAGGTAGAAAATGGCATTTTCTACCTGGCTCCTTTTTATTGGCTATGTGCTGCAAAAAGTAAACTACGGGTGGCCGCCATCCTTCTTCAGCTTTCGCTGCAAGGCGCCCGTATTGCGTTCCCAGAACACCCCGTCGGTATACCCCTGAATGCTCTGATCGCGGTCGGCAGCCTGAAGCCGGTAAACGCCCCAGGCCGTGTACAGGCGGCTTTGCTCGACCCCGACAAAGTGCCGGCCCAACTTTTTGGCGGTCACCAGACTCGAACCAGCGCCGGCAAAGGGGTCGAGAATCGTGTCACCCGGATTCGAACTCGCCAGGATTAGCTTGGCAAGCAGCTTCTCCGGCTTTTGCGTCGGGTGACCAGTATTTTCAGCCATCGACCAGTAGGGAATCGAGATGTCGTCCCAAAAGTTTGACGGCATCGTGTCCCGGAAGCGGCCAGCTGCCGATTCATGCCAGTCCTTGGCCTGGCCGTTTTCACGATAGGGGGCGATTACTTGCCGGCGTTGTTTGACCTGGTCGACGTTAAAGGTGTACTTTTTGTCGTCCATGGTCAAAAACCAGATGTCCTCCATGCCGTTTTTCCAATTGCCCTTGGCGCCGCGGCCCTTTTCTCGTTGCCAGGTAATCCGGTTCTTGACCGTGAAGTTAGCCGCGAGGACCGGCGCCAGTGCAATACTGGTCTGCCAATCGGCAAAAACGTAGAGACTGGCATGGGGCTTCAGCTTCGGTTTAACCAGGTCGATCCAACGTTGGGTGTACTCCTGGTATTCGTCGGTAGACTGGTGTTTAAAATTCAGCCCGTCGTAGTGTTTATCCAGGTTGTAAGGCGGATCAACCAGGGCTAAATCAGCAAACTGGTCGGGAAACTGCCGCACTAGCTGAAAGGAATCCCCGTTAATGCTCCGGTCGCGAATTGCCGTGAGCGAAACTGGCCCCGGTTGAAGCGTGACAATCTGCTCTAAGATCCCCGCTGGAGCATGGTCGAGGTCAAAGTCAATTGTCTTGTTGCGGGCCGATTTAGTCATTATTTCACCATCCACTTCTATATCTTAGCTAATAGTATAGCGCAAAAAAGGCGGTGGAAAAAAGCATAAAAAGTCCCGCTGGAAGGCTCGGCTTTTCCGAGTATTCCCAGCAGGACTTAATTTACAACCAATAGCTAGTATCTACGCTTCTTCCTTATCCTTAATCGTCTTCGCGGAGGCAGCCAGCTTTTCCGCTTCGTCGGCTGGTAGCTTAACCGGCACGATCTTCTCTACCCCGTTCTTGCCAATCACGGCCGGGTAGCCGATGTAGGTGCCGAATTGCTCCAGGTATACCGAGGCCGGCATAAACTCGTGCTTGTCGTTGAAGATCGCTTCGACAATCCGGACCGCACAGGTCGCAATTGCGGTAGAAGTGTAGCCCTTGCCGGCAACAACCGTAAAGGCGCTCTGGCGAATTTCTTCGTCCAGTTTCTCCAAGTCAACTTTGCCCGCATCAGCAAACTGGCTGATTGGCTGGCCATCCAGGCGAACCGTCGACCAGGCCGAGAACTGGGAATTGCCGTGTTCACCGAGGACAAAACCACTGACGTTTTGCGGCGCTTCGCCAAAGTGGGCGCCAACCGCCCGTTGCAGGCGCGCCGTGTCGAGGAAGGTTCCCGTCCCAAAGATCCGGTTATGCGGCATCCCCGTCGCCTTCTGCAGCTCGTTCACGATCGCGTCGCAAGGGTTACTGATGTTGAGCAAGATGCCGTTAAAGCCGCTCTCTTTAATCTTCCGGCCGACTTCCACGGCACTCTTCTTGTTAATCGGCAGTTCCGCGAACCGGTCACCCGTCTTCGCTGTCGCTTCAATATCACCAAAACTAGTAATGACAATGTCAGCGTCAGCTAGCTCACCGTAATCGTTGCACTTCAGGACCGCGGAGTGTTCCGTCCGGGCAAAGGAGTCTGCGAAGTCGTAGTATTCCGCCTCAACCTTCTTTGCGTTTTGGTCAATCATCACCAGTTCATCAGCCAATCCCTTGAGCAGTAAAATATGGGCCACCGTCGTTCCCACGTGTCCCAAGCCAATAATTCCAATCTTATGCATAGTCACATTCCTCCATCTGTAAACGGTTTCTCACCATTTCATTATACTATAAATCGGTCGCGGAAAAATCCCCCGACAGCCAATGCCCTGTTCACTTAACTTTCAAAAATGCTGCTCTGCTTCCGCGTCCTGAGCAGCAGCCACATGAGATAGATAATCATATACACGGCTAAAACTAGGTGGGTCAAGGTAATGGCGCTGCCGTTTTGCATATCCGGCTGGTGCAATGAAAAGGCGCCGAGAATGTGGTTCATCCCTTTTAGGCCCACGCTCAAGAATAAACTGCCCCACATGACCAGTTGCGAAAGTACGCCGGAAATCATGGAATAGTAATTATTGACAATGGACGAGATTGTATAGTTACGCGTTGCCCGCTCGTACGCGCCGATTGTTTGCTTCCGAATTTCTCCCGCAAAGCTCCTGATGATAAAAATCCCAATAAAGTAGGTGGGGAGCCAGAAGGTAAGGACGATTCCGAGCGTTAACATCACAAGCGCCGTGCGCTCGGGAGCGGCCCTGGAAATCCGGGTCACCTTGTTCACCAGTTTTGCCCCAAAAATAAAGGCCAACAGGTAGGCAACGATTGTCCAATAGTACAATTGGACCCCGTAGATAACCCCAATAAAAATCGTGCTATACAGCGTCCAATACTGCCCGCAAACGCCGTAGAGCAAGATCCACGCGCGCAGGTTATGAGGATAGGAGAGCAGGTGCTGGTGGTTGAACAGCAAGCCTAGGGCAATGACGATAATAAAAGTAAGCAGTAGTTCGATCCCCCACTGCGCTGGCTGACCAATCCCCATACTCCGGCCGAGGCGCAGCAATAGCATTGCAGCCAGCAAGATGAGTGCTAAGAAGTAGTTATACCAGTGCAGGCGAACGGGAAAGGGATGGATGGAGTGCGGCAGCTTCCAGTATGCGCCGGCCGCTCCAAGAGAGACAAGGAGCATCAGCCCGCAGTGGATGACCAGATTCTTTACCAACAGCAAGCACCCTAGGAAAGCCAGCACAATGCCGAATTGAACTAACGGCTGGCACTGCGGGAGCTTGGTCAGCAGCCCATTCTTAACGAGGCGGTTCCGTTGACTGACCGCTGCCGGAAAGAGGGCCGAAGCCAGCCCGGCACCCACTCCTGACAAGTCAAAAAATACCGGATTAATGACGCCCAGCATTCCCAAGGCATAACCGCAAATCCCGCTGCCAATGCCAATCCACGCCAGTCGCTGGTAGTCATATTCAAAATCGCGAAAAAGCAATAAACCAGCCCGCTGGAAACCATAGTAGATTGCAAAGGGCAGTGCCGCCGTTAGCAATTCATGGTGGCCCTGAATCAAGGCAACATAAATTAAAAAGGGCATTAAATTTAGCAGTAAGCTGAAAACACCCGCCAGCTTCAGGAGCTCTTTGGACACAACTTCTCTAATGACGGTCAATTTCTTTATCCCCTCTCTGTTGTCACGCCGCCAAGGCAGCCTTCCTGGCTATTTTGCTCGAACGGTGCTTTCGCTAAACGCAAAATGACCTCCCAAATTTAACAATTGAGGAGGTCACTTTTTAATCCGTCACATAGCGATAACGTGCTGCGGGCCACCGGGCCTTAAGTCTAGCTATGAACCGTAGCCGACGCGTGCCGCGCCAACTCCGGTCCTACGCTAGCCAAGCAGGCCCTAATTCGTGGCCCTCCGCACTCACCTTTTTTAGTAAATCCCGTCGTAAGCCTTTTGGAAGAGCTTGACCAGGTCTTCCTTGGTTCCCTTGCGAGGGTTAGAGAAGGCGTTCCCGTCCTTGAGGGCATTTTCAGCCATCAATTCAAAGTCTTCTGGCTTAGCACCGATGGCCTTGATGGAGTCCGGAATACCAATGGCCTTAGCCAATTCCCGCATCCCATCGATTGCCTTGTGGGCGGCTTCCATCGTCGTCAGGCCGCTGATGTCGTAGCCCATGATCTTAGCTAATTCAGCGAAACGGTCTGGGCAGGCGATAATGTTCCACTCTTCAACGACTGGCAGCATCAATGCACAGCAGACACCGTGAGGAGCGTCGTATTGACCACCCAGTTGGTGTGCCATGGCGTGGACGTAACCGAGGTTGGCGTTGTTGAAGGCCATGCCGGCAAGCATTTCCCCTTCAACCATCTTCGTCCGGGCTTCAACGTTGTTGCCATTTGCCACTGCTTCTGGCAGGTATTGTTGAATCAGCTTGATGGCCTTTTCACACTGACTGTCGGTAATGTCGTTGTGGTCAACGGAAACGTATGGTTCAACGGCTTGGACGTAGGCATCCAGACCAGTAGCCGCAGTCGTTGCCTTCGGGATCCCCAGCATCAGCATTGGGTCATTGAAGGAAACCAGCGGAATGTTCCGCCAGGAAACGACAACAAACTTCAGGTGCGTTTCTTCGTTCGTGATTACGGCGTGGCGGGTCAGTTCTGAACCGGTCCCGGCAGTGGTGTTAACCGCCATCAGTGGTGGCAGCGGCTTGTCCAGGGTTTCGATCCCGGCCAGCTTGGTAATATCGTCACCGTTAGTCAGGATAATCCCGATTCCCTTACCACAGTCATGGGCAGAACCACCACCGACCGTGATGATACTGTCACAGTTGTTGTCCAGGTAGATTTGCTTCCCCTTCTTGATATCACGAATCTTTGGATTTTCTTCGGCACCGTCAAAGACCACGTATTCTACGCCGGCCTTTTCCAATGAAGCCAGGGTCTGGTCAACTGGGCCATTCTTAATCTTGCGAATGTGGCTCCCAGTAACGACCAGCACCTTGTTCATGTTCAGCATCTTAGCCCGGTCACCAATCTTGGCAATGACACCAGGGCCGAAGAAGTTAACGCTTGGCATCAGAAAATCAAATTGTCGTTCCATTCTTCACAACCTCTTTCTTTTTGTTCCATTTCAACAGTCTTATAATTACATACTTTTCGTCAGTTTGCAGTCGTTTACACAAACCAATTTGCCGGATTTGTCGCATTCCGTAATTGCTGCCCCTGCCATTTTGCGTACTATTTCACTTAATCGTATAAATTTAAAAATAAAAAAGACTGGAAAATATTTTTCACAGTCCCTTAAAATGCAACAACGCAGCAGCCGGCTGCTCAAACTATTTCAACTGCCGCTCGAATTCAGCCCGCAGGAGCGCCGCATCCCCGTCATAATTGTGGAGCCGCCGGTCGGCCACGGCGAGCGAATCATTCGGTGACAGGCTAATCTGCAAGTTCACCGCCATTATCTTCATCTTTAGACCGCCAACAACCATCCGCATTGCAATCTGGGCCTGGCTGCCGCCGTGGCCGCCAAAGGTCACCAGACTCACCGGCTTGCCAGCCCACTCCTTCGCCAGGTAATCAATTGCGTTCTTCATTACCGCCGGGTAGCCCCAGTTGTATTGCGGAAAGACAAAGACAAAGCCGTCGTAGGATTGAATCAGTTTGCTCCATTGCCGGGTTTTCGCGTGGGCGTACAGTCCCGTGAACGGCAATTGCGGCTCGTCCAGCATTGGCAGGTTCACCTTGGCAAGGTCGACCACGTCAAAGTGAACCTGGTCGCTTGCCAGCAGCTGGGTACGCAGCCAATCGGCCACCTGCTTGCTCCGCCGGTTCGGCCGGACACTGCCGACAATGATTGCTACTTTTTTCATCAGAATCCCTCCAAATCTTGTCTTGCTACTGGTTAGTATAGCCCAAATCAAAAGGAACCGGCAACGATTCGCTCGCCAGTTCCTAAACAGTTACTTGTTTACTTTCTTGCGCCGCAAGAGGCCAAACGTTAATAGTTGAGCCATTAACCCCAGGATGACCGCGCCAGTAACCGTAGCAGCCTGGTTGTCAGCAGTCCCAGTGGCTGGCAGGGTTGCTTGCTGCTCCTGGTTAGCGCCGCTGGTAGCAGAAGCAATCGCCGCCGGTTGGGCTGACTGGTCACCGCCAGTTGACGTTACCGCGGTCAGCACGGGCGCTGGTTGACTCTGCTGCCCACCAGCCGGGCTGCCAGTATTTCCGGCAGTCGTACCGGTTCCCGGTTGGCTGTCGGTGTCTGAACCAGTTGGCTGGTCAGTGTCCGAATCCGAGTTCCCTGGTTGATCGTCAGGATTGGCGAGTAACGTGTAGTAAACGTGGTGGACGTGGTCGGCGTCGAGGTGGCCGGGTTTTACTTCGGCCCCGGCAATCTTATCAACGCTCGTCGTATGACCCGCCAACTCAGGTACCAGGTAGTCGTCGAATGCCGCTGGTCCCTCCCAGTCACCATACTCCAGCAGGTTGGTCTGGAGATTCAGGTAGACCGGCCGGGTAAAGCTAGCCGTATGCGTCACCTGTTCCACCCGGCCATCAGGGTAGTGGTGGTGAATCACCCGGTTGACGTCCTGGTTTTCATGGTGCTGGTACACCAGGGTTGCTTCATACCAGACCTTCGCTGCCATATCCTGCGATTCTGGCGTAATCATGACTTGACCGATTCCATCGCCTGACCAGCCCGCCGGCTTTTTCCCGTCGATTTCCGGCAGGTCAACAGCTGGCAATTCTACCTGGTCGCCCTGGACCCAATCACCGGCACCATCTAGCTGGTAGGACCAGCCGGTGTCCGCAATTTGATCCTGGGTAAACGGATTGTACGTGGTCGTTCTCGTAAAGGTCACCAGCTGGGTAATCACCCGGTGGCTCCCGTCTGGATAGTAAACCGTCACCAGCCGCTTAATAGTCCTGTTCTCAGTTTTGACGATATTTTCAGCCAAATTAACGTACTGGTTGAAGACGGTTTGGTCGCCATTGGGGTCAATGACAGCTCCCGTTACGACAGTTTTTTCCGCTGAGTAGCCCGCTAAGTCACCAGTGAGGTTAACCGTAAAGTCGGCGAACTGGGCCTGGCTAACCTCTTGGCCGTTGAGCTGCCAGCCCGTTGTCGGGCGAAACTCGTTCGTGTAGTGGTCATAAACGCCATAGCGCGTTAACGTGATCGTTTGCGTGCCCAGCAAGACCTGCTGACCGTTGACTACCCCGTAAATATTCTGCACGAATTCCTTGTTTTCAGCGTAGTTTTCCGTTAGTTCGTGATCAAGTTTAACCTGGTAAACCACGTCGCTGTGATTAATCCGCAGCCATTGGTGGTTCAGCTTGAGCCCCGTTGGCAGTTGGCTGGCAAACTGACTGAGGTCAAGGTCAGTCCCGGGTCGGACATTAACGGTCACCGTCAGGACCGGCTGGGTGCTCCCATACCAGTCCGTGACGAAGTTGATTTGGACCTGATGCTCTTTTTGCTGTTCCTCAGCCGGTGCAGAGACCGTCGGCGCCGGCGCAGTTGCCGGCTGCTGGGTATTCGCCGTTTCGGTAGTCGCAGAATCGACCGGCTGCTGAGGTGTCGCCACCGGTGTTACTGGTGTTGGCGTTGTTACTTCACTATTTGTATCCGTCGCTACCACCGGCGCAGCTTCCTCACCCGTAGTCGGCGTTACCGTCGACAAAGACGGGTTAGCAGTTGCCGGGACCGTTAACTCGTTATGGGTCGGTGCCGTTGCCAGCTGGCTGGTGGTCACCGTCTCCGTTGGTTGAACCTCATCGGCTGAGGCCCGAGTGCCGTACAGGAAGGTCAGCCCTAAGAGGACCGACGCTACCCCGCCCATTATTTTTCTGAGGCCGAAGCGTTGCCTGCTGGCGCTCATCTTGCGTTCCATCGCGAAACGATTATTTTTTGAAAACATATTTAGCTTCCTCCTGTGTTCATAAAAAAGTTGGATCTGCAGCTTTTCCATCCAGCACAAGTTAGGGGGAGTTAAACCCATTTCCTTATTTGCTTTCCAGATTTTTTGCTGATTTAAATATACATTATGAGCATATAACAGACAATATAATGCAAAATTACATATACTTTCTTAACCTTCTTGAGAAATAATTTAGAAATCCCTTTCATCCCCACCACGCCCGCCTTTAAAAAACAACAGGCGGCCAGCAAGTCCCCCTTCCAGGAACTTAACTAGCCGCCAATCAGCTGCCGATCTATTTATGGTAAGGCAATCCATTAATAATGGTAAACGCCCGGTAAATCTGCTCGGTCAGTACCAACCGCATCAACTGGTGCGGCAGGGTAAAGCGACCAAACGAAATCTGGGTATCCGCCCGCTTGAGCACGGCCGGACTCAACCCCAGGGAACCACCGATCACAAAGGTAATATCACTGTGCCCGTACGTGGTCAGTTGGTTGATCTCCTTGGCAAATTCTTCCGAAGTCCGCTCCTTGCCCTTGATAGCAAGTGCGAAAACGTACTCCCGGTCCTTGATCTTACTCAGGATTCGTTCTCCTTCCTTTGCCATTACCTCGTCCATCTCCGCCTGGCTCAACGACTCGGGAGCCTTTTCATCAGGAACTTCCACAATCTCAAACTTGCAAAACCGTCCCAGCCGCTTTGCGTATTCAGCAATTCCGGCCTTAAAATACTTTTCCTTTAACTTTCCCACGCCAATTACTTTGATATTCAAATTATCCACCGCTTTCCACATGTTTTCCACAAAGTTATCCACAAGCAATCTTAGTTCTGGGGATGATCTCCGAATGTTCGCTTATCCAATTCTCCTAAAAGCGTTTTCTGAGAGGGAACTTATCCACAGTTATCCACAAAAACAACCGTTCCCTTCCACAGGCATCAATCGCCGTTAAATCAACCTTTCTTAGGTATTACGTCAAATTGTTATCCACTTATCCACCGGTCATCCGGCTGCCTGTGGATAACTTTGAACCTTAGTCAAACGCCCTAATACCGGCTTTCGCTAATTTAGAATTTTTTTACGCCGACTTATCCACCTAGTTTTCCACAGCAAATTCCACCAGCTATTCTTTCATAAATCTTCCCTAAAATAACACGTCGCGTGGTATCTGTGCAACACCCCGTGGCAAAATGAATTTTATTCGATAAAAAGTATGAATTATTCGTTTTTAAAAGTTTAAATTCCGTTAAAATCCGTCCCGGGACGGTTCGATTTGTCTAAAAATACCCGACCAAGCTAGCTACTTTTACACAGGTCATTTTAAAAGGCACTTCCAAAACGTGTCCCGAACAGACTCTGGAAGTGCCTTGTTTAATCTAACATTCAGCTGTGACCTAGGCGTACTGGTGGGCAATCTTGCCGGAAACGGCGGCCACAATTGCGGCGAGCAGGTCATCGATAAAGGTATTAACGTGCTCCTTATCGCTATCGTACTTGGCAATAATTCCCTTCTTGACCCGGTCGAAGTAGCCAAAATTAGTGGTCCCAATCGTCCCGTAGATGTTGGCAATTTGGAGGGCCAGGGTTTCGTCGACCCCAAAGACGCCGGCGTCATTCTTGATAATACTTGACAACGGCTCCGCGACCTCCCCGGCCTCTGTCAGCCGGTCCAATTCCAGCATGACCATGGCGTTGTTCAGCAGCTCCCGCTTATGCAGGGCGTCCTGGAGGTACTCGTTTACCCGGGCCATCGTCAGCGTCGGTTCAAATTCGATTTGCGAATTGTAGATAATGGCAGCCAGGTCGGCCAGGTCAACGCCCCGTTCCTCAAGCCGGCTAACCACAAATTCGTAGGCCTTGGTGTCAGGATATTTAAATTTCCGGTTATTCATCTCTCATCCTCCGTTCCGAAACTTTTAATAGCATTTTACCACCTTTTCAAAAAATGGCGGTTCCCCTGCACGCGATTGGCACTGAGAACCACCAAATTTGAATTAATTAGCTTATTCGCCAGCTTCTGTTTGTTGCTGCTGACTGCTATCGGTCGCGCTGGCCGCCTTGGTCAGGTGAACCGTCACCGTCTGCTGCTGGCCGTCACGATAGAAGGTAATCTTAACGCTATCGCCCACCTTGTACTTATACAGGGCCGCCCGCAGCTCGCTCGTGTTGTTAATGGTCTTGTCACCCAGCTTAGTGATGACATCGTACTTCTTTAAGCCGGCATTATCCGCTACGGAGCCGTCCTCCACCTGGGCGATCACAACCCCCTTGGTGATGTTGCTTGGCAGCTTCAGGACGGACTTCTGCTGGTCGGTCGTGACATTGCTCAGGTCAATCATCCCGACACCCAACGCTGGCCGTGAAATCTTCCCGTTCTTTACCAACTGGTTGATGATGCTGACCACTTCGTTGCTTGGAATGGCAAAGCCCATCCCTTCGACTGAGGAGCCATCGTTATTGGAAGCCAGCTTCATCGAGTTAATCCCGATGACCTGCCCCGCCATGTTGATCAGGGGACCACCGGAATTACCGGAGTTGATTGCCGCGTCGGTTTGGATAACCGAGGTCAAGGTCCCGTCAGTCCCAGCTTTCAGTGTCCGGTTTTTGGCGGAAACAATTCCCTTGGTGACGGTATTGGCGTACTCACTCCCCATTGGCGAGCCGATCGCCAATACATCCTGACCAGCAGTGATCGAGTTGGAATTACCGAATGATGCCACCGTCTTAACGTTGGCAGAATTGATCTTCAAGACCGCCAAGTCGGTTGCCGCGTCGCTCCCGACAAGGTCCGCGTCCACCTTCTTACCATTGCTCATGATCACCTGGAGCGCGCTGGACCCTGCGACAACGTGGTTATTAGTAACCACGTAGGCCGCGTTGCCGGATTTCTTATAAATTACTCCCGACCCTTCACTGGCCGTTTGAAGTTTGCCGCTGTTGCTGTTTTGGCTGCTATCACCCTGGCCGCCAATGCCAAAGACGCCTAGCATTCCGCTGCTCTGTTGCACCTTCTGCTTGTTAATAACGCTGACGACTGCCCCCTGGACCGAGTTATAAGCCTTAGTTGAGGCCGTGTTCAATTCCGCCTTATTACCGTTGACCTTCGTGCCGCCGGCCTGGTTCGAACCGCTTGGCACCTTGGTACTGACGACTGCCTCGTGGTGCTGAATGACACCGTTGATCCCCAAGGCAACGCCGCCCCCAATCAGGCCGGCTACGAGGCCAATTCCCGCAACCTTCGCCCAAAAACGGTTGCTACGAGGTTTTTGATCGCTCATTTTTCATTCCTCCAAATCAGTTATCACCAATAACCATAACGTATAGTTGTGAAAAAAGATTGAAATTCCTGTTATATCACCATTAACTTACTAGGTTGCTCCGGCTCCGCATCCGCCAGCTGGAAATCCTGGTCAACGCCAAAGTCATGCTGCTTCATCAGGCTTGCCACGGTCAGGTGGGCCAGGGAACGCATATTATTGTGCTGACTACGGTGCCCCAGGAAAATTTCCTTGGTCCGCCGGCCGATAACATTCATCAGCGCGTCGGCTCCCTCCTCGTTTGAGAGGTGCCCCTCATCACCGAGGATGCGCTGCTTCAGCGGCCAGGAATACGGTCCCATCCGGAGCATTTCAGTATCGTGGTTACACTCCATTAGGTAGGCGTCCGCGTCCCGGATCGTTCCCGCAACCCGGTCGGACACATAGCCAGTATCAGTCAGGATGCAAAAGGTCTTGTTGTCATGGTGCACCTGATAAAATTGCGGTTCGGCCGCGTCATGCGAGACGGCAAAACTCTCAATATCAAGGTCGCCGAGGGTCTGGACGCTATTGGGGTTAAAAATAAACTGCTGGTCTTCTGGAATCGCCCCAACCTTGTTAGCCATCGCCTGCCAAGTGCCACGGTTAGCGTAAACCGCCATCCCGTAGCGCCGTGCCAGGACTCCGACCCCGTGACAGTGGTCGCTGTGTTCGTGGGTGACGAAGATGGCCTCAACGTCATCCAAGGACCGGCCGATTTTAGCCATCAGGCCCTCAATCTTTTTCCCGCTCAAACCGGCGTCAATCAAGATCCGGTGCTGGTCAGTTTCCAAGTAAGTAACGTTGCCAGTGCTTCCGCTGGCGAGAATGCTGTAACGTAATGGATTCTTATCTGCCACTCCAAGTGCTCCTTTTTCACTTATTAATACTGTCCATGTTGACGGTGTCCGGTGACGACTTCATGATGGTGCTGTTAAAAGCATTGACGTTCAGCCGCTGGACTGTATCCGCCGTCTTAGTCTTAATTTCTACCGCCCAGGTTGGGACATAAACAGCCTGGTTATGGTTATTCGTAGTTAACAGCTTGGTATAACCCAGGATTGCCCACCGAATCTGGGAGTTATTGGGAATCTGGTTGTGCCGGTAAAGCCAGACTACCGCTTGCCGTTGGCTGATGGTCGCCGTCCGCTGCTGGAGGGTCGTCGGGTTCTCCAAGTAGGTCTGGGTATAACCCGTTACCTGGGCGTTCCGGTTGATGCGGAACCTAAGCTGGCCATCGCTGGAGAGGACGGGCTGGTGCTTTACCATTTGGGTATACACTGCTTCCCGCCGGCTCGACAGCTGGGCATTGTACTGGTAATGGTCACCCAGCGGAACGTTCCGGGACCGGCGGACAACCTGGTCGAGCCGTAATTGCGGCCGCTCAGCGTTAACTTTAATCGGCGAATCAAATTCACTGACTAGTTGACTATCAGCGAAGCGGGACGTCTGGTTATGCAGCTTTGCCATCTCCTGCTCCAACGTCCCGCCATCCCCTGACCGGCTGCCGGAAATATAAAAGGCGTTCGGCTGGTGCTTAGACAGGCCCTGGTAGCTAATCGAGTCTGCCCGCATTTTCTTCAGCACCGTTGACTGCCGGCTTTGCGTATTATTGGTGATGGTAAAGCGGTTTTGAAAGAGTAGCTGGCAACCGACGATAATGTCAAAGAGGATGAAGGCAACCAGAAAAATCCACTGAATTCGTTTAAAGTTCACCTTGCACGCCTCCTTACTTTAGCAATTGCTCGTAATCAACCCAGTTACCGTGATACCACACAAAGTAGGTCGGGGTCAGCTTGACCACCTTATTACTATCGTCAGCCCGCCAGAGGTAGCCGACCCGGATACCCTTGATGTCCCGAAAGTGCGGACTAGCATGCAGGTCATTGAGGACTTCCGGGGTGGCCGGCAGTTTGACTTCCTGCTGGTTGATGGGTAAGGGAACTTGGAGCGAATACCGGCTCATCTGACACCGTTCCGTCCCGCTGCCAGCCATTAGCTGGATACTGCCGTAACCATCCTCATTAAAGATCGGGAACCCGTCGACAAACGTTCGGTAGGTAAACCGCCGCTGGTGGTTGCTTGTCCCGTCGAAGCGGACGTTGCTCAGCTGCACCCCGGTCTTAACCAGCCGGTTATAAAAGTAGGAGTAGAGCTGGTCCGTCGACCGGTGGTCATCGCTGTTAGTAAACGACTCATAGTCCACGGTCCCGTTAGTCCGGTGGTAAACCAGCCGCTGGTTATTGCCGCTGCTGTACACGACCTCGTCGCCGTTTTCACTGGAAGTGATGTTGCTGCGTTGGTTGCTGCTCAGCAAATTAGAGCTCAGGGTATCGATATTCTGGTTTGCAACCTGGAAGGCGAAGACCGGCAGGGTAAAGCTCTTCGGGTAGGTCAGCATCGTTGTCCCGTTGACGATTTTATGGTCAACAGCAATGCCCCGGGCGCCCTTCGTGAGCTTCGTAATCTGCTTGAAGTTCCCCTTCTTCACCTGCAAGCGGTAAATCCCATAGCGGTGGTCACTCAGCAGGTACACTTCGCGGGGCCCCTTTAACGGGATCACGATGTGGTTGATTTGGCTCACCTGGTCGCTATTGACCGTCTGGGAAAAGGTTTCGTTAAAGACGAGGGTTGGAATAGCCTTGGGATAACTGAGCGTAATGGCGTTGTGCCGCCGGAGATAGCTCAGGTAGACGTCGCTATTATTGCTCTTTACGGTCGTGACCCGGCCAAACTGCCAGCCCCGGATAATGTTTTTCATTTCCCGCATCAAGCTGACTTGGGTGCTATACAGGAAGACCTGGTTCCCGCGGCCGTTAGTGCGAACCACCGTGGTCGGCAGGTAGACGTCCCCCATTGACTGGGCAGTGTACTGCTGGCTGCTCTTCATCACGTTTTCCCGGCGTGCCCCTTCGTACTGGTAGGGGTTCGTCCAGATTAAGCCGGACAAGAATAGGCTAATGATTACGACAATTGTCAACGCGATTGAGAGCCAGTTGGCTTTCAGCTTGTTAATCATCCCAATCATCCTCCTCTTCATACGGAACGTACGGCAGTGAAATATAGAAGGTCGAACCCTGACCCTCAATACTATCGACCCAGATCTGGCCGCCAAGCAGGTTGATTACTTCCTTAGAAATTGCTAATCCAAGACCAGTTCCGCCCTGCTTCCGGCTCCGGGCCTTGTCAACCCGGAAGAAACGGTCGAAGATCCTCCCCAGGTCCTTGCGGGGAATCCCCAGGCCCTGGTCGGAAATACTTAAAATAACGTGGTTATGGGTCTCTAAGAGGCGGGTGGTAATGACCCCACCGTCTGGCGAGTACTTAATCGCGTTATTCATGATGTTGTCGATGACCTGGGTAAACTTATCGGTATCAATTTCTACCCAGAGGTCTTTATCGGTGAAGTAGCGCTCGATTGTGTACCTCTTGCTATTCTGGTCGTTCTCATCTTTTTTGATGATCATATCAAACCGGTTCAGGATGTAGTTGAACAGCTCCTTGATGTTGACGTATTCCAAGTTGAGCTTGGTCGTCCCCGAGTCCATCCGTGACAGGCTCAACAGGTCGTTGATCATGCGAATCATCCGGTTGGTTTCGTTTTGAATCACCGTCAAAAACTGGGGTGCGATGTCCTTATCTTTCCAAGCCCCGTCACTCAGTGCTTCCACGTAGCTGTGGACACTGGTCAGCGGGGTCCGCAATTCGTGGGAAACGTTGGAAACAAACTGCTTCCGCTCCCGCTCTTCCTTCTGCTGGCTGGTAACGTCATGCAGGACACACACAAGCCCGCTGATAAAGCCGGATTCGCGCTGGATCGGTGAGAAGTAGGCGTTCAGAATCAGGTCGTTGCCCCCGGCCGACATATCAATGATCATTTCCTTCTGGTTGCTGTTGATCAGCTCCCGGACAGTGTAGTCGTGGCGGATGTCCAGCGCATCAATAATTGACTTGCCGATCAAATCATCCTCATGGTCAACTCCCAGCAGCTGCAGAGCCATGTTGTTAACAATCGTGATGTTGCCCCGGCGGTCCGTGGCAAGGACCCCGTCAGACATGTGCGAGAGGACGCTGTCTAGCCGCCGGCGTTCAGAATCAGAGGATTCCTGAGCCTCTTCCACCCGGACGGAAAGGTTGTTGACCGCCCCGGCAAGCTGGCCCAATTCGTCGTTGCCCATTACCCGGACCTGACCAGAGAAGTCCCCCCGGGCGATCCGCAACGTTTGTTTCCGCATTTCTTCGATCGGTCGGGTTATTTCCTGGGAAATAAGTACCGCGAGGAAGAGGGACAGGATAATGGTGACCAGGGCCGCGGAGAGGTAGATCAGAGTAATGTTATTAATGTTGGAATAGACCCCTTCCAGGCTCGCCCGGAGGAGGACGGCCCCAACAACGTTATTGTTGCTATCGTTTAGGGGAATGACGTTCACGTAGTAGCGGTTGTGATTGGCACCATCGTATACGTTTTCTGAATGGGAGCGGTTATTCAGCAAAGTCGCCTTGACCATCGCATCGGTTGTCTTCTGTCCAACCATGTTCCGGTTATCAGCCGTACTGGTCCCGCGGATAACCCCCTTACTGTCAACAACCCGGATTTCGGAAATGTTGTTATTGTTGACCTCCGACAAGATTTGTCGGATTTGCTGGTTAGCCTTCTTGGTATCGGGCCGCGATAACTGCTCGCTTAACGAATTGTCGACGTAAGACGGTAGTTCAATCGTCTGCTTAAAAGTATTCAGGTTTTGGTGCTCCAATTGACGCACAAAAACCGCCCCCACGCATTCGAGCGTTAACATTAACATTAACGCAAACACGAGGGCGATTTTTACCCGAATTGATTGATAAAATTTTAACTTGCTATTCACAACTGCTCAGCCTCTAATTTTGATCAGGATTTGCCAAGTAATAGCCGACTCCCCGGCGCGTGATTAGCCATTGCGGCTGGCTTGGGTTGTCTTCGATTTTTTCCCGGAGCCGCCGTACCGTCACGTCAACCGTTCGCACGTCGCCAAAGTAGTCATAGCCCCACACGGTTTGCAGGAGGTGTTCACGGTTGATAACCTGTCCGATGTGCTGGGCTAGGTAGTGGAGCAGCTCAAATTCCCGGTGGGTCAGGTTGATGTTTTCACCCCGTTTAGTAACGGTGTACGCTTCTGGGTGGATCGTGATGTCACCGACCTTGATGTCGGTGTTCTTATCCTCTTCGGCTGGCGCCTGGGCAGTTGCTTCCCGCCGCAGGTTTGCCTTGACCCGGGCCACTAATTCCCGGTTGGAAAACGGCTTGGTAACGTAGTCGTCGGCGCCGAGTTCTAGCCCAAGGACCTTGTCGAGTTCGGAATCCTTGGCGGTGACCATGATGATTGGGGTCGTGTGCTTAGCCCGTACCCGCTTGGCAACCTCCAAACCGTCAACCTTCGGCAGCATCAGGTCCAGGATGATCAAATCCGGGTCCTCTGCTTCGACCTTTTCGAGGGCTTCCTCACCGTCAAAGGCGACGACGACCTCGTAGCCTTCCTTTTCCAGGTTAAATTTAATGATGTCTGAAATTGGTTTTTCATCATCGACAACTAAAATCTTCTTTGCCATCTCAATAGTCCCTCCAATGGGTATAATTGACGATTTCATTTCAATCCTTATAATTTGTTATTCCTATTATAGCACAGGGACGGTGACTTCCTAGCTAAGTGTCTACTCAAACCAGTCGCCCCCTTCTAAATTATTTTCTAATTTGCCCTTGCCAAACAGCTGAGACTTTGCTATTATTATTAACGTTGATTAACAACGTTATGGGCAGTTAGCTCAGCTGGCAGAGCAACGGACTCTTAATCCGTGGGTCCAGGGTTCGATCCCCTGACTGCCCATCAGAGGTTTACAGAGGTTGAGATTTGATTCTCAACCTCTTTTTTGTGTTTTTCAAAGGAGAATGACCATGGCGAAGAAGGAAGCATTGACCGAAATCCAAATTACGCTCAACACGATTGGTGGCAAGTGGAAGCCATTGATTCTCCACTACTTGCAAAATGAAGGGACCAAGCGGTACAGTGAAATCCTTCGCTACCTAGAAACAGCGCCAAAGAAGACCCTAACCGCCCAGTTGCGGGAGCTGGAAGACGACAATATCATCAAGCGGACCGTCATTCCAACCGTTCCCGTCCAGGTCGAATACAGTGTGACGGACCACGGCAAGTCCCTCTTTCCGATTCTCGAAGTGATGTGTGCCTGGGGCTACATTAATGAAGCCGACTACCAAATCAAGCACCCGACCTGCGTTTATAGCGAACAAACGCGGGCGATTAAGCAGGAACGCTTGCATAAACTTTATGAACAATTTACCAGTGACCAGGAACGCGAAAAACAGCTGGGAACCCAAAAGTAACCTAGGCAATAAAATGTGCCGTCTTGTCGTTTACCCTCTAACTACCTACCATTAAAGGTGTATAAGTTAGGATAAACGAAAGGACGGCTTTTTATTATGAAACAAATCAACCTCGGCGCCACTAGTCTCAAGATTCCTGCCATGGGCCTCGGCATCATGCGGATGGAGGCAAAAAGTCCGGAAGAGTCAGCTGCGGCTATTGATACCGCCTATGATCACGGAATCAACTTTATCGACTCGGCCGATATTTACGGTCAGGGCAAGTCGGAAGAAGTGTTTGGCCAGGCCCTGCAAAAAGCGGCGGTAAGCCGAGAAGACCTCTTCATCCAATCAAAAGTCGGAATTATCGTTGACCCCGCCCGCAGTCACGGCAGCTTTGTCTTTGGCAGCCGCTACGAATTTACCAAGCAGCATATTCTGGAAGCGGTCGACGGCGTCTTAGAGCGGATGGGAACCGACTACCTCGATGCAGTTCTTCTCCACCGGCCCGACCCGCTGATGGACCTCGCTGGAATCAAGGAAGCCTTTGATATTCTCCAGGCCAGCGGTAAGGTTCGCTTCTTCGGGGTATCCAACTTCAACCCCCAGCAGTTTATGATGGTTCAGGACAGCGTCACCCAACGACTAATATTTAACCAGCTCCAGTTTGGCCTGATGCACACTGGGATGGTTGACTTTGGTATTAACACCAACATCAGCAATGCCGACGGGACCGATCATGACGGCGGACTGCTCGACTTCTGCCGGCGCCAGCACGTCACTATCCAGGCTTGGTCGCCGTTCCAATACGGGAACTTCGAGGGGACCTTTATCGACAACCCGGACTATCCCGAACTAAATGACCAGCTGGCAAAGTTGGCGGCGAAGTACCATGTCGGCAAGAACGCGATTGCCGCCGCCTGGGTTCTCAAGCACCCAGCCCAGATCCAGCTAATCATGGGGACCATGAACTCTGACCACATTGCCGATAGTGCAGCGGGTGCCGACGTTGATTTGACCAACCAGGAATGGTACGACCTCTACCTGGCAGCTGGCCACAAACTACCATAGGAGGTTAATCAGATGTATCAAGCAAATCCAGACCGTTACCAAAAGATGATTTACAAGCGGGTCGGCAAGAGCGGCTTAAAGCTCTCTGCCATTGGGCTCGGCTTCTGGCACAATTTCGGCAGCGTTGACCCCTACGAAAACCAAAAGGCGATCGTCCACCAAGCCTTTGACCTGGGAATTACCTACTACGACCTGGCTAATAATTACGGCCCGGTTCCGGGGAGTGCCGAAGAAAACTTTGGCCGCATCATGGCAACTGACATGAAACCCTACCGGGACGAAATGATTATTACCAGCAAGGCCGGCTATGAAATGTGGGACGGTCCTTACGGTAATTGGGGTTCCCGTAAGAGCATCATCGCCAGTGCCAACCAGAGCTTGCAGCGGCTCCAGCTCGACTACGTGGATATCTTCTATTCCCACCGGCCGGATCCGGAAACGCCAATCGAAGAAACCGCTGAAGCCCTCGACCAGCTGGTTCGGGAGGGGAAGACGCTCTACGTTGGTATTTCCAACTACAATGGCGCGCAAACAGCCGCCATCACCAAGATTTTCAAGGACCTCCACACCCCATTTATCATCCACCAGCCCCGTTACAACATGTTTGACCGCCATATTGAGGACGACTTGCTGCCAGTATTGAAGCAGGAGGGCAAGGCCGCGGTTTGCTTTAGCCCGCTCGCCCAGGGTCTGCTCACTGACCGTTATCTCAACGGCATTCCGGCCGACTCGCGGGCGGCCAAGTCTACCAGCCCATTCCTCCATGAGGATCAGGTAGAACAAACTATCGGCAAAGTTAAGCAGCTCAATGAAATTGCCGCCAGCCGCCACCAGACTATCGCCGAGATGGCGGTTGCTTGGAACCTGCGGGAACCAGAAATCGCCTGCGTCCTTGTCGGTGCCAGTCGGCCCAGCCAGCTCGTTGACGACGTTAAAGCCCTCAACAAGCTGTCATTTACTCCCGACGAATTAGCCGCAATTGACCGGGTCTTAGCAGAAAAGTGATACCAAAAATTCCAGGCCATTAAAGTGGTGCTGGGATTTTTGCTTTAAAAGCCTTGACGGTAACGTTACGTCATTAAGTAGAATCAAAGTATCACTTTGACAAGGAGGCTCTCTTACGATGTATACCAGTGGACAACTTGCAAAACGATGCCGCGTTTCCGTCCGAACCATTCAATACTATGACCAGAAAGGACTACTTCACGCCACCAGAACGTCCAGCAATCAACGACAATATCAAGAGGATGACTTGATACGCCTGCAGCAAATTCTAGCCTACCAGCAGCTCGGCTTTACCCTTAAAGATATTCAACAGTTGCTTAATAACCATAACGACTCTTCGCCGTTACGGACATTAATCGCCAAACAACGCGAAAAAGCCACAGCCACTCGCCGGCAGGCGCAAGCACAAGTTGACAGTCTTAACTTCTTAGAGAAGCAATTGGCGGATTCACAGATTACTTCCACCAGCTTAAACAAAAGTATTAATTATGGTCGAAAACAGCCCCAGAAACTTCGCCAGTTACGGTATAAATTGCTCATTTGGGGACTCCTGATTGATTTTCTCTTCTGGGGAAGCCTAGTTATCATCGTTTGGCACGAAGGTTCAATTTGGTGGTTCCTGCTCGGCATCCTGCTTTCAGTCCTGATTGCGGCGGTGCTAGTTTGCGATTACTACCGGCAGGTCATTTACCTCTGCCCAAACTGCCAGACAGAATTTACTCCAACCCTCAAGAAATGGCTCTGGGCCGCTCATACTCCCAACACCCGGAGATTAGTCTGTCCCCATTGTCAGCACAGGAGTTACTGCATTGAGGAGTACCGTCACAGCTGACTACGCACTTAAAATAAGGTCTGCCAGCCGAACTTAACAAAAAAGTCCTTGCCAACAGCGCTGAAAATTGATATTATTATTTGTGTTGTCAATGACATGGGCAGTTAGCTCAGCTGGCAGAGCAACGGACTCTTAATCCGTGGGTCCAGGGTTCGATCCCCTGACTGCCCATTTCAAAAAAAGGTGATGAGGAATCTTCCTCATCACCTTTTTTTCGTGGAAAAGAGAGGGTTGGGCTACCTCGTTCCCGGTCTAGTAGTAAGCATCATCTTGCTGGTGTTGGCCCTCGGCAGTAGCACAAGAATCACAAAAATTCCCCAGGAAATATTTCCCGGGGAATTTTTCTTTATCAGTGGGTGAGGCGCTTCACGACCAGGTCGCCAAAGAATTGAATGATTAATACCATCAGGAGGATAATCAACGTTGCCGCAACCGTCACGTCGTTTTCAAACTGGTTATAACCGAGGGTAATGGCAATGTCGCCAAGGCCACCGGCCCCCACTGCTCCCGCCATCGCCGTCAGACCAATCAGGCTAATGATGGTCACAATTGAGGTCCGGGCGATTTCGGCCGCCCCTTCCTTCAAGTAAACCTTAAAGATGATGTCGACTGGTGACAGCCCCATCGCCAGGGCCGCTTCCACGAGTCCCTGGTCAACGGACGCCAATGCTCCCTGGACCTGGCGAGCGTAAAAGGGCGTGCACCCGATCACCAGCGGAACAATCGCCGCCGTGGTCCCAATCGAGGTTCCCACCAGAAGTTTTGTCAGCGGGGTTACCAGCGCTAACAGGATAATAAAGGGGATCGACCGCATGACGTTAACGATTTTATCGAGCACCTGATATACCGCGGCGTTAGCGAGAACCTGGCCCGGTTCGGTGACCACTAACGCGACCCCTAAAATCAGGCCAATGATTCCGACCAGTACCCCCGAAGCGAAGAGCATGTAGAGCGTCTGCCAGATTGATTCCACGAACTGGGTCTGGTTGCTGACAACGTTCGGAAAAAGGCTTGCGAGCCATTGCATTTTAATCGACCTCCTTGAGTAGTTTATTCGCAACGACCGCCGGGTGGGCCGCCACGTGCTGTTGCAAGTTTGCCACCTCATCATCACGGACGGCAATCACCGCGGTTCCCCAAAGTTGGTTTTCCACCCGCTGGGTATTGTTATAAACCAGCTTAATCTTCTCGACCCACTGCTCAATCGTCTTGAGCAGGGTAAACAGGTCGGTCTGCTGTTCCCGGTAGGTAAAGCTGACCAGACTGCGGTCAGCAGCCGTGTACTGCTTAATCAGCGTTGCCATTTCGTCAGCTCCCTGGTCACCATCGACCAGCAGTTCCCGGGTCAACGGCTGTTGCGGGTTTAAGAAAAGCTGGGTGGTTGGTCCCTGTTCGACAATTCGGCCGTGGTCCATTACCGCCACCTGGTTGGTGATTTCCCGGACCACTTCCATCTCGTGTGTAATCAGGATAATCGTCAAGCCCAGCTGCTCGTTCAGCCGCTTTAACAGGTGGAGGATATTCTGCGTCGTCTTGGGGTCCAGGGCGCTCGTCGCCTCGTCACTAATAAGAATTTGCGGGTCATTTGCCAGTGCCCGCGCGATTGCGACCCGCTGCTTTTGGCCGCCAGAAAGCTGGTTAGGATAGGCATCCTTGCGGTCTGCCAGGTCCACCAGCTTGAGCAGACGGTCAGCCTTTTGCCGCTTTTCCTGCTTTGAAAGCCCACTGTGCAGGAGCGGCAGCATCACGTTCTCTTCGACCGTCCGCGTCGCCATCAGGTTAAAATGCTGGAAGATCATCCCGATTTTCCGCCGCCACTGGCGCAGTTCCCGCTGACCCAGCGTCGTTATGTCCACCCCATCAATCTTCACACTGCCGCTGCTAGGGCGCTGCAGGAGGTTGATGGTGCGGGCAAGGGTACTTTTCCCTGCACCGGAATAGCCAATCAAGCCAAAAACGGTCCCCGTGGGAATGGTGATATTAACATCGCGAACCGCGTCAATGGTTTGCTTCTTATTGCGAAAAACGACTGAGATCTGTTCTAATTCCAACGTCCCTGATCGCTCATTCATTTCAGTTCCTCCTCTTACTTATTCGGGTCGTACCAGTAGCCATCGTTGTTGTGCTTTTGCAGGTACTGACGGAATTCTTGTGATTGGTAAGCCTTCTTGACCGCCTTGGCCCATGGCTTGTTAGCATCCTTCTTATTTACCGTTGCTTGCAGCAAGTACTGCTTCTGTAGCTTCTCCTTGACCAGGGCCTTCTTTAGCGGAATCTTCGCCCCGTAGGAAATGCTCCCCGGCAGGACCGCATAGTTAACGTCCTTGATTGACCGTGGGATTTGACTAGAGTTCATCTCGACGAATTGCAGGTGGTGCTTGTTTTGACGAACGTCCTTTTGGGTAATCGTTGCCCCCTCACTGCTCAACTTAATCAAGCCTGCCTGCTGGAGCAGTTGGTATGCCCGGGAACGGTTGGACGGGTCGTTTGGAATGGCAACCTTGGCCCCGTTTTTGATGTTCTTCAGGGACGATGATGAACCCGGATAAATCCCCATTGGCACCGTTGGAATGGCTGTCAAACCAACAAAGTTCGCGTGGCGTTGCTTATTAAAGTTATTGATCCAGGCCGTATGCTGTTCGACATTCAGATCCGCGCTCCCTTCGCTCATCGCTTGGTCGGCATGGTTCAAATCAGAGAAAGACTGGGTCTTGACCGTGTAGCCCTCCTTTTTCAGGATCGGTGCCACGCCCTTTTCAAAGAGGTCGCTGTATGGACCCGGCGAAGTCGCCAGCCGAATCGTCTTGTTGTTATCCGCGGCCTCAACTTTGCCAGGCTGGATTGCCCCTAAACTGCTGGTAACCAAGGTGGTAATCCCCAGGGCCACGGCCATCGTCTTCGTAATCTTCTTCCAATTCATAATCTCGTCTCCTATCGTAATTTAGCTAGTAAGTTCAATGCGTTATAGTAGAAAAACTTAATCCCGGTCGGCAGGGCCTGGTCATCAAGTTGTAGGTCGGGGTGGTGCCAGTCAGACGTGCCGTGGCTACCAACAAAGGCAAACACACTCGGAATACGCTGAGAGAAGAAAGCAAAATCTTCACCCGTCGTGGAGGGTACCGGCCGCACCACCCGAGCAAACTGAGCGGTTTCCGCCGCTACTAGCGGGGTCAGCTGGGCATCGTTGTTCACCACGTCCGGCCCCTTAATCCACTCAATCTCAGCGGTTACGTCAAATGTAGCCGCGCCTGCTTTGACAATTTCCATAAAGCGCTGCTTGGCAACTCGCCGGCCCGCCTTGCTAAAGCTGCGGACGGTTCCCTCAAAGCTGGCGGTTTCTGGAAGCACGTTCCAGGTGTTGCCCGCGCTAATGTGGGTTACTGACAGCACTACTACCGCCTGGGGATCAACGTTGCGGCTGACGATTGTTTGCAGGCTGTTAACAATCGACGTCAGGGCGACAATCGGGTCACGGCCTAGTTCCGGCTTGGCGGCATGGGTCCCCTTCCCGTGGAGGGTTACCTTAAACTGGTCAACTGCCGCCATCAGACCACCTTCCAAGATGCCCACCTCGCCAGCAGCCAGGTCAGGCTTGTTGTGAAAGCCGATGATGGCGTCAATGCCATCAGCCCCGCCGCTTTCCATCACTTCCTGCGCACCAACGTGAGTTTCTTCCGCCGGTTGGAAAATCAGCCGGATGGTCCCCGTAAAGTCCGCCGCTGTTAACGCCCGGGCCGCGCCGAGCAGTGATGCCATGTGGAAGTCGTGCCCGCAGGCGTGCATCACTCCAGAATTAACCGAAGCGTACGGTAAGCCGGTTTCTTCCTGAATTGGCAAGGCATCAATATCTGACCGGAGCGCGACGACTGGGTGCCCGCTCCCAATTTCGGCCACCACCCCAGTCTTTAACTTGGCCGGGGTAACGATCCGGTAACCCAGCGCGGTCAAGCGGTCACGGAGGTAAGCGGTCGTTGCCACTTCCTGGTCCGCTACTTCTGGGTGCTGGTGCAGGTAGTGACGAATTTGAATTGCCTCGTCCGTCACCGCCGTAAAGTCTTCTGTCATTGATTTTCCTCCCTTTCTACATAGCTCTGTTCCACTGGTAACCCGTAATTTATGCACCAAAAAAGGCTACCAACCACATGACATGGTTGATAGCCTTTTCTGCTACCGGCAGCGCTAATTTTAAGTGCCGCTCCTTAAATCTTTCAGGAAAAACGGGTACTCAAAATGCCCCAACTGCTCCCATGTCAGTTCGGTTCGTCTTTTGAGTACAACAACAAAGAGTTTTTTCAAAACGTAACATGGTCACAGCACTTCCTTTCGTTGAACAATTACAAGTTGTGACTAATAGTAAGCGGATTGTTTCGGTTTGTCAACAAAAAATTGCTAATTTAATTATTTTTCGTTTAGCAATTCTTGGCGGGCGGCCCCTAGTTTTGCCTGTTCTGCCGGGCTTAACGTCGGGTAGGCGAGTGGTAATTTTTCAATCCGCTTAGTCAAAATATCGGAAACAATCAGGCGGGAGTACCACTTATCGTCGGCGGGAATAACGTACCAGGGGTTATCCTTCGTGGCGGTAGCGTTAATGGCCTTTTCATAAGCCGCCTGGTATTGATCCCAGTACTGCCGTTCCCGAATATCAGCGGCGGAAAACTTCCAGTTCTTTTCCGGAGTATCGATCCGGGCGAGGAAGCGGCGTTTTTGCTCCTCCTTGGAGACGTGGAGGAAGAACTTCAGCACTACGTAGCCATTTCGGGTCAGGTACTTTTCGTATTCCCGAATATCCTGGTAACGCTTCTCAAAGAAGTGGTCATCGACATCCGCCAGCGAGTGGATTTCCGGCAAGTTACTGTTGAGGATGATTTCGGGATGGACCCGGGAAACCAGGACGTCCTCGTAGTAGGAACGGTTGAAGACCCCAATATCCCCCCGTAACGGTAGTTCCCTGTTGATCCGCCAGAGGTAATCGTGCCGCAGCTCTTGGGCAGTCGGCTGTTTAAAGTTGGCGACCTTGAAGCCAACCGGGTTGACCCCGGAAAAGATATGGGCAATCATGCTATCCTTGCCCGCGGCGTCCATCGCCTGAAAGACGACCAAGATGCCGTAGTGACGGCGGGCGTACATCTTCTTTTGTGCTTCACGAATATGCTTTAGGTTCTTCTTAATCTGTTTTTTAATCTTCTTCAACTCGGCAGTCGAATCCTGAACAAAGGTTGGTGCCTGCTTAATTTGAAAATCGTTTCCCCGATACCGGTACTGTTTTGTATCCATTGCTGAAGTCCTCCTTTTTGGTCTTACCTCAATCCTATACCAAAGTGCGCGGAATGGTTAATTTAAATTCTTGGGTTGACAAAAAGTAAGAATGCCGGTATATTTATGCCAAGCTTAGAAACGAAAGGAGTAATCATTATGACAAACGCCATTTTCACCAAATCAGCAGCTTGTTGTGCATGTTGTGCGAACGCCAACATGCTATTTGCGTTGCCTTATGATTACTCATCACGGGACCAGCAAAGTTAACAAGCAGCTTTGCCAGGTTTAAATAATACTCCCAAGAGTTCTCAGAGTGCGCGCACTGGGAACTCTTTTTTTGTTGCTAAACTTGCTATTATTCCACCTAAAGAAAAAGAAAGAGAGCATTACAATGCAAACATTCATCATTGTCATCATCGCCGCCATCATTATGGCCGGCATGGTTTACTTGCACCGCCGCCACTGGGGCTTTAATAAACTGGTTTTCCTCGCCCTCGCGCTGGGAATCATCGGTGGTAGTGCCATCCAACTGATTTACGGGCCGACTAGCAAGACGGTCACGAACGCGATTGATTGGATCAACATCGTCGGGAACGGCTACATCGCCCTGCTGCAAATGCTGGTCATCCCGCTGGTCTTCGTCTCCCTGGTCAGCGCCTTTACCCGGCTCAAAGCCAAGACTAACTTGAAGAAGATGACCGCCAACGTTCTGGGAATCCTCCTGTCAACCACGGCAATCGCTTCCTTCCTGGGAATCATGAGCGTGATCATCTTTAACCTCCAGGGCGCCGGTTTTATCAAGGGGATGGCAGCCAACTCCACCGCCGTCGAAGCGATTAAGACCCACCAGGAAACACTCAAGGGGCTGACCCTGCCGCAGCAAATCACGAACCTGCTGCCAACCAACATCTTCGCCGACTTTGCCGGGACCCGGTCATCCAGCACCATCGCCGTGGTAATCTTCTCCTTGATGGTCGGAATTGCCTACCTCTGGTTGCGTGACAACCAGGCTGAGGAAGCCCGCGTCTTTGCCAAGGGCATTGCCGCACTGCAGGGGATCGTCAGCCGGCTGGTCAAAATGGTCTTGGAACTCACTCCTTACGGCATCTTTGCCCTGATGGTCAAGGCCACCGCTACGAGCAGTTTTGCCTCCATCGCTAAGCTGGGGACCTTCATCGTCGCCGCCTACGTTGCCATCATCGCAATGTTCCTCGTTCACACCCTGATCCTGATGGCGAACCGGATTAACCCGGTTACCTATTACAAGAAGGCCTGGCCCGCCCTGGTCTTTGCCTTCACCTCCCGGACCAGCGCCGGAACCCTGCCGCTGAACGTCAAAATCCAACGTGATTCCCTCGGCGTAAGCAGCCCGGTTGCTAACTTTGCCGCCAGCTTTGGTCTGACAATCGGTCAAAACGGCTGTGCTGGTATCTACCCTTCAATGGTTGCGGCGATTATCGCTCCAACCGCGGGGATTAACGTTCTTTCCTGGCAGTTTGTCCTGACTCTGATGGCAATTGACGTTATCGCCTCATTCGGGGTTGCCGGCGTCGGTGGTGGGGCCACTTTCACCACCCTGATGGTGCTGGGGACATTAAACCTGCCCGTTGCAATCATGGGGGTCCTGATTGCCATTGACCCGATCATCGATATGGCCCGGACCGCCCTCAACGTTAACGATTCCATCCTTGCGGGGGTAGTCACCGCCAAGAACATGGATGAGCTCGATTACGATAAGCTGGGCAACCGCAAGAACATCGTTGCCAACGAACTTTAATTTAGACCACCACCAACATTCATTCAGTACACCAAACGCCAGTCCGCGAGCTTTACACTTGCGGACTGGCGTTTTCGATTTATCTTGGTAAATATTTCAAAGGTCTCCCATGACCCACCCCCGGGACTTAGAGCCTAGCTTTGCAGTCCTAGGGTGACTTTGAGGAGCTTGCGTTTTGTTATTAAATGTCTTCGGGATGGCGTTGGATATAGCAAACTTTCGTATCAGTGCATTCCAGAATGCCGTGCATCCCATCAGAGCCACCGATACCAGATTCCTTAACCCCAGCGTGGTAGCCCTGCATAGCCTCGAAGTAGTTCCGGTTAACGTAGGTTTCACCGGCTTGGATCTCGTTGATCGCGTAGGCTGCCCGGTCGAGGCTCTTGGTGAAGATTCCAGAAGTCAGGCCCATCGTGCTGTCGTTGCACATTTCAACGGCATCCTTCAAGTTCTTGAAGGTCATAACTGGCAGAACAGGCCCGAAGATTTCGTCCTGAATAGCGGAACCTTCCTGGGTGACGTTGGTCAAAATGGTTGGTTCGTAGAAGAAGCCCTTGCCTTCCATTGGCTTACCACCAACAACGACCTTGGCCCCTTCCTTAACGGCCTGCTTGACCTGGCTGTCGACCTTTTCGAGGGCCGCCTTGTTAATCAGCGGGCCCATGCCAATGTCAGGGTTCTTAACGGTGTCACCAGTGGCAATGGCCTTAACGCCGGCAACCAGCTTCTCCATGAACTCATCGGCCACGCCTTCCTGAACGTAAACTCGCTGAACGTTGTTGCACAGTTCACCGTTGTTGTCGAACCGCGAACCAATGATGTCCTTAACGGCTTCATCAATGTCGGCATCATCACAGACGATTGCTGGCGCATTCCCACCTAATTCGAGGGAAACCTCGCCAACGTGCTCTGCAGCGGCGGACATGATCCGCTTCCCGGCGCTGACGGAACCAGTCAGGCTCGCCATGCCGATCTTTGGGTTCTTGGACAGCTCGTTGCCGACCACGGAACCTGGTCCGGTGACGAAGTTGACAACCCCGGCTGGAATGCCAACCTTGTCACAGAGCTTGGCGAATTCCAAGGCACCAATTGGCGTGTCGGAACTCGGCTTCAAAACGATGGTGTTCCCGGTGACCAGAGCTGGCGCCATCTTCCGCGCAATCAGGAAGAATGGGAAGTTCCATGGCAGGATGCCGGCAATGACCCCAATTGGCATCCTCTTGAGCAAAATTGTCTCATCCTTGTTGTCGGATTGGATAACCTCACCCTTGTAGGTCCGACCAGCAGCGGCCATGTAGTCAAAGTAGTCAGCAGTGAAGTTGACTTCTGTTTCAGCCAGCGAACGAATCTTCCCCTGTTCAACTTGCAGGTTCTTGATCCATGGTTCTGGGTCCTTGCGGATTTCCTCAGCCAGCTTGTGGAGGTACATCCCCCGGGTTGGTGCGGGAATCCGGTGCCAGGACTTTTCCGCTTCAGTAGCGGCATCAATTGCGGCCCGGGTCTCTTCAACCGTGGCGCTTGGAACCGTCCCAAGCACAGACTCATCGTTTGGGCTGATAACCGTGATCTTTTCACCAGAGTCCGTATCAACAAATTTGCCATTAATGTACATCTTGTAGTGTGGTGTAGCCAATTTTATTGCTTCCTTTCAAGCATCTACTTAACCAAACTCAATGTTTCATCGCGGCTGCTTAGTCACCCGGCTGGTAGTCCTTGTCGATAATCAGCACTGGCTTGATGGTCTTGCCAGATACTGAGTCAGCGTTGGCTTCGTTAATCTGGTCGAAGTCGTAGAACTTTTCGGTCTTATCAAAGTCGAACATGCCGAGCTTGTAGAATTCAATCAGACGTGGAATATCAACTTGCGGGATTGAGTCACCCATGTTGACACCAACGATGGTCCGGTCTGCTGGGCAAAGGTCGTTCCAGGTGTTGACGTCAATGTGTTGGGCAGTAACGGCAATCGCAGCCAGAACCCCACCTTGCGCCAGCGCTTGGATAGCGTCTTCCATGACCTTGGTAACACCGGTGGTATCGACGATGTAGTCAACTCCCTTGCCGTCAGTCAAGTCCTGGATAGCCTTGACCATGTCCTGGTCATTGGTGTTGATGGCGTCGGTCGCACCCAGCTCCTTTGCCAGTTCCAGCCGTTCTGGTACCCGGTCAATGGCGATAACCTTCGTGCAGCCGGAAATCTTACCAGCCATCATGGCAGCCAGGCCAACGGCACCGGTCCCGGTAACCGCGATGGTCGAACCTGGTTCAGGCTTTAAGGTGTTAAAGACGGTCCCGGAACCAGTAACGTAACCACAGCCCAGAGGTCCGAGCTTCCGCAGGTCAAGGTCTTTTGGAACCTTAACGGCATTCCGCTCCCGAACCACAGTCGTCGTGGTGAATGATGATTGGTCAAACATATCGTCAACCTGGTGACCATCCTCGGTGAAGTGGGCACTGCCGTCAGGACGAACCCCGGAGAGGTTGTTGGCAGCGTAGTTCAGGCACTTGGTTGGCTTCCCCTTCAAACAGTTGATACAGTTACCACAGCCGTAGAAGGACAGGATAACGTGGTCGCCCGGCTTGAAGTCCTTAACTTCGGAGCCGACTTTTTCAACGATCCCGGAACCTTCGTGACCCAAGATAATTGGGTAGCCGATTTCGGCATCCCCCCTTCCGCAGGGCTTCATCGGAGTGGCAGATTCCGGTGGCTACCATGTGAACCTGGAGGTCATCTGGTTGCATCTCTGCCAATTCAACGTCGTCACGAATATCAAACTTAGCGCCTTTCTTATCTACAACAGCAGCTTTGATTTTCATAACAAAACATCTCCTTAGAAATATCCAATCGCTTTACAATGTTTACAGTATCACAAAGTTGGCGAATGGTTAGGAAATTTCAGATTGGCGCTACAATTGAAATTTGTTACACACCTACTTAGAGTATACGGGATTCCAGCTTAATATTTGTGAAACTTTTTACTTGTCATCTGACGATTTATTCATATCTATGTCTAACAGTGGTAATTTACCGAACAAAAAAAGCGGTAGTGGTCACTAGGACGACTATCGCAATTCAGTTAAGCTAAGTTGTGTTCACTAGGCCGGACATGGGCGTGCTGCAAACGCCCAATTTGCTTCTCCCGGCCGTCATTGACGATGAACTGGTCAACCGCCCCGCAGTGGGTGCAGCTGACTACGATTTGGTAACGCTGGGAGTCATCGTTGTTGGTGTCCACCCAGTTGCGTTCCGCAATCACCAGTGGTGCCTGGTGACACCGGTAGCACGGAATTTCCAGCAGCCGGTCTTCACGGAAGCCATCCCCGGTTTTACCGACCATCCCGTAGCGGTCCTCACCGTAAACATTATCAAAGTTGTTGTAAAACATTGTTCTTACTTCCTAATACTCCTTGGTAGCTGGCCGCTTGCTCCGGACAACCAGGAAAATCACCAGTTCGAGGGCAAAAATGGCCAGTGCGCAAATAATAAACAGTACGTGGTACGAGCTCAGGCCGATAATGACCCCACCAAACAGTGGTCCAAAGGCCTTCCCAAGGGAAGAATAAGCGTTCAGGATTCCCTGGTACTTCCCCTTGACGGCCACCGGCGAGAGGCTATTGACAATCGCCGGCATCGTCGGAATCACCGTCGCTTCGCCAATTGTCAGGACCACCATCGCGAGAATGTACCAGGCGTATGACTTTGCCACCAGCAAGAGGACAAAGGACAGGGCAATCGTCAGCGTCCCGATGTAAACCAGCAGGTAGGGGTTGATGTGCCAGCGGTCCAGCCAGGATAACACCAGCTGCGCCACCACAATCAAAATCCCGTTAATCGTCCACAACAGACTATACTTGGTCATCGAGATTCCCTGTTCGGTCATAAAGACGGACAGGTTGCTGGACCACTGTTCATACATCGTCCAGATTACGCAGAGACTGATAAAGAAAGTCCAGCAAATCCAGAGGTTCGCCCGAGGAACACTAACCCTCTTCGCTACCGCCTTATCTGAAGCAGAGCTGGCACTGACCGGCGCCGGTTCGCCGTTGCCAAAGCAGGTCAGAGTAATTACCGCCAAGAGCGTGTAGAAGACCGTCGTAAAGGCAAACAGTGGTGATACACTCCCGTGGGCGTACTGGTAGAGCGGGCCCACTATCGTCGTCCCAATCACCATTCCCAGGTTGCTGGCAAAGTATAACATGTTGAAGACGTAGCGGCCATCACGGCCCACCTTCGTCGCATAGGAATTAATCATCGTAATGATCCAACCATTAAAAAAGCCAATCATCGTCAGCAAAACGGCGTAAATTGGCCAGCCGTTGAAAAAGATCAGCAGGGCAATGATGATGGTGGCCACGACGGTCCCGCCGAACAGGAGCCAGTGGGGATTATGGCGGTCAAAGAGGTTGCCACTCAGGTAGCTGCCGACCACGTTGGCGCCGGAGTAGAAGAGCAGGACAATCCCGGACATCGTCAACGTTTCGTGGAGCTGTTCATGCATATAAATGGTGGTCAGTGGCCAGACAAAACTGTTGCCGAGGCTGCTGATAAACATACTGATCAATAACCATTTCAACTTTACCGCGCTCTTCGTTTGCATCTTCGCCACCTCCTATTAAATCAAAGAGGCTGGAAAATAACTCAGCCCCTTTTTACTATTCTCTCGATATTAAAGTCACAGCGGTACCGCCGGCGGCTCCGGCAGGCATCCCCTGCAGTAACTGTGGGACGGTTAAACGAGCGCCGTCCCGTTTACTGGTGGTCCTCTGGTACGTAAGCAACGGAAGCAAACTTGTTATACGACTTGGCAAACAAGAGCTTGACCGTTCCCCGCGGACCACTACGGTTCTTTTCAATAATGACTTCGACTTCACTGACGTTGGCCGCGTCGGCATCGTCCTCCTGTTGGGCCGGACTGCCACCCTGCTGGTCATCGTCATCTTCCCCCTCGTGTTCATAATAGTCGTCACGGTAGAGGAAACTGACAATATCGGCATCCTGCTCAATTGACCCTGATTCACGAATATCAGACAGCACCGGCCGCTTGTCCTGGCGCTGTTCGACTCCCCGGGAAAGCTGGGAGAGGGCAATTACTGGTACTTCCAGCTCCTTTGCCAGCTTCTTGAGCTGCCGGGAAATTTCGGAAACTTCCTGCTGCCGGTTGTCGGGGTTGCTCCCTTCAATCAGCTGGAGGTAGTCGATCACGATCAAGCCCAGGTTACCCTTTTCCTTGGCTAGCCGCCGGCACCGGGCCCGGATTTCAGCGACCTTCACCCCGGGCGTGTCGTCAATATAAATCTGGGCATTCGACAGGGTTCCCATCGCCATGTACATACTCTCCCACTCTTCGGGGGTCAGCTGCCCCGTCCGCAGGTGGTTGGCGTTAATGTTTCCCTCAGCACACAGCATCCGGTTAACCAGTGATTCTGCGCCCATTTCCAGGCTGAAGATTGCCACCGTCGTTCGTTTGCCGTCCTCAGTCCGGGTGGCGACATTCTGGGCAATGTTCAGTGCAAAGGCGGTCTTCCCCACGGCCGGCCGGGCAGCGATGATGACCAGCTCATCCTTGTGCAATCCAGTCGTCATCTCATCCAGCTGCTGGTAGCCGGTTTTCAAGCCGGTGACATCACTCTGCTGCTGGGACAGCTCATCAATGTGGCTCAGGGATTCATCTAGGACCGTGCTGATTTTCTTAAAGGAGGTCTGACTGCTCCCCTCAGATACCTGCATCACGTCCCGCTCTGCCGTGTCGAGCAAGTCGCCAAGCTGCTGGTTATCGGCGTAGCTATCGTTGATAATCTTCGTCGCCACTTCAATCAGCCGGCGGCGGGTCGCCTTATCATGAACGATTTTCGCGTAGTAGCTGACGTCGCGGGCGGATGGCACTGACGAGGCCAGCTCCGCGATGTAGGCAGGACCACCGACGTTTTCCGTCTGGTTGTCCTTCATCAGAGCGCTATTCATCGTGATGGGATCAATTGGCTGGTCGTCCTCATACAGGTCGACCATCTTTTCAAAAATAATCTGGTGGGCCCGCCGGTAGAAATCGGGCGCCTCCAAATATTCCATTGCATCGGCCAGCGCGTTTTTACTTAAAAAAGCAGCTCCCAGAACTGCTTTTTCAGCTTCTAAATCGCGGGGCTCTTCTTGCATGGGTGCATTATCCATGGCGATTCTGCTCCTTTGCCTTTAACCGCAAACTACTTTTCCGCAATGTGCACCCGGATTTCAGCCGTGACTTCAGGGTGCAGCTTGATTGGCACGTTTACGTAACCTAAAGCCTTGATTGGCGCTGCTAATTCGATCTTGCGCTTGTCAATCTTCAGCTTGTACTGCTTTTCCAGGGCCGTAGCGATTTGCTTGGTGGAAATGGAACCAAACATCCGGCCATCAGTCCCCGCCTTTCCGCTCAGCTCTACTACGGTCTTGTCACTCTCCAAGACCTTCTTGACCTGCTTGGCCTCCGCCAGTTCTTCTTCGGCGTGCTTTTCCTCAGCCCGCTTCTGACCGGCCAGCTGGCTCATTGCTGCCTTGGTAGCCTGCTTAGCGAGGCCGCGCTTGATGAGGTAGTTTTGGGCGTAACCATCGGGAACATCCTTAACCTGGCCCCGCTTACCGCGTCCACGAACATCTTGAGTAAAAATAACTTTCATCCTTGTCACTCCTCTGTTTTTTCATCATCCTTAGCGACCCGCTGGTGGAGCAGGTTCAGCAATTCCTGCTTGACCTCCGCGACGGTTTTGCCGCTAATCTGGGTTGCAGCGTTGGCTAGGTGACCGCCACCACCCATTTTTTCCATCACTACTTGAACGTTAAAGTCCCCCATCGACCGGGCAGAAACTCCGACCCCGCCGTCCGACCGCTTGGTAATCACAAACGACGCGTCGACATTCGAAATCTGCAAGAGCATATCTGCCGCCTGGGCCGCCGTGACCGAGTCGTAATAGCGGTCCTCTTCACCGGCACAGATGGCGATTTGATCATTGATCTCTGCTCGCGCCAGCAGGTGGTTGCGCTGCATAAAGCTCTGCGAATCTTCCTTCATGAAGGACTGAATCATCATCCCATCAGCCCCGGCTGACCGCAGGTAGCTGGCCGCATCAAAGGTCCGTGTCCCAGCACTCTTGGTAAAGGACTTGGTATCAATCTGAATCCCGGTCAGCATGGTTGTAGCTTCCAGCTTATTCAGTCCCTTCCCCTCGCGCGGCTGGTACTCAAACATTTCCGTAATCAGTTCACAGGTCGACGAAGCGTAGGGCTCGATGTAAACCAGCAGGGGATTTTCAGGGAACTCTTCGCCCCGCCGGTGGTGGTCAATAATGACCAGCCGGTTTTGCAGCTGATCGTACAGGGCCGGCGAAATGGTAATGCTTTCCTTGGCATGGTCAACCATGACCAGGAGGCTGTTAGCGGTCGCCTTTTCCAGCGCCTCGCTTGGCGAAATAATGTGGTCCTTAATGTTCTGGTAGTTATCAACTTCCCGCATTAGGCGCTGAATATCAGAGTGCTGCTGCTCATCATCAACGACAATCCAGCACTCCTTCCCGTTCATCTCCGCGATCCGGCGAATTCCGAGGCAGGCCCCTAGTGAGTCCATATCGGGCTTTTTGTGGCCCATGACGAAGAGCTGGTCAGCCTGATCAATCAGTTCTTTCAGGGCCTGGCTGATCATCCGCGCCCGAACCCGGGTCCTCTTCTCCATCGGGTTGGTCTTCCCACCGTAGAAGCGGGCCGGTTGGTCCTGGGCCCGGACAACGACCTGGTCACCACCCCGGCCTAGCGCCAGGTCAAGGTTTTCCTGGGCAGTATCCGCCAGTTTAATCAGGTTGTTTTCCCCGTAGGAAATCCCGACACTGAGGGTAACCGGCGAATTCTGCTGAGACGTATTTTCCCGAATAATATCCAGGATTTTGAACTTCTTTCGTTCCAACTCCTGAAGCGCGCTCCGGTGGCCGATAATCAAATAGTTGTCGTCATCGATGACTTTCATCAACAGCTGGTTTTCCTGGGCCCACTTGCTGATTTCCGACGTGACGTAGTTATGGAGGTTCGACACGTTCGAATCGTTCATTCCCTGGATTAATTCATCGTAGTTATCCAGGTAGATGTTGCCGAGGAAAATCTGTTCCTGTTTGAAGCGTTTGCTAATCTGTTCATACTTCGTGACGTCCATCAGGTAGATTACCCGGTGCTGCTTTTGGACCAGGAAGTCAAACTGCCGGTCCCGCCACGTCACTACTTGGGGCTTCGTATCGTCCGCGTGTTGCTGAACTAGCTGGGCTAATTCTTCATCGACTTCTGCTAAAGACTTGCCCACGACCCGTTTCAAAGGAAAGTACCGGGCCATGTAGGGGTTGATCCACTCCACTTCTTGACGCTGGTTGAGCATAATCAAGCCCACCGGCATTTCCAAGAGGGCCTCTTGCTGACCCTGCTTGATTTGATACACCAGGTGGTTGAGGTATTCATTTGCGTCAATTACCAACCGCCGCAGCTGCTTAACACTGGTGACACCACCAACCAGGGCGATGACAAAGACAATTATGCCTACGACCCAGTTAAGGGTAAAAGCAAAGCAGAGGCTGAGAATAGTCAATAATAGCAAATAGCAGACATTCCAGCGGACTGCTGGGTGTTTAAAATAAAACAGCCAGTTTTCACGACTGAAAAATTTGTGCATAATAATCCTCCCAAAAAGGAACCGTTCTTCCCATTTTCTTGGATAAATCTATCATATCACATCCGACGGCAACAAACCCGGTCGAACGAATCAGGAGTACAGAAAATTGCCGCAGCGCCAGCTCTAATGACCGAGCCAGCCCGCAATAAATCCTGCCAACAGCGGAATTAAAACGCCCATGGTCGTCACTAGCAACGCGGCCTTTTGCAAGCCGGTTAGCTCATGGTAGTGCTGGGCGAACCCCAGCCAGAGCATAATTACCCCAATAAATGCCAGGATGCTTGCACTGATGTAAAGTATCTGCATTATAACTTCCTCCTAAAAGAAAACGGAAGCACCCACTATAACTCTAGCGGTCGCTTCCGTTTTGATTACCAGATTAATCTTCAGCAACGAATGGCAGAAGACCCATAATCCGGGCACGCTTAATAGCGATGGTTAACTTACGTTGGTTCTTAGCACTGGTACCAGTGACCCGGCGTGGTAAAATCTTACCCCGTTCGGAAATAAACCGCCGTAATAAGTCAGTATCTTTGTAATCGATGTATTCGATGTGGTTAGCGGCGATGAAGTCGACCTTGCGACGACGACGACCGCCCCGACGTTGTTGTGCCATGAAATTACCCTCCTATCTTGGTAAAAATTTATTTAGAATGGTAATTCATCATCTGACACGTCAATCTTTTGTTCGCCGTCATTATTCGTATTGCCGGCAGAGAAAGGCGCATCGTTATTGGCTGAGGCGTTCCCACCGAAGCCGTTATTTGATGATGGATTCCCTTGAGGAGCATTGTTAGTCTGTGGCTGATTACCACCGAATTGCTGCTGGGGCTGACCGGCAAACGGTTGATTGCTGCCATTGTTAAATGGTTGTTGCTGACCGCCCTGGTTCATCCCGCCATTTTGCCGGGGTTCAAGCAATGCGAAGTTATCAACGACGACTTCGGTAACGTACACCCGGTTTCCCTGCTGGTTTTCGTAGTTCCGGGTTTGAATCCGGCCTTCGACCCCCACCAGGGAACCCTTATGCGTGAAGTTACTGAAGTTTTCCGCGGACTTACGCCAGATGACGCAGTTGACAAAGTCGGCGTCCCGGTCCCCGTTCTGGTTCCGGAATTGCCGGTCAACAGCGAGGGTAAATGATACTACCGCTGTCCCGCTCGTCGTGTACCGCAACTCAGGATCTCTCGTTAAACGCCCAGTTAAGACTGCACGATTAATCATTGATCGTTCTCCTCTCTATTAAATTGACAATCTAATTAAGCATCAAGCTTAACGATCATGTGACGTAGGATATCGTCACTGAACTTTGAAAGACGGTCGAATTCGTTTAATGCTTCATCAGTATCAGTAGTTAAAGTAACTACGTGGTAAGTACCTTCAGTGTACTTGTCGATTGGGTAAGCAAAACGACGAGTTGACCAGTCCTTTGATTCAGCGATGTCTGCACCATTGTCCGTTAAAACCTTGTCGAACCGGTCTACCAGTTCGCTCTTTGCTGATTCTTCGATGTCAGGACGAATGATGTAAGTAATTTCATATTTACGTGTTTCCATGAATGTTACACCTCCTTATGGACTCTGGTTCTTCTTACCAGTGAAGAAGAACAAGGAGAGTAGACGTCTGTACGTATACTCACAGATATAAAATATAGCATAAAGCACGCTTTAAAACAAGGCACAGATAACGAGAAATCCTGAGGTTTGCGGCTACTTAATATATACGCGCTCCTCAGGATTTTGCACTTAATTATTCTGGATTTTCTGTATTTTCTGTATTTTCATCGGGGTTAGCGTCGTCAGTGACTTCGACAGTGGCACTGTCATCTTCAGTCCCCTGTGCGTCATCGTCACTGTCGTCTTCCTTTTCGACCTTCGCCATCGTTGCGACCTTGGCACCGTCATCCATCTTGATCAGGTGGACACCAACAGCCGAACGACCGGTCTGCGAAACACTTTCGATTCCAAAGCGGATGATAACCCCCTGGTCAGTTACCAGCATGATGTCTTCATCGCCAGCAACGGTCGTCATACCGACCAGTGGGCCGTTCTTCTTCGTCACGTTGACGGTCTTGACACCGAGGCCACCACGGCCCTTGATCGGGTACTCAGCAGCCGGCGTCTGCTTACCAAAACCATTCTCACTGATTACCAGAACATTATCATCCTGGTGCAGCGGGGCCGCGCCGATGACGGAATCGTTATCCCGCAGGCGGATTCCCCGGACACCGGCAGCTCCCCGGCCCATTGACCGGACAACCGCGGAATTAAAGCTCAGAGCATACCCATTACGCGTCCCGATGATCATCGTCTGCTGGTCTTCGATAACATCAACGTCAATCAGTTCGTCATCATCGTGGAGGTTGATGGCCTTGAGTCCGTTGCTCCGGATGTTCTTAAACTCCGGTACTGGTGTCCGCTTAACCGTCCCGTCTTTGGTGGTAAAGAAGAGGAACTTATCGTCATCGTTGGTCTCGTGAGAAACGTTGATGACCGCACTGATTTTTTCCTTACTGTCGATGTTCAGGAGGTTGATAATCGGAATCCCCTGGGCAGCCCGGCCGTATTCTGGCACCTCGTAGCCCTTCATCGAGTAGACCTTCCCGGAATTGGTGAAGAAGAGCAACAGGTCGTGGGTCGAGCTGGAAATCAGCTGTTCGATGAAGTCATCGTTGTGGACGCCCATCCCCTTGACGCCGCGACCGCCCCGGTGCTGGGACTTAAACTCGTCGACCGGCAGCCGCTTGATGTAGCCGTTATGGGTCAGCGTAACGATGATGTCCTGCTCTTCAATCAGGTCCTCGTCTTCGATGTTAGTGATGTCACCGACCTGCAGTTCCGTCCGTCGCTTGTCGCCGAACTTCTTCTGGATTTCCATCAGCTCATCGTAAATGATCTGGTTGATCCGTTCCCGGTGGGCCAGGATGTCCTTGTAGTCAGCAATGGCTTCGGTCAGCTTCTTGTACTCGGCCTCGATCTTTTCCCGTTCCAAACCGGTCAGCCGGACCAGCCGCATATCCAGGATGGCTTGGGCCTGCCGGTCGGAGAGTCCGTAGTTGCCCATCAGTTCACCCTTGGCAACTTCGCTCGTCTGGGATTGGCGGATGATGTTGATGATTTCATCAATGTGGTCAAGGGCGATCCGTAGTCCCTCAACGATGTGCAGGCGGCTCTGGGCCTTCTTCAGGTCAAATTCAGTCCGGCGCCGGACAACATCTTCCTGGTGTTCCAGGTAGTACTGCAGAATCTGCTTGAGGCTCAAAATCTTTGGTGCCCCGTTGACAATCGCCAGCATGTTGAAGTTGAAGGTCGTCTGCATCAGGGTCATCTTGTACAGGTTATTCAGGATTACCTCGGCGCTGGCGTCCCGCCGCACGTCAATTACAATCCGCATCCCATCCCGGTCGGTTTCATCGTTAACGTCGGTGATTCCGTCAATTTCCTTATTCCGGGCCAGGTCGGCAATCCGGCTAATTAGGTTGGCCTTGTTGACCATGTACGGGATTTCATGAACGATGATCCGTTGCTTGCCGTTCTTTTGCTCTTCGATGTCGACCTTGGCGCGGACGATAATGCTCCCCCGGCCGGTCTCGTAGGCCTTGCGGATTCCCGCCTTGCCCATTACGACCCCACCAGTCGGGAAGTCGGGGCCCGGTAAGGCCTTCATCAATTCAGGAATCGTCACGTCTGGGTTGTTCATCAGCATATGAATGGCGCTGATGACCTCTCCCAGGTTGTGGGTCGGGATGTTGGTTGCCATCCCGACGGCGATTCCTGACGCCCCGTTGACCAATAAGTTCGGGAAACGGGCCGGCAACACGGCCGGTTCCTTTTCCGTCCCATCATAGTTCGGGGTAAAGTCAACGGTGTCCTTGTTGATGTCCCGCAGCATTTCCAAGGCAATCTTGCTCATCCGGGCTTCCGTATACCGCATCGCCGCGGCGCTATCGCCATCCACGGACCCAAAGTTACCGTGCCCGTCAACCAGCATGTAGCGGTAACTGAAGTCCTGGGCCATCCGGACTAACCCTTCGTAAATCGAGGAGTCACCGTGGGGGTGAAACTTCCCCATGACGTCCCCGACGATCCGGGCCGACTTCTTGTAGGGCTTGTCAGGGGTAACTCCCAACTCATTCATCCCGTACAGGATCCGCCGCTGGACGGGCTTCAACCCATCACGAACGTCCGGCAGCGCCCGGGAAACAATGACACTCATGGCGTAGTCCAGGAATGAGTTTTTCATCTGGCTCGTCAGTTTGACGTCCGTAATCCGATTTGACATATCTTCTGTCAATGTCGTTCCTCCTTTTTCCGCTCAGCCCCGACTACAAGTCAAGGTTTTCAACAAACTTGGCGTTTTGCTCGATAAAGTCCCGCCGCGGGCCAACCTTGGTTCCCATCAGCATTGGGAAAATTTCGTTGGCCTGTTCGGCGTCGTCTAACTGAACCCGGAGTAAGTGCCGGTTTTCTGGATCCATCGTGGTCTCCCACAGCTGTTCGGCATCCATTTCACCAAGCCCCTTGTACCGCTGGATAACCGGCTTCGGGCTCGGTTGCAGGGAACTGACAACTTGTTCCAGCTCCTCGTCGGATTCGATGTAGCGGACAAACTTTCCTTGCCGCACTTGGTACAGCGGTGGCTGGGCAATGTAGACGTAGCCATGGGTAATCATTGGCCGCATGAAGCGGTAAATCAGGGTCAGCAGCAGGGTCCGAATGTGGGCCCCGTCGACATCAGCATCGGTCATGATAATCAGCTTGTGGTAGTTGGCCTTGTCAATATCGAAGTCCTCGCCAAAGCCGGTACCCAGGGCCGTAAAGAGGGAGCGAATTTCTTCGTTAGCCAGTACCCGGTCCAGGGTTGCCTTTTCGACGTTCAAAATCTTCCCCCGAATCGGCAGGATGGCCTGGGTCAGCCGCGACCGCCCCTGCTTGGCAGAACCACCGGCGGAGTCCCCCTCGACGATGAATAATTCTGAGATATTCGGGTCCTTACTGGTGTTATCCGCCAGTTTGCCGGGTAGGTTAGAGATTTCCAACCCGCTCTTCTTCCGAGTTACTTCCCGGGCCCGCTTGGCTGCCACCCGAGCCTTGGAAGCCAGCTGCCCCTTTTCAATAATCTGCCGGGCTTCATCCGGGTGTTCCATTAAGAAGCGGTTGAAGGTCGCCGCAAAGACGTGGTCCGTGGCCGTCCGAGCATCGGAGTTCCCCAGCTTGGTCTTGGTCTGACCCTCAAACTGTGGATCGGGGTGCTTGATGGAAACAACCGCTGTCATCCCTTCACGAACGTCATCCCCGGACAGAGTTTCGTTGCTCTTCAAGATGTTCGCCTTGTGCCCGTAATCGTTAATCACCCGGGTCAGGGCCATCTTGAAGCCGGTCTCGTGGGTTCCCCCTTCGTAAGTGTGGATGTTGTTGGTAAAGGTCAACAGCTCACTGCGGTAGGAGTCGGTGTACTGGAGCGACACTTCAACGGTGATGCCGTTTTCCTTGCCCTCCACGTAAATTGGCGGCTCAAACAGGGTCGTCTTGTCCTCGTTCAAGTAGTCGACGTAGTGGCGAATCCCACCCTCATAGTGGAAGTCCTGCCGTTCTGGCTCGTCATCGCGCTTATCCTCAATGGTAATCTTGAGGCCCTTGTTCAGGAAGGCCAGTTCACGCAGGCGGTTCGTCAGGGTCTTGATGTTGTAAACCGTGGTTTCGCGGAAAATTGCCGGATCCGGCTTGAAGTGCACGGTCGTCCCGTGGATATCTTCTGCCAGGTGGTCGTTAATGACCTTCATAGACGTCTTAACGTGCCCGTGGTCGAAGTCCATGTAGTATTCTTTCCCCTGCCGGGCGACCTTCACATCTAGTTCAGTGGACAGGGCGTTAACTACCGAGGCCCCAACCCCGTGCAAACCACCGGAGACCTTGTAGCCGCCACCGCCAAACTTTCCCCCAGCGTGGAGGACCGTGAAGACCGTTTCCAGAGCGGGCTTACCAGTCTGGCCTTGGATGTCAACCGGAATCCCCCGTCCGTTGTCGCGAACGGTAATACTGTTATCCGGGTTGACTTCGACGTTGATTTCGGTACAAAAACCGGCTAGGGCTTCATCAATCCCGTTGTCGACGATTTCCCAAACCAGGTGGTGCAGCCCCTGGGCTGAGGTAGAACCGATGTACATTCCGGGCCGCTTACGAACAGCGTCTAATCCCTTTAAAACCTGAATTTGACTAGCATCGTATTCACTAGCAAGTTGCGCCTTGGTTTCCTTTTGTTCGTCGCTCACTATTCTTCCTCCTTAATCAAAGTGCCATTCTTAATGTTAAAAATCGTGGGTTCGTTAATCAGCTGCCGGGCAACGTCACTCAGACTGGTCGTCGTCAAAAAGGTCTGAACCTTATCCTGGATTGCCGTTAACAAGTGCGTCTGACGGACCGTATCCAGTTCTGAGAGAACATCATCAAGGAGGAGCAGCGGGTACTCACCAGTCTGCTCCTTCATCAGGTCAATCTCCGCCAATTTTACCGCCAGGGCCGTTGTCCTTTGCTGCCCTTGGGAGCCGAACGATTGAACGTTCTTGCCGTTGACCAGGAAGCGGATATCGTCTCGCTGGGGGCCAAACATCGTACTCCCCTGGTCAATCTCCCGGGCCTTATTCTCCTTAAAAATCGTCAGCAGCTGCTGGTAGGCATCGTCCACCGTTGTCTCCGCCGTGACCTTCAGCTGGGTGGCATACACCAAGCGCAGCTTTTCCGCATTCAAAGAAATCTGGTAGTGCAAATCTGCTGCCCACTTCTCCAGCTGCTGGAGGAAGTGAAAGCGTGCCACCACCAACTCGGCCCCGTAAGCCGCCAGCTGGTCCGATAGCACGTCGAGCAAGACCCGGTCGTGCTGCTGACCATACTTGAGCTGCTTCAAATACTTATTCCGTTGCCGGAGCAGGGAACGGTACTGGCTGGCATTGTAAAGGTACTTGCTGCTCATCTGACTAAATTCCATGTCCATAAAACGGCGCCGGACTGCTGGTGCCCCCTTAACCAGGGACAAGTCCTCCGGCGCAAATAAGATCGCGTTCAGTTGACCAATGTACTGGGCCAGTCGGGCCTGCTCTAAGTGGTTGACTTTCGCCCGCTTGCCCTCCTTGGTAAATTGCAGCTCCAGCGGTACTCTTCCGCTGGCTTTCTGGACAACCCCACTAATGAAGGCGGACTTCTCCTGCCAATTAATCAGCTCCCGGTCGTTATTGGTCCGGTGGCTCCGGGTCAATGAAAGGGCGTAGATTGCTTCCAGCATGTTAGTCTTGCCCTGCGCATTATGACCAATTAAAACGTTCACTCCGGGAGCAAAGTGAACGGTCTGGTCTTCATAGTTACGAAAGTGATGTAAATGTAGCTCCGACAGAATCATTAATGATCACTACTTGCTTTCAATGGTTAATTGACGATGATCCGGTAGTGTAACGGTGTCCCCTGGGTATAGTTTCCGTCCGCGCCGGTCGTCTGCTTCAGCGTTGACCAAAACGGTATTTTCCTTGAGGTACCACTTAGCTGCCCCGCCGGTCGGAATAATGGCCTCTTCTTTTAGTAATTGACCGAGGGTAATGAATGGCCGGTCAATCATAATTTTTTTCATTTCCACTGCTATTTCACCTACTTTACTCCATCTATTATATCACAATCACAAGCTATTTTCCCTTATTAGCCCATCTCAGCCGTTTTCTTCTTTTGGAGCCATTTTTATCAAAAACGGCCTAAAACGGCTCAATTTGCCAATAAATTAATTTCACTAGGGTTAAACAAGTAAAAAACGGCCCTAACCACATTTAGTGGCTAAGGCCGTTAACAATCTTTCACGAACTAGAATGTCCGCACTGGGGTAATCAGGTGAACAAAGTTTTCGGTGTCTTCAGTTGGCACCAGGGTAAACGGCCGCAGAGCAGAGGTAAAGGAAATGCGAATCGTACTCTGACCAAACGAACGCAGAGCATCCTTCATGTAGTTCGGGTTGAAGGAGATCTCCAGGTCCTGGCCCTCAAGCGCGGTCGTTGCGACCTCTTCTTCCACGGTCCCGATGTCAGGAGAATCACTGCTGATCTTGACCCGCTGGTTAGCTGGCTGGATCGTCAGCTTAACCACGTCGTTGCGGCTTTCGTGAGACAGCAGGGAAGCCCGGTCGATTGAGGAGAGGAAGGTGCCCGCTTCCACTTCCACCGTGGTATCGGACGTTGTCGGAATCAACTGGCTGGTTTCTGGGTAATTCCCCTCCAGCAGCCGGGAGTAGAAGTGCGTGTTGCCAAAGATGAACAGCACTTGGTTTTCGCTGACCTGAACCTTAACATCTTCATTCCCATCGCCCATCATTCCCGAGAGCTCGTCCAGACTCTTTCCTGGAATAATGATGTCAAAATTGATGCTGCTGTCGACATTTTCCAAGGCCACTTTCCGTTGCGCCAAGCGGTGACTATCGGTTGCGACTGCCGTCAGCAGGCCGTCCTTTAACGTAAAGTGGACCCCGGCAAGGATCGGCCGACTTTCCTGTTTAGATACTGCGATGACCGTTTGCCGGATGACTTCTTTGAGGACGTCCGTCGGTAGGGTAATCGTGTTATCGGATTCAATTTCTGGCAGGTGGGGGAAGTTGCTGGCATCCTGGCCATTAATTTGGAACTTCGCGGTTCCAGAAGTAATGTCGGCTTGGAAGCCATTAGTAACTTCAATTGTTACTTGCTTATCTGGCAGCTTCTTAACGATTTCGCTGAAGAAACGGGCGGGTAACACAATGGCCCCTGCTTCTTTGACGGTTAACCCGTAGTCTTCATCGCTCGCATCGATCACACTTTCAATCGTAATGTCGGAATTGCTCCCGGTGAGAACAATGCGGTCAGTGTCAACAACCATCTTTAATCCAGTTAGGATGGGAATAGTGGTTTTAGATGAGATGGCACGAAGAACGTTGTTTAATTGGCTGATGAACGCAGTCCGATTGATTGTGAAATTCATTGGCTGGTTGCTCCTTTGCTGATTTTATATAAAGATATTTTATAGTTTAAAAATAGTAGTAGTAATAGGGCCTGTTAAAACTGTGGATAAGTCCTTGAATCCAATCATACCACACCCGTTTACTTGTGGATAACTTGTTGATGATTCTGGGGACAAGCATGGGACTTTTCCACAGCTAGGCGTTGAGCTGATCTTTGAGTTTGTGAATGTCCTGCTGCAATTGGGAGTCATCCTTAATGGAGGCTTCTATTTTATCGATTGCGTGTAAGACCGTGGTATGGTCTTTGCCACCAAATTCTTTGCCGATCTTAGGCAGGGAAAAGTCGGTCAGTTCACGGGTGAGGTACATCGCGATTTGGCGGGGCATAACGATTTGTTTGACCCGTTTTTTACCGATGATGTCGGCCTGGGTGATGTTATAGAACGACGCCACCTGTTTTTGAATATCCTCAACGGTGATTTGACGTTTGGCGGAGTGGCGGAAATCTTTTAGGGCCCGTGATGCTAGGTGGGGTGTGATGATTTCGTTGCTCAGGTCTGCGTAAACTTGGACCTTGGTCAGGGCGCCTTCAAGTTCCCGCACGTTGGTATCGATTTGTCCGGCGATGTAGTTCAGGGTGTCATTACCGATATCGATGTGGTCCTCTTCCACCTTGCTGCGGAGGATCGCAATCCGGGTTTCGAGGTCCGGTGGGGTAATCTCGACGGGCATTCCCCACATGAAGCGGGAGACTAGCCGGTCTTGCAGTTCGGGGATTTCCCGGGGCATCCGGTCGCTGGTCAGGACAATTTGTTTTTGCTGGTCATAGAGGGTATTGAAGGTATTGAAAAATTCAATCTGGGTCCCCTCTTTGTCCGCTAGAAACTGAATATCATCAATTAGCAACAGGTCGAGGTTCCGGTATTCTTCCCGGAATTGCTCGGTGGTTCGCTTTTGGATTGAGTTGATGAAGTCATTGGTAAATTCTTCGCTGGTGACGTACTTGACCCGGGCATTCTTGTTGATCTTTAACATGTAATTCCCGATGGCTTCCATTAAGTGGGTCTTACCTAAACCTACGCCGCCGTAAATGAAGAGGGGATTCATGTACCCCGGACGCTCGGCAGCGTTGAGGGCCGCAGCATGGGCAATCTTATTGCCGTCCCCCACGACAAAAGTTTCGAAATTATAGTAGGGATTTAAAGGGATGTTGGAAGTGGGGACAGCAGACGGCTGCGGTTTAGGTGATTTTTGTTCTCCCGTTAAAATGTAAATTGGCTCAACGGCACGTCCTAGTTCACGTTGAACGTACTCCTTGAGCTTTTCCGTCAGATTTTTATTCCAGAAATCACGATGCATGGGCGTCGGTAATTCAATTTCCAGACGTGTTTGCGAGAGAGAAATCGGTTTTGCCGGAGCAATAAAATTGTCAAAGGTCACCTGGCCGGTGTATTGACGAAAAGAATTTTGGATCGCTTCCCACAGAGAATCGAGCTCAGTCAAAATAATTCCTCCTAATATTTAATTCCAACCGATATTCTATCATTCTCGATATTAGTTTTCCACAGGGGAGTGGACAAGCTAAAAAAAATTACACAACTCTGTGTGTAATTTAGGATTGCTGGTGTGGATTTCGGGGAAAACGTGCTAATCGAGCGGGCTATTAACAGGAATCTGTGGAAAACTGAAGCCTATTAATATAAGGATTATCGGACTTTTACACAGGAAAAAGCGGGGCTGTGGATAACTTTAATAACAGGGTGTGAATTTGGGGATGAGGTGGGAAAAAGCCTGTGAATAAGCTGGGACCACCCGGGGTGTTTACACAACGTTGTGGATTATTTTGCACATTCTGTGGATAACTAAAAAATTTAAATATTTTTTTGCCGTTTAATAATCAGTCAAAGTATGTTATACTTCCAAAGTATGTTTGAAGAAAGAATAGAAACAAACCGATTTATCAAATAGGAGGTGCAAACGCATGAAGCGCACGTTTCAACCAAAGAAGCGTCACCGTGCACGTGTCCATGGCTTCCGTAAGCGCATGAGCACCAGCAATGGCCGTAAGGTATTAGCACGTCGGCGTCAAAAGGGCAGAAAAGTATTATCTGCATAACCACGGCCACTTTTATAGTGGCTTTTTTTATTGTAGAGGGCGGGCAAGCAATTCAGCGAACAACGATCGTTGGCGTTGTTGTTTGCCTAGCCCTTTTTCATATCTAACGTAGTAAGGCTGGAGATTAGACATCATGAGAAAGTCATACCGAGTAAAAAAGGAAAGTGAATTTCAGCGGGTTTTTGAAACCCATAATTCTGTTGCCAACCATAAATTCATAATTTATCAGATGGCAAAACCGGGTCAGAAGCATTTCCGGGTTGGAATCTCGGTCGGTAAAAAGATTGGGAACGCGGTTCACCGGAACTGGGTAAAGCGGCGGATTCGGCAAAGCCTGCTAGAAGTCAAGCCGCAGTTGCGGTCGGATGTTGACTTTTTAGTGATTGCCCGTCCGGCGGCAGATGGCCTTGAGATGGCAGAAACAAAGAAGAACCTGGTCCATGCACTCAAGCGGGCCAACTTATTTAAGGAAAAAAGTGAGGAAGAATAGCGTGAAAAAAAAGAAAAAAGCCTTGAGCCTAGCAGCGATTGCCAGTTTGACGATGCTGCTGGCTGCTTGTTCCAACCAGCCCGTAACGAGTCATAGTACCGGTTTCTGGGATCACTACATCGTTTACAACTTCTCGCAGTTTATTATCTGGCTCTCCAACCACACTGGAGGCTACGGGATGGGGATCATCATCTTCACGATCATCATCCGGGTGCTGCTCTTGCCACTAGCCTTTTACCAGACCAAGTCGATGGTCCGGATGCAGGAAATCACGCCGCAGCTAAAGGCAGTCCAAAAGAAGTATTCATCACGCGACCGTGATTCGATGATGAAGATGCAGGAAGAGACCCAAAAGCTCTACAAGGAAGCGGGCGTCCACCCGATGGCCTCAATGCTGCCAATGATTGTCCAGCTGCCAATCATGTGGGCCCTGTACCAAGCAATTTGGCGGACACCGGAACTGCGGCACGGGACTTTCCTCTGGCTGCAGCTGGGGCACACCGACCCTTACTATGTCTTGCCAGTTTTGGCGGCGGTCTTCACCTTCGTTAGTTCTTGGCTATCAATGGCCTCGATGCCGGAAAAGAATAGCATGACGACCATGATGACCTGGTTCATGCCGATCATGATCTTCTTCATGGCCCTGGGCTTCTCCTCAGCAATCACGCTGTACTGGGTAGTTTCCAACGCCTTCCAGGTTGTTCAAACCCTGCTGTTGCAGAATCCATTCAAGATTCGCCGTGAGCGGGAAGAGAAGCAACGGGTTGAAAAGGCCCGGAAGCGGAAGATCGAAAAGGCAAAGCGCCGCGCTTACCAAAGTCGCCGGAAATAGTCGGCTGGCTCGACCAACTTAATTTAAACAAGTATCAAAACTGCCACCTTGGTTATTGAACCGGGTGGCAGTTTTTTTATCAATGAACCCGACCTACCCCTTGTTAAATGAAAGCAAACACGCTATTGTATTAAAATAAAATTAGATTTTTTTAATATTAAAAGGAGGCGGAGAGTATGTTCAGCCGAATTGGTCAGACCATTTATGAAAATGAAGCTGTCGCGAAAACATCAGATTTTACGGTGGGCTTAGAAATTGAAATGCAGCGGATTGACGGAAGCGGACAGTTAAGTCAGGAACCCTATCCGGCTGGAATTGGCGATGAACGGACTAACCCGTGGATCACGAACGATTTTTTGGAAACCATGTCGGAAACCGTGACCCCGTCGGCCAAGCATTCCTTGGACGCCATCCACTACTTGTACCGGCTGAATAACTGCCTCCGCTCAGCGCTGGCGCCAGGGGAGATGCTGTGGCCCCTGTCAATGCCGCCCCGCCTTCCCAAGGATAAGCGGACACTCGTCTTGGCAAAGATGGGCCCTAAGAAGGAAGCCTACCTGCAAGAATGGGCGAAACGGCACGGCTACTCACAGGGGACACCCTGTGGAGCGCACATTAGCTTAGGAATCGACCAACACGTGATCGAACTTGTCCTGGAGAAATTCAGCAGCCAGTTTGCGGATGAACGGGCCGTCCGCAACTACTTGTATACGGTCGTTGCCCAAGGCTTCGTGCGCTATCGGTGGCTGCTAACCTACCTTTTCGGCGCTAGTCCGGTAGCGGAAAAGGGGTATTTTGAAAAGGGGGCGGAGTTAGCGCGGCCGGTGCGGAGCATTCGGCAGAGCCGCTACGGCTTTGGAACCAAGTTTACCGGTGACTACCGCAGCTTGGCTGCCTATGTTGACCGAATTGAGGAGGGCGTAAAACAGGGGATCTTAACGTCTGACTATGAGTTTCATGGCCCCGTACGTTTTAAGGGGCACCCCGACTTAAAGAAGCTGGCTAACAACGGGGTTGAATACTTGGAGCTGCGAATGCTGGACCTCGATCCCAGCAGTGCGGTCGGAATTAGGACGGGCACCCTTCGCTTTGTCAGGTTATTAGCGAGTTACTTTATTATGCACCCGGCAATGCGGGAGGGGGAGGTCGAATCGCTGTTGGCCCGGGCCGACGCTATGAACATGGCAATTGCCGAGGAATCGCCAACGGCGCCCAGCCAGTACCAAAGCACTGCTCTGGCCATGATTCGGCACCTTGAACACTACGCTAGCCAGATTCAGCTGGGTCCTGAGTATCTGGAGGTCCTGGATGACCTTGAGGAACGAATCGTCAACCCGGCGAATACGCCGAGCGCGCGCCTGCTAGCGTATGTCAAAGATGGTTCACTCGAAGAATATGCCCTCCGCCGGGCACGCCGTTATCAGCAAGCTGCTTTAGGAATGCTGCACCCGTTCCGGGGCTTTGAGGAGGGACGGGTTTACACGGCGGATGAACTGCGCGCGGCCCTGGCCTGGTAAGAAAGTCCCTAACCGGCAAAGTGGTTAGTACGATACAGAAAAGCCTTCACCGTCTGGTTTTCCAGATGGTGAAGGCTTTTGCGCTCTGTACAACCTGCTTCGTTTTTAACGCCGGGCCGCGGCTCGCTGGAGCAGGTCGGCAAACAGATGTTGCGATGACGGATCATGTTTGAACATGTTCTCGGGATGCCATTGGACGGCGAGAATCTGGTCCGAGCTGACGGATTCCACGGCTTCTGGCACCTGGTCGTCGGCACTGGCCGTAACGTGCAGGCCGGGGGCGATTTGGTGCAGTGCCTGGTGGTGGCGCGAGTTAACGTAGGCGCGGCGGCCAGTGAGCTTGAACAGGCGGCTTTCCGGGGCTACGTTGATGTGGTGGGAGGGAAGGTTGCCTGGGGCGTCTTGGGAGTGTTTGAGGGTTTGCCGCGGATCTTCAGACAGGTCCTGGTAGACCGAACCACCAAGGGCGATATTGATGAGCTGCATTCCCCGACAAATTCCCATGATTGCCTTGTTTGCGGCCACAGCCTCTTTAAGCAGGGCGACTTCAAAGCGGTCCCGCTTTAGGTAGGTGGGTCCTAGTTTGAGGTGCGGCTCTTCGTTAAAGAAGGTTGGGTCGACGTCCGCACCGCCGGCAAAAATAATCCCGTCAAAGAGGTCCAGGTAGCTGGCTGCAAGTTCGGGCGCGACGCTGGGGAAGATAACCGGGACGCCGCCGGATTTAAGCACTGCTTCGATTAACGGCCGGGGCGCAAAGGCCGCGTTACGTTCGTTAATAATATTCGTTGCCTCAGTGAGGGTATCGGCGGGAATCGCGATTCGGGGTTGCATAGGAATCCTCCTTAATTCTAATTAAAATTTAATCAATATTATAAATTAAAATCCCGTGCGTGCAAAGAAAAATGTTGCCAGCGTCCTGACTGGTCATGGCGGAGAAAAGGGTGGTATTCTTAATATAATAACGTCAAATTCGGGGAGGAACTATCAATGGTAGTTTATACGGGTAAAACAGTGAAGGAAGCAATTCAACAGGCGAGCCGGTCACTGCATCAGCCAGAAGCGGCGCTCAAGGTTGAAGTGCTTGAACAGCCCCGCCGCGGCTTCTTGGGGATTGGTCGCCGACCAGCTAAAATCGAGGCGACGATTAAGCCGCCAAAAACGACGCCGGCGCCGCAACCAGTAACTCCTGCGCCGGCTGCCGCCCCGGTTAAGCCAGTTGCTGACCAGGGCCGGTCAGTGTCTGCCGCGGTCGTTCATCCTAATCATCCGCTTGAGGAGGGGGATGACCAGGATCCGGCAGTGGTTAAGGCCCGGCACGAAGCTAACATTCGCCACACCCGGAACGCTGGTCAGCAGTTAACGGCTTACCTGAAAAAAGTATTTGCGGATCTGGGAATTGAGACTGACCCCCAGCTTAGCAAGGTTGGCGCCCATTCGGTCATGATCAATATTAAAACGGCCAATTCGGGACGGGTAATCGGGCGACACGGTTCCCGGATCAACGCGCTGGAACAGGTCAGCGCGGCCTTTATGAACTATCATGGTGCCCCAAAGACGAGTGTGGTTCTGGACACGTCAAACTACCGGCAACGGCGGCGGGAAGCCCTCCATCAAATTGCGGAACGGGCAGCGACCGAAGTAGTTGCGAGTGGAAAAGCGGTTTTCCTGGACCCGATGCCAGCGCGGGAACGCAAGCAGCTGCACCAGGAGTTAGAAAGTGATGACCACGTGCGCACCTATTCGCACGGGCGGGAACCCTACCGGAGCGTGGTTATTGCCCCAAAAAATTAGTTATTGATTGACATTTACTGGTGAAGCCCTTAGAATATGGGCGATTATAAAAATTGAGTTGTTAAAGTAGTGAAAGTGCTTTGACCATGTTAGCGGAATGCGCGGCGTGGACTAGCACTTTTTTTATTGAAAGGAGTAGAAAATAGTGGCGAATAGTGAAAATGACACCATTGCGGCGATCTCGACCCCGGTTGGCGAGGGGGGCATTTCAATTATTCGGATTAGCGGCGAAGACGCGGTGGCAGTTGCCAAGCGGCTGTATCGTGGCAGCAAGGACCTGGACCAGGTTGCCAGCCATACCATTAACTATGGGCACATTGTCGACCCGGACACGGGCGCCGAAGTGGATGAGGTAATGGTTTCCGTGATGCGGGCGCCGCACACCTATACCTGCGAAGATGTGATTGAAATCAACTGTCACGGGGGATTGCTGGCGACTAACCGGATTTTACAGTTAGTCCTGAGTTACGGTGCCCGAATGGCTGAACCAGGCGAATTTACCAAACGGGCCTTCTTAAATGGCCGGATTGACCTATCACAGTCCGAAGCGGTAATGGACCTGATTCGGGCTAAAACCGATAAGTCGATGAAGGTGGCCCTGAACCAGCTGGATGGGGACCTGTCGCGGCTGATTCGTCACTTGCGACAAGATATTTTGGATGTCCTGGCCCAGGTCGAGGTCAATATCGACTATCCGGAATACGACGCGGTCGAAGAGATGACCACCAAGATGTTGAAGGAGAAGGCGCTTGATATTCAACAGCGGATCCAGGCCCTGTTAAAGACTGCCAAGCAGGGGAAGGTCCTCCGGGAGGGACTGGCGACGGCGATTATCGGCCGCCCCAATGTCGGCAAGTCTAGCCTGTTAAACACCCTGCTGCATGAGGATAAGGCCATCGTGACTGACGTGGCGGGAACCACCCGGGACGTGATCGAGGAGTACGTCAATGTTGATGGGGTACCGTTGAAATTGATTGATACCGCTGGAATCCGCGACACCGACGACACGGTCGAAAAAATCGGGGTCGAGCGGAGTAAGAAGGCCCTCGATGCCGCCGACTTGATCCTCCTGCTGATTGATAGCTCCGCGCCGTTGACGGCGGAGGACCGTGAACTGCTAACGGCAACCCAAGGCAAGCAGCGGATCGTGATCTTAAACAAGACCGACCTGCCGCGCCAGGTGGACCTTGATGAGCTGAAAAAGTTGACGGCTGGGGATGCCCTGATTGAAACCTCGATTGTTAAGCACGAGGGGATGGACCAGCTTGGTCAGCAAATCAGCAGGATGTTTTTTAACGAAGGGATCGAAAGCAGTCAAAACAACGTGATGGTTACCAATGCCCGCCACATTGGCCTGCTCCACCAGGCAAATGCTGCGCTGAGCGATGTCTTGAAGGGAATCAATGCCGGGATGCCGGTGGACCTGGTGCAAATTGACATGACCCGGTGCTGGGACCTCCTGGGGGAAATTACCGGGGATTCGTACCAGGACGAGCTGCTTGATCAGTTGTTTAGTCAATTCTGTCTAGGAAAGTAGGGAAAATTGTGAAGTCGAGTGAATCATTGAAGACTAGCGCTGCCGTTCAGTACGAGGGTGGCGACTATGACGTAATTGTTGTTGGTGCCGGACACGCCGGGAGTGAGGCCGCCCTGGCCGCTGCCCGGATGGGGAATAAGACCCTGCTGGTCACCATCAATCTGGACATGGTAGCCTTTATGCCATGTAACCCATCCGTCGGCGGCCCCGCCAAAGGAATTGTGGTCCGGGAAATTGATGCCCTGGGTGGTGAGATGGGCCATAACATTGACAAGACCTATGTCCAGATGCGGATGCTGAATACCGGGAAGGGTCCGGCAGTCCGCGCATTGCGGGCCCAGGCCGATAAGCACGCCTACCACCGTCAAATGAAGCTGACCATTGAAAATGAGCCCAATCTGACCCTCCGCCAGGGAACCGTCGACCAATTGATCGTCGAAGATGGCGTCTGCAAGGGGGTTGTTACCAACACCGGGGCACGCTACCACGCTAAGGCGGTGGTCCTGACTGTCGGGACCGCGGCCCGGGGCAAGATTATCATTGGTGAATTGCAATACCAGTCCGGCCCGAACAATTCTAAGTCGGCGGTTAAGCTCTCCGAGAACCTGGAGGAACTGGGCTTTGACCTGGAACGGTTCAAGACCGGGACGCCACCGCGGGTCAACGGGAAGAGCATTCAATTTGACGAAACCGAGGAGCAGCCGGGAGATGCTGCCCCGCACCACTTTAGTTTTGATACTCCGGATAGCAGCTACATTGCCGTCACCGACCAGCTGGCCTGCTGGCTGACCTACACCAACGAGGGGACCCACGGAATCATCCGGGCCAACCTGGACCGGGCGCCGATGTTCTCCGGGGTTATTAAGGGGGTCGGTCCCCGTTACTGTCCGTCAATTGAGGATAAGATCGTGCGCTTTGCCGATAAGTCCCGCCACCAGGTCTTCTTGGAACCCGAGGGTCGGGATACGGATGAATATTATCTTGATGGGATTTCCACCTCGATGCCGGAAGAAGTCCAGCAAAAGATTGTTCACTCCATTAAGGGGCTGGAAAAGGCTGAACTAATGCGGCCGGGCTACGCGATTGAATACGACGTCGTGGCGCCGTACCAGTTGCGGCCAACGTTGGAAACCAAGCTAGTTCAGAACCTCTACACGGCCGGTCAGACAAACGGGACGTCCGGGTATGAAGAGGCAGCCGGCCAGGGCTTGATTGCCGGCATCAACGCCGGCCTCCGCGCTCAGGGGAAAGGCCCGTTCGTTCTCGGCCGGTCTGACGCCTACATTGGGGTCATGATTGACGACCTGGTGACCAAGGGAACTAAGGAACCTTACCGTCTGTTGACTAGCCGGGCCGAATACCGGTTGATTTTGCGTCATGATAATGCCGACTTCCGCTTGATGGAGAAGGGACACGCGGTGGGCTTAGTTTCCGACGAGCGCCTGGCTAAGATGGAAGCTAAGAAGGCCGCCGTGGCTGCTGAAATCAAGCGCCTGGAAACTATCAAGTTCAAGCCAAGTGACGAAGCAGTCAACGACTTTATCGAAGAGCACGGTGATAACCGTCTCAAGGATGCTATTTCCGCGGCGGACCTGATCAAGCGGCCGTACGTGGACTACCAAACATTGACCCGGTTTATCCCGGCCCCGGCAGAAGAATTGGACCGCCACGTGATTGAACAAGTGGAAATCCAGCTCAAGTACGCTGGCTACATCAAAAAGGAAGAGCAGAAGGTTGACCGGATGAAGCGGATGGAAGCCAAGCGGATTCCGGACAGCATTGACTACAACGACATTGACGGCCTGGCAACTGAGGGGCGGCAAAAGTTGGAGAAAATCCGTCCGGCGACCCTGGCCCAGGCTTCCCGGATTTCCGGGGTTAACCCGGCCGACTTGGCAATTCTGAGTGTTTATATTCGACAAGGGAAATTTTCCAAGGCTGACCGACAATAATTTCCCGGGAAATATTAAGCAACGGCGACGGGAAAAGAAATTATTTCCGGTCGCCCCTTTTTCGATCCGGGGAAAATAAAAGGATTGCTTAAACTTAGGCAATATCCAATTATTAAGTGCCCGAGTATGATATAATTTAGGTTCGAGTTTTGATCTGAAGAAAATAGCAAATTCTGAATGAAAGAAGAGGAACATTGCAATGTGTGGAATTGTTGCGTTTGTTGATAACGAGAAACCACAATTAAAGGACACCTTAATCAAGAAGATGAAGGACCGGATCATCCACCGGGGCCCGGACGCCGAGGGTCAGTACGTGGATGATGACGTGGCCCTGGGGTTCCGCCGGCTGAGTTTTGTGGATGTTAAGTCTGGGAACCAGCCCATCTTTAATGAAGATCAGTCCAAGATTATTGAGTTTAACGGGGAAATCTATAACTTTGAAGAACTCCGCGGCGAGCTGATTGAAAAGGGGCATACCTTTACTACCCACGCCGACACGGAAGTTATCCTGCACGGTTATGAAGAGTGGGGCAAGGACGTCCTGCAGAAGCTGCGGGGAATGTTTGCCTTCATCATTTGGGATACCAAGACCAAGGAAATGTTTGGCGCCCGGGACCACTTCGGGATCAAGCCGCTCTACTATGCCCAGATGAACGGGACCTTCTTTGTTGGTTCTGAAATCAAGGCCTTTCTGGACCACCCGAACTTCGAGATGGAGCTGAATAAGCGGGCCCTGAAGTCCTACATGACTTTCCAGTATAACGTAACCCAGGAAACCTTCTTTAAGGGAGTTTACCGCCTTCCGGAAGCCCACTACTTCACCTACAAGGACGGCAAGTTCGCGATGGAGCAGTACTGGGACGAAGACTTTGACCCAACGGACGAGAGCTTCGACCAGGCCGTCGATAACATCGACAACGTGGTTAAAAATTCTGTCAAGGCCCACACCTTCGCGGATAAGGGCATCAAGGTCGGCTCTTTCCTGTCGGCCGGGGTTGACTCCAGTCTGGTAACTGCTTTGATGCGGCCAAACAACACCTTCTCCATTGGTTTTGACAGTGGCTACGACGAAACCAAGCAGGCCCGTGAATTGGCGGCTAAGTTGGACTTAAAGAACACCGATAAGCTACTGACCGATGAAGAAGCGTTCAAGACCTTCCCGTTAATCCAGTACTACCTGGACGAACCGGACTCCAACCCGTCTGTGGTGCCGCTTTACTTCCTGAATAAACTGGCGAAGGATAACGGCTACAAGGCCCTGCTTTCCGGTGAAGGGGCGGACGAACTGTTCGCGGGCTACACGGCCTATGGCTTTAACACCAAGGTTAAGTTTATCCGCTGGGTGACTGAACAACTCAAGAAGCTACCGAAGGACCAGCGCTATAAGTTGGGAAAGTGGCTGGAAGGCAAACACTTCCACGGTTCTGAGCACCTCTACCGCAACCTGGCCCCGGCCCGGGATACCTTTATCGGCCAGGCCTACATCTTTAGTCCGGCAGAGGCCAATGAATACTTGAAGCCGGAATACCAGGATGGCCCGTCCATCACTGACCTGCTGAAGCCGCTCTACGATAAGTGTGACGAGAAGAAGCCGGAAATGAACGAGGTTGCCAAGAAGCAGTACGTTGACCTGCATCGCTTCATGCCAGGAGATATTTGCTTAAAGGCGGATAAGATGAGTATGGCAAACTCCGTGGAAATTCGGGTGCCGCTCCTGGATAAGGAAGTTATGAAGGTGGCTGAAACCACGCCGACGAAGTACCTCTTCAACGATAAGGGGACTAAGTGGGCCTTCCGGATGGCGGCCAACCGGCACCTACCAGAAGAATGGGCAACCCGGCCAAAACTTGGCTTCCCGACTCCCGTTCGGGAATGGCTTCGGGAAGAGAAGTACTACAAGGAAGTACGGAACTTGTTTGCGCAAGACTTCGTGAAGGAGTTTTTCGACCAGGACAAGCTCCTGCAACTGGCTGATGACAACTTTGCTGGCAAGGTCGATGGCCGGCGGAAGATCTGGACGGTCTACACCTTCCTGGTTTGGTACAAGCTCTACTTCATCGATAACTTCAAGCTGGATGAAAGCAACATCGATAAGGCCAAGGCAAGTGCCGAGGCATAACAGATAAGAGGAAGGTGGCGAGCGGTCATCTTCCTCTTTTTATTTTATTTGCTTCAAGAATTCACTTTTACCATAAAAAATGAAATAATAGAGTTTTAAGAGAGAAAAATAAGAGGGGTCAATAACACATGGAATTGCATGTTACGCCTGCACTAACGTTATTGCGCGAGCACCATTTATTGGATCATACCAAGAATTTAACTGATTTTACCGCGACGAGTGTTGCTTATGATTCACGAAAGGTCACTGCGGGGACTTTGTTCTTTTGCAAGGGCAACTTTTTGCCGAAATACCTAACGATGGCAAAGGGACAGGGCGCCGTGGCCTACGTGGCGGAGCAGGAGTATTCGGAAGGCGGGGACCTGCCGGCGATTATCGTCAAGGATGAGCAAAAGGCGATGGCCCTGCTCGGGGCGGCTTTTTACGGTTTCCCCCAAGATGAGCTAACGATTATTGCCATCACCGGAACGAAGGGGAAGACCACTACCGCTTACATGGCTGACCACGTCTTGGGGCGGGCAACTGACCATCACGTGGCCCTCTTTTCGACCCTTGACCGGGTGCTGGGGAACGGCCCGGACGACCGCTTTAAGTCTGACTTGACCACTCCGGAGTCGCTCGATCTCTTTCATGATATGCGGGCAGCGGTTGATAACGGGATGACCCACCTGGTGATGGAGGTTTCCTCACAGGCGTACAAGAAGCACCGGACCTATGGCCTGCACTTCGATATCGGTATTTTCTTAAACATTAGTCCTGACCATATTGGCCGCAATGAACATCCGACCTTTGCAGACTACCTCCACTGTAAGGAGCAGCTGCTGGTCAACTCCAGGGTTTGTCTAATCAATGCCGAAACGGCCGACCTGGCGGATGTATATTACACGGCCAAGGCAACGACGCAGCCAGAGGATATCTACTTATTTGCCCGGCACGGGGCGCAGGTCCAACTGCCGGAGGGGGCCGCAATCGACTTCGAATACCGGAATGACTTAGAAGACCTGCACGAAAGCGAGTTTGAACTTGCTGCCTGCACCCCAAAAGCCGAACGGTTGGGCCTCCAGCGGCGTTATAAGACCAGTGTCCCTGGTGACTATAACGAGGGGAACGCCGTCGCGGCGATTATTTCAACGGCCCTAGCGGGGGCGACCGCGGAAGATGCCGCTGCAACGCTGGACCATGTCCATATCAAGGGCCGGATGGAGATGCAAAAAACCCGCCAGCACGGGACAATTTACATTGACTATGCCCATAACTATGCCAGCTTGAAACGGCTCCTGGCGTTCTTGAAGCGGCAGACGGCGGCTGGTAAGGTGACTGTCGTGCTGGGGGCAACCGGTGACAAGGGAATTTCCCGTCGGCAGGGCTTCGGGAAAGCATTGTCGGAGGAACATCCGGACCAGATTATCCTCACGACAGACGATCCTGGATTTGAGGACCCAATGAAAATTGCCCGGGAAATAAATTCGCATATTGACCATGACCAGGTCGGGGAAATCCAGTACATTATGGACCGGCCAACGGCAATCAAGGCGGCAATTGACAGTAGCGGTAATGGTGATATTGTGGTGTTAGCTGGGAAGGGCGAGGATCCCTACCAGAAGATCAACGGCGTCGACACGCCGTACGCAACTGACAGCAAGATTGCCGCGGACTATATCCATGAAATTGAAGATTAAGTGAGGCGGAAGTATGAAAGCATTTCGGGAAACGATGAGTTGGATTGTCCCAATTGTCATTGGGCTATTGATTGCATTGCTGATCAAGCAGTTTGTCTTTCAAATCGTCCGGGTCGATGGGCCATCCATGGAACCCAACCTGGTGAATAACGAACGGGTCTTTTGCCTAAAGACGGCAAAAATTCACCATGGCAGCGTCGTGGTATTTGACGCTAACGGGGTGGACCCGCAGGTTGCCCAGAAGACGGATTACGTCAAGCGGGTGATTGGAATGCCGGGTGATAAGGTGCAGTCCAAGAACGGGAACATCTACGTCAATGGCAAGAAGATTAACCAGAACTACATCAGCATGGACCAGCGGAAAGCGGGAACCGGTGACTGGACACTCAAAAGTATTTCTGTGCAAAACAGCTGGCTCAAGCATAACGGAACCACCACGGTCCCGAAGGGCGAATACTTTGTCCTGGGAGACCACCGGAGCGTTTCCAATGACGGCCGCTACTGGGGCTTTGTGCCGAAGAGCAAGATTGATGGGGTCGTGAAGGTGCCATCATGGTCCGGGACCAAGACAACCCGGCAGAACGTCAACAAAGAGTGGCAGCACTTTTACGCAAACTAAGTAAATTAACAGCCGGCAGGTGAACCAGAGAATGATTCACCTGCCGGCGCTTAATTTTAAAAGAGCACTTAGTTTTGATGAAGCAACTGATAGCGAAATAACTCTTTACAAAAAAGTTAGCTATCAAGTGATTTTAAATGATTCTTTTGATACAAAGTGAGGTATTATTTAAGGGTAGGAGTATGAAAAATACATTCTAAACATAAGGGGAGAATAATAATGGCAAGTCACAACCATGGGGGAGCATCATCAAATTTGTCAATCCATAAGCCAATCGATGTTAAAAAATTGACATTGGGCGTGGCCTCAGTTGCTTTAGGGACCACTTTTATTTTGGCTAATAGTACGGTTGCTCACGCTGATGATGCAAATCCAAATCAAGGGTCGAGTGATAACTCAGCCATCGTTACGAATGGTGATGCCAACCAGGGGACGGCGGTTAATTTACCGGCATCCCAGCTGGATGATGATAGTGATCACACTGGGGAACCAAGTGTTCCTGAAGAAAACCTTGACCCAGCAATTGTTCCAATCTCGACTGTCGTTGGTCAGGAGCCGGCAGCAAAACTGGCAATCACACCAACAAGTGAAATGCAAAGGGAAACCGATTATCAAGCGAGTTGGAAGCAGGCGCCAGACGTTTCTAAAGTGGAGACCACGACGGGAATTGTTAACGTTCAATATACTGACTTTGAGGGTCAGGCTATTAATAAGGACTTTACAGTTCCAGTCAACGTGTTCGCGAAGGAAAGCGACTATGCCACAATTTATGGTGATCCAGCTTCGATTCCGGCCAGTGACCGGGTTCAAACGGTGATCCGCTTTTACGACCTCACCAGCAAGCAGCTCCTGCTCAACAGTTGCCGCAAACTGGGAACGATCATGCTGCCGGTGCCTTAGCTGGCCTGGGCTTGGTATCGCTCTTAGGAATGTTTGGACTAAAGAAGCGCAAAGTTGATTAATTAAAAGAATCATAAAAGCGACCCTGACGGTAATTTGTAAGAGTCGCTTTGCTGTTTATAGCGTTACCTCACCGGCCACGTCGGTGTTAAAGAACTTACTGATGGCAGCGATGTCCATACCCTGGCCGAGGCCCCACATCAGCTTAGTAATTGCACATTCTGAAGTCATATCATGGGCGGAAATTGCCCCTTCCAGCAGTGCCTGTTGGCCAACTTCGTACTTCGTCAGGTCGCTCCGCTCGTACAGACACTGACTAGCCGCAATGACCGGGATACCCTTTCGAATCAGTTTGCCGACTGCGGCCACCAGGTTGCGGCGAATAAAGGTCATCCCACCGAGACCGTAGGCTTCAATCACGATACCATGACAGCCATTATCGGCCATCGCGTGCAACAGGGTCGGGTCGAATCCTGGGAAGAGCTTGACCAGTGAAACGTTGGTATCAATGGTGGTGTTCAACCGGCATTCACCGTGGCTTGCCGGTTGGGACTGGAGAATTTGGAAACCATCGGAAGTGACTTGAGCAATCAGCGGGAAGTTAACGCTCTCGAAGGCGTCAAAGGAAGTGGTCCGCACCTTGACACTCCGGCAACCGCGCATTACTTTCCTGTTGAAGGCCAGGTAGATACCCGGTGCGCAGTCCAGCGCAGCGGTAAAGGCGAGGTTGAGGTTATCAGGGGCGTCACTGAGGGGAATATTCATCGGCACCTGACTCCCAGTCAGCACGACCGGGAGGTTAATGTTCTCCAGCATGAAGGTCAGCATGGAGGCCGTGTAGGCCATCGTGTCTGTTCCATGTGAAACAACAATCCCGTCGTAATCATTGCGGGCCTGGTAAATTTCCTGGGCAATCAGGGTCCACTCTTCCGGCTGAATGTTGGAGGAATCCATCTCCAAAATATCTTTGACCGTTACGTCGAAGGGGAGGGTGCCAAGGGTCTTTAGCAGCTCGGCACCCGACTCGCCCGGTCGCAGGCCATCGTCCGAAGCGACGGAGGCGATGGTCCCGCCAGTGGTCAGCAGCAGTAATTTCTTTGTCATCAATGTCACCAGCTTTCAATTCTGCTTTTATTTTAGTAAGCATTGATAGTAAAAACAAGATGGTGGATGAAAGCATTGTCTGATTAATCAAGGTGCAGAGGGAGAAGCCGTTACCTACAACACCACTTTGGTCAAAGATAACTACCGCCTGCTGAGTGGGCAAGATGATCTAAATTTGGAATAGAAAAAACGCCGGGAACTGCACTGATGAGCGCGGTTGCCGGCGAGCTGGTTTTAAATGAGAGTGATTTCGTGTTGCTTGGGCTTCTTGGCGATGAGCTTGATGATGCCACAGTCTTCGAGGAAGTCAAGTGTGCGCCGAGTTTTGGCCATTGCAAAACCATTATCCTTATTATTCCGGATGATTTCATTGTCCTTAATTCCCAGGGAAGGAGCATAGGAAAAGAGCTTTGATTGTGCGAGATATGACAAGGTCTGCTGGATCAGCTGAGGACTTAATGTCGTTGGAAACTTGGCGGAGTGTTCTTGGATCCATTTTGAAATTGTCTGTTCAGCATCATTCAGCAACGCTTTAAGCTGGTTGAGAGTCGCAATATTTTCCTGCTGCTGGCTGGTTAAAATTTCGAGTAAGGACTGGATAAAGAGGGTTAAGTCGGCATAATTTTCGGCATTGTCGGCCACAATAAAATCTTTATAGTATTGCTGAATGTGGGCAAGAATGGCGGTGGCCACAGAGAAGCCGGTGAAGCGATCGTATTTACTGGAAAGATAAGTAGATAGCAGATAGCGCCCCATTCGTCCATTACCGTCAAGAAATGGGTGGGTGTTTTCAAAAAAGAAGTGCGTGATTAACGCCTTATACAGGGCCGGCATACTTTCATCATTCATGAATTTGATGACACTGCTCATTGCTTGCTGGATTTTTTCTTCGTCTGCAGGTGGCCGGTGAACCACCTTGGTAGAAGAACTGATTGTCAACAGTTCACCATTTGCGAGCCGGTCACGAAAGATTTTACCGTTTGGCTGACGGTCAGCAGCCAGCTCTCCTTTTAGTAAGGTGTCATAAATCCGACGGAAATCAGCTAAAGTTTGGATATAAATTGGCTTGCCATATTGCGTTTGCTGGTAGAGCTTGATAGTTGATCCCAGGCGCTTTTCCGAGGATTTGCCACGCTGGCTTGCCAAGAGATTGTTTTCCTGAATGACAGTCCCAATTTCGATCTTGTTAGTTTTAACTCCTTCAATATCGTTGGTGTAGAAGATTTCAGATACCAGGAGTGAATTTAGAAATTGACTGATTGCCAGGGGAGGGAGCTGGGATGCAATATGGTTGATTGTTTTAGAGTTAAACCGAAATTGATCGGCGAGCGTGAGAATCTTTGGGAGTGGGAGAAAGAAGATTGGGTACTTACTCGTTTGGCTTTCATCACGGTAGGTTAGGAGGGGGTATAGGAACGTTTTTTGAACCGCATAGTTATCGAGGCGAGCATTGTATTCATTTTCTGCAATAATCCGCGGATCATCACCATTACTGACGGCATATTTGTATTTGGCAAGCGGTAGGTACTTCATGGCAAATCCTCCAAAACTCGTTATTTGAAGATAATTATAGCATTAACACTTGATGAAAACTCCCAAAACACAATTTTCGGCCAATAGGATTTTTAAAAATGACATAAAAACTTCGAAAATGCGATTTTCGAGCAATAGGATAATAGAGGATACTCTAAAAAGCTCAAAAAGTTATTTTGGAGGAATAGCCAGCAAATCTAATTCAGGTGCGGGGATTGTGAAAAATTCATTTCGTCGGTTTTTCCGTATTTATTAAGTAGAGCAATAAGTATGGGGTGACCAAGGTGCAGAATAAGATTAGTATCCAGGATGACTTTGTCTTTGGGAGCGTGATGAGTAATAAACGATTGTGCCAGCGCTTAATTCAGTTGATTTTACCCGAATTGAAGATTGAGCGGATTGAATTTCCAACGGTTCAGAAAACCATTCAGGAAACCCAATTCAGCCGGGGTGTCCGCTTTGATGTTTACACGAAGGACCAGGATGGGGTAGTGCACGAGATTGATATGCAGGTCCGCCATACTCGGGGCCTGCCACAACGGGTTCGTTACTACCAGGGCCGGATCGATAGTGAGATGTTGAAGCATGGGCAGCAATATGTGACCCTCCGTAAATCCTACGTGATTTTTATCTGCCCGTTTGACCCGTTCAATTTAGGTCGGCACCGGTATGATTTCAAGAATTTTTGAAAAGGGACAAGTCCCTTGAGATGGGAGACGGGCGGACGGCGATTTTCCTTAATACCAAGGGGCTGAGGGATTAACTCGGTCTCTTTACTATATTTAAAGGTGAAAATGCGACAGCGCAGTAGATAGCTGGCAGGTCAAACGCTGATAAATCAGCATTTGACCAACCCCAAATAGGCTTGCTGCGCGGCGTAGCTATCCTTGCGGAGGTGGGGCTACGAACTAGCCAAGCTAGTTCTGCCCCACTCTCGAAAGACTTGCGCAACTTCCTCGATTACGTGGATAATAGGGATGTAGAGAACGATGAGTATGTTGATGAGTTGAAAGATTACATCCACAATCTAAGTAAAAATACGGAATGGAGGAACGAATACATGGACAACCAGACTCATATGATGTTCCACGACGAGGACATTCGTGAAGAGGGGAATCGCTGCTGGAAAAATGGAAGCTATCCGGGGCATGATTGCCTTAATGCGCAATAATGGCATTGCTGAGGAAAAACTAAAGCCGCAAATTCAGGCCCAGTTCGACTTAACCGACGCGCAGATGCAGGAACTATTTAAATAAGACCAAACAAAAACTCCGCCCAGCGCTAAAATTGCGCCTGGCGGAGTTTGTTTACTTTAAATTATGGGTTCAGCCGGTTCAACATCCGTGGGAACGGAATGTTTTCCCGGATGTGGTCTTGCAGGGTTACCCATGACAGGAACCGTTCGAGACCCATCCCGAAACCGGAGTGCGGGACGGAACCGTACTTGCGGAGGTCATCGTACCAGCCGTAGTTTTCCTTGGACAGGCCGTTTTCTTCCAGCTTGCTGGTGATGTAGTCGTAGTCGTAGGACCGTTCAGAACCCCCGATAATTTCACCGTAGCCTTCGGGAGCCAACAGGTCGGCACAGATGACTTGCCGGTCGTCCTCAGGGTCAGTTGGCATGTAGAAGGCCTTGATTTCCTTTGGATAGTTCTTGATGAAGACTGGCTTTTGGAATTGGTCGGCCAGGTAGGTTTCTTCTGGTGAACCAAAGTCGTCGCCGTACTTGACGTCCAGACCACCCTTTTGCAGCATATCGATGGCTTCCTTGTAGGTGATCCGTGGGTATGGCAGTTCGGTGAACGGCTTCAGGCTTTCCACGCTCCGGCCAACCATTTCCAATTCAAGCGGACAATTGTCAATCAGGTCCTGGATTAGGTAGGCCACGTATTGCTCTTGGATTTCTTCACTTTCTTCTTCGTGGCACCAAGCCATTTCTGGTTCGATCATCCAGAATTCCATTAGGTGCCGGCGGGTCTTGGACTTTTCAGCCCGGAAAGTTGGGCCCATCGTATAAATTCGACCCAATGCCATCGCACCGGCTTCCCCATAGAGCTGGCCTGATTGTGACAGGTAGGCGCTGCGGTCAAAGTAGTCGGTTTCGAACAGTTCGGTTGTCCCTTCTGGCGCACTCCCGGTCAGAATTGGGGCGTCAAACTGGGTAAAGCCGTGCTTGTTGAAGAATTCCATCGTCGCTAGCTTGACCCGACTCCGGATCCGCATCAGAGCCCATGGCTTGCGAGAACGCAGCCACAGGTGGCGGTGATCGAGCAGGAAGTCGATCCCGTGTTCCTTGTTACCGATTGGGTATTCATCGCTGGTGCCCACAACATCGATGTCCGTGATATGGATTTCATAACCAAACTTGGACCGCTTGTCTTCAGCGATTTCCCCGGTAACATAGAAACTGGTTTCCTGGTGCAGGTCGTGCTTTGCCAGTTCAAATGTTTCTTCGTCCACGTCGTTCTTCCGGATAATTCCCTGGAAGAAGCCGGTGCCGTCCCGTAGTTGCAGGAAGGCAATCTTCCCGCTGGACCGCTTATCAGTTAACCAAACGCCAATGCGAACCGTTTCACCCACGTGCTGTGGGGATTGACTGATCGTAATTGTTTCCATCAAAAACTCACTCCTCAAAACTTAATTACAGAATCTGAATGTGTGCCTGAGCGCACTTGTCGAGCATCTCTTGGGGCCAAACGCTGGCTTGGACTTCGCCGACATGCGCCTTGCCCAGCAGAAGCATACATAACCGGGATTGACCGATCCCACCACCGATGGAGTACGGTAATTCGCCGTTCAACAGCATCTGGTGGAATGGCAGTTTCGCCCGGTCTTCTTCACCGGCCTTCTTGAGCTGTTCCCGCATCGACTCTTCGCTGACCCGGATCCCCATGCTGGAGATTTCGAGCTTGCATTGCAGCGGCTCGTACCAGAAAATGATGTCGCCGTTGAGTTGCCAGTCGTCGTAGTCGGGGGCCCGGCCATCGTGCGGCTTGCCGCTCCGCTTGAGCTTATCACCAATCTTCATTACGAAGACGGCACCAAGTTCCTTAGCAATTTTATCTTCCCGCTCCATCGGGGTCAAGTCTGGCCAGCGGTCTTCCAGTTCCTGGGTAGTGACGAAGTGGATTTCGTCCGGCAGGTGGTAGACGGCTTGCGGGAACTTGTACCAAACTTCGTGTTCCATGTGCTTGATGACCTTGAAGATGGTCCGCACGGTGTCCTTTAGAGTTTCCTCGGTTCGTTCGTCCTTGGCAATGACCTTTTCCCAGTCCCACTGATCAACGTAGATTGAGTGGAAGTTGTCGAGATCTTCGTCCTTCCGAATGGCGTTCATGTTAGTGTAGAGGCCTTCGTGCATCCCAAAGCCATACTTCTTGAGTGCCATCCGTTTCCACTTTGCTAGCGAGTGGACAACTTCAATCGTTTCACCCGGCAGGCCTTTCATGGTAAAGGAAACCGGCTTTTCAACCCCGTTTAAGTTATCGTTGAGCCCGGTGCTCTGTTCAACAAACATTGGGGCGGACATCCGTTGCAGGTTCATCTGGTCACCAAATTCATCTTGGAAGGTTTCCCGGATGTAGCGGATTGCTGCTTCGGTATCCCGAATCGAAAGTCGTGGGTCGTAGTCTTTAGGAATAATTAACGTCATAATCAACACTCCTTTGATAAGTCCGGGGATAAATAAAAAGCCCTTCGTCCCCTTAGTAAAATCGAAGGGACGAAAGGCTTTATTCCGCGGTACCACCCAAGTTGCCTAGGAATACGGGATTCCTAGACCGCTTTTTCGAACGCAATCACGTTCTACCGGTGTGGTAACGTACCGGGGACGGCTGAGCCTACTTTAGTCTGGTGACTATTTGGGTCAGCGGCACTGCGAGAAAGTGTTTTTCGCACGTCCAGGGTCGGCCGGTCTCGCACTATCACCAGCTCACTTAACGAATGCGGCGTGTTACTCGTCTTTCTCATCGCTTTTGAAATCTTTAATGATATTCTAACCTGTTTTTTATAAAATGCAAGAACTTTTTGCAAATTATTTTGGGACGGTCCAGGTCATGTGGACATTCGCCGCGTCCTGCTGACTGGTGACAAAGCCGTGCCGGTGGTAAAAAGCAACTGCTCGCTGGTTTTGGGGATAGGCGTCCAGGGTTAGCTGCTGGTGATGCCCTTGGACGAAGGCTAATAGCTGGCTGCCGATGCCCTGCTGGCGATACTTGTTCGCCACGAACAGGCCGGCTAGGTAGTCGCCGGTCAGGCCGATAAAGCCGGCAATGGTGTCGTTGGTGGCAATGTAGCAGTAAACCTCGGCGTCTTGAATCGCGGCCCGTACCGCTGACAGTTGCTCCTGCCAATATTGCCTGCCAACAAAAGAGTGGGCATCGAGGTTGCTGCTCAGCCAGATTTCCATGATGGCGTCGAGGTCAGCTGGTTTCATTTTCCTAATCATTTCCGAACCCTCCCTTCGCTACCGGATACTGAAACGCAAAGCGGACTATTTTCATTATAACGGGGACGTGTTAGAATAACGATAACTTTGGGTACTTGCAGGCGATACCTAGACCAACATTGCCGCCGATGGAAAGGATCAATTATGCGGATTAATGTTCTTCAACACACCCCTAACGAGGGACCGGGAGCAATTCAAGCCTGGGCAGACGAGCGGGGACACGAGTTCTATGTCTACCATCCTTACCAGTTCGGCAACCTGCCGACTGCTGAGGAGACGGACTTGCTGGTTGTCCTCGGCGGCCCGATGAGCCCTAATGACGACCTGCCCTGGATTAAGCAGGAGCGGGTGCTAATCAAACAGCTGCTGGCCCAGCACAAGCCGATCTTCGGTGCCTGCTATGGTGCCCAACAGATTGCCAAGACCCTCGGCTACCAGATTGGCAAAGCGTCGCACAAGGAAGTTGGCTGGGCACCGGTTTACCGGCAGTCAACGGCGGTTCCGGGGATCCCAGAGAAGTTGGATGCCCTCCATTGGCACGAAGAAATGTTTGAGGTGCCCGATGAAGCTCAGTTAATCTTCTCCAGTGATTTGGTAAAGAACCAGGGCTTCCTCCTGGGCGACAACGTGATTGGTCTGCAATTCCACTTTGAACCGCTGGCTGATAACGTCCGTGAGATGGCGGTCAACGACGACCAGTACCCCCTCGAACACAATGACCTTCACCAGACACCGCAGGAAATTATCGACCACGGTGTCCCGGCAGAGAACAAGCGGGTGATGTTTAGCCTGTTAGATTTTATTACGAAATAAGATGTAAGTATGAAATAAAGGAGTTGCGGCAAAAACTTGCTACAACTCCTTATTATTAACGGTCTAAATTAAGATTTAAGCGGGCCAGCTGTCGCAGAATAATCAGCACCAGGATGGCTTCCAGCGGCCAGGAAATAACTTCCTTGGGTACCCGGATGGCCAGCAGGGCGGTAAATGCTCGGCCGGTGCTGGACGAGCTGAGGCTCATCAGGTAGACCCACAGCGTCGTGAAGAAAACGTTGGTTACCAGGATCTGGACGAATTCGTAGATAAAGACGCGCTGCCAGGTAACCTTTTGCTGGTAGAGAAAGAGACCAGCAATCACGCCGGAAACGAAGGCGGAAAAGGTGAAGCCAGGGAAGAACATACTTCCGGTATTCAGAATGGTGTTACTGATTAAATCGTTAACGACCATTGCCATTCCGCCAATCCATGGTCCAAGGTAGTAACCAATTAGGGCCGTCGCGATAAAGCCGAAGCTGAATTTGAGGACGGCCGGATCACCGACTGATAACTTACCGAGGATAATTTGCAGGGCTACCAGGAGGGCAGCCAGGGTCAAATGCCGCGTAGTAAGGCGGGGACCCGAAAATGATAGGATTGACATCATCAACACACTCCCTAGAAAATTTTATTTTGTTAGGGAACCATCGACGGTTGTCCGTGGTGAATGCGGAAAACCAAAGCAGCCAAGCGGCCTCCTTCCAGCGTTCACATTCCGTTCCGCTGGACAATAACTCTGGAGTTCCTACCCCAACAATCGGTAGTATACGATTAATCCGGATAATAAGCAATAGTTTTGTTTTGATTTAACGTTAAACCTGAACGATTAGCCTAATGACAATGTTCGTCCTTCGACTGTGAACAAATTCACGTGGCTTAAAGAAAGTGATAAGAAGCGCCAAAATTATTACAAACGGACGGCGACGTTATAAAATAGAGAAATTGAATTCAGCGAGCGAATCGGGAAGGGGGAAACCATGATGCAGAAAAAACGAGCAAGACTGCTGACAATCGTGATGGCCGTGGCCCTCGGCGTGCTGCTTATCGCGACCCAATTCGATCAGCAGGTTCATTATGTTAATCCAGGCACGCTTAATCACCATTTTTTCTGGCGTCGGGGATGGTACTACGACGGCACTGACTGGGCATACGTGCGGGGTGGTCGCAAGGTAACCGGTAGTCAGAAAATTAACGGCGTCCAGTATCACTTCCGGGCGGACGGGCGGCAATACGAGTTGACAAGCAGTCAGGGCAGCAACCAGCGGGCAACGCCAAAGTATATCATTTTACATGACGTTGGCAGTCGGGCGACCGGCCAGCAGGCAGCTAGTTTTATGCAGCGGACCGCGAACAGTAACCAGGCTTACACGAACTTTATTGTCGGAAATGGCGGCACCGTCTACCTGATGAAGCAGCCAGGGACCGTTTCCTGGGGTGCTGGAACGACGGCCAACCAGAACGCCCCGGTCCAGATTGAACTCGGCCAAACCAGTAGCGCGGCGACCTTTCGCCGGGACTACCAGGCTTACGTTGCCCTGGCGCGGGATATGGCCGGGAAGTATAATATTCCGTTGACCCTCGATCAGGGCCGTGCTGGCACCAAGGGAATCAAGAGTCACCGCTGGGTTAGTCAGCATATCTGGGGCGACCACCAGGATCCCTATGAATACCTCGCGCGTTTTGGGGTGACCAAGCAGGAATTAGTTGATGACTTAGCAGGATAAATGAAAATGAAGCGTCCAATGTTCTATTTTAAGCATTGAACGCTTCATTATAATTTTATAAGCAGTAATTTGCTTAAATTGCCTTAGCAACCGCGGCATTAACCGCTGCTTGTTCTTTTTCTACCAGGGCGACCTTGCTCTCGATGATCCGGATGTCCATCTTGATTTCCCGGGTCAGACCGGGGGTGTCAATCTTCGGTTCAAAGAATTCCTTGAATTCGGCGAGGCGGGCCGGGGTGTGGAAGATTCCAGCGGAAACGGTGATGAAGCTGGCAAACTCCATGTCACCACCGACCGTGTCTTCAAGCCACTGCCAGTCTTCGCGGAGCCACGACCAGGCAGCTTCCTGACCGGCGTTGTTCGCCAGAACACCACGGTACCAGGCACGGAGGTCCTGCGGCTTGATGACGTTGGAGTCCTTGTAGTGACCGATGATCGTCTTAATCAGTTCTGGGTCGGTCGTGGTCGGGATTGCCATCCGCAGGTCAGCCTTGTAGCTCGGGTCGGTCGTCTGCTGGTAGGCGGTCAGCAGCTGGTCGAAGAGTTCGTGGCTACCGAAGTTCTGGACCTCATTTTTCAGAATCAGCCCCCGCACATCCGCGGATAGGCTGGCGAGCTGGTCCTGATTGTCGATGAAAATCTGGTGGGCCGCTTTAATGGCTTCCTCGTTGTGAGCGTAGAGAGCCGCGTTGAGGACGTATGGCCGGGTCAGCTGGTCATCGTTGCTTTCGCCGTCCTTTGGCAGCCAGCCGAGCCGGGCTACCTGATCCTGGCTGAGCAGGTTAAAGAAGCGTTTGAGCTGCTTTTCTTCTGCTGAACCCGGCGTTGCGAACATCTTGAGGCTGTTGGCGATGTGGTAAAGTTCGGCGTTAACGATGGCGGACTGGGAATCCGCAAACCGAGTCAGGAGCGGCAGCAGGGCGGCGTAGGAGATCTGTTGTCCCTCGGCAAGCAGGCGCAGGTCTTGGAGCAATTGCCGCTGGCTGATGGCGTCCAGCTGATCGGCGTGGTCCAGGATGTCCTGGAGGAGCTGGTCGTCGTACTTGACGATGAAGTGGGAGTTATTGCCGACATTGAGGCGGAATGGTTCGCCGGCGGCCTTCCGCATTTCTTGGTAATCGCCCAGGACGACTTCCCGCTCGGCCATGATCTGTGGAGCGGCCGGGTAGTTGCTGTTGAGCGGAATTTGCCAGATCCGGCCGGTATCCTGACCGTCACCGATAAAGAACTGTTGTTGGCTGAGTACGAGTTGACCCTGGTCATTCACCTTCGCTGTGACGACGGGGTAGCCGGGCTGTTCAAGCCAGGAGTGCATAATCTGGCCGATGTTGAGGCCGGAAGCGTCGCCGAGGGCCTGCCAGAGGTCATTCCCGGCGGCGTTATTGTATTGGTGGGCGGCGAAGTAGTTCTTTAAGCCCGTTCGCAGAGCTTCGTCACCGAGCAGGGCCCGCACCATCACTAGCATCCGCGATCCCTTAGCGTACACGATTGCCGGGTCGAAAATGGAGTCGATCTCGGCCGGGTTGTTAACATCGACGTGGACCGGTTGAACACCGTCCGTGGCGTCCCGTTGCAGAGCCATTGGGGCTTCAGAAGTCTGGAATAGTTCCCAGATTTTCCATTCGGGGTGGATGGCGTCAACGGCGACGTATTCCATCATGTTGGCAAAGCTCTCGTTAAGCCAGAGATCGTCCCACCACTTCATCGTAACCAGGTCACCAAACCACTGGTGAGCCAGCTCGTGAGTAATGACGGTGGCGACCAGCTGCTTCATGTCAAGCGAGGTATTGTCGGGGTCAAGCAGGAGGTAGGCTTCCCGGTAGGTTACCAACCCCCAGTTCTCCATAGCACCAGCGGAGAAGTCGGGCAGGGCTAGTTGCCAGGAGTGGGGCAGCGGGTACGGGGTTTGGTAGAAGTCCTCGTAGAATTCAATTGCCCGCTTGGCAATGTCTAAGGCAAAGTCGAGTTCCTTTGGCTGGTGGGCCTTGGTTGCGAAGACGCCGACTCGGACACCAGACTTAGTTGTGGTCAGCTTGCTTTGGAGTTCACCAAAGGCAAAGGCAACCAAGTAGGTCGACATTCGGACGGTTTCGTCGAAGTAGTGGACGCCGTTTTCCTCGTGATTCTCCGGCATGTTGGCAATGATTGTTTCGCCAGGGTGTTCATCGAATTTGATTGCTAGGCTAAAGGTAGCCTTGGCGGCTGGTTCGTCGACGGACGGGAAGGCCTGGCGAGCGGCGGTAGTTTCGAATTGTGTTCCGATAATCTGCTTCTGTTCGCCGTTTACTTCGTAGTAGGATGGGTAGATTCCCATCATGGTATCGGTTAATGGGGCCGTGTAGTCGACGCTTAGTTTGACGTCGCCGGCTGCCGGAAGGGTGATTTTGACCGCTTCTTCATCGTCTTTGACGGTAAAGGGTACCGGTTGCTGGTCCACAGTGACCGCGGTGATGTGGAGGTACTTTTGATTTAATTTGATTACGGGTTGGCTAGCGTGACCGTTGATGGTCGTGGTCCCCGCAATGGTCTTTTTCGCCCGGTTGATGTCGAGGTAGACATCGTAATGGTCGGGCTGGAAAAGGTCATAGAGTCGTGTATTTTCTGCCATAGTTTTCACTTCTTTTATTAGGATATGTTAATTATACCGCGTTGGGCTGCTAGAGGGTGGTGGGATCGTTTTGTATACTATAAACTAGTATTTCAAAATGAATAAGTACTTAGCAACGAATTCAGTTTATTTTGTGATAGAGTATTTTTAGAAAAAGTAATGAGTTTAGATAAAGTTAAAATGTAAATTATTACGTATTATATGTATAGGGGACCATATTGTAATGAACTTAGCTGAAAATAAAGATAGTATGCAACTAGCACCTGTCATTAAGTGGGTTGGTGGGAAAAGGCAACTACTACCCAGACTAATGGAATATAAACCACAAAATTTTAAAAAATATTTTGAACCATTTTTAGGTGGTGGGGCAATGCTTTTTTCTCTTGCCCCTGAAAAAGCAATTATCAACGATAATAATCTCGAATTAATTAATATGTACAGTGTTATTAAAGCATCGCCGGAGAAGCTAGTAGCTTGTTTAGAGGAACATCAAGAGAATAACTCCAAAGAGTATTACCTTTACATACGGGGACTAGATCGAGATGGGACGATTAAGACAATGACTGATGTGCAGAGAGCTGCAAGGCTAATTTATATGTTAAAAGTTGATTTTAATGGCTTATACCGAGTCAACAAAAAAGGTCAATTTAACGTTCCTTATGGTCGCTACAAAAATCCTAAAATTGCTGATGCAAGTCGAATTTATGCTATGAGTAGCTACTTTAACAATAATGATGTTTTAATTCTTGGTGGAGATTTTGAGAATGCAGTTAAAAGTGCTACTAAAGGAGATTTAGTATACTTTGATCCACCGTATATTCCGTTAAATAATACCTCAAATTTCACTTCTTATACGAAAGAAGGTTTTGGATTAGCAGAGCAAAAACGACTGAGGGATCTTTTCTTTAGTCTTAGCGATAAAGGCGTGTATGTGATGTTAAGTAATTCAGATACTAAGCTCACGCGAGAGCTTTATACAGGTGCAAAAATTCATTCTGTTAGTGCTAAGAGGGCGATTAATTCTAATGCTGAAAAGCGGGGAAGTGTTAGTGAGGTAATCATAACTAATTATGAGGTTTAATAATGAAATACTATGAAGATAAGTGTTCAATTTTGTATCAAGATGATGCTTTTAATTTTATGAAAAGAATACCTAATAATGCAGTAGATGTAATCGTGGCAGACCCACCATATTTTTTGAGTAATGATGGCTTCTCTAACAGTGGTGGAAAATTTGTGAGTGTTAATAAAGGCAAATGGGACAAACTACCATCAAAGGATATTGAGAAGTTTTATGCTGAAATGCTTAGCCAGTTTCAGCGGATTTTAAATAAAAATGGAACAGCATGGATCTTTGGCTCAATGCATAATATATATGTGATTGGGTACCTACTTAATCGATACGATTTTAAAATTTTGAATAATATTACTTGGCAAAAATCTAATCCAGCACCGAATTTGAGTCGCCGGATGTTTACCCATTCAACCGAAACGATTTTATGGATTAAAAAGAAGGACGGTAAACAATTTTTTAATTATGATTTGATGCGAAAACTTAATGGAAATAAGCAGATGAAAGACGTGTGGACTACAGCCACGATAAATAAAAGTGAAAAGAGGTTTGGAAATCATCCTACTCAAAAGCCACTATCGATTATTATGAGAATTATTAAGGCAAGTACTACCGATGGCATGATTGTACTAGACCCATTTATTGGTGCTGGGACAACGGCAGTGGCTGGAAAATTGTGTGGGGTGAAAGTAGTTGGTGTTGATAACTCTGCGGGATATCTTAACATTGCTGTACAGCGATTAAAGGACTATCAAAATGAAAGGATTGGTAAGATCAAATGAATTTAACACAGTATTTAACTAGCCCAATCGATACTAAATTTAGGTATTTTATGGATACTAGGTTTAGTACTAATCGCACACCGTCGTATTGGATTAATTGGGACAACGTGCTTCAGAATATGGCATCAGTCGAGATATCACTCAATACGCTTAATTATTTGGTAGGTAAAGATAATATTAAAGGACTTGCAAAAACACTCTTTACAAAGCAACCAGAATTACTACAGGCAATTCCAATTTTACTAGCTAGTAGGGAAGAAGACATTGACGTATTAGCGTTTAATCAAAACGGAGAAATGTATTCGTATGATGTGGATTTTTCCAAGCCCGATTTATCAAAGCTGGACAACTATATTAAATTCATGGATGAATCTGGTCTTTTTAACTTTTTGCAAAATGATTTAAAAATGTCGCTAGTAGACTATGTATATGGTGTTCAAGCGGGATTGGATACTAATGGACGGAAGAACCGTAGTGGTACCCAAAATGAAATTATACTTGAGCGTAATTTAAAAGATATCACTTTTAATGATTCAAATCTAAAATATAAGACACAAGCAACTGGCAAGTGGATAAAGAAAAACTGGGATATAACGGTTCCAGAAGTTCTCCAAAAGGGTAAAAAAGGAGGCCGTCGTTATGATGGTGCAGTACTGAATAAAGCACAAAGATCAGTAACAATCATTGAAACTAATTTTTATGGTGATGGCGGTTCTAAATTAAAGGCAGTAGCTGGAGAATTTAGTAGTTTATACGAAACAAGTTTAAGAGATGCGCATGATGTCAAGTTTGTTTGGATTAGTGATGGGCCGGGATGGTTAAAAGCTAAAAATCCAATGCGAGAGGCTTTTGATGTAATACCGGTAATCATTAATTTACAAATGGTGAAGAATGGATTCTTAAAAGAAATAGTTAATATGTCTAATGATAAAATCCATTCACTTAGTGCATATTATCAATTTTAGCAAAAGGAGCTAGCAGAGATTAGGCATGTGCTAGCTCCTTAAATAGTTTAATTACAATTCCTTCTTAATCCGTTCCAACCAGTTTGGCAGGGCCTCGCTCAGGCTGTCGTAGGTTTCCTGGAAACGGTGAGTGATCCAGGGGTCAGAAATCCAATGACCTTGTTTGCCCGGAGTCGTTTCATAAATTCCGTGAACCTTGCCAGCGAGTCCGGCCGGGGCCATGTCCTTAGCGTCGACCATGTTCATCTGGTCCATCACGATGATGTAGTCTGCTTCTTCATAGTCCCGGTCGTTGAGCTGCCGGGCAATCATGCCGTCATCAGGGATGTTGTACTTGTCCAGAATTTTCTTCGTTCGGGAGTCGGCAGGGAGGCCCGCGGCAATGTCACTGGTCCCCGCGGAGTCAACGGTAATTTGGTCCTGGAGGTTAGCGTTCCGGACCATTTGCTTAAACATCGCCTCCGCCATCGGTGACCGGCAGATGTTGCCGAGGCAGACAAAAATAACTTTCATTTTGTGAGCTCCTTTCAGTGTGCAAACGCTATGCGACAGTATTAGATTATACTGGCTCAGGCGCGATTATGCAGGAGCGGGGGCTTGGCCAATATCGCATACCCGGTTAGGCAATTGTTAATGAGTCGGCGTACAATGAACTATCACAAAAAGCCCTCTGCTATTTGTCAACTGGGTAAGCAAGATCAACATTTTGGTGAACTATTGCGCAACGTTAACCTTGAAAATCACGACCAAGTCACCAAAAAAGTGTTGTCGCAACAACTAAAAGCGCTGATTGCGGCTGGAATAGTGAGCCGGACGATTATCCCAACGATGCCGCCCCAGACACAGTATGCTCTCACCCCGGTCGGCAAACAGATCCGTGAATTGATGGTAAAACTATCGCTAGCGGGAGAGCAGCTCGTTAAAGAAAACAACCCCCAGGTGACGATTGAATATTCGTATGGCTGTATTAGTGAGCCTGGTCTCCACCCACGAAAAGAGTAATATGTTATAATGAGATTGTTGGGTTAGCCCGGCAATGAATTTTTGGAGAATTACTCAAGTGGCTGAAGAGGCGCCCCTGCTAAGGGTGTAGGTCGTGTAAACGGCGCGAGAGTTCGAATCTCTCATTCTCCGTTGTGTGAAGGTCTTCCGTTGGGGAGGCCTTTTTTAGTTGGGTGGATAGGTATTCAGCAAAAAAACGCTTTACAAACAGAAAATGCAAGTTTACACTAAAGATAAATTCAAACGCAATTTTCTTCGGGGCCGGGTGAAATTCCCAACCGACGGTGACAAGGCAACTTGAAGTCCGTGACCTGCTAGCCAACAGTGGTTAGTGGCTGAACCAGTGCGAGTCTGGTACCGACAGTATAGTCTGGATGGGAGAAGAAAACGCTGTACACACTATCAGTTTAAAAGATGGCCCCGGATAGCACGCTTGTTATCCGGGTTTTAATTTTTAAACCAGGAAATCAACCTAGTGCAGACCAGCAGAAAACGCCCCGTGAGAAATCGCGGGACGTTTTTTTGATGGGAAGGTGACGTGATGAATGATGAAGATTTGATGGGACTAGCAGTCGCGGCGGCCAAGCAGGCCGGAGTGGCAACCTGGCGGAACCCCGGGGTCGGGGCCGTGGTGGTCAAAAACGGTCACGTGCTGGCAACGGGCCATACCCAGCCCTATGGCGGTCCCCATGCGGAGCGGGATGCCCTCAGCCAACTTGCTCCGGGACAGGCTGCCGGAGCGACCCTCTATGTGACCCTGGAACCCTGCAACCACTATGGCAAACAGCCGCCCTGTACCCAGCTGATTATTGACTCTGGGATCCAGCGGGTAGTTATCGCCCAGCTCGATCCCCACGCTTTAGTCACTGGTAAAGGGGTTGCTGCCTTGCGCCACCACGGGATTGAAGTGGTGACCGGGATCGGCACTCAGCAGGCAGCACAGGTTAACCCGCACTATAACTTCTTTTATCGTCACCACCGTCCCTGGGTGACCCTCAAACAGGCGGTGAGTCTCGATGGTCGGATTAGCGCCGGGCCTGGGCAACGGACGGCAATTACCAACCAGGCGGTTTACCAGCGGGTCCACCAAGAACGGGCCGGCTTTCAGGGAATTGTCATCGGAAGCACGACGGCGATTGTGGATGACCCAACCCTGGTGCCGACGCCCCAACTCACCCACCTGCCGATCCGGGTAGTGCTGGATCGCCGGGGCCGGTTGGCGGACTATCCTGACCGTCAGCTTTTTCGGGACGGCCTGGCACCAACCTGGGTGTTTACCGAAAGGAAATCCTTGCCCGACCGCCTCGGTCCGCGGGCATGGGTCTTTGTGTTACCGGACTGTTCGGTACCGGCGGTCGTTCAAGTGCTGGCCGAAGAAGGCGTTCAATCATTGTATGTTGAGGGCGGGCCAACGATTCAAAACGCCTTCGCCCGGGCTGGACTGGTGGAGGAGGTCCTGACCTACCTTAGCCCGGTCATGCTTGGCCAGGAAGGAGTGCCGGGCTTTGCGCCACCAGAAACGTGGAAGTTTCAGGACCAGCAGCTAGAACTTTTAGGAAACAACGTCCGAATTGCGGAAAGGGAGCGGCAAGATGTTTAGTGGATTAGTTCAAGGAACTGGCAAAATTACGGAGTTGCAAAAGCGGGGCGAGACGATCGAACTGACGCTGGCGCCGACGAACGCGGAAATATTAACGGAACTGGCAATCGGGGACTCGGTCGCCGTTGACGGCACCTGCCTGACCGTGGTTGCTCGGGACCAGCGAGCGTTTCGGGTGACCTTGATGCCCCAAACCTTTGAGAAGACGACCTTTCGGGAGCGGCACACCGGTGACCTGGTCAATTTGGAACGGTCAGTGCAGGTCGGTGACCGCCTGGAGGGCCACATTGTTACGGGGCACGTCGATGAGGTGACGCACGTGGTCGAGCGCCGGGTCAATGAAAACGCGATTGAGGTCCGCTTCGCCCTCCCACGGCGGCTCCAAGGCCAGGTGGTTGCCCAGGGGAGCGTCGCCATCAACGGGGTCAGCCTGACGGTCATGGCGGTCGGTCCGGATTGGTTTTCCGTCGGTCTGATCCCGCATACCCAGACCGTGACCAACCTCGACCAGCTCCAGGAAGGGAGTTTGGTTAACTTGGAAACCGACATTTTAGGCAAGTACGTTGTCGCAAACTTGCAGAGAGGAGCGGAATAAACGATGGACGTTAAGAAAATACAAGCAGCGATTGAGCAGCTAAAACAGGGTGGGCTGGTCATTGTCATGGATGACCTTGACCGGGAAGCCGAAGGGGATTTAGTCGGCCTCGCTAGCAAGGCCACGCCCGCTAAGGTCAACTTCATGACCAAGCACGCCCGGGGGTTGATGTGTGTGCCAATGGCGCCCGCCGTGGCGGACCGGCTCGAACTGCGGCAGATGACGGTCGATAATACGGACCCGTTCGGCACGGCCTTTACGATTAGCGTTGACCACCATTCAACCACCACCGGGATTTCTGCTTTTGACCGCTGCCGAACAATCAGCCATCTGGCGGATCCGGCTTCCCGGAACGCTGATTTTTATAAGCCGGGGCATATTTTCCCACTGGTTGCCAAGGCTGGCGGGGTGCTGGAACGGAACGGTCACACCGAGGCGGCGGTCGACCTCGCTAAACTAGCAGGAGTCGAACCGGTGGCCTACATTTGCGAAATTCTCAAGGACAACGGTGAGATGGCCCGGTCGCCGGAGCTCCACGAAATGGCGGCCGAGTATGGCTTGCCAATCATCACAATCAAAGACCTGCAGGAATACCGGCGAAACCCGGTGAGTAGGCCGGTAGCGGAAGTCAAGCTGCCGAGCGCGTACGGCGACTTTCGCCTGCGCCGGTTTGCCGGTGACAACCTGGCCCTCATCAAGGGTGACCTCGCTGGTGAAGAACCGGTCCTGGTGCGTCTGCATTCGGAGTGCTTTACCGGGGATGTTCTGGGGTCACTCCGCTGCGACTGTGGTCCCCAACTCCACGCGGCGATGGAACGGATCAGCGCGGCTGGTCGGGGCGTGGTCCTCTACCTGCGTCAAGAGGGGCGGGGCATTGGCCTGGCGAACAAGCTCCGGGCCTACCGTCTCCAGGAGCAGGGTTACGATACCGTGGAGGCCAATGAGCAACTAGGTTTCCGACCCGATGAACGCCAGTACGATTTGGCCGCGAAGATGCTCAAACAGCTCGGGGTTCGCCGGGTGGCCCTTTTGACCAATAACCCGGATAAGATCGGCCAGTTACGACTCGACGGGATTGAAATTACCCGGCGGGTCCCGCTGGAAATTCAGCCTAACCGGTATGACCGGCACTATCTGACGACGAAGAAGGAAAAATTTCACCACTTATTAACATTGGAGGCAGATTAAGATGAATGAATACCAAGGAAAATTTGACCAAACGAACCTGCGAATCGCAATTGTAGTGGGGGATTTTAATTCGACGGTGACTAGCCAGCTGGTTGCTGGGGCGGTTGGCACTCTGGAAAAGTTCGGCCTGGCGAGCGACCGGATCGACGTTTACCATGTTCCGGGGGCCTTTGAGATTCCTTTCGCGGCCAAGCGCTTGGTGGCGACTGACCGCTACGACGGCGTGATGACCCTTGGGGCCGTAATCAAGGGCGGGACCGACCACTACGACTTGATTTGCCAAAGCGTCACTAAGGGGATTATGGAACTCAACCTGCAGGGGAAGGTGCCGGTGACCTTTGGAATTTTGACGACTGACAACATCGACCAGGCCCTGCAACGGTCCGGCCTCAAAATGGGCAACGAGGGCAGTAGCACCGCCCAGAGCCTGCTAGAGATGATCTCCCTGGCGCGGCAGATTGGGTAAAATAAATCCGCCTACCTGGTTATTGCAACCAAGTAGGCAGATTTTGCATTAAGTTAAAATAGGGCCACTAAAGCGGTAAGGGCAGGGCCACTAAGATTAAGTAGACGATTCGCTTCCATAACGGCCATTTTTTATCTTTTAGGACGTCATCAAACATTCTGCTCACTCCTTTTTCATAGCAGCGACTATTAATATCCCAGCATTGATTACCATGAGGAAAACATAGGGATAAAATACCCATCCAGGTACGGTATCCCAATATTGATCAAAAATAACCAAGCCAATCAGGAAGAGGGCATTTAGTGATGAACAGATTGCAATGACGGAACTGCGGTTATTTGCTTTCATTGGGAGCCTCCCTCACTTTTGGCCAAACTGCGATTTTGGTGCTAGCTTACGTTTTTCACAGTTGTATCCTTCAATAAAGTTTTTAACTTCCGTTAGTCGCTTTAGCGTGAGAAAATCTACAATCTTAACCAAGAGCAGAGGGTAGAATTTAAATCTAGCCCCATTTTGGAAATCCTGCCGCGCTTGCTGCTGACCCCTGCTAAAATCGGATGCCTGATTTGACTGCTTGGCTTCGTAAGAATAGTTTTGGGCGAATTGTCCGTTCTCGTAATTCTGCTTTACGTAATCATGGAGGTGTTTTAATCGCATTTTAATCACCTTGACTATAATTTTAGAATTATGATATCAAATCTATGGGAAATGACAAATTGAATTTGGCATCAAAACAATGAAATTAAAAAAATCCAATAAACGCCTTGAAATCTAATTTATTTTTAATTAAAATACTATCAAAAATTAAATCTAGCAAAAAAATACTGGTAGTAATGTAGTAGTTGTTTAGCGGTGTCACAGAGAGCGCTGGTGGTGAGAAGGCGCGATGACTATTCAACGAAAGATTATTATTTAAGCAGCTACTTCTTGAGGTAGCCTGGTAGCACCCATTACCGTGCAGCGTATCGCAATCGTTTGCCGTACGTGTTGAGGATTCAGTTGCGAAGCTGAATTGAAATTAGGTGGTACCACGAGCTAATCGTCCTTTATTCGAGATGAATAAGGGGCGATTTTTTTTGTTAGAGCATTACATTTAATAAAGGAGCGTGTTGATGATGAAGTATGGAATTATTGGTGCAGGTGCAATGGGTGTTCGCTACGGAGCAATGATGCAGGAAAATGCCGGAATTGACGTTGACTATATTGAAACCTGGGAACCCAATATCGAACGGATCAAGGAACAAGGCGGGGTGTCAATCGCCCGGGACCACCAAAACCGCCACATTATCCCCGTCAACATTTACCGGCCAGAAGAGTATCACGGTCATCCGGATGTCTGGATTATCTTCAAGAAGCAAATGCAACTGGCTGAGGAACTGGAACGGGATAGCAAGGCCGGTATCTTCCATTCGGACCAGTATGTTTTCTCAGCGATGAATGGGATGGGGCACTTTGAAAAGATTGCCAAGTACTTCCCCGCTGACCACATTATCTGCGGGACCGCGATGATCGCGACCCGGATGGATGCGCCTGGAGACGTTGATTTTATGGGTACGGAAGGTTCCGAACAGATGCACATGGCCCGGTACAATAACGAACGGCCGGATGCTGTCGTCCAACAGGTCTTCGATGACTTTACGAAGGCTGACCTGGGTCCCATTTTCGCTGACGAGTGGAAGGGGATGTGTATGTCCAAGGTCATTTTCAATGCCGTCTGCAATACCCTTTGCACCATGTTTGAAATCCAGATGGGGCAGTTTATCGCTTATGATGGCGTGAAAGAAATGGCCCGCCGGCTTTTTGATGAAGCGTTCGATGCTTGCGAACGAGCAGGAATTTACCTAATTGAGTCGCGGCAAGAGGAAACCGATTCGGTAATCGCAATTTCCAAGGCTTACAAGTACCATTACCCGTCAATGTACCAAGATTTCAGTAAGGGCCGGCCAACCGAGGTTGATTATATTAACGGCTACATTGCCAAACTGGGCCGGGAACACGACTATGTCTGCAAGACGCATGAGTTTGTCGTCCACGAAGTTCACCTGGCGGAAACCATGCGGCAGTTTAAGCAGTCGGCTCAGGCTTAGTAGATGTGGTATTGATTACGATATGTAAAAGCGTCTGAAAATCACAATTCCAGACGCTTTTTTTTGAAACTAATTAAGGATTACTAATAACGTACCGGGGATTGAACTTGCCATTACCCTACTTCAACAACCCCGGGTCAATCTCCAGCTGCCCGTGGTAGTACTTCCGGTCATGGTCGCTGATTTTGCGCAGGACCCTGGCGGGAGTACCGACGGCGATGACATTAGCGGGAATGTCCTTGGTGACCACGGCCCCGGCGCCAATGACGCTGTTATCACCGATTGTCACCCCAGGAACCACGATGACGCCAGCGCCGAGCCAGCAGTTCTTGCCGATGTGGATGGGCAGGTTGTACTGGTAGCCGTGTTCACGCAGTTCTGGCAGGATGGGGTGCCCAGCAGAGGCGAGGGTGACGTTGGGCCCCATCATTGTGTGGTCGCCGATGTAAACGTAGGTATCATCGACAATTGTCAGGTTGAAGTTGGCGTAAACATGGGCGCCCAGTTCCACATGCTGGCCGCCCCAGTTGGCGTGGAAGGGCGGTTCGATGTAGGAACCCTCACCGACTTTGGCAAACATCTTAGTCAGTAATGCCTGCCGCTTGGCCGTTTCGGTCGGCAGGGTCGCGTTGTATTCGTACATCGGCATCATCGCCTTAGTCTGCTTAGCGAGAATTTGCGGATCTTCTGGGTCATAAATTTGACCGGAGTGCAGCTTATCATCAATCTCCATTATTCAAAACCTCCGTAAACGTTTTCTTTAATTCTACCATTTACCACCGTTGGCAAGGGTACCGGTTCGCAAACTTTTCCAAAGTTTAAGGGGCCAAATTCGTTCAAATCGTAAGCCCAATTTGCGGTATGATAGCAGGTAATTAGGCTTAGAAAGCAGGTTTTATTATGGAATTTCGGAAAGCAGTTCACGCGGACTTGCCCCGCATCGTGGAAATTTACAACCAGATCATCCCGTCCCGCCTGGCCACCGCGGACCTGGAGCCGGTCATCGTGGCCGATTGTGAAGACTGGTTTGCTTCGTTTACGGCCACCCATCCGCTGTGGGTAATGACCCAAGGAGACCAAATCATTGGCTGGGTTGCTCTCGAACCATTCTATGGCCGTCCCGCCTACGAACACACGGCCGAGATCAGTATCTACATTGACCAAGCGGTTCGCCACCAGGGAGTGGGGAGCCGGGCCCTGCAATTTGTCATTGACCAGTTGCCACAGTTGGGGATCACCGCCATCGTGGCCTACATCTTCGGTCATAACCAGCCAAGCCTCAAGCTCTTCCACCGCTTTGCTTTTGCGGAGTGGGGCAGCCTGCCGCGGGTTGCGGAATTAGATGGTGTGCAACGGGACCTCAAAATTTTGGGCCGGCGCTTTGATTAAGTTTACCAGCGTGCTATCCCGACTGCGGCCGCCAGGAGGCCACCGGCTAGTGAGAGTACGGCGTAACTAGCCGCGGCCCACCAACGGTGACTATGAATCAGGGTCACTAATTCGACATTGTAGGTTGAGAAGGTGGTGTACCCGCCTAAAACTCCGGGACCAAAGAAGGCCATTAGTAAACTGTTGCTAGCGAGGTAATGCGTCGCCAAACCAAGCGTAAAAGCGCCCGTTAAATTAATCATCAGGGTGGTAAGGGGCCAGTTCCAGGGTAGCTTTTTGCCGGCCAGGGTCAGTAGGTAGCGTAAAATGGCACCAATAGCGGCACCCGTACTTGTTAATACCATCTTAGTCCCTCCCTAATCGACGGCCCAGCCAGGCGCCTAGCAGAGCCATTGCTAGGCCGCCGCCGCTGCTGACGATGAAGTATAGACCCGCAGCAAGGGGATGGGACTGCCAGAGCTGGATGGTGGTAGCGGCAAAGGTCGAGAAGGTCGTCAGGGCACCGATTAGCCCGGTCCCGAGCCCCAGGGAAAGCCAGTCGGCCACGAGTTTCCGTTCGATGACGGTGTAGGTGAGCAGGGCCAGCAAAAAGGAGCCAATTAGGTTGCAAACCAGGATCCCCAGCACGCCCCAACCGCTATTGACAAGGTAGCGGAGCATTCCGCCCCCGAAGGCAAACAGTCCTACGGCAATGACTTTTCTTATCTTCATTTTCAATTCTCCATTCTGGATCGTGACCACAAAAAAACGTCCCTCACAGCAGTTACTGTAAGGGACGCGCACCTGTCCCCTCACAGAGACAGGTGTCATCAACTGGTCTACGCCAGTGGTTCATTGCGAACACCATCGCATTTGATATCGTTTGTAGTTTAGCACCGGGATGGCCGACAATCAAGGCTCAGTTACGGGTTAAACTTCCTTGACCGCTGTATCAATTGGCGTATCACCGGTCCGCATCAGGATGACCTTACCGATGGTGTTGTCATTTGCCAGTACCGTGGCGAGCACCTGGGCAACGTCTGGGATCGGGTTGGTAGTGTCGTCACCTTCGCCAAAGGTTACCTTGCCCGTGGCCGCTTCCTCGGTCAGGGTTGCCGGCTGAACAATCGTGTAGTCTAGGTCGGTGTTGTGGATCAGGTAGTTGTCAGCGAAGAATTTGGCGATGTTGTAGTCGGTGATCGCCGCTAGGGCAGGGTAGTCGGCCCACTTTTCCGGCTGGAGGGCGTACATTGAGCTGAGCATAATGTAGCGTTTGATCCCCGCCCGTTCGGCAGCTTGCATGGTCTTAACAGCACCCATCGCGTCGGTTTGCAGGAGGTCCTTGCCCCGGGAACCGGCAACGAAGTATACGGCATCAGCACCGGCCATCAGGCTAGCAATTTTGGCAACGTCACCGTGAAGGTCGAGGGTGACGGGAGTGACGCCCGCCAGCTGGACGATCTTTTCGGGGTGCCGTGCGCCCGCGATGACTTGGTGTCCATCAGCAACGAGGTCCTTGATTAGGTCGGTTGCGACCCGGCCGGAGCCACCAGCAACAAATACTTTACTCATCATGAATTCCTCCCTGTGAATTTATTCAGTTATAGTTTAACTGATTGCTAGTTAGTTCGGAAGCAAAAGCAACTGGGGCTGCATTCTGAGAGTAGGATAAACCGTGGAACTAGCCCGGCTGGTTCGTCTCTCCACCTCCGTTGATGCACAGCAATCTTATTTGAACTATTACGCTGAAGCATTTTTATCTTTAAAACAGCAAAGGGGCTGTGACATAAGCCCGATTACTTTAATAAAAAGCGAACAGCGCAGTACACAAATGGGCTCCAGTGCTCGGCAAAGCCGAACGCTGAAGCCCTCTTTGTGCTTGCGGGGG
>OLQI01000112.1_pt1 | contig 86782 bp, 73 predicted proteins | sample 1672171 | NCBI WGS metagenome assembly OLQI01 (sample SAMEA3136655, study PRJEB25190) | human gut metagenome
GCAATCTGGAATGAATTTTGGCTACGTTACTGTGAACGGAGTGAACAGTAACGAACAAAGTTTATCTCTACAAATACGGGATCCCCGGTATCTCCGGATAACTGCCCATTCCGATCAGAAGCTCCAGACCTGTCTGTCTGGCATTTAATACCGCTGTCTTAGCAGCACTGGCATCTCCGGAAACTGCCAGGATCACTTCATTGGAATGGCTGGTTCCCTTATTCGGCGTCATATATTTCGCAATGGAAAGAGGCGCTGATTTCATCGCAGTATCTGCCATCACAAGCCCTATTGCAGCCGGAGAACCCGCCATAAACCCAAAGGCTTCTCCAACCGGTACTCCGAATGCTTTATTCAGAGCCTGTCCTGCACTGGCTGAATAGGCAAATTCCAGATGTCCACTCTCGCTGATATAGAGTTCACCTGCATATTTATTCGTAAGTTCCAAAGCCATAGATATGGCATGGCGAACATCCGAGACATCAGTTCCCCCAAGAACAATATAGTTTCCATGACCACCCCATCCCTTGGTATCCCTCGGCAATTCTATGGAAAGAACCTCTGTGTTGGTTGCTTTCACCGCATCATCGATAGCAGTGATCTGCCCTGCAGCACCTGTACGGGAGCTGAACAATCCCAGACAGCGATACTTCATTCCTACGTTCATAGTCTCCAGCAAAGTATCATCAATCCCTGAAATCACAAGCCCAATCGTATCCAGAACTGCGGTCCCTACAAATTCACTGCGCGTACAGTGTGTGCTGATATTTTTTATATCTATCATTTGTTACGCCCTCCTGTATATATTACCCCATAATACCAGATTTTATATGTTTAGCTTATCATGCCCTGACAGGATAGGCAACAGAAATATACTATGGTGATCAATGTGACGAGAACACAAAAACGACAAAAATCCCCAACTCCCGCAGACCAATTCTGCGGGAGCCGGGGATTTTATGTAGGTATGAACATAATACACGAATACGCCAGTTATATAATCGATATTATACAATTAATTACTTCACGATCATACCAGTCTTCCTGTCACTGAAGATTGCTACCTCGATCAGGAAGATGATACCAAGGATCAGCTGCTGTAACTGTGTCGGCATCATCAGCATTACCAGACCACTGGAAAGTACTTTGTATGTCATAACACCAAGGATGATGTTATAGAATCTTACTTTAGCACCGCCGTTTACAGGCATTCCGCCAAGTACCAGGGCGATCATTATCTGTGTTTCCAGCTGGTTTCCGGCTGTTGATGTAACGGAACCTACTTTGATAGCATTTACAAATGCTGCAAGTCCTGTGATACATCCTGCTGCCACGAATACAAGGATCTTTGTAGTCTCTACACGGATACCTGCGAATCTTGCTGCTGTTTCACCTGCACCGATTGCTTTCAGTCTGGAGCCCAGACCTGTGTAAGTAAATACAAGATATGCCACTACGAAGATGATCACTGTGAAAGTAAGCATAAATGGCAGTGTGTTGTATTTGGAAATATCACTTACTGCGTAAACAGGTGAGTTAGTTGTTGCATATGCACAAACTCCACGGAACAGATACATGGTACAGATTGTAACAATGAAGCTTGTAATTTTTCTCTTAACATTGAAGTAACCATTGATCAGTCCGATCAGTCCGCCTGTTACCACACCACCCAGCGCTGCCAGAACCATGTTGTAATGGGAAAGGTAGCAGACTACGATGGAAGCAACACCAAGCATGGAGCCCTGGGAGAAATCCAGACCACCCATTGTCATTACCATGAACACGCCGATGGATGAGATCAGCAGCATGTATGACTGGCTCAGAAGCAGTGATATATTTTTCGGCTGAAACAGTCTGCCGTCTGTGAGGATTGCAAATAATACACAGATGATCACGAATCCTGCGATAGGAAGGATCGTACGCACAATGGGACGTTCCAGAAATGGTACTTGCTCAGTTGATTTTTTTGTTGTACTCATTTTTTTACCCCCTTAAATCATATTGTCAATCAGATCTGTGTCTTTCAGATCCGGAGAGCGAAGGAATTCACCATTGATCTTACCGTCCTTCATGATCAGGATACGGTCTGCCATACCCAGAAGCTCCATGATTTCCTCAGAGATCATAATAATGGATTTTCCTCTTTTTCTCATATCGTCCATCATGGCGTAGATATCAGCTTTAACTTTGACATCAATACCACGTGTAGGGGAGTCAAGGATGATCAGGTCGGAGTCCTTACCAACCCAGCGTGCAAGAACGACTTTCTGTTTGTTACCGCCGGAAAGAGCGGATACAAACTGGTCAACGCCTGTCATTTTTGTACTCATCTGTTTTGCAAATTTATTGGCAAATTCATTCATTGTCTTTGCACGAAGGAATCCATGAGTCTTCAGATCCTCCAGAGATGGAAGACAGATGTTATCGCCAATTGTATCATTGATGACCAGAGATTCATTGTCACGGTCCTTGGAAGCATATGCAATACTGTGTTTGATGGCATCCGGAATGGAATTGATCGGTGTGCCGTCTCCCAGAGTTACACTTCCCTGGCGGAAATAGGAAGCTCCGAAGAGTGCCTTTCCAACCTCATGCATACCGCATTCGGAAAGTCCTCCGATACCAAGGATCTCACCTTTGTGAAGATCAAGGTTCAGGTTCTCGATCTGCCCTTTTACTGTCACGTTCTTTGCAGAAAGAACAACTTCGTCAGATACTTTTTCACCGTAGTCTGTACGATAGTAGCTGTCACCGATCTCACGGCCTACCATTAAGGCTTTCAGTCTGTCAGGTGTAGCTTCTTCCTTTGTGATGGAACCGATCTTCACACCATCTCGAAGTACACTGATATTATCAGACTGCTCGATAACCTCCTCAAGGTCATGGGAAATAAAGATTACGCAGTTTCCTGTGTCACGAACCTTGTGCATTACCTTGAAAAGCTCTTCACGGCCTTTCTGTCCAAGTGCTGTTGTTGTCTCGTCTACAACCAGAACCTTCGGATTAAAGTAGGTAGATTTTACGATCTCTACCAGCTTACGATCCTCGAAGTTGTAATCATCGATCACCTTAGTTGCATCAATATAGTTGAATCCGTAACTGTCCAGATATTCCTGGGCTTTCTTGTTCATTGCTGCGGTATTTTTGATACCACATTTAGTAAACTGATCCTCGTTTCCAAGGAAAATATTCTCTGCTACAGTCAGTCCGGAAAGTGTTCCGATCTCCTGTACGATAATGGCTACACCCTGATGGTTGGCTTCAACCTGGTTGGTTGCGGTGATCTCTTTTCCTTCAAGGATAAACTTGCCGGAATCTTTCTGGTAAATACCTGTCAGGCAGGATGTTAATGTAGATTTACCGGAACCGTTTTCACCGATCAGTGCGTGGATCTCACCTTTATTAAAGGTAAAGGAAACGTTGTCCAGGGCGTGTGTGATGCCAAAATGTTTATCAATATTTTCTGCTCTTAATAATATTTCACCCATAATCGTTCTCCTTATTTTACTACAAGACCTTTAACCGGTTTAGTTGTCAGTGCAACGATAACCAGCAGAGCAACACCTGTTACTACGTTCTGGATCGTAGTCGGAGCTCCCAGTGCAACGAAACCGTTGAACATAAGCTGAATGATCATTTCACCGATTACAATAGCGATAACCGGATGGCCATATTTCTTAAATGCCAGTCCAAAGAATGTTCCCATCAGAGGAGTAAAGTTACGGCTCATAGAGGAAAGGTTGGAAGCTGATGTCATGGAAGTACCAAAACTGATTGTCAGGATTGCCTGAAGTCCGAAGAAAAATCCTGCAAGAGTAAATGCTACGATCTTATATTTCGGAACATTTACACCCATGTTCTTGGCTACAACTTCGTTACTTCCGATGGCGTAAGTATAAGTACCGATTTTTGTATATTTCAAAATGAATGCGCAAAGCAGATATGCGATCAGTGCCAGGATCAGGTTGACCGGATAATCACCAAATGCTCTGTAGTCTGCTGAAAGTATTACGTTCTTTCCGTTTGTGGCGTATACACTGAAGGCCTCATAGATCAGGGACAGTGCACATGTAACGATCAGGGAAGAGATATGTAATTTAATATAAACAATACCATTGATGAGACCAATGATCGTACCACAGATCAGCGGTGCAATGATAAGACCGGCATAACCGAATTTCTCACTTGCATTGCAGGCGATAATGGATGAAAGTACGATATTGGCACCAACGCTCATATCAAAAGGTCCCATTACGCAGATAAAGTAGAGGCCACATCCGCCAACTGCGTAAATTAATGCTGATTTCATGTAAGTGGCCAGTTTCTCCGGGGAACCGAAAGTAGTCGGTGCAAGTACTTTAAATACTGCCCAGAAAACTACAAGCATAAGAACCAGAAGGCCGATTCCATAATACTGGCTTTGTTTGAGTTTTTTCATAACCATTCTCCTTATCCAATTCATCGCCCGCCAAAAGCAGGAGGTCACACGCTTCATCAGGGTTTGGCCTTTTGCTTCGAGCGGGCACTGACAATTACCTCTTAAAAGTTTCTCCACTGCCCTTTGGAGAAAAGGCAGTGGAGCATAAGTTCATCATATTAGTTGCTGTGACGGGAAATAACATCATCAATAGAAAGTGATGTAGCTGCTTTGTTCAGATCATCAAAGCTGTATCCTGCTAATTCCACAAGCTCTTCATCTGTGTATGGATCGTCATCTACAAAGTATTTCTTGTAGTTTTCATAGTCTTCGGAAGAAGATACATACAGGTATGGGAACTGGATTTCGTATCCGAAGGATCCTTCATCTTTTACATAGTTGCCTTTGATTGCGTTATATGTGATAAGGAATGCATATAACGGGTCGCAGAAGTGTCCGCCTGATTCAGCAAACATTCCGCCTGATTCAAGCTGCTCGCCAAGGTCATCAAGGAAGTCTGTGGAAACAACGTCAATCTTTCCTGTAAGTCCTTCGTTTGCCAGAGCACCGATGGAACCAACAAGCGGGTCACCGCCGCCACCTGCAACGATCAGAGCGTCCATATCAGGGTTGGAGTTGTAAAGGGAAAGAGCTGCTGCTGCACCTTCTTCGGAAGATGTATTAGCGTATACAGGCTCTGTGATTGTTGCCTGATCATCAGGATTAGCTTCGTTCCATTCGTCAACTGCCTGTTTGTAACCTGTCCATCTCTGCTGGAATGTAGCATCACCAACTGTCCATGCCTCAAGGCCGATGTTTCTGTCACCGTTCTCAAGAAGCAGGTTAACCAGTGTATATCCGTTTGTTACTTCGTCTTCATGAACTGCACCAAGATAATACTGTGAGTTGCATGCTGTCTGATATACTTCAGGGCTGTTCTCTTCGGAGATGATACGGTAGAACTGTGTAAGGTAAACCTGATTTGCATCACATGTCTGGATGGCAGATGTCATTTCGGAGTCTGCTGAGTTACAGATTACGATACCGTTACATCCTGCTGCACAAAGCTGCTCAACAGAAGCTGTAACCTGCTCGGATACATGTCCCTGGTCAACATACATTACATTAACACCAAGAGCATCAGCTGCTTTGTCAATGATTTTTTTACTCTGGCTTCCAAGTACGTCTGTGGAGCTCCAGATTGATACGCCGATTGTGATGTCGTCATCGGCTGCCTGTGCTGTAACTGCACCTGCCGGTAAAGAACCAACCATTGCTGCTGTTGCTGCGATAGCGACTGCTTTTCTCATTCTTTTTTTCATGTTGTAAAACCCTCCTTGAAAAATTTTGGTTTCTTATTTTTTTGAACGGAAGTTTTTCCGGGCTTTCCGTTCCTCTGTGATTATATTAAACCATACTTTGCCTTTGGTCAGTTAGGACATATTTGGAAAATTTTGTTGCACATTTTTGACCAGTTTATATATAAAACTTGGACAAAATATGAACAAGTCAAGCAAAATGCCAGTAACTTGTATGTTTTCTCTATTGATTATAGCAATTCCATAAAATAATGCAATCAAGACAGTTCAGCAGAGTGCGAAGGACAAGGAAGATACCTGCAGGCGTGCTGACGCACGGCAAAGATATCTTCCAAAAAAGTCCTCTGTATCCATTCGATTCGATAAGAACCGCCATACAGAGGACTTCCGCTTTCGTTACTGTCCACTCAATTCTACCTGAGTTTCTTCCATATTAATTATATTATTATAATTGCGTAAACTTATTCCGATACTCCCTCGGGCTGCATCCCATCTTCTTTCGGAACACCCTGCTGAAGTAGTTATAATCATCATATCCCACCAGAAACGAAATCGTCTCCAGCTTCTTGTCCTGATCTTTCATAAGCTCTGCCGCTTTCTCCATCCGGATTCTGGTAAGAAATGCAATGATCGTCTCACCGTATTTCTGACTGAAAGTCCTGGAGAGATAGCTTGCATCCATATGATACTGTTCTGCCAGAGCAGTGAGTGTAATATTCTCATGATAGGAACGCTCAATATATTTATGGATCTGCTCTACCTGCTGCATAATAGAACCTGCATCAGAGCTTTTATCTTCTCCGTTCTCCCATAAGCTGTCCAGCAGGATTTTCAGGGATACAAGCAGAGAGTGTGCATTGAGACATTTCATATAATAATCAATGTTATCCATGGCTTCCTCTGCCTGTGCGGTAAGCTCCGGGCATTTCTCCTGAACATAACGGTAAAGGATTCCTGTAATCCTGCCCGCATACTGTTTCACATCCAGGTAAGTCCAGTTTCCATCATCACACTGTCTGAAATTACAGGTCTTAAAGATCAGCTTCTCTGCCTCTGCCTTCTGTCCCGTTGTCAACAGATGGTACAACTCCGTCTCCATATGTGCAGGTGCTGATTTCCCAACCATCTGCGTTTCGCTGTTTCTTGGCAGCTCTCCGGTTTTCTCTTCCGGACAGGAAAGGATACTGTGTTCCCTGTTAAACGGACGGGTAATCAGTGTTGAGATCAGTTCTCTGTAAACTGTACCGATATCATCCAGTGAACTTGTCTGCTCATGGAGCACAACAGAAACAGGGCCGTATTCTTCCAGCGGAAACTCCTTCAGAATATTTTCCGCCAGTGCTCTGAATTCCTTTGCATCAGCAGTCTTTACAATAAGAAATTCACTCATCTTATTGCTGTTGTTAAAAATAATCGCATTCTCCTCCAGACCGGTCAATTCTCTCAATCTGGACTTGATATTCCAGGACATCTGCAGATTATCATGTTCAAACTGCTCCGCAATCTCTGTAATATTGTAAAATTTAACCATCAGTGTGGCTACTTCCGAAAATGTATTCGTGCTAGATACATGAGTCTGGGATGCTGACTGCCCGTACAGTTTTCCGGAAAGCAGTGCCGAGTATTCACTGTCTTCCAGAAATGATGACAGCTTATGTTTCTGAAGCTTGCTGGTCTCATCCTGCTTTTTTGTATTCTCCCGCTCTTCCAGAAGTCCCAGTGCCTTGGTAAGCACCTTTACCATCTCTTCTTTTCCCACAGGCTTCAGAAGATAATCCAGACCGCCGGAAACAAATACACCCTTTACCTTATCAAAGTCATCATAGCCACTGATGGCAATGGTAATGATTTCAGGGTATTCATTCTGCAAACGCTGCAGTAATTCCAGACCGCTCAGAAATGGCATATTAATATCTGTGAGAATAATATCCGGTTTTTCTTCGGCAATCCTCTCTATAACCTCTTCCCCGTCACATGCAGGCTCCAGAAATTCCAGGGAATACTCCTCCCATGGTATCAGGTTCCGGATATTTTCCCTGCTCCAGAATTCATCATCTGCAGCAAGAACCTTATATTTCATATTTTTCATTGTCTCTCTCCTTGCTCATTTTTGAACATTTTCGTAACTATTCAGTAGTCTACTATCCCGCGAGGTGTTTTGGCACGTAAGTACCAAAATCCCGAGACATACAAGCCAAAATGCCATCACCGCAGGTGATTTTTAATGCATTTGGGCTCGTAACTGTGAAGGTACTGAACAGTTACACATTTTCCATATCACCGGAATTCTCCGTAGAAACAGCCGGGACTGTGATCGTCACAGTTGTCCCCTCGCCTGCTGTACTTTCAATATGCAGTCCGTATTTCTCTCCGAAAAGCCTCTTCAGACGCGCATTAACATTCAGGATTCCAATGGAAATGCCGGATTCCACACGTTTCATATCATTCTGATCCAGCAGACGGTTCATAGATTCCGCATCCATTCCCGCACCATTATCCTGAACTGTGATTACCAGATTCTCATTCACATGTTCTGAACGGATCAGAAGCTTTTTGTCCTTACGGCGGACGTTTCTGAGACCATGTGTAAGTGCATTCTCCACAACCGGCTGGATGCAGATACGCGGCATCTGATCTGCCAGTGTATCGCTGTCAATCTGATAATCGTAAGCTATCGTTGAGCCATTTCTCACATCCATAACATAGAGATAATTTCTCACATGCGCCATTTCATTCTGCACAGTGGAAAGCTCATCTGTCATATTCAGGCTGTAACGGAAAATTGCAGACAGCGAATGACACATACCGCTTACCATCGGACAGTTCTGAGCATTGGCAATCCCGCTCATGGTATCCAGTGTATTATAGAGGAAATGGGGATTGATCTGTGCCTGCAGCATTTTATATTCCGTCCGCTCTACCAGCATTTTATGCTGCAGTTCTTCCTGCGCCATGACCTGCATACGATCAAGCATTTCATTAAATTCCGTACCCAGCGTAGTCAGCTCCTGGGACCATCCTACGGGCTGCACCCGAAGCTGGGTTTCTCCGTCCTTGATCCGCGTGATAGTACTGCTCATCTCTTCTACAGGCTTTGTCATCCACTGAGACACAAACAATACGATTACCATAATTGCAAGAATCATGGCTCCCATTATAATAAGAAGTGTTCGGATCAGTGTCTTCTGCGTTGCAGTGAGAAGAGACTGGGAGACAAGCACAAATGCCTCCAGATTATAGTTCTCCTGCGACACCTGGATCAGATAATTTCCATCATACTCCTGTTCCAGCTCACCGGATTTATAATGACTTTGTACAACCTTTGCAAGCTGCTTCTGGATTCTGCACTGACTCTCTGAAGCCTCCCCGGTCATTGCGATCACCCGGTCATTTAATGGCTGCAGCCACAGACATACCTGCTCTACATCTACATATTTAGCCATAATAGAAGTAAGTGCCGCACTGTTAATATCACAGACCAGATACCCCAGGGCATTCCTGTCTGCATCATAATTATGCAGTTTCAGCACAAATCGCACAATATCTTTCTTTGCGGCAGAATTGTAATATCCGGAAATCATCAGATCTGTACGTTTTCCATGCACATAATCATAAACCCGTTCTGAATTATCATCATACTCTGCCTTGTAAATATCTTTGGGATATGTAACTGAATTGTAGCGGTAGCTGCTGATCAGATGATCCTTTGTATCATAAAGATACATGGCAAGAAGCTGATCCTCCTTTGTAAAACGCTTCCTTGCAAAATACCAGCTTCTCCAGTAATAATCCTTCATGTCTGTATCTTTTTCCGCAGCTTCACGCATAGCTGCGATAAGATCCTGCTCACTGTAGATCGTAAGCATTTCCCCTCGTATTGTGTGGATAAAATTAGACAGATCTGTCTGCATTTTATTCAGAGAAATCTCATGATCTGAAATGCTCTCTGCCCGAATCTGTCTGCGCAGAGACTGATGAAACAGAAATGTCTGCAGAAGAAGTGCGAACACTACACTTGCAATGCACAGAACAAGCAGTGCCCTCCGCATTGTCCACCTTTTTTTCATTATTCCTTCCCCCTCATGTCAAGCGGATAAAAATCATCCTCTTTGTTATGCGGCTCTACATCGAATAACTGCTCCGCAGTTTATTCGGTTAGATACCTGATAATTCTGTAGCAATTCCTGTAAATTTCACATTCTGATAAACAGATACAAAATGCATTATCTACAAAAAATCACCATATATCCTTATCATAATTATACATTATCACAATTATAATACAGGAATTTTGCATTGAAAAGCAAAACAGGAAACTTCCATCAAAAAAACAGCAGTAAAGTGTATGTCAATCCAATCCACCTTACTGCTGCCTGTTTTTCCTGATAACATCTAACTCAATATTTGTCAAACAGATATTCACAATCCGCTTCGCTGGCTGCTCATAATTTTATGTTCAGTAACACCCTTTGCGGCATATTTACTTTTCAATATGTACTGCACCTACTGCGCGGATATTCATTGGATATACGTTCTCTTTTCCGGCAAATTCAGAAATATAGGAAACATAGTTCTCTGTTTCTTCTTCCGGCACTACGCACATGATAACACCGGCAAATCCGCCTCCATGGATACGGCAGATACCTTTGCCCAGTTTCTCAAGGAAGAGATCTGTAAGAGCAAGCGCAACAGAAATCTTCTGCTCTGTATATGCTTTGATCGGATAGCAGTTCTGAAGTAATTCCCAGGAAGATTTTCCTGATTCACTGAGGAGCTTCAGTACAGTCTCACCATCTTTCTCTTCAACTGCTTTTGCAGCTCTCTCTACACGTTCGTTCTCTTTGAAGAAATGAATCGCTCTTAAGATTGCTCTGTCATTATCGATCTTATCCATATTTGCAAGCACTTTGTCAAGAGTTGTCTCACAGAGAAGCTCTGCTCCTGCTGCCTTGGCTGCTTCTTTCATTTCCATAGGGATCTCAGAGTATTCTTCACTTAAATCAGCATGACCTTTTCCTGTATTAACGATTACAAGATGATGATCATAATCATGGAAAGAGAAGTTTACTTTCTCATATTTTGGATTCTCTCTGTCTGAGAAGTCCAGAAGAATCGGTCCGCCAACTGCACATGCAAGCTGATCCATTAATCCGGAAGCCTTCAGCCAGTAAACATTCTCAGCATACTGTCCTGCTTTTGCATAGTTGATGTATGTCATTGCACCATCATTAAAGAAATAATTAATGATGGAACATACCAGCATTTCGAAAGATGCAGAAGAGCTTACACCTGCTGCGCGGATTACATTTGTAGTCACATAAGCATCAAAACCAGCTACTTTAAAACCGAATTTCTGAATAGCTTCCACCATACCTGCTACCAGAGATACGGTTCCCTGAGCCTTCGGTACGCTGGCAAGATCATTGATGTCTACGACAACTTCCTTGTCATATCCTTCACTGGTGATACGGATAACACTGCTGTTGTTCGGGTAAGCTGCACCGATAGTATCCATGTCAATGCTGCCTGCAATCACACGGCCGCCATTATGATCTGTATGGTTTCCGATGATCTCTGTTCTTCCCGGTGCTGTAAAAAATTCTGCTATATCATGATGGTAAATTTCTGCGAAATGATCAGCTACAGCCTGAAAACGTGCTGCTGATTTCTCTGCTTCGCCGTAAATACGTGTCAATTCATTTTTATTTGGAATATTCATTGTAAAAATCCTCCGTTCATTTTTCCGGTCTGACCGCTGATACATAGTTTTATGAGTACTATGTACTGACAATTTTCACGGTTTACAGTGGCAGTGCAGGTGTGAAAACCAGCGGCAGACGGGAATATGTGTATGAAAGTTTGGGAGCAGCCTTATCAGCTACACTCTTGGATTAAAGTATACCCTGCTGTGTCATAAAATTCCTTGATAATCTAAGGGGAAAATAGTAAAATCTTGCGTTTATATCTATATAAGTGTACAATATATTATATAAGTCATCAACAGCAATTTCGCATAACGGTCTTTCTCTGATGCAGCAGGTTGTCTGCAATATTTTCCGGAATTGCTATAAGATAGGATAATTAAAGATCATCATATATTCTCAATGGAGGACGCATATATAATGGCAGAGATCATAACCGACGGCTCACAGAAAGAACTGAAGAAACATGGCAGTGATGAATTTCCGCTGCTGGTAAGCTACGAGAAACTTTCCGGCTACAAATCCGGCTCCTTTCTCTGGCACTGGCATCCTGAGATAGAAATCACCCTTGTCCTGGATGGACAGATTCTCTATAAAGTAAACCAGTGTACTTACCACATGAAAGCAGGAGATATCCTTCTGGGAAATGCCAATGTACTCCACGCAGGCTTCATGGAAGATATGAAAGACGGCAAATATGTTTCCATCACTTTTCTGCCAAAGATTATCTATGGTTCCTACGGAAGTATCCTGCGCAGGAAATATGTGGAGCCATTTTTACACAATTTCTCCCTTCCCGCAATCTACATTGACTATTCGCAGCCCTGGCATGAAGTTTTTTCTGAATATGTAAGAGAAATCATAACTCTGTATGAAGAGAAAAAAGAATTTTACGAACTGGATATCACCGGAACGCTGCAGAAGCTGTGGCGCTGTATGCTGCAGAATCTTCCGGAGAACCTCCCCTATACGGAACACAGCAAACTGGAACGCAACCGTATGCGTGAAATCATGGATTATCTGGAACACAATTACATGAACAAAATCCAGATGAAAGATATCGCAGAGGAAATCCACCTCTGCGAGAGCGAATGCAGCCGGTTATTCAAGAGATACATGAACGTATCCCTGTTTACATTTCTGCAGGAATACCGGGTGGAGCGGAGTCTGGAATTTCTCCTCAGCTCTGGTGACAGCATTATGGAGGTTGCACAGAAGTCCGGGTTTACAGACTCTAACTACTATGCCAAGGTATTCTCCAGAGTAAAGGGCTGCAGCCCGCAGAAATACAGGAAGCAGAATATAAAGAAAAAATAATACTATTTGTCGACTTTTTCTTCTTGTAAACCCTCATATTCAATGTTATAATAAGTCCAAAGAGTTCTTCTGTTTTAGGAAGGACGGAAAATGGCACAAAAAAATTTTAAAGATCTGACAATACGTGATTCTTTCATGTTTGCCGCTGTAATGTCTGATCCGGAAATCTGTCGCAAAGTCCTGGAACTGGCATTAGGATTTCCTGTTTCCGAAGTTCATGTCCAGACAGAACGAACCATGGCATATCACTCCGAATATCATGGCGTACGTCTGGATGTATATGCTGCTGATGCAGGCAAAACACGTTTTAATGTAGAAATGCAGGTTACTTCGCAGAAATTTCTGCCAAAGCGAGGTCGTTATTATCATGACCAGATAGATATGGACGCTCTCCTTACCGGAGAATCTTATGAAAATCTGCCAGATACCTTTGTAATCTTTATCTGTGATTTTGATCCTTTTGGAGATGGACTTTATCGTTACACTACCTGTACTGCCTGTAAGGAAACAGGAAATACTGTAAAAGACGGTATTGCAACCATTTATCTCAATGCCCATGGTCGGAACAGAACTGATATTCCTGATGAACTGCTACAATTCCTTGATTATGTAAAAAATACCGGACGTAATGAAACTATTGTTTCCACAGATTCATTTGTCAGACATATACAAGAAAACATTGATAAAATCAAGCAAAATCGTTCAATGGAGGAAAGGTATATGTTATTAGAAGAAATGATGCGCAACGAAAAACGTGAGGGAAATATAGAAGGAAAACAGGAATTTCTTCTTGATTTTCTTGAATCCAGATTTACTGTCCCATCTGAATTAAGGGAAAAAATTTCTGCTGAAACTAATCCCAATAAACTAAAATTATGGTTTCAGCTCTCCAGAAATGTATCCTCTCTCGAAGAATTCAGAAACAACATGTAACATTTCTTATAAATTTCCACACGTAATTTTCATAAAGAAAAGCTGGAAACTTTTTCAACACATCCAAAAATCTTTCCGGTTTTTCTTTCGTATTTGTAAAAGTCTATGCTCATATCGGGCAAGTTTTCTCACAAACAATTTTATTTTCAGAAACAGAAGAACCCTTTTATCACCTTGCCTTTTCCAAACTGATGGAGACTCATATGTGTAAGAATCTGTTTCTCTGCAACAGACAGGAAACTGCCTTCTATCTCCTGCTGATGCCTGGAGACAAGAAAATTCAAGACAAAATGACACTGATAAATGCAATTCCTATATTCTTCCACAATTGTGCTACATTAATTGTCGAAATCAGAAGCCATCCATTGGCAACTGAATATACATCTGTGATTCCAATTGATTTCCTGTCAAGACTCAGCAATCTTTTTTTACTGAATCATATCATCCTTTTACGACGCCTGCAACCATACCTTCCATAATCTATAGAGTACATAGACTGGAAATTTATAAGTCCTACAGGCAGTGTCATCCTGGAACTGTCTGTAAGAAAGATTGCTATAGTATTGATTCGACATTCCTGATAAATTTTTGCAACATAAAAGGAGACTCTTTCGTAGTCTCCCTTTGTACTTTTCCATATCTGCTTTTTAATACACTATTACATTTTTGTTCTATATAAATAAATATTACACATTCTGTATTTGTCCAAGTCTTATGCTTCTTCCACAATCTTTAAATTCCAAGGCAGAACAGCAATGCTTTCTCCATCCTGCACAGATTCCTCTGAAAACAGTTCTGTTCCGTCTGCACCATGATATACAACATTCTGCTCTTCTGCAGAATAGTTCAGGATATATCTGACACATTTGCCCAGATCATTGGTTCCTTTTCTCACGATTACCGGCCAGCTATACTCCGGAATTTCCACTTCCGCACTGTTAAGTGCTTCTGTGAGTACTGCTTTTAAGGTGTTGTTATCTGTCATACAGCCAATGTAGATGGCTGTTCCTTTTCCATAATGATTCTTTGTGATTGCTGCGTATTCCTTCCAATTATAATGGTCATAGGATGCAAGTACTTCTGCTTCCTGAAGTATTAATAATTCCATGAATACTTTGGCTGATGCTACAGATACATCTGCAGTTTCTTTTGTCACATTTTTTCCATCTATCTCAGATATACTGTTTTCTCCAATGATACTTCCAGTCAGTCCAACGTTCTTCGGGAAAGTAAACTGCTGGTAGTTGATTCCGAAGCAGTTACTTAAAATATGCGGCTGCATTTCATAGCTTACTTTAACATTCTCATTCGCAAATGCGGTCTTGAATGTTGCCACCAGTGTACCGCCATTTGCTGTGTACTGTTTCAGTTTTTCCAACAGTTCATCCGGTGCAGCATAGAGTGCCGGGACAAAGATTGCTTTATACTGATCCAGATTATCTGATTCCGGCCATACGAAATCACACTCAATGTTCATCTTAAACAGCGCATCATAAAGCCAGCGGACAACATCATTATATCCAATGCCGTTATCTCCTGCTGCGGTTGCTTCAATTCCAAACCATTTAATAGCTGTTAATGCTTCATTGCTTACAAGAATGGCAACATCGTTTTTCTTCTTCAGATTTACCATATGGTTTCCAATCCTGGAAAATTCATTTCCGATGATGCAGGCTTCGCGATATGGCGCATTCTCCTGCATGTCATGACTGAGAAGTCCCTTCCAGTATGTCTCAAAAGAATTATGAATAGAATGCCAATGCCAGTACATTACGCTGTTAGAACCACTTGCAAGGTGACTATAACCCTGAAGTCTGAGCTGTCCCTTGTACGGAGTCCATCCCGGATAACCCTGAGCTTCTGTTTCCAGAACAAGATAGTTATCTCTCTTTAAAGAACGTGTCATATCACCGCCAAATGCAATCTCTGCCCCTGTCAGATCATCCTGTGTTGGATGATAAATATCTGTGCCTGCAATCGTCAGTGCCTTCGCTGCATGGTAATGGTTTACATCAGGCTGTACTCCATAGGAATATCCCCGCCATTCAAAGTCAAAATTATGAGTGATAAACTGATCTTCTCTGCGGTATTCATTTACGATATCTGCCTGCCAGCTTAAGAATTCATCCACCAGCGTTCTCTGGAACTTCTCAAATTCAGCTCCGAGGCTCCCATTGATCGTTCCTCTCACATCAGGGAAATCTTCCCACGCATTGATGCGGTTGCTCCAGTAATCCAGACCAAATTCATGATTCATGACATCCAGATCATTATTAAATTTCCTGCGGAGATATTTCACAAATTTCTCCTGCACATTCTTTCCAGCTGTTCCGTAGTATTTGGTTTCATTGTCTACCTGAAAACCAATAACGCATTTTCTGTGTGCGGTACACTCCATTAATTTACGGATCACACGCTCTGCATAGAAACGATATACCGGATGAGTGATGTCCATGATCTGACGGGCTCCGTAAATACCTCTGCCCTTTACAGTCTCTGCCATTACATCCGGATGAGACTTCACCATCCATGTAGGAATCGCATAAGTAGGAGTTCCAATGATGACATTGATTCCTGCCTCTTCCATTGTGTCCATTACACGTTCTACATGAGAAAAGTCAAACGTACCCTCCTGCGGCTCACAGGTACTCCATGTAGACTCCGCAATTCTCACTGTATTGATTCCTGCTTTTTTCATCATTGCAACATCCTGCTGCAGACGGTCATATGGCATATATTCGTCATAATATGCCGCTCCGAAAAGAAGTTCCTTCATTATAATATCCTCCTGTTAATATTTGGTTAACTGTTGATTTATAAAAAACTCTTATAAATTCATCACTGCTATAATATATTTACGGGTATTTTTTATATCCAGTAATGATTTATCTATTTCATTACTTACAATGATATCTCTTATGAACCTTATATTAACCAAGCCGTGCGGATTATTCTATCATCTATTTTAGGTGAATATCATTTATTTTTGTTCTTTCCATTTTCCATATTTCTTTCTGTATCTGGCAGGTGTCATTCCTGTCTGCTGACGGAAAATATTCCCGAAATAACTCTGTGAGCAGAAAGAAAGATAATTTGCAATCTCTTTTACTTCATAATCAGAATAACGAAGCATATTTTCGGCAAGACGTATTTTTTCTTTACGGATATATTGCTGTATGGTAATCCCTTCAATCTTATGAAAAAGATCCGATAGGTAGCTGGTATTTACTCCTATTTTCTGCCCGATTTCTCCTATTACGATTTCACTGTGAAGATTCTGATAAATATAATTCTTTGTCCGTTCGACCAGCTCATTTTTGTGCTGGTTCTTATGAATTTCTGCCACACGCTCTGCAAACTCATATTCTGCCTGACGCATCATGGAATTAATCTTTACTGCATTATTCATGTCCTCAACTTTCATAATATAACCATCTACCATAGAAAAAGCTTCTTCCGGAATCATTCCTCCACTGATGGCCGCACGGGACGCAAGTACAATAACACAGATGGCAATATTCTTTGACTGACGGACCTGATTTTTGGCAAGCTGTCCTACTTCTCCACGATAAGTTTCAGCCAGACTACGGTTAAGCATTTCCACATCTCCATGACGGATACTATCCAATTCACGCACTTCCTGATCATAAGGATTATGCGGAAGATCCTGCTCCTGATGCTCGAAAATAACACTGGAAATCTGCCCTTTCACCTCTATAATATCTGTTTCCCGAATTCCATTCTTCTGCCAGAGATCATTAATCGTCAGTTCTTTTCCTGTTATCATGTGATAGAGCATCAGAATTCCTGAGCCAAACACTTTAAACTCACAAAACGACAGACGAAAGCCCGTCTCATTACTGATATGGTGATGCTGCATCAGATAATGTTCTGAATCTTTTGTATGCTTTTCAGTGCTGACAGGACCAACCACAATTTTTGCAAAATGCTTTTTTTCATCCAAACGGCTTCCACTTTTCGATTCATTATTTGTCTCGTTTTGAATCTCACCACTTTCTAATGGAATAACAGCATAAAGAATCGCATCCTTCTCATAGAAAAGATCTGGATAATCTTTTTTTTCACGATTATGAACAGCAGATAGAAATTCCGAATTTGTAAATAAAGGATTGTACTGCGCCGCCATGTCCCCATAACAGGCTTCTATTGCACCTGATTTACTGATACAGGTAATATTGCCATGCAGAATACGCACCATCTGTTCGCAAATATATTCAAGATTCATGTTTTCTCCCTAAAGCGTGCAAATTGCAGAAATGATTTGTCTAACACGCCCTAAACTATAATCGCTTTAGTCTACTAACTTTTTATCTTTTCTGTTGGATATTATAGCATGTATAATCATCTTGAATAAAGACTTATCCTGCTTTTTGTAAAAACATTCGAAAACACTTATCTTCTTGGTAATATATTCAGTAATACATAAAAGAAACCACAAGCAATCAGTGCTCATGGTTTCTTAAATTTATCTGTATTATTTTAATTTTCTTCCATTTCGCGTAAATACCGGAATCTGTGAAAGAGGAGCATCAACTTCTATTACCTGTCCACCTTCATAAATTTCTTCTGTATCAAAATTTGTCCACTGAGAGCCCTCTGGAAGATATATGGTACGTTTTCTCATATCAGCATAAGTAACCGGTGCTACCAGAACATCTGGCCCAAACATATACTGATCTTCTATCTCCCAGCATTTTGAATCTTTTGGAAAATCATAGAACAAAGTTCTCATAACCGGAGTGCCTTTCTCATGCGCTGCCTCCATTAATTCTGTAATATATGGTTTCATACTTTCACGTAATGCCAAATACTTCTTACAGATTTCATATGCCTCTTCACCAAAAGACCATACCTCATTATCAGCTCCGGAAACACAGGCTGCCCCACCTTCCTTTCCCATAGGCTCCTTTAGAGGTTCACGATAGCCATGAAGTCTCATAACCGGACAGAAAGTTCCATATTCAAACCACCTTACCAGAAGTTCCTGAAATTTTGGATCTTTTGGATCACCACCATGGAATCCGCCAATATCTGTAGTCCACCACGGAATTCCGGCAAGACCCATATTTAGTCCTGCTGCTAACTGATTTCTCAGACTTGAAAAACTAGAATGAATGTCTCCGGACCATACCAGTGCTCCATACTTTTGAGAACCAGCCCATGCACATCTCAACAGGTTAATAATATTTTCCTGTCCCTCTGCTTTCATTCCGTCAAAAAATGTTTTTGCATATAATGCCGGATAAATATTTCCAACCTGTACATTTGGTCCCATATGATAACGATAATTATCAAAATCATATACACTATATTCTGGTTCTGCTTCATCAAGCCAGAATACTTTTATCCCTTTATCATAATAATTCTTTTTCGCTTTCTGCCATACATATTCTCTTGCGGCCGGATTGGTAGCATCATAATGTACCGTATTTCCCTGGAAATCCATAACAATACGAAAACCTCTATCTGTACGAATCAGATATCCTTTTTCTTTCATCTCCTGGAAATTCTCGCTTCTATAATCTACTGTCGGCCAGATAGATACCATAAGCTCAATTCCCATTTCTTTTAATTCCTGAATCATCGCATCCGGATCTGGCCAATATTTTTCATCAAATTTCCAGTCGCCCTGTAATGGCCAATGAAAATAGTCAATAACAATAACAGAGATAGGAAGGCCTCTTTTCTTGTACTCTCTTGCTACATTAAGAAGTTCATCCTGAGTCTGATAACGAAGTTTGCACTGCCAGAATCCCATAGCATAATCTGGCATCATAGGTACAGTTCCTGTTACCGATGCATATGCCTCTTCAATTTCTGCCGGTGAATCACCTGCTGTAATCCAGTAATCCAGAACTTTTGTAGAATATGCCTCCCAAGTTGTAATATTCTTTCCAAACATTACTCGTCCTACACCAGGATTATTCCATAGAAATCCATATCCCAGAGAAGAAACAGCAAATGGAACACTTGCCTGAGAATTTCTCTGTGCCAATTCCAGATCTGTTCCTTTCAGATTCAGATATGGTTGCTGATATTGACCCATTCCATAAATTTTCTCTTCCGGATTAGATACAAATCTCATAGAAAGATGATAATCTCCACCAAGAATTGGCTTAAACTCTCTTGCTTCAATATCCAAAGCGCTACAATAATCAGCAAACACATCAAGACGATTTCTAAGATATTCATCTAAAAGAATTTCATCTTTTGAATTGTAAATAGTCAATTTTCCATAAGAAGAAATCACGGCTTTTATTTTTCCATTAATAATAGAAGCTCTTTTTTCTTCAATCTGAATCTTCGGAACAATATCCTCTACCGGCATTTCTAATGCCCAGTTTTCCTTTGGCATTTCTGCCAGTTTAGTTGCACGGATACGGAAGCTGTTCTCTCCCCATGGCTGAATCCAAAGTTCCTCTGCATCATAATGAAATTTCAGGCAATTATTTTCAGTTCTAAACACGTCCATTATTTGTCCTCCTTAGATTAGTTTATCAACCCTTTACGGATCCGCTTGTCATACCTTCTACAATGTGTTTCTGCATAGTCAGGAATATAATACAGCATGGCAGGATTAAAAGTACGCCATAAGCCATAATACTGTTCCATTTAGTTCCATACTGGTTCATGTATGTATAAATTGCTGATGTCATAGGTCTCATTGTATCCTTTGTGTTAAATGTCATTGAGTAAACCAGATCATTCCATCCAAATACAAAGCTGAAACATGCTGCCGTAATAACTGTTGGTTTGCTGATTGGAATACATATTCTGAAAAATACTCCAAGAGAGGTACAACCATCAATTTTAGCTGCATCCTCCAGTTCCTTAGGCATACTCAGGAAACCTGGCCTTAACATCAAAACTACAAACGGAATAGAAATAGTAGCTGTAGATAAAATTGGAGCTAAATAAGAATTCAGCAGTCCCAGTTTTGAAAAAATCAAAAACAGTGGTGTCAATACAAGTGATGCAGGAAGCATCTGTGTTACCAGAAAAACAAGTACGAAAAGTTTCATTCCTTTTACTTTATATCTTGCCAACCCATAAGCTGCAGGTACTGATAATACTAAAGACAGAATCATAGAGCCTAATGCAATGATGACAGAGTTTTTTAATGTAACACTAAGATTTCCAATCAGGTCTTTATATGCCGTAATTGTGAATTTCTTCGGCCAAAGTGTAGGTACACTTGAAAAGATCTCACTGTCAATCTTAAAAGAATTGACTATGATCCAATATAATGGAAATAAAAATATGCATGCAATAATTACAGCCAGAATACTCAGAAGAATATTTTTCTGCTTATCTCTTAAATGTATTTTTCTCATAATGAGCTCCTTTCTTCTGTTTATATAGTTTCGTCTTTTGAAATAGTTTTTAAATATATCAATGCAACAATAAACAGGCAGATAAACAATACATTTGCTGCAGCTGCACCTTCTCCGAAATGGAATGTCTGGAAAGACATTTTGTAGGAATATGTGGATAATACTTCTGTCGCATCTACCGGTCCGCCTCCAGTCATAACATATACCAAGTCAAATACTTTGAAGGTAAGTACGAATCCCAGAATCAGTACTGACATAATTGTTGGTTTTAAAAGAGGAATCGTGATTTTAAAGAATTTCTGTACTAACGTTGCTCCATCAATTGATGCAGCCTCATAAACATCACCTGGAATATTATTTAATCCAGTTGTAAGGAGCAGCATATTAAACGGAATACCAACCCATGAATTGGCAATAATCAGAACCACCATTGCTGTATTACCTTTTAACAGCCATCCTATCGGACTTTTAATAAGGTGAAGGTTCATTAAAATAGTGTTAATAATTCCACTGTTTTCTCCAAACATGAATTTAAACACAAGTGCAGTAACCGTAACCGGAAGCATCCAACTGATAACGATAAACCCTCTTATTGGTTTTGCTAATGTGAATTTTTTTACAAAAAACATTGCCAGCAGGAATCCCAGTGAAAACTGGATTACCAGACATCCGATTGTATATACAAATGTATGAAGCACTGATTTACGGAATGTTACATCCGAAAAAATCGCCTTAAAATTATCAAGCCCTACAAAATCTCTTGCCGCACTTGCCAGTGTCGTCGCCGTTACATCCTGTAAACTGATAATCCAGTTATATACAATAGGATATCCTATAAAGATCAGCATATAAATAACTGCAGGAAGAATAAAAAAATAACCTATCCGTCTCTCCCTTTTTTCGCTCTTACTGTTCATCTGGCTCCTCCTTTTTACAATTTTGAGCATAAAAATCCCATCACATCACAATTAATATTGTATATGCGATGGGATTCTCTGATTTTTTATTAATTTATTTGTTTATTTATCAAGAGCATCAATTTTTACCTGAGCATCGCTCATAGCTGTATCTACATCTTTCTGACCAGAAAGTACTTCCTGTTCTGCTGAATAGATAGCTTCAGAGATTTCTGGCCATACAGGTGAAGGACCTCTGGATTCTGCAGTAGGAAGAATCTCGGCAAAAGTAGCATTTAATGGATCATCTTTGTACATTTCCTGTACATCTACATCTGCTCTTGGTGAATAACGTCCAATCGCTTCACAGATTTTTGCCGACTCTTCTTTACTGGTAATCCATGTAAGGAATTTCCAGCTTGCTTCTACATTAGCGCCTTTACAGATAGCTACATTCTCTCCACCAAGTACAGAAGCATAATCTCCATCATCTGCTTTCGGAACTTTAGCCACTCCATATTCCAGATCCGGAGCATCATCAGAAAGTCCTGAGAACTGCCACGGTCCGTTAATCATCATAGCTGCCTGTCCTGATGCAAACTGTTTCTCTGCATCTGCCTGTGTCCAGTTAATACATTCTTTGCTGATATATCCTTTATCCATTAAGTCTTTCAGGTAAGTCATAGATTCTTTGGACTCATCACTTGTAAGATTATCCACGCTTCCACCTGCTGAAAGAAGCCATGGCATATACTGAAAAGTTCCCTCTTCATTTCCAATTGCAGAAATTGCAAGACCTTTACAAGTATCTGTTGTCAGTTTTTCACATGCTGCCTCTAACTCTGACCATGTTGTAGGTACTTCTACTCCTGCCTCTTCCAACATAGATTTATTATAAAAAAGTCCCAGACAGTTATTTCCCCAAGGTAATCCATAAAGTTTATCGTCATAATAACAGGAGTTAATGGATCCTTCCATAAAATCTGCTTTATCCCATGAATTGTACAGATCCGTAATATCCTCAAATACTCCCATGGACGCATAAGAAGCATGATCCGGGTTATCTACCATTCCACAATCTGGAAGTTCTCCGGAAACTACACCTATGGTGTACTGTTTCATCAGTTCTTCTCTTGGAAGATACTGTGCCGTTACATGAACTTCATCCTGAGAATTATTAAATTCCTCAATTGCTTCATTTACGAACTTACCTTCTTTGTCTTCTGACATATAATGCCAGAAAGTAATCTCTGTAGGCTCTGCTGCCGATACCGTTCCTACATTTATCAGACAATCTGCCATAAGCGTTGCGATTGCAACTACTGCAATTCTTTTTTTCATTTGTTACCCTCCCTAAATAATGTTCTGTTCTCTTTGTTTGTAATTGTAGTATAGCAGTCAGAAGCACTAAAAAAAATTCTATTTTTCTAAAAAAAGTGTAATTATTTTACAGTTTTCAAAGCAAACTGTTTGGCAGATACCCCCACATATTCTTTGAATACCTTAGAGAAGTATTTTTGATCCGGGTATCCCACAGCACAGGCAACTTCATATATCTTCATATCGGTACCAGTCAAAAGTTCTTTTGCTTTCTCCATTCTTATCTGTCGCAGATAATTTGAAAAAGTAATTCCGGTTTCTTTTGCAAAAAGATTTCCAAGGTACTCCGGAGTCATATGAAACTTTTCAGCTATAACATCTAACTGCAGTTTCATTCCATACGACTCTTCTATCACATTAATCATTTCTCTAACAATATCCGAACAGTTTTCTCTGTCCAGTCCCTGTGTTATTTCTTTTTCCTCATTTAATTTGTTCAGCAATTCTTTCACGTCTGAAACAGATGCCGGCTTCAGCAGATAGTCCATTACTCCTAATTGGATTCCCTGCTGTGCATACTCAAATTCTGCATAACCACTTAATATTATAAAATCACAGGATGCTCCCATTTCTTTTGCCTGACGTATCATAGATAATCCATCCATTTTCGGCATTTTTATATCTGTAATGACCACCTCAGGCTCCATATCACTGATCATTTTTAATCCTTCAAAACCATTTTCTGCTTCTCCTATGACTTTACATCCCATATCCAGTTTATTAATCAGAGTGGATAAGCCGTTTCTGATACGAAACTCATCTTCTACAATAATTATTTTCTTCATAATTTGCTCTTCTCCTATGCTACAATAATCCCCGGATCTTTTCTTGGAATAACAAGAATAAATTCTGTTCCACTTCCAAGTTTACTTTTGACCATAATATCAGCTTCTTCCTGATAGTAAATACGAAGTCTGTGAATTACATTACTAATACCAATACTTTCACTATTAAGTGCTCCATTTTCCCCAATTTCTTTTCGAATCCGTTCTAATGTTAATGTGTCCATCCCGCATCCATTATCTCTGATGTGAATCTCGAGCTTTCCATCCTTTCTGACGCAGGCTTCTATATTAATCATTCCACCTTCTTTTACATTTTCAAATGCGTGAAGAATCGTATTTTCAATTATAGGCTGCAAAAGCATTTTATATACAGGAAACCCCATTGCATCTTCCGTTACATCATAAACACAATCAAAAGAATTCTGAAAACGATCTCTTTGAAGAAATACATATTTTTTAATCCAACTTATTTCTGCCTCCAGACAAACCATACTTTCAATGTTTGACACACTGTATCTTAAAAGGCTCCCTAATGTTGCCAGCATATCACTAATTTCTTCTTCATCATTTTCAATGGCACGCCAATTAATAGAATCCAATGTATTAAAAAGAAAATGCGGATTAATCTGTGCTTCTAATGCTTTAATTTCTGCATGTTTTTGACTGATTGCCGCTTCCTGAATCTCTATGTTTTTCTTTTCAAGCGTCTCTACCAGATGGTTAATACGTACTGTCATTTTGTTAAACTGACGTACAATCGTATACAACTCATCTTCTTTATTAACATCTACTTTAAGTTCTTCCGTTTGTTTTCCCTCATAATTTCGCAATCCCTGTGAAATTTTCTGGATATTTCCAATGTACCTTCCAAAAATCCCCCATACGAGTGCACAAACTATTACTACTACGATTACAACAATTATTATTACCGCCCATAAAGTATGATAAATATCTTCCCTGTAAATTGCTCTGTCAATAATATGTACAATTGACCACTGAGTAGACTGAATCGGATATTTCCGTATTTCCAATGTAGAAACATTTTTATAAATCTCCCCCAGATAAGAATCCAGACTTATATTAATAAATTTATCCTTTGTTCCGGCAATAATTTTATTATAATCATCTATAATAACCGTTTCTACCCCTTTTACAGAACTCTCACTTTCACTATTGAACAACAGGCAATTATCATCCAGTGCAATAATCAGAACTCCGCTCTGTTCCTGTGTTCTAAGATCACGTACAGGAAATCCCATAAGAATCGCCTGATCATCTCTTACTTCTTCAATACCTATATTTACAGTAGCAATAAATGTTAATTCCTGATTGTTATTCACTTCATCATAGATTTCCGTTCTTTTCTTAGATTCTGACCAAATACTGTCATACTGACTTCCATACCATCGAGAATAACTCACACATTTTCCACTGTCAGAAAGAAATACAGCTGCTCTGATCTGGTCATATGTATTAATACCATTACTTAAAATTTTCTTGATTTTCAACTCATCAACGGAATCGCTGATATTATACATTTTAGCAAGATTAATAAATTCTGAATCTGCAACCAGTTCATACATTACATTTTCATAATTCTCCATTCTTTCCTGCACAATGATTTCATGCTGTTGTGCGTTTTCATTCAATATATTATATGCACTGTCCAAAATCCTCTGATAATATACTCCGGTAATTATCAATGCAATCAAAAGCATAGGTATTATTGTCAGTACCAGATAAATTGTTATAATTTTCCTTTGAAAGCTATGAGGATTACCCACAAAACGTTCCAGATATTTTTTCATTATTTGTATCATTCCTTTTAAATATTGTATAACAATCTGTAGATTATAAGTTATCTATGCATCAACATTTATTTATATCAATTTATAAAATTGTCTCTTTCCAAAAGACTAATAAATTATAACATAATTTATACCGAAATAGATATGTATAGTTTCATCATAGCACAAAGAAACTTATAGTATTACTGAGAGCATAGTAAACAGTAACGTTATAGTTTAAATTCCCACAGAAATTTACCTACAACAAAAAAACTGCTAGTAGACTATGTACTAACAGTTTTTTCAGTTACATTACCCACAGGAAAAATCTCATATCCTGAACTATATTCTCTTTCAGTTAAAGCGAATCTCATCCGCTAATTCCTTTGCTTCTTTTACCATAACCTGAATCTGATCAAATTCACCGTTTCTGATCATATCTCCTTTTACCATCCAGCTTCCGCCACAGCACAGAATCTTATCACAGGATAAATAGTTTTTCAAATTTCCGGTATTTATTCCTCCTGTCGGCATAAATTTAAAGTTCTGGTATGGTGCTGCCATTGCCTTTATCATGGCAATTCCGCCAGCCTGTTCTGCCGGAAAAAATTTAACCACTTTCAATCCTCTTTTTACAGCCTGGGCAACCTCTGAGGGGGAAATACATCCAGGAAATACCGGAATGTTTTTTTTCAGACAATAATCCACGATTTCCGGGTCAAACCCTGGACTTACAATAAATTTTGCACCAGATTTCACTGCAAGATCTACCTGTTCTGTAGTCAGTACAGTTCCCGCTCCTACCAGCATATCCGGATATGTTTCTGATATCAGACGAATACTTTCTGCCGCTGCGTCTGTACGGAATGTTACTTCCGCACATGGAAGTCCGCCCTCAGACAGAGCCTTTGCTAAAGGAATCGCATCTTTTTTATCTTCCAGAACAACAACCGGCACTACTCCTAATTTCTGAAACTGTTCTTCTATTGTTTTCATAATCTCTGCCCCTTTATCTTTTAATATCAAAATTCATCTGCATCACATGACGAATCAGTGAAACATCATCGGTAATGTTTCCATCTCCATGAAGTGTATGCTTGATTGCACTGCTGGCCACTCCGAAATTTACGGTATCTTCCGGAGTAAATTTCTGCATAAGTGCGTAAATAACTCCACTTACAAACGCATCACCACCGCCAACACGATCCAGAATATTAAATGTCAGTTTTCTGCTCTCATAAGTCTTTCCCTCATACCACAGGTATGCTTTCAGACTGTTTTCACTACAGCTTGGAGAATATCGTACATGTCTGGCAATACATTTCAGATTCGGATATCTTTTAACAAATACATTGAAGACTACCTCTTGCTGTTCTAAATCTGGCTGAAATGGGATATCATCCTTCACGTCTCCTGCACTGTAATTATTTTCGTCTTTCCATAAGTGATATGGTTCTATTCCCATCAAAACATCGATATACGGAAGACACGCTGTACAGAATTCTCTTGCCTCTTCCCAGCTCCATAATGTACTTCTGAAATTCCCATCAAAGCTGACGGTGATTCCATTCTTTTTTGCAATTTTCAGACAGTCCATGATCATTTTTCTGCAACGCTCTCCCAAAGCAGGGGTAATCCCACTTAAATGCAGCCAGGTATAGCCATCCAGTAATTTTTCCAGATCGACCTTAGTAAAATCATACTCATCAAAAGCACTGTGTTTTCTGTCATAAATGACCTTACTTGGACGAATCCCATATCCAGTCTCCAGATAATATGTTCCTAATCTATGTGTCGGAGTTTCTTCAGATGTACTGAAAATTACAGGTGTACAGTCAACATCATTACTTTTCATCATTCTTATCGCACTTTTTCCAAGGCTATTATCCGGTACAACCGTAAAGTATGAGCTGTCTATCCCAAGATTTGCCAGAGACAATGCCACATTCGCCTCACTTCCTCCATATCTCGCTTCAAAACAATCTGCCGTCCGGATTTTTTCACAGTCAGGAGGAGTCAGACGCAGCATAATTTCACCCATTGTTATAAATCTTTGTTTTCTATTTTCTTCCTGATACATAATCAATTCCTTTTCTCATATCCCATTTGATCAATATTCCAGATATGCACCCTTCATCGGACTTGCCGCATGCTGGCTGAATAATCTCAAAACCCCTTTTCTATATTTCGGCTCTCTTGGTCTCCAGTTTTTGCGTCTTTCTTTTAGTATCTCATCAATCTCTTCTGCTGTTTTGCGCTCTCCGGCAATTCCAATGATATTCAGTTTTCGCTCCATTACATCAATTTCAATCAGATCGCCTTCTTCTACCAGAGCGATAGGACCGCCATCTACTGCCTCAGGGCTGCAATGTCCGATCACCGGACCTGTTGAAGCTCCTGAGAATCTTCCATCCGTGATCAGAGCGATACTTTTTCCTAATTCTTTATCACTGCTGATTGCCTCAGATGTATAAAACATTTCCGGCATTCCGCTTCCTTTTGGTCCTTCATAACGGATAAAGACAGCATCACCTTTCTGAACTTTATGTTTAAGAACCGCATCCAGACATTCTTCCTCACTGTCAAATGGTCTCGCACGAAGAACCGACTTGAACATTTCTTTCGGACACGCCGTATGTTTGATAACAGCACCTTCCGGCGCAAGATTACCTCTTAATACTGCAATACTTCCATCTGTTCCAATGGCTTTGTCATATGGACGGATAATATCTTCTTTTGAAATTTTAATACCATATCTCTGATTAAATTCCTGCAGCCATTTATCACATTTCTTATAAAATCCGTTCTTTTTCAGATCATCAAGATCTTCACCAAGAGTCTTTCCTGTTACCGTCATTACGTCAAGATGCAGATGTTCTTTAATTTCTTCCATGATGGCCGGAACTCCTCCTGCATAATAGAAGCATTCTGCGGGCCATCTTCCAGCTGGACGAACATCTAACAGATATCTTGCATTTCTGTGAAGGCGGTCAAAAGTATCTCCTGTAATTTCTATTCCAAACTCATGTGCGATTGCCGGAATATGGAGAAGACAGTTTGTACTTCCTGAAATTGCTGCGTGAACCAGAATTGCATTTTCAAAACTTTCCATTGTCACAATATCACTTGGACACATATTCTCTGTCTGCGCCAATTTCACCGCCTGTCTTCCGGCCTCTCTTGCATATGCCAGAAGATCCGGGCTGGCTGCCGGCATTAATGCGCTTCCCGGAAGTGCAAGTCCTAACGCTTCTGCCATAATCTGCATGGTTGATGCAGTTCCGATAAAAGAGCATGCTCCACAGCTTGGACATGCATTACATTTAGCCCAGTCCAGCTTTGCCTCATCAATTTCGCCTCTCTCATATTTCGCGCTGTACATGCCAAGCTGTTCAAGAGTAAGCATCTCTGGTCCGGCATTCATTGTTCCACCAGGAACAACAACGGCTGGAATATTGACTCTTGCCAGCCCAATCAGATTTCCCGGCATTCCTTTATCACAACTGGAAAGATAGACACCTGCATCAAATGGAGTCGCATTGGCATGAATCTCTATCATATTTGCAATCATTTCTCGGCTTGCCAGACTGTAATTAATTCCATCTGTTCCCTGACTTTCCCCGTCGCAGATATCAGTACAGAAGTAACGCGCTCCAAAGCCTCCGGCTTCTGCAACACCTTTTCTGACTTCTTCTACCAATATATTTAAATGTCCGCTTCCCGGATGACTGTCACCATAAGTGCTTTCAACCATAATCTGCGGTTTCCCAAGATCTTCCTTTTTCCATCCTGTTCCGATTCTTAATGGGTCTAATTCCGGCGCTAATTTACGCATTTCCTGACTTTTTAAATTCATGATTTTTCCTCCTGCTAAGAAACTCCCGCTAAAAACTTCTATTACCAAAGACAGTTATTATATGTTATATATCCGGCGCCTTGCTTGATCATGGCTACACTATAACAATTGGATTTTCAGCTTTCAATACATATGATGTATATATATTTTTTTCTGCAAAACGACAAAAACAGGCGGTGATTTTTCCTTGTTCACCGCCTGTTTTTTGTATATTTTTACTATCTTTCATTAAAAAACGTTTTTATAACATTCAATACGTCTGATGTATTTACATTATTATTCTTGTTTGATTGATTAATAGCAGATGTACTTATATATCATCTGGTTCATGATTTTTTCTTACTTTTTTCTTTTTTTCCAGAAGTTCCATGATTACCTGCCGGTTATAGGTCAGGTGCATATTCATGGCACATTTTGCCCCTACAGGATCTTTATGTTCAATAGAGTTAACAATTGCCCTGTGTGTTTCCAGAGTTTCCTGCATCAGACTTCTGTATGTGATATTGGCAAATATCACAACTGATGTATTGATTACAGGGATCAGACGCTCTACTACCATATTTCCACTGAGTTTTGCCAGATAACTATGGAATTCTATATCTTTCTGGATATGATTATGCCCTTGCTTGTATAGCATCTCAACTTCATTACATAATTCACGAAGTTTTGCAATCTGTTCCTTCGTTGCCTTTCTACATGCCCATGTGACAATCTCCGGTTCAATCATCAGACGGACATCAAAAAGATCTAATGCCAGCTGATATCTGTCTTTTATCTGCCCAAATCCCAGAACATCATTCTCCATATAAACTGTACTGATCACATAAGTTCCGTCTCCACGCCGCACTTCCAGAATCCCACGGCTTACCAGCCCCTTCACAGCCTCACGAATTGTACTTCTTCCTACATCAAATATCCCAGCAAGCTCAAATTCATTTGGGATTTTCTCACCAATTGCAATTTGATTATCTAAGATGTACTTCATTAGCTGATCCTCGGTTTGCTGACCAAGAGTCTTTTTTATCTGTACTTTTTTCTGACTCATTGTTTTCTCCTTATGAAAAAGAAGTATTCTGCTCCAGATATTTCTTCAGTGAAGAGACATACAGATTCCCCACCTTACTGAGGATTGAATTCTTTCTGGTAATATAGCCAATCTCCATGTCGCTGTTCTGGTTCTGCTCATCCCCTTCGAAGGGAATTGCCAGATAATCACTGCCATTAAGCTCCTCACAGATAATCCCTGAACACAGGGTATAGCCATTGAGTCCTACCATCAGATTCAGCATAGTCGCCCGATCCGAAGCCTTGACTGTTCTGGAATATTCATTGGTAGACAGAATTTCCTCTGACAGATAAAAACTGCTCTTGTCTCCCTGTTCAAAGGACAGACAGGGATATTTTGCCAGCTGGCTGTAGCTGATAGATTTCTCATTTGCCAGTGGATGATTTTTCCACAAATATACATATGCCTGACAGTCAATCAAATGATGAAACTCCAGATTCGCAGAGTGGAGAAGCTTTAGCAGTGCCTTTCTGTTGAAATCACTGAGATAAAGTACTCCCACCTCGCTTTTCATGGCGCTGACGTCACTGATCACATCTGCAGTCTTTGTCTCCCTGATGGCAAATTCATATTCCGACACATCAAACTTCTGCACCATATCCACGAATGCTTTCACTGCAAAAGAATAATGTTGGGTGGAAACGCCAAATTTCTTCTTATAGGAACCACCCTCACTGTATTTCTCAACCACACTTTCATACTGTCCGTATATCTGACGGGCATACATCAGAAATTCTGTCCCGTCATTGGTCAGTGTCACACCACGGCCGCTACGGTTGAATATAATGATTCCAAGCTCCTTCTCCAGTTCCTTCACTGCATTGGTCAGAGAAGGCTGGGAAATATACAACGCCTCCGCAGCTTTATTTAATGAACCAGTTTCGGAAATTGTGATGATATAATTCATCTGTGTTAGTGTCATGTTGTCTCTCCCTTACATATCCTTAGATCTTTTAATCAACTTTTTTCAAAGTATTTTCTCTGGCTGTAATAATTTTACTATATCATCTGAAGTTTCTCAACATTGCAATTTCTGCAAACAAAAATCTCCTGTGCAGACATATCAAATCGATTTCCTATCTGCTTCAGAAGATTTTTTATGAAAAATAATTACAACAGTCTGAATACCTGCTCTGCAGCTGCAGCCATATTTGCTTTTGCAGTGTCCGGATCCATTGCTTCTTCCAGTGTGGAAATTCCGCGCACGATTGGAAAGAAGGCATCTATTCCTACTTCATTGCAGGCAACTGCCTCCTTCGTAACACTTCCTGCAAATGCAATGGTTTTTGCGCCATATTTCCTGCCAAGCTTCGCAACGCCCACCGGGGCTTTTCCCATGGCAGTCTGATGATCCAGACGACCTTCCCCTGTCACAACCACATCTGCATCCTTCATCTCATCCTCTATATGGACAGCATCCAGAATAAGCTGTATTCCCGGTGTCAGCTCTCCATCCAGATAATTCAGAAATGCAAATCCAAGTCCGCCTGCCGCACCTGCACCTGCTGCATTCTGGTTATCTTTACCAATCACTTTGGCAGTAACCTCTGCATAGTTTTTCATGCCTGCATCCAGAACCGGAAGGATATCGGGGGTAACTCCCTTCTGCGGTCCATAGATATATGTAGCTCCCTGAGAACCGCAGAGAGGATTGGTCACATCACAGGCAATCCTGAAATTACACTGGGAAAGAAGTTCCTTCTTGTCTGAAATTTCTACAGATGCAATCCTTGCAAGTGCCTGTCCACCTTCCCCTACATCTTCTCCCTTTTCATCCAGAAATTTATATCCAAAGGCTCTCAGCATTCCCACTCCACCGTCATTAGTGGCGCTTCCGCCAATACCGATAATGAAGTTGCGGATACCTCTGCCGATTGCATGAAGAATCAGTTCTCCCACTCCATAGGTGGTAGCGGTCATAGGCTCCTTCTTATCTGAAAGTGTGATACCTGCTGCTGTTGCCATTTCCATGACTGCGGTATTACTTTCCCTGAGATATCCATAATATGCCTGAACCGGCTCATGATAAGGACCTGTAACTGTCACATCCACACGTTCTCCCTTCAGACCTTCGATCAGCGCATCCGTAGTTCCCTCTCCACCGTCAGCCAGAGGTTTTACGATCACTTCTGCGTCCTTTTTTGCTGCAAGAATACCCTCTTTGACAGCCATTCCTGCTTCCATGGAAGTCATACTTCCCTTAAATGAATCAACTGCAACTACAACCTTCATAGCCAAAACCTCCAACTATTTCTATTATTTAAGACGGGTGATACATATTATGTTCTTTCTCCAGTTCTTTATAAAGCTGCATACAGTTCCAGTTCTGATTATGCTCCGTCAGAACTGCCTTGTAATCCACAGGTGTACCTGCTTTCCGCAAGGTATAGAGCACCTGGTCAAACAGATTCCCGGTGATTCCTGCAAGAATCAGCATTTCCTTCTCCATCTGCTCCTGAGGTATCAGCGCTGATGGAATCTGCACCTGAAAAACGTCCTTTACTCCTGCCAGATATCCGATTGGCTGACTATAGTCCTGGGGTTCTATGGTTTTAATCCGAAGCTTAAAAGGCAGCAACGCCATCTTTAACTTGCGAAGCTTCTGCTGATCCTGAAAATTTATTAATAAAATAGTTGGTTTCATATAAACACTCCTTCTGATACAAGTAAATCCCCACCCACTACTTATTGCTCTTTACAATTGAAGCAGGGACTTCCTTGATTTGGTTAAATAATTACAACTATTATACCCTCTTCACCTGCACCTGACAATCATAATAGCCTGCATAGGACTTTTTATGTCACAGGAATATTACAAAATAATTTCCGGCAACGCAGAAAAACAGGCTTCGATATCTGTTTCATCGATGCCTGTTTTTCTGTGTTACAATTTGGAGCGGCATGGCTTTATCAATTACAAACTATTTCGCAGGATGTTCCTTGAGCACTTCGGAAACACTCCCACTCAAATAAGAAAACAGCGGGAAATATTGTAATTCACACATTATTGTGGTAAAGTAGTGTCGTGCTATTTTTCCTGAACCCGGTATCTTATCACAATTATAGGCCGCAGAAATTTTACCAGATCTGCGCATCACTCAATCCGTCTGCCAATATAGTCCTTCGGGTATCAGGAAATAAAAATAAAGAGGAGGGAACAAATGAAAAAATTCTATTCGTGGTATAAAAAACATATTACCGCAGCAATCTTTACCGGACTGATCCTGGGTATCATTACCGGACTGTTTCTGGCAAACCGTTTCGAACCGGTTCTTACCGTCACAAGTCTCATAGGAAGCATTTACATGAATGCCCTGAACATGATGATCTTTCCACTGGTCTTCTGTTCCATTATCATGGGTATCTCCAGTATCGGAAATGCCCGCACAACCGGCAAGATTACAGCCGGTGCCATGATCTTTTTCCTGTGCACCACAGCACTTGCCAGCCTGGCAGGACTGATCATCCCGCGGCTGATTCATCTCGGTGAGGGTGTTAAATTCGAGATGGCAACTTCCGACATTCAGGCAACTGAGATGACCAGTATTCTGGACACCATCAAAAACCTGATCCCATCCAATCCGGTTGCAGCTTTCGCAAACGGAAATATGCTTCAGGTACTTGTATTCGCAGTCATCGTAGGCTTCACACTTATCGCCATCGGCGAAAAGGGTACTGCACTTCTGAAAGTCATCGATTCCTGTAACGAAGTCTGTCTGAAAGTCATCAGCACAGTTATGTACTTCACACCTATCGGTGTATTCTGTACTATCGTTCCTGTTGTAGAAGCCAACGGTACAGAAACCATCATTTCACTGGCAACTCAGCTGATCATCCTGTATGTGGCATTCTTCGGATTTGCCCTGGTCATTTACGGCGGCTCCGTGAAATTCATCGGCAAAGAAAGCCCTGTGAAATTCTTCAAAGCAATGCTTCCTGCCGCTCTGAACGCATTCGGAACCTGTTCCAGTTCAGCGACCATTCCCATCAGCAAACAGCGTATGGAAGATGAAATGGGCGTATCCAACAAGATCACAAGTATCGCCATTCCTCTTGGTGCTACTGTAAACATGGATGCCGTATCCATCCTGATGTCATTCATGATCATGTTCTTCGCCAATGCATGCGGAATTAACGTAAGCATTTCCATGATGATCATAATCCTTCTGGCAAACGTACTCCTGTCAGTAGGAACCCCGGGAATCCCTGGCGGTGCCATCGCATCCTTCGCAGCCCTGGCAACCATGGCAGGTCTGCCTGCAGGAGTTATGGGCGTTTACATCAGCATCAATACACTCTGCGACATGGGCGCAACCTGCGTTAATGTTATCGGAGACATGGCAGGATGTGTGGTTCTTAAGGAGAAGATTAAATTAGAAGATTAAGCAACCCCTAAATCTGTTGTTTCCAATCGACTTAACGCAAAAAAGTTGCTGTGCATTTCTATAACTGAAACGCACAGCAACTTTTTTATTTACAGCAATTTCTTCGTCACGTTACTCTACACCGAATCACTGCTCCGCGGTTTATCGATTAAATTGCTGTCTGTCTCTATTTCTTTAATCCGGTTGTAACCTTGCAGTTAGTTACTTTCAGGCTTCCTTCAGAAGCAAAGAGTGACAGACTTTCTCCCGGACGTTTATATGCTCTTGCATTTAATGCAACACCGTCTACATAGATTGTAGCAATTGTATCATCTACGATCATTTTGATATTGTATTTCTTACCAGGTACCAGTTCCAGCGGTCTCTCCAGTCCGATATTCTGGTTTGCAGGCCATGGCCAGTTTGGTTTTTTCTCAAATACATATCTGTCTTCTGTTACATTAAATACGAACTGGTAAGACTCAGCTTTATCCTCATCTTCATAGAATCTCACACCGAAAGTTCTAGTTCCTTCTGTGAATTCCACATCTGCTTCGAATTTGAAGATATCTCCTGTATCTTTTGCAACTACTTTTTCTGTACTCTTAGTTGGAGTATCAATTACAAAATCTTCTGTCTTTTCTTCTTTATCAAATGCATTCCATACAGTTTCCGGAATTCTTACACCAAGAGTTCCATCTTCTCTCTGGTAAACCTCATGTGCCATAAATGTTCCTGCCCAGATGAAGTTATTGTCATCATCATCCTGATCCTTGGTAGCAACCCAGCCAAAGAGGATTCTCTGTCCGTTCAGTTCAAAAGTACGTCCTGCATAATAAGATCTGCCGTCAAATGCATCATCTTTCGGTGCGATCCATGGACCTTCTAGACTCTTGCTCATACGGTATACCATTTTACTTCTGTCACTGTATTCTGTCACAATATGATACCACCAGTCACCAATCTTAAATAAGTCTGGCATCTCATGCATAGTATAGAGATCCGGTGCCCAGAAATCTCCTTCAAACTTCCAGTTTTTCAGGTCTTTAGATGTGAATTTAACAGTTCTTCCTGTCTGTCTTGTCTTTGGTCCCTGTAATCTTGCACCAAGGATCAGCAGATACTGATCATTTTCCTCATCGCGGATCACCCATGGATCTCTCCAGTCATCCGGGTCATAGCCTTCCTGTGGAGTGAAGGTAAGTGCATCCTGAGTTTTGTGCCATGTTACAAGATCATCGCTGTATGCATGCATCAGAACCTGAGATGGTTTTCCAAGTGCCGGATAATCACGGTTATAACCTGTATAGAAAATATGATACTGTCCTTCTGCCTCGAAAACACTTCCTGCAAAGATAAACTGATCCTGCTCTTCATCTGTTCCTCTCGGAATTGCCACACCTTTATCTTCGTAATGTACAAAATCAGAAGTTGTTGCCAGATCCCAGCCAAATGGTTCTCCAAATGGTCCCGGTTTTCTGGTATCTCTCTGATGATATAAATAGAATTTATCTCCATGTCCAAATGGCATGCAATCGCCAAACCATGTTCCCGGGAACTGATAGTATAATTTCTGCATAGTCTTAATCTCCTTTTTTATACTTTATTTCACTTTACAGGCCTGCTTGTACTTTTCCGGCAAGCCTGTTATTTACTCATAAATCAAACTACTGTTATCAGGTAATTCTTGCATATTATCAACCTTTTACTGCACCTGCTGTCATACCTGCCAGCATCTTCTTGCTGCTGAAGAAGTAGAAAATAAATACCGGAAGTACTGTTACAGTGATGGCTGCAAATGTACCACCCCAGTCTGTCAGTCCCATGCTTCCTACGAAGTCATTTAAACCAAGTGTAATGGTTTTCATATCTGTAGATCTGGTAAATGTATAAGCATTAATATACTCATTCCAGCAGAATACTGCCTGCATGGTTGCTACTGTAATAATAGAGTTCAGTGACATCGGAACCACCATCTTAAAGAAACATCCTATCGGTGAACATCCATCAATGATCGCTGCTTCCAGCATTTCTTCAGGGAAGAATTTGCTGAATGAATAAAACAGCTGAATGGAATAAGACAGTGAAAAAGCAATCTGTGGCAAAATAATTGCCGGGTATGTATTGATCAGTCCCATCTTATTAAAAATAGTAAACAATGGAATCAGTGCAACCTGCATAGGAAGCATCAATCCAAGAAGGAAATAATTAAGGACAAATTTTCTGCCTTTGAATTTGATTTTGCTTAATGCAAATCCAGCCATCAGTGCAAATAAAAGCAGAGGAATCAGTACACCGATCAAAACAATGATACTGTTTTTAAAATAAGTCAGCATATGGCTTTTTGTAAAAACATTGATAAAGTTTGTCAGCACCCATTTTGACGGGAGTGCATATGCCGGTAACTGTCTGAAATCATCCAGTGACTTAAAGCTTGAAGTAAATACATAGAAGAAAGGATAAACCTGCATCACAACAAGGATTAATGCGATAACCCATTTAATGATGCTCGGAATGGTTGTTTTTTTCTTTTTCATTCGTCATCCCCTCCTCCTGTAAATTTACGGAATAACATTCCAACTACCATACAGATGATTACGATCATGATCGCTACAGAACTTCCGTAACCATATTTCATACTGCTGAACGCCTGTTTATACATATAAGTTGTCATAAGTTCAGAAGCATTTCCCGGTCCTCCATGTGTTAACAGATAAGAGAACTCGAAAGATCTCAGGGAACCATTCAGTACCAGCAGACAGTTTGCAATGATAACCGGTTTAATATAAGGAATTCTTACATAAAGATATTCCTGCCATGTTGATGCTCCATCGATCAGTGCTGCTTCTCCCAGTTCATCCGGAACACCGATCAGTGCTGCATAAAAGATAACCATATACAGTCCCAGGTATTTATATGCTTCTACAAAAGCTGTTACATACAGTGAAATCTGAGGATTGGAAATCCACTCCATCAGTTTCAGAGATGGATCGATGAATGATAATACCTGATTCACAATACCGGTTGGAGTTACTGATAATAACTTTGTAAAAATCTGGCAAATCGCTACAGAAGAGATAACTACCGGAATATAATACAGAGTCTGTAAAGCAACTCTTCCTTTTTTAATACGACTGAGGAGAATCGCAAATAATAAACCTCCAAATACCTGAATTGCCACATTAATTACAGTATAAACAAGAGTATGCCCTATTGTAGCTCTGAAAACTTCATCCTGCGTAACAAGTTCTATATAGTTTTTTAATCCTACAAATACTTTCTCTCCAACACCACCCCAGTCAAAAAAGCTATAATAACCAGCCCATATGATGGAAACAATTACAAATGCTGTATAAATAAGAAATGCTGGAAAGATGAATAAAAGGATGACTGACTTTTTTCCAAATGCTTTCTGCACAGTTCTTCCTCCTCTCTTTCTCTGAAAGAGACTGACAAGGCAGCTGTCAGTCTCTGTTTATTATTATTGAAAAATCACTTACTTTTTACAAAAGAATCACAGGTTTCGATAAATTCATCCGGAGTGGTAATTCCCTGAGCCAGTTTCTGCTGTTCATCTGCAATTTGGGTCAGATTTTCTGAATCAAGCTTATCATCCCATGAGGTCCATGCTGTTTCAGCATTTTCAAATAACGGCTGAAGATCATAGAAAAGCTGTGGAAGTCCTTCTGGAATATCATCGTTAAACGGTGAGAAAATATTTCCTTTGTTGTAACAAGCCTCTGAATAATGTTCACATGCATAATCAAAGAATTCCTGCATAGTGTCGTCATATGTAGCCTTATTATATCCAATACCAAATCCTGCGTGAATTGGAATATTTGTCTCCATATTATCCATTTCTTCTGTGTCAGGCACAGGGAAAAATCCTATCTGACCTGCATCATACATATCCTCAGCAAGATTGATCTGACCTGAACCACTGTAGAAAATTCCACCAGTGCCACCATAGAATAAGTTTGTGGCTGAAGTGTAATCTACACTTGCAAATCCTGGTTCAAAATATCCTTTTGTTCCAAGATCATAAACCAGATTTACACCATATTTGGCAGCTTCATTTTTGGCAAAAGAGTCTGTTCCAGCCTGATATCCAGTGATAAATTCCGGACCTGTTACTCTCCATGGAGAGAATGAAAGATATCTCATAATCTGCCATACATCTGAACCACCGATAATAACCGGAATTTCTCCTATATCCGCAAGTTTCTGACAGTCTTCTTCAAATTCTTTCCATGTTGTCGGAGTTTCTTTAATACCGGCTTTTTCAAAGAGATCCTTCCTATACATAAAGAATTCACAATATAATCCCTGTGGGAAAAGATACAAATTACCATCATCTGCATCTGTAAGGAAATCTCGTACCGCACCATTCATCTTATCCGCATATCCATTTCGATCTAACTCAGCACCTAAATCCACTAATGCATCAATGTCTTTACATGCTTTAGAAAGTGTTCCATTGGGGCATCCGAAGATATCTGGTAATGTATCACTATTGATATACATCTGTAATTTCGTAAAATAATCTTGTTTATCATTAACCATTTCTATTTCATAGTCAATGCCTTTCTCATCACAGAAATTTTTCAACAAATAGTCATAAACCTGATACTGTTCTGTCGATTCTGTTGAGTTTAATAAAGCAGTAATCTTCGTTCTTTTTCCATCATCCGATTTCTTCGCAGAAGCTGTAACTGCTCCCATGCCTGTCAGAAGACTGGCTGTCATAGCTACCGTCATGGCAAGTGATAACACTTTTTTCATTTTCCTCATTTACTTGTTTCCTCCTTTTAATTTGTGTTTCCTCGTTCTTGATGATTTTATTTTAGTCTTTCTGCCTTTTATAAACAATTGGAAATAAAAGTAAAAATAGGAGATTTGTGCACAAATTTTATACTGTGCACAAATCTCCTGTTCTATCGTCAGGCAGATAAAATCATCCGCCTCGCTGCTTGCCTGATTCGGTTAAATGACTTACCTGATACAGTTAACCTCGCTGTTTATATATATTTCCTGAATTCATTGGGTGTAATACCGTAACGCTTTTTGAATACTTTTATGTAATATCCAAAGTCTTTGTATCCTACCATTTCTGCGATTTCATATTGTTTATATTTATTATCTGCAATCAGTTTCTCCACCTGTTGGAACCGGACATCTGTCAGATATTCCAGAAAACTCTTTCCGGCATATTTCTTAAGAAGGCGGCTGATATAGGTTCTGCTTACATGGAATTTCTCAGTCAGATCATCCATAGATAAATCTCCTGAATAATTCTTCTCAATGTAAGAAAGAACACTCTGAACCAGTTTCCGGTTCCGTTCATCAGTTCCTTCTGTATTCTGTTTAATCAGCGTTCCAAACAGATTCAGCAGACAATTCAACACCTCTTCTGTGTTCTCGCACTGACAGATTCTTTTTATTCCATCCTGAAGCACAGAAAGATTCCAGTTTTTATTATGAATTTCACTGTCAACTGCACAGATATATGGAAATTTCATACATCCCAAAAGTAAATCCATTGCTGCAAATTTCACCGGAGATACATCTTCCGGTGCGTTTCGAAACATCTGATGAAGTTCATCCTCCGCTTTCTCAAAACTATCCTGAAACAAAGTCATCATAAAATGTGTTTTTTCACCGGAAGTAATCACAAAGTCTGTCTGTTTTTCATATTGCAGATCTTCGTATCTGAGTATGATATTCGTACCCAGATAAACACATTGCCTGCATGCTGTCTGTGCCTTACGGTACTGTGCATTTGCCTGATATTCGTCCACTTCTACATCGCTCAATCCAAAATTCATATGTGCTTTCAGATACCGTTCTACTTCTACCTGTATCTTACTGCATGCCTGCAATGCTTTTTCCATACATACTGCGTTTTCTTCTTCCTTTTCAAACAAAAGAATAAAATTATATTCTGCAGTTGCTGTATTATAATCGCTCAAAACATGAATTCCAAAATCATTAAAAATTTCCTCAAAAATATTGATGCATGCAAATTCCTCTATCCATTTATCTCCTGTATGGATTTTATTTTCTCCAACAACTTTTCGCCCTACACACACAATATATTTCTCTATTGTCAGATTCAGAGATTCTGCCTGCTCTTTTACAACTCCTTTTCCCTGGATTCTTCCATACAGAAGATTTCCCGCAAATTTGGATCTCAGCTGCGGAACTGACCTGTTGAAATATTTCTTCAGATCCCGGATTTCCTGCTGTTTTTCCTTCCTTGCATGAATTTCCCCTGCAATCCGGGCAGCCATTGCCTTTAACTCATCATAGTCCACCGGTTTGAGAAGATATTCTTCCACACCAATGCTGATTGCTTTCTGAGCGTAGGCAAAACTGTCATATCCTGTCAGTATCACTATAACCGCATTGGGATAAATCTCATGTGCTTTTTCTGCAAAATCCAGTCCATCCATTCCCGGCATCTTCACATCTGTAAGAATCAGATCCGGTTTCGCCTGCTCCAGTTTCTCCAGCCCTTCCAATCCGTTCCTTGCAGTTGCAGATATACGGTATCCATAATCGCTCCATGGAAACGAACATAAACCATCCAGAATAATATATTCATCATCTAATATCATTACCTGCAATTCCATTATCTCTCGTCTCCCCTTTTTTTGTTATTTTCATTTACAGTTTCATCGTATTTCCTGTAAGTAACTCCGACATTACCGTTCATCGGAATTTCCAGTATTACCTGTGTTCCCTTCCCCGGTTCTGATGTAATGCTCATCCTTGCCTTGTTCTGATATACATAATCCAGTCTCTTTCTCACCGCATACACTCCCAGATGAGTATGTGTCCGCTCTGCTTCATGATCTGGCTCTTCCTCTGTCCCCATCAGTTTCTCCAACTGCTCCTGTGACATTCCAACTCCATCATCCTTTACTGTAAATACTGCCATTCCATCTGTAATTTCTCCTGAAACATAAAGGAAACAGTCCCATGTCGCATTTTCCACACCATGAACTACCGCATTTTCCACCAGTGTCTGAATAGTCATCTTCGGAATCTCTAATTCATTTAATCTCTCATCCACTTCAATATAAGATGTAAATTTATCTCCATATCTGGTTTCCTGTATGTAAAGATAATCCTGTACATATTTTATTTCCTCACGAATATAAACCATACTTCTTTTATTGCTGATACTTGCACGCATCAGACTGCTGATAGAAGTAACCATACGACAAATATTATCCTCGCCCTTCTTTCGCGCCATCCAGTTGATCGTATCCAGTACATTATAAAGAAAATGCGGATTAATCTGTGCCTGCAAAGCCTGGAATTCAATATCTTTGTTAACTGTTTCCATCTCCACAACCTGTTTTATCAGCTGCTCTATTTTCTCTATCGTCTGGTTGAAAACAGAATTCATGGCTCCAATCTCATCCCTTCTTCCTTCCGGAAGACGGACAGAAAAGTCCCCCTCCGCAAACTGCTGCATTGCTTTACTTGTACGCTTGATCGGACCGGCGATTCCCTTTGCCAGAATATCAGCAAGAAAAATACACAACATCAAACTTGCCAGAATAAGCATGATTGTCGTTTTCTGTAATCCTCTGGCTGTTTTCTGTAAGAAACTCATAGGAATCATTCCTACAACTGTAAGTCCTGTGTCAGAACTTCTCTGATATACACAGTCATAACCCTGTCCATCTGCAGTAAACAGAAAATCTCCTGTGTTACCTGATATTTTTTCTATCCAGCTTCTGTCACTGATTGTCGCATCATTCTCTGCACTCTCTATCAGAACATTTTTGTCACTGTCCAGAAGAAAAATATGTGCAGACAAAGAATCTCTGGCTGTGATCGTCATTTTTTTCAGATAGCTCAGCTTAATAGATGCTCTCAATATTCCCACAGGCTTCATAGTCAGAGAATCTTTGATCTGCTTTGCCATATACATCAGGCCTTCCTCAGAAGCATTATAATAAATACAGCGTCCTTTTGCCTGCTCCGCCAGTTCACAGGATGTCTGAGCGGTATTTTCATTAATCTCATGATTATTTGCCAGCAGATGATTTGCTCCGTTATAACCATACAGCTGGATATCATTCATATAAATACTTGTATATCCCTGCAAAAGCAGCCTTCTGATCTGCCCTGATCTTGAATAATAGGAATACAGCTCTGTGCCATCCGATTTATATGGTTCATCAGACTCCAATTCCTCCTGAACCGTATTGTTATTTGCAATATACTCAAATGAATTCCTCACCATATCAAAATAATGATCCAAATTCACCGACAACTCATTTACCACTCCCGCAGACTGCTTCCTTGTCTGTTCTGTCACAATTGAAGATGCAGACATATACTGCGAAACACTGGCAGCCAGCAAAACAACCAATGCTACCCCTAATGTACAATACAGAATTTTTCTCTGTATCGACAGATTAATATACCACTTCTTTAAATTTTTCATCTCTCTTTTCCCTTTAATGCCCCTTTATTTTTCCCGTTTTTCACTGCTGCGGTCTATTCCGGACAGCCAAAAAGCCGACACACTGCTTCCAGTCAATGTATCGGCTTTACTGCTTCATTTTATTATACAGGTATATTCCGTAACTTTTTCTGTTTTACAGATACTGACTGAATTCCACTTTCTCCTTGTTCGGACCCTCAATGGTAAAAAACTTCACACCATTTTCCCAGAATGGCAGGAAATGAATGGTATCCTGTGTGGAGTTTAAACCAGCTTCATTAATATACCGGAAAATCTCCTCAATATCTCTTACATCAAGTGCAACATGATCGATCGCTCCATGCTCCATCTTCGCCGCATGATTCTCATAAGTCTCCACTACCAGAGTTCCCAGTTTCAGAAACACAACCTTCTCATTCGCTTCCTCATTTACAGTCTCAAATGCAGTCTCAAAACCAAGTTTATGATAAAACTCCACAGTTTTATCAATGTCATTTGTCGGAATCCCGATATGCTGTACCCCTGTTGAATAATTCTTTAAATCCATGATCTTTACCTCTTTCTGCTCATCTTTGTAGCTTTTACTCATTTATTTTCATAATTTTACTTATCCAAAATATACGCAGAAAATCATTCGATTGTCAAGAGTAACAACTGATTCTTTTCACTTAACCCCTCCGCTCCCACCACCTCATCCATTTTCTCTTACACAGCCAATAGCCAGCGTGAAGCAGCATCTCTCTGCAGGTGAATTTGGAGGGGGCTTAGTAACTCTTAGGTGGGGGAAATCCGCGTTATGAAGAAAAATAGCAACCTGTCTGAGCGGAGTCTGCGACGGAGCGAGTTTTGCATTTTTCTTCATGCTTTTAGCGGATTTCCCCCACCTTAGAGTTACTTAGCCCCCGGAACTGAACCTGCAGAGAGATGCTGCTTCGCGCGTCCCTTATTGTCTGTGTACGCCCCACACCAACAAACTTCCCCCAAATACTTACAAAAACCTCTTGACTTTCAAAACAAACAGCGTTAAAATTGCTTTAGCTTTTTAAACAGCTAAACCTATAACGCATAAATTCAACGAAGGGAACCAGTAAAAACAGTCCCCCTGTCCTCAGAGAACTGCAGTCCGGTGAAATGCAGTGACAGACCTGTTTCGAATATCATCCCCGAGAAGGAAAGCCGAACCCTTGAATACAGCCATCACAGATATTGCCGTATTCACAGTAAGCTTCCCCGGCCGCCCCCCGTTACAGGAGCCGCGTATATCGGTACGTTGCAGAATCGTACTTGTTTCAAAGGTGAAACAGGGTGGTTACGGAATATCATATGTCCGTCCCTGCGTGGGGCGGACTTTTTTTATGTTATAGGAAATTACTCCATAATATTCCTATAACATAAAAAAGCCCTGACACACGAGACATACTTTCTTTTCCAGGCTGTCGATCTGAAACCGAAACACTACTTCTGTTTTTCGCAGACAACAGAATTCACCACAGATGAAAAATGTAACTAATTACATATTATAACCATTACATTCCATCTGCCTTGAATCTGCTCCAAATTCCGAAAAACAGCAGCAAATTTTTTGAGAGGAGTAGAGAGCATGAAAATCTACAAAAAAATCATGAACGCACTGGCTGCAGTAGAAAAGATCGTCCTTGTGATCTCCACACTGCTGATCCTGGTGCTGACTGTGGGAAACGTATTTTCCCGTAAAGTCATCCACCGTTCCTGGTCCTTCACAGAAGAACTTGTAGTAGCGGTATTCGTACTCATCACCCTACTGGCAGCCGCACTGGCCTGCCGCGAAGGAGAACTGGTCAGCCTGACACTGGTCACAGACCGCCTTCCAAAGAAACTGAAGAAACCATCCGTAATTCTGATCACAGTCCTGAGCATCATCTTCAGCGTCATCCTTTTCAAATACGGAATGGACAAGGTAATCACTCAGCTTCAGAATGGAAAAAGAACCTTCGTATTAAACTGGCCTGAATGGATCTTCTGGTCCTTCGTACCCATCGGTGCAGGATGCATGATCCTTCACTTCATTGAATTCTGTCTGGACTTCTGCTGCAAAACCGACAGCGCCAAAAATACCGACAACAGCACAAAAAGTAACATGAACACAATCACAACAGACAAAAAGGAGGGCAAATAAATGATCAGTGCAATCTTATTTATCTCCTTCTTCATATTCCTGATCCTGGGTGTACCCATCGGAATCTGCCTCGGACTTTCCTCCGTATGCGCAATCCTCTACTCCGGTACATCTCTGACGATCGTAGCAACCAACATGTACTCAGGAATCAGTAAATTCCTGCTCCTGGCAATCCCATTCTTCGTACTGTCAGGAAACATCATGGCAAAAGCCGGTATCTCCAAGCGACTGATCAAATTCGTTGATACCTGTGTAGGACACAAAAAAGGCGGTATCGCCATCGTATGTGTTATCGTAGCCTGCTTCTTCGGCGCCATCTCCGGTTCCGGCCCTGCAACTGTTGCAGCTCTTGGCGCCGTACTGATCCCTGCAATGGTAGAACAGGGCGGTTTCTCCGCACCATTCTCCACAGCACTGATGGCAACCTCAAGCTCCATCGCCATTGTCATCCCGCCAAGTATCGCCTTCGTTGTATATGCCTCCATCACAGGCACATCCATCGCAGATATGTTCATGGCAGGTATCGTACCAGGTCTTCTTATGGGCGTGGCACTGGTAATCGTAGTAATGCTGGAAGCAAAGAAACACAATATCAAACCATCCAGGGAAAAAGCCTCCGGCAAAGAACGCTGGGACGCTTTCAAAGATGCTTTCTGGGGATTCCTGATGCCGGTCATCATTCTGGGCGGTATCTACGGCGGTATCTTCACACCAACAGAAGCAGCAGCCGTATCCGTTGTATACGGTCTCTTCGTAGGTATGGTCATCTACCGCGAAGTTTCCATCCGCGATATGTTTGACATTCTGGTAGACTCAGCAAAGACAACCGGCGGTATTATGCTCATCGTAGCAAGTGCCTCTCTGTTCTCCTTTGTATGTACCAAATTCGGTATTGCAGATGCAGCCTCCAATTTACTTGGAAGCATCGCACACAATCAGTTTACCTTCCTGCTGATCGTAAATATCATCTTCCTGATCGCAGGATGCTTCATCGATGCAAACTCCGCTATGTACATCTTCATCCCGATCATGCTTCCTGTATGTAAGGCTCTTGGATACGATATAGTAGCATTCGGTGTTATGGCAACTGTAAACCTTGCAATCGGACAGGTAACTCCTCCTGTAGGTGTAAACCTTTTCGTAGCAATCAGCATCAAGATCAAAAAAGGTCTGGAAGTTACTCTGCAGGAGATCTCAAGGGCAGTTGTGCCAATGATCGCAGCCTGCGTTGCAGTTCTTCTGATCGTTACATACATCCCGATCACCTCCACTTTCCTTCCGAAAGCTCTTGCAAAAGAAGGCTCCTACACAGGTGATCAGTCCTCCGTTTCCTCTGACACAGCTTCCAAGGACGCAGGAGACGGCAATAACTCCTTTGACACAATCGCAGATTACAGCGACCTTGACTGGCCGGAAATGACCTGGAACTTCGCATGCTCCACTACTGAGACAAGTACATGGGCTGATGGCGGACGTAAGTTCGGTGAACTGATGGAAAAAGCCACAGGCGGCAAAGTCAAAGTCAACATTTACGCTGCTGACCAGCTTACAAACGGCAACCAGTCCGAAGGTATTCAGGCTCTGATGAATGGGGACCCGGTTCAGATCTCCATGCACTCCAACCTGATCTACTCTGCATTTGATCCACGTTTCAACGTTGTTTCTCTTCCATTCGTCTATGATTCTTACGACGATGCAGATGCAAAATTCGATGGCGAAGCAGGTGCAAAGCTGAAAGAAATCCTCAGTGAGTACGGACTCCACTGCATGGGTATTGCAGAGAACGGTTTCCGCGAAATCACAAACAGCAAACATGAGATTAAATCTGTAGACGATATGAAGAACCTGAAGGTTCGTGTAGCAGGCTCCAACCTTCTGATGGAATGCTACAAGAGATGGGGCGCTGATGCCACAAACATGAACTGGTCTGAAACTTACACAGCACTTCAGCAGAACACAGTAGAAGGTCAGGAGAATCCGCTTCCCGCTATCGACGCTGCAAGTGTTCAGGAGGTTCAGCCTTACTGCTCTATGTGGGATGCAATTTATGACTGCCTGTTCTTCTGTATCAACGAAGACATCTACAACAGTCTCACACCACAACAGCAGGAAGTTGTTGACGAGGCAGGACAGAAAGCAGTTGAATATGAGCGTTACATCAACCGTTCCGGAGATGACGAGATCAAAGAACGCTGGGCAAGCCAGAACGGTGTAACAATCACAGAAAAAGAAGACATGGACATCGACTCCTTCAAAGAAGCAGTTGACGGTATCGATGACTGGTTTGTAAACGAACTGAAGAGCCAGGGCTATGACGATGCCCAGGATCTGGTTGATCTTTTCACAAAGGATTCCTTCAATACAGTGGAAGATTACAGTGATCTGGACTGGCCGGAAACAACCTGGAACTTCGCTTGCTCCACTACTGAGACAAGTACATGGGCTGACGGCGGACGTAAGTTCGGTGAACTGATGGAAAAAGCTACAGGCGGAAAGGTTAAAGTCAATATTTATGCAGCTGACCAGCTTACAAATGGCAACCAGTCCGAAGGTATTCAGGCTCTGATGAATGGGGACCCGGTTCAGATCTCCATGCACTCCAACCTGATCTACTCTGCATTTGATCCACGTTTCAACGTTGTTTCTCTTCCATTCGTCTATGATTCTTACGACGATGCAGATGCGAAATTCGATGGCGAAGCTGGTGAAAAACTGAAAGAAATCCTTGGCGAATACGGACTCCACTGCATGGGTATCGCAGAAAACGGTTTCCGTGAACTGACTAACAGCAAACGCGAGATTAAATCTGTAGATGATATGAAGAACCTGAAGGTTCGTGTAGCAGGTTCCAACCTTCTGATGGAATGCTACAAGAGATGGGGCGCTGATGCCACCAACATGAACTGGTCAGAGACTTACACAGCACTTCAGCAGAACACGGTTGAAGGTGAGGAAAATCCGCTTCCTGCTATCGACGCAGCAAGCGTTCAGGAAGTTCAGCCTTACTGCTCCATGTGGGATGCAATTTATGACTGTCTGTTCTTCTGCATCAACCAGGATATCTACGACGGCCTCACACCACAACAGCAGGCAGTTGTTGATGAATGCGGTCAGAAGGCAGTTGAATACGAACGTTACATCAACCGTTCCAGCGACAATGAGATTAAAGAACGCTGGGAATCCAAAAACGGCGTAACCTTCACAGAGAAAGCTGATATGGATATCGATTCCTTCAAGAAAGCTGTAGACGGCGTAGACGACTGGTTCGTAAATGAGCTGAAGAGCCAGGGCTACGAAGACGGCCAGAATCTGGTTGATCTGTTTACCAAATAATCCTTACGGTTACAAAACTCCATAAAAATAAATGAACAGGGTATGAAGTTTCATCAGATTACGATGAACTTCATACCCTGTTTTGTTTTTAATAATATAGAACGTAAAGTACTTGATATCTTCTATTTTTCACGTTATACTGAACAAGTATAATTGAACAGACCCGGATGCGAAGTTTCGACCCCTGCCCTCCAGTTTCACGAAAGGAGGGTGATGCCCGATGAATACAATGGAAGTTCTTACTTTACTGTTAGTAATTTTTACGGCATTGACTTACATAGATCAACATAAAAAGAAATAAGCATCCCCCCGCTCAAAGTGAGATGCTTACTTTCTTTTTAACATTATAATTAATCACAGAGGGCAACCGGAACACGCTTCCGGTCATCTTCTAAGTAGATTATACAATGGGGCACCTGAATTTTCAAGTGCCCTTTTTGTAAAGTAAAGCGAACATTCGCAATCCGCTTCGCTACTTGCTCATGAACGCAGTCACTTCGCGACCTGCGTTCAAATCTCAGATCTTCAGGTAAGACTTGATTTTCTCCTCATGCAGTTCTTCTCCAATCACGATCAGGACCTCCTGTCCTACATGAAGCGGTCGGATTGTAATTTCATTCTTCGTAGCATTTAATTCAATCCACTGCCGTCTATCGCACTCTGCCCATGCAGATAGTCCAGAACCGTCTTCGCTGTCACTGTCTACTCTCATAAATCCCTTCATCCGGAACACACGCCCGCATTCAGAATCAGACAGAATCTTCTCAGCTACTTCCCGCAGCTCCTTCTCAGTCATCTTCACATTCATAAAGTACAGAGAAGTAAAGGCATCCTCTGCCTCAAACTCCGGTTTCCTGTAGCTTGCCATCACATATCCACAGGATGCGATTCTGTCAAAGTCCTCTTTCGACATCTCATCCCAATTCTTGTGGATAACATCAGCAGTATCCACACCATTCATTTCACAATGAAATCTCCTGCTGCAATGAACCTTCTCCAACGCCTGATTCACATGCTCAATCGTACCCTGGATTTCCTCGGGTGATGCGTCCTGGCTCTTGCTCATCACAATGCATCCGGCATCTGCCACCTCAGAAGCCAGAATGAAATCCGCCTCCTCTGACAGATCACGCTCCAGCTTAGAATCCACAATTGCAATCACATTCCCAATCTGATACCAACGGTTTAACGGCTCCTCATGAAGAATATCAAAGAACTCATCCACATCAAAAATCCCAGACGGCTCCACGATCACACGGTCATAACCGCACATACCCATAGCAATCAGTTTCGTCTTAAATCTCCTCCTGTGGCAGTCCTTATCACACCCTCCTGAGATCATCTCCAGCTCACAGTTCTCTCCCATCAGATCCTGAAGCAACATCATATCCACATTCACAGCCCCGTAATCATTCTCCAGAATTCCAATATTATTACCAGCATCCATCAGATACTGCGCATACTTCCTGATAAACGTCGTCTTCCCTGAACCAAGAAAACCAGTAATCAGATCTATCTTTACCATCGTATATCTCTCCCTTGCTGCTGCATAATTTTTCTTTTTTATCCGTAAACCGGAACTTCATCATCTGTGATCCACATACCTGTACGATCATAGCATTATAACGCAGAAAACGCAACGCCCGCAAAGAAAGACCACAATTATTCATGTTCTGAAATAATTGCAGTCTTTCTGATAGTTCCTTATGACAATTCCAGCTTACCGGTATAAAGCTGATAATAAGTTCCTTTTAACTTAATGAGATCTTCATGGTCGCCTCTTTCAATGATCTTTCCATGATCCAGTACAATGATGGCATCGCTGTTTCTGATGGTTGAAAGTCGATGGGCGATCACAAATACAGTACGGCCTTTCATCAGGTTATCCATACCTTTCTGTACGATACTCTCTGTACGGGTATCAATACTTGAAGTTGCTTCATCCAGGATCAGTACAGGCGGATTGGCTACTGCTGCTCTTGCAATGGAGAGAAGCTGGCGCTGTCCCTGGGACAGTTCCTCACCGTCTCCGCTTAACATGGTATCGTATCCTTTTGGAAGCATTTTGATAAACTGGTCTGCATGAGCCAGTCTTGCTGCCTCGTATACTTCCTCATCTGTGGCATCCAGTTTACCGTAGCGGATGTTTTCTTTAATAGTTCCTGTAAACAGGTGAGTATCCTGAAGTACGATTCCCAGAGAACGTCTCAGGTCATCCTTCTTAATCTTGGTAATATTGATTCCATCGTAACGGATCTTACCTTCCTGAATATCGTAGAAACGGTTGATCAGATTTGTGATGGTTGTCTTTCCTGCACCTGTAGAGCCTACGAAAGCAAGTTTCTGTCCCGGTTTGGCGAAGAGGCTGATGTCTTTCAGAATAACTTTATCCGGGTTATATCCGAATGTAACATCTTCGAATCGGACATCTCCTGTCAGTTCTGTATAAGTAACGGAACCATCTGCAGAATGTGGATGTTTCCATGCCCACATACCTGTTCTCTCTTTGCATTCTGTGATATTGCCGCTGGCATCCTTTCTTGCATTAACAAGTTCTACGTAACCTTCATCCTCTTCCGGCTTCTCGTCAATGAGCCTGAAGATACGTTCTGCACCTGCAAGTGCCATAACAATGGCATTAAACTGCTGTGCCACCTGCATGAATGGCTGGGTAAAGCTCTTGGTGAACTGTAAATAGGAAGCCATAACACCGAGGGTGATGCCGCCCACACCTGTTACAGAGAGAAGTCCCCCAAGTACTGCTGTCAGTACGAACTGCAGGTTACCGATGTTACCGATCACCGGTCCCATCATATTTCCGTATTTATTGGCATTTGCGGAGCTCTTGAAAAGTGCTTCATTGAGTTTGTCGAATTCTTCTTTTGATTTATCTTCGTGGTTGAAAACTTTTACCACACGCTGACCATTCATTCGTTCTTCCACGAAACCGGTCACATCTGCCAGAGATACCTGCTGACGGATGAAATATTTGCCACTGTTGGAACCAATCTTACTGGTAACCTTCAGCATAATAAAAATGATCACAACTGCCAGAATCGTAAGCAGCGGACTTAACAGTAACATGGAAATAAAGGTAACCACGATCGTAAACAGTGCCATCAGTGCCTGCGGGATCGCCTGGCTGATCATCTGTCGCAGGGTATCTGTATCGTTAGTATAAAGGCTCATGACAGATCCGTTTGTATTCTGGTCGAAGTAACGGATCGGAAGAGTCTGCATATGCTCGAACATATCATCACGGACACTCTTAAGAACACCCTGACCGATATAAACCATCATTCGGGTATAAATAAATGTGGCAATCACACCAAGTGCAAAAATACAGCCAAGGACTGCAAGTGCTTTATAGAGTTCTGCGAAATTCGGATCTGTCTGTCCGATCAGCGGGATGATAAAGTCATCCAGCAGAAATTTCAGGGACAGGGATACTGCAATACTTGCTGCGGAACTGATAAAGATGCAGATAAATACGATGATAAACTGTATCTTATGGGTTCCTGTCATATATTTCAGAAGTCTTTTGGCAGTTTGGATGGTGTTCTGATCTAATTTTTTCTTCTTATTCATCGTCTCCGCCTCCTTTGACCTGTGATTCATATACTTCTCTGTAAATATCATTTGTCTTCAGCAGTTCTTCTGAAGTACCCACACCTGCGATCTTACCGTCATCCAGTACGATGATCTGATCTGCATCTTCAATAGAAGAAACTCGCTGTGCGATAATAATCTTTGTTGTGTTCGGGATCTCCTCGCGGAAAGCCTTACGTATCAGGGCATCTGTTCTTGTATCTACTGCACTGGTAGAGTCATCCAGGATCAGGATCTTCGGTTTCTTGAGAAGAGCCCTTGCAATACACAGACGCTGCTTCTGACCGCCGGATACGTTGTTACCACCCTGAACGATCATTGTATCGTAGCCATCCGGGAACTCACTGACGAATCCATCTGCCTGGGCCAGCTTACAGACCCTCCGAACTTCTTCCTCACTGGCATGTTCATCACCCCAGCGAATATTGTCATAGATGCTTCCTGAGAACAGCACATTTTTTTGAAGTACCATGGAAACCTGGTCACGAAGTACTTCCAGATTGTAGTTGCGTACATCCACGCCTCCCACCTGGACATTACCCTTTGTGACATCATAGAGTCTGGGGATCAGCTGCACCAGGGTAGACTTTGCACTTCCGGTTCCGCCGATGATACCTACTGTCTGACCGGATTTAATATGAAGATTTACATCCTTCAGGGAAAGATTTCCTCCCTCTCCTGCATAGCTGAAATCTACATGATTAAAGTCAATGGAACCATCTGCCACATTCTTTACTGCATCAGCTTTATCCTGCATTTCAGGAACTTCATCCAGAACCCCTACAATACGGTCTGTAGATGCTTCTGCTATCATGATCATAACAAACACGAAGGTTACCATGTTCAGGGACATGAGAATCTGAAGTGCATAGACAATGATACTTGTCAGCTCACCGGTCTCCATGCCGCCGAGAACAATTCCTCTTCCGCCAATCGCAACAATGATAATGATTACAGTATATATGGCAAACATCATAACCGGTGAGTTCCATGCAACAATTTTCTCTGCTTTGGTAAACAAATCATAAACATATTTGGAAATTCCATGGAATTTCTCAATCTCATAGTCCTCTCTTACGAAAGCCTTAACTACACGTGAGGCATTTACATTCTCCTGAACGGAATTGTTCAGGTTGTCATATTCATCAAATACCTTGATGAAATGCGGATGTGCCTTTTTCGCAATAAAGATCAGTGTACCGCCAAGGACAGGAACAACTATCAGGAAAAGTATTGCGATCGGTTTGTTGATCGTCAGTGTCATAATCCATGACAGGATGATCATAAACGGTGCCCTGGCAAGAAGGCGGATACTCATCATGTATGCCTGCTGTACATTTGTGATATCAGTGGTCAGTCGTGTGACCAGACCTGATGTTGAAAAGTGGTCGATATTTTTAAAGGAAAAATCCTGCACCTTATAAAAAATATCGTGTCGTAAATTCTTCGCATATCCTGCTGCTGCAACTGCCGCCATATTTCCGGCCTGTACGCCGAAGAACAGGGAAAGCATTGCCATTGCAACAAGGATGACTCCACGCTGGATGATATAGCTCATATCTCCGTTTGCAATACCTACGTCGATAATCTTCGCCATCTCCAGAGGAATCAGAACTTCCATCAGTACTTCCAGGATTACAAGGACCGGAGCCAGTACAGACTGCTTCTTGTATTCCCGGACTGAACGTAAAAGTTTTTTATTCATCTTCGTCAATGTCCTCCTTATGTCTCGTTATTTCTGTTAAAAATCATTCCTGCTATCGCAGGATTTTTTCCGGTTTTCATACATCTGCCAGAGAACCTGTTTGCACAGTTCCACATCCTCCTTCGGAATTCCCCGGAGCATTTTGGCTTCGCCTTCTTCAATACTCTTTAAGATTGCAGGACGGATCTTCTCTGCTTTCTCTGTGGGAATGATCTGTTTCAGGCGTGCATCCTGTTTCGCACTCTCTCTGTAAATGTAACCGTTCTTCTCCATCAGCTTCAGGATCCCTGTCACTGTAGGTTTCCTGATCTGGAATTCCTCTTCAATATCTTTCTGATAGAGATCTCTGTGCATGGTTTCCAGAAGGATAAATTTCAGCACATGCTTCTGCATGGTCGTCAGATCGTCATTCTCCATCACCTCTGCCGGATTATGCCGTTTCATTGTATGGGATAAAATATGTATCAGCCTGCCTACATGCATCTCATTCAGCTTCTGTTTCATTTCCTCGTCTATCTCGCCGCACCTCCTAAAATCAGTACCCATACTATTGCAAAGCCATATAAATAGTTAGGTTGCTATCCATTAGTTGCCTAACTATTATATGGCTTTGGTTTTTTTATGTCAATACTTATTTTATGTTTCTATTTTTGTTCTATATATGATATAGTATTAACGTTGTCCAACCAATACCCGGCAACGGGAGGAGGTGATATTCTTGTCAGAAATTATTCTTTCTTTTCTTATCTCCTGTGCAGCAGGTATAATCTGCCACTATATCTGCAAATGGCTAGACGGAGATAAATAGGACAACACTAGCCTAGTGGTTGCTTGTCCACTTTGTTAAAACAAGAAGAAAGCCCTGGGAGCTGCCACTCCCAGGGCTTTCATTCTTGTTATTCTTGTCAGATTAATTATTCTTTCTTCTGCCTATTGGCATTATATCATATGCATTTTAGGAAATCAATATTCTCCTTTTAAGCAACTCAAAAATTAAATTTGCAAGGACTCTCAGAATATGTTAGAATGATTTCACTAAATAAAGCATTAAAGGATTTTCAAAAATAAAGAGGTTTCACACAAAGGAGGATTTCTATTATGTATATTACATGTCTTGACGTAGAGGGCGTACTGGTACCTGAGATCTGGATCGCATTTGCTGAAGCAAGCGGAATCCCGGAGCTGAAGAAAACCACACGTGATGAGCCGGACTATGATAAGCTGATGAACTGGAGGCTTGGTATTCTGAAGGAACATGGTCTCGGACTGAAAGAAATTCAGGATGTGATCGCAAAGATCGATCCGCTTCCGGGTGCAAAGGAATTCCTGGATGAACTTCGTTCTTTCTCTCAGGTAATTCTGATCAGCGATACTTTCACACAGTTTGCAGCACCGCTCATGGAGAAGCTTGGCAGACCTACCTTATTCTGCAACACTCTTGAAGTTGCAGACAACGGTGAGATCACAGGCTTTAAGATGAGAGTGGAACAATCCAAGTTAACTACTGTAAAGGCTTTACAGTCTATCGGATTCGATACCATTGCAAGCGGTGATTCCTACAATGACCTGGGTATGATCCAGGCAAGCAAGGCTGGATTCCTGTTCCGCAGTACAGATAAGATCAAAGCAGATTATCCGGAGATCCCGGCATATGAAGAATATGATGAACTGCTGGCTGCTATTAAGAATGCAATGAAATAAATCAGCTTTATATCAAAATATTATTGCTATTTATATTTCACATCTGGAATGGGAAATTTCATTAATATAAATATCCACAAATAATAAAATCTGCAGATAAGATATCCATTATATGATATCTCCTGCAGATTTTTTGTAATTTAACCTCATAAAGCAGTTCCTGTCCAATATTCCAATTACCAAAAAACATATAAAAGAACAGCTGCTTTATTTTTTATTCCGTCACATACGCCTTCACAAGCTCATACGTATTCTTCACTCCATCCATATGAGATCTCTCATAATTATGTGAAGCATAAACCCCAGGTCCGATCAGGCCATGTCTGATGTCATATCCTGCGCGGAGAGTTGCCTCCACATCAGATCCATAATGCGGATAAACATCGATCGCGAAATCCAGACCATGTGCTTTCGCTGTATTGACCAGTGCAGTGATCAGATTATAATTGTACGGACCGCCGGAATCTTTGGCGCAGATGGATACCATACGCTCTGTACATCCAAGATCAGCACCCACACATCCCATATCTACAGAAATCATTTCCGCTGTATCTGCCGGTACATAGCTTCCGCCATGTCCAACTTCTTCATATACTGTGAAAAGCAATGATACCTTACGATGCAGTGTAATCCCTTCGTCTTTCACTGCCTTCGCCAGTCCCAGCAGGATTGCTGCAGAAAGCTTATCATCTAGAAAACGGCTCTTGATATATCCACTCTCTGTGATCACAGTCCGCGGATCCATAGCAATGATATCTCCTACCTGGATTCCCAGTGCATCAATATCCTCTTTGTTTTCTACATTCTCATCCAGCAGGATCTCCATATTCTCTTCTGTCTGTTCCACTTTCTCATCTGCCACGTGCGCAGATGGTTCTGTATTCAGCACAACCCCTGTATAAACCCTGCCGTCTCTCGTATGAACAGTACAGTTCTCACCATCAGCAGTTCTCCACTGATGTCCGCCCAGAGTTGTAGGACGGAGGCGTCCGTTATCTTTTATGGAGCGTACCATTGCACCAAGAGTATCAATATGAGATGCCAGGACCAGCGGATTTCCCTCTCCTCCGATCGTCACGAGCACATTTCCCTTATTGGAAAGCTCCGGCTCATATCCCATTTCTTTCAGTGTTTCCATCAGATACTCTGCCGCCTTTTCCGTATAGCTGGACGGGCTTGGGATTGCAGTTAATTTCTTTAACTGTTCCCCGATAAACTCAAGATTTTTTTCCATATTTTTTTCCTCTCATCATTTCATACTTGATTAAGCGGATAAAATCATCCGCTCCGCTATTTGCTCATAACCGAATAACTGCTTCGCAGTTTGATTTGATTATATCACGGCAGAAAGAAAGCGCCCTCAGTGTTCTTCACTTCCGGCGGCATTCCATCTTACATAATATGCTCCAGCAGTTTATGTTCATATTCATTACATTCTGCGATGTCTCCAGATATCCACTCTCTGTCAGTTCCAGGATAATACTGTCTGTAGAGAGATTATGCTTCTCAAGGATTGTATGAAAATCCTCTACCAGAGCACTCTTCAGAAGCCTACTGTTCCGCCAATCTCATTAACAAGGAGATATTCATCTCCTAGAATACGGTAAACCTGCTCCCCTGTTCTGAGACTTGCACGAATACACTCCGCTACTCCACGGATGATCTGATCTCCGTAAGCAGTTCCCATTCTCTCATTTCTGATCACATTCACATCACTTACTGCTGCGAAATCCTCTATCCATATCTACAATATGTGCATGCCTGTCTTTCTGAGAATTGCTGTTTTTGATATAATCCAGGGCTTCATCCATCGTCATATTCTGGCGTTCTATGTAATTTGCCCAGTTCTCTGCATATCCCTTCTCCATCTTCAGATAGTTTCCGGAAACCTGCTTCATTCCTTCCATAGTGGAACAAAACGCATCTATCTGCATCTGCGTTTTTTCATTCCTGATATGGTCGGAATAAACCAGAGAAGACAGAACCGCCGCCAGGATCAGAAGAATATTAATAATCACCAGGATTATTCTCCCGAACCTTTTCTGACTGTTCTTTATTATATTTTTCATTATCTTTCCTCTCAGGAATCACCTTCCGGATGCTGCATTTCTCTTTATATCATAAGCAGCATCCGAAAGGTTTTCCCACGGATCTCTGCATATATTTACATCTCAAATGCCTTTTTTATACTGTCATAATGCAGAAATTTTCCATCTGCTGCAAATTCTCTGATCTGGTCAGGACTGGCAAACATATATCCGTCTGTCTCTTCAGTCTGTAAATGTAAGTCATTCTCATCAATGTCCATGATAAAACGGTACACATCTACAAAATAGTTGTCTCCTTCACCCGGGTTCTCTCTCTTATACGTAAAAAGATAACCACCTTCTGCGTTTCGGGCATCCAGTCCTGTTTCCTCTTTCACCTCACGCAGAACAGCTTCATAAGATTCCTCTCCTGCCTGTGCAGCGCCGCCGGATACTTCCCACCATCCAGGTGCCCACGCTTTCGTCATGACACGTTTAGTGATTAGAAAAGTACCATCCGGTCTGGCTACTACGCCAAGCACAGTCAGATGATACTCTCCGTCCTTCAGACACCAGTCATTTCTCTTCATGGTACGTCCTGTAGGTTTCTTATTCTCATCATAAATATCCCAAAATTCCATTTCCAGTTATCTCCCTGTAAGATTGCTATTGTAACGTTTATTTATAATCATATCATCTTATAGATTTTTATGCAAACATATACTGTAAAATTTAGTTTTTTATTTTACCTTTTTATCATAAAAAAGTGGCAGCCTGAAAACTTTACCATCTCCTGTTCTAAAACAAAAACAGCCCCTGCGGAGAGTCTTAAACTCTTCCGCACAGAGCTGTTTTTACTTTCAAAATTATGCATTTTTATGCAGGAATGCGAAACTACTTTCTCTGTCCGTTTCCAGACTCATTCCTGTCTCAGATCTTATTCCTGGGTTGTGTATCCGAAGAAGAAGTATCCAAGTGGTGTGTAATACATACCTTTGATATTATCTTTCAGCATGTATGGCTGTGTATAGAAGTACAGAGGAGCCAGTACATTGTCTTCACCGATAAGGATATCTTCTGCTGCATGGAATGCTTTCATACGCTCTGCCTGATCAGAAGTAGCTTTTGCTGCATCGATCTGTGCATCGTAATCCGGGTTAGAATACTGAGCATCGTTGTTTCCGCCGCCTGTATACCACATATCAAGGAATGTACAAGGATCATTGTAGTCACCGATCCATCCGTTACGTGCGATCTGGAAGTCACCATTCTTTCTGTTCTGAAGGAATACGTTCCAGTCCTGGTTGTCCAGGTTAACAGTTACGCCAAGTTCTTTCTGCCACATGTTCTGGAGTGCTTCAGCGATCTTTTTGTGTTTGTCATCTGTGTTGTACAGATATTCAACTGTCGGGAAACCTTCGCCGTCTGGATATCCTGCATCTGCAAGGATCTGACGTGCTTCTTCACAGTTCTTCTCATAATCATCTTCAGAAACGCTGTAATATTCACCGCCTACTGTACGGAAGTCATCTCCGCTTGCTCCGTCTGCATCATAGATACCGGATGGAACATATCCTGTTGCAGGAACTTCACCGGACTGAGTTACGTTATCTACGATGTAGTTACGATCGATTACAAGTGAGAATGCTTTACGGATTGCAGGATCAGAGAATACTTCATTTTCTGTATTGAAGCATACATAGTATGTTCCGATATAGTCAGCGATGTTAAGTTCTCCGGATGCAAGGTAAGTAGCAACTTCGTCTACAGGAAGGTTCTCGATGAAATCAAGTTCTCCGTTGTTGTATCCTTTAAGGATCGCGTTGTTGTCGTCCAGAAGTGCAAATTTAATTGTGTCCGGTCCAAGGTTCTCATAATCATAGTAGTTCTCATTCTTTTCCATAAGAATGTAGGAGTTATGAGACCATTCTTTCATCTTGTAAGGTCCGTTGCTGATATAAGTTGCAGGATCAAATGTCCAGTTCTCGCTTCCCTCTACCATATCTTTACGAACAGGGAAGGTTGCCGGGAATGCCATGATCTCTTCGAAATACGGGCAGTCATAAGTTAAATCGATCTGCAGTGTTGTATCATCTGTAGCTTTGATTCCAAGTGTGTCAGGATCCGCACTTCCGTCAGCTACCTCTGCATATCCTTTTACCATGTCGATCATGTAACAGTAGTCTGCTGCTGTTTCCGGGTTTGCCAGACGTTTCCAGGAATATTCGAAATCTCCTGCTGTTACGGCCTGTCCGTCAGACCATTTGATACCATCACGAAGATGTACAGTATAAGTTACTGTTCCGTCATCGTTTGTCTCTTTATCCCAGGATTCAGCCTGTCCTGGAACTGTAACAGCATTTCCTTCACCGTCGTCTGCCCATTTGACCAGACCTTCGAACATATGGTGGCACATGACAGAACCATCCATTGCTGTATTCAGTGCAGGGTCGATACTCTGTGGTTCAGATGCGATACAGAGATTCAGATTAAATCCGTCTGTTGATTCGCTCTCTGCTGCCATTACAGGTGCTGTAGCTGCCATGCTTGTAACCATAGCTACTGACAGAGCCAGAGACATAATTGTTTTTGCCTTTCTCATTACTTGTCCTCCTTTATTATGGTTTTCGCTGTATGAGAAGTCAGCGATTTGTATTATAAATTCCATTATACAGGAACCCAATACCTATGTTAAGCTTTTTCTTTCGGATTTTTTACTATAATTGCAACAATAATTTTGTTAATTATTTCCTATTTTTATTCTTTCTATTTATTTCAGTATTACCCACCAGTTTACATTATATTTTTTCGTATTCTGTAAGTACTCTGATAAATAGTCAGGCGAATATCCGCTTGACTGTATTATTTATCCAGCAGATGACATGCTGCCCAGTGTCCAGGTTCATGCTCTTTGAACTGTGGCATCTCCTCACGGCACTTCTGTGTCGCATATGGACATCTGGTATGGAAACGGCATCCACTCGGCGGGTTCATCGGGCTTGGCACATCTCCCTCAAGGATGATACGCTTTCTGGTACGGCTCAGCTTAGGATCCGGTACCGGAACTGCAGAAAGAAGCGTCTGTGTATATGGATGGATCGGATGACGGTTCAGCTCATAGCTCTCACCAAGTTCTACCAGAGATCCCAGATACATAACACCGACCCTGTTTGAAATATGACGCACAACAGACAAGTCATGAGCGATAAACAGGTAAGTCAGTCCCATTTCTGCCTGCATATCCTCCAGCATGTTTACAACCTGTGACTGGATAGAAACGTCCAATGCGGAAATCGGCTCATCACATACGATAAATTCCGGTTTAACGGCAAGTGCACGGGCAATGCCGACACGCTGCTGCTGTCCGCCGGAGAACTCATGAGGATAACGGTTTGCATGCTCGGTATTTAATCCTACTCTTGCAAGTAGACCTTTGATCATATCCGCACGGTCTTTTTTATTTGCAGCCAGTTTATGAATGTCGATAGCCTCTCCGATAATCTCTCCGACTGTCATACGAGGATCAAGAGATGCGGATGGATCCTGGAAAATAATCTGCATTTTCTTACGGTAAGGAAGCATGTTTACAGATTTCGCTTTGCCAAGTGGTTTGCCGTCTTTGTCCAACGGATTGTCAAAAATTGTCTGACCGTCATAGATAATCTTACCACCGGTCGGCTCATACAATCTGAGAATGGTTCTTCCCAGAGTTGTTTTACCGCATCCGGACTCTCCTACCAGTCCTAATGTCTCACCTTTCTTAATATAGAGGGAAACATCCTGAACTGCCTGAACACCTGGACCGTTTGTTCCCTTGATCGGGAAGTATTTACGTAAATTCTCTATCTCGACAAGTTTCTTTTCTTCATTTGCCATATCAGTTCTCCTCCTTGCCCATCAGTTCCTGAACACACAGCCAGCAGGCTGAACGGTGTTTCTCGCCTACTTCTACATAAGGAGGCATCTTCTTCAGACAGATCTTCATACAATGCTCACAGCGTGGTGCAAAAGGACAGCCTTCCGGCGGATTCAGCATATCGACCGGAGTACCCTCTATCGGGATCAGTCGTTCGTAACTCTCTGCATCTACACGAGGCATAGAACGCAGAAGTCCTTTTGTATACGGATGCGCAGGTTCATAGAAAATATCATCAACAGGGCCCTGTTCAACGATACGGCCTGCATACATAACGGAAACCTTATCGCAGATATCCGCAACAACACCAAGGTTATGAGTGATAAAAATGATTCCCATTTTTGTTTTCTTCTGCAGGTCTTTCATCAGGTCAAGGATCTGTGCCTGGATCGTAACATCCAGAGCTGTAGTCGGCTCATCCGCGATCAGAAGCTGCGGATGACAGATCAGACCCATGGCGATCATAACTCGCTGGCGCATACCACCGGAGAACTCATGAGGATACTGTTTCATACGCTTCTGTACATTGTTGATACCAACCATTTCCATCATTTCCATGGCACGCTTCTCAGCTTCTTCCTTGCTGATCTTTTTATCATGAGCGCGAAGTGCTTCTACTAACTGATTTCCAATGGTGTAAACCGGGTTTAAACAGGTCATCGGGTTCTGGAAGATCATCGCTACTTTACTGCCGCGGAATTCTGTCATCTGATCTTTGGTAAAAGACAGGACATCCTGTCCTTCAAAAGTAATGGAACCTCCGACAACCTTACCAGGAGACTGAAGAAGTCCCATAATAGAGTAGGCTTCCTGGCTCTTACCGGAACCGGACTCTCCTACTACTCCCATAACTTCGCCGTAGTCCAGGTCGTAGGAGATTCCTCCTACAGCCTTAACTTCACCGGCCGGTGTAAAGAAGGAGACTTTTAAGTCCTTAACTTCCAATAATTTATGTTTCTGTTCAGACATGATTCTCCTCCTCTCTTATTTCTTAAGTTTCGGGTCAAGTGCATCGCGCAGACCATCACCGAACAGGTTAAATGCAAGAATCATTACACTGAGGACTACAGACGGAACGATCAGTCTGTAAGTGTATGTATACATACCGCTTAATGCGTCTGTTGCCATAGATCCAAGGCTTGGAAGCGGTGCAGATACACCAACACCAAGATAGGAAAGGAATGACTCCAGGAAGATCGCAGACGGGATCTGCAGGCAGGTTGTTACAACGATCTGTCCGATACAGTTCGGAAGCAGATGACGACGGATGATACGTCCGCCTGAAGCACCGAGTGCTCTGGCTGCTGTTACATATTCCTGCTGTTTCAGCTGAAGTACCTGTCCACGGATGATACGGCTCATAGTTACCCAGTACAGAAGACCGAAGGCAATGAACATGGAGATAAGGTTCGGACCAAGTACATTGGCAAAGGACTTCAGCGGACCGCCGCCCGGGGAGTTGATATATTCTGTCAGGATTGGTTTCAGTGCAGTTGCGATCAGAAGTACGACCAGCATTTCAGGAACTGCATAGATCAGCTCTACGATACGCTGCATCACTGCATCGACCTTACCGCCACAGTAACCGGAGATCGCACCATATAAAGCACCAATGATCAGTACGAGAAGTGCGGCAAATACACCAACTGACATAGAAACTCGTGCACCATACATAACACGGACAAGAATATCACGTCCGTACATATCTGTTCCAAAGACATGTGGGAAAACTTTCTCGCCGGCTGCTTTACGCTCAAGTTCTTTCTTTGAATATCCGAAGATATGTTTCTTAATTCCCAGTTCCTTGCGGACTGTATCTGGGTCTGTGCTCTCTTCAGACTCACTCGCTGTATCATTCTTTGCTGCTGTTTTTGCTTTTGCGCGAAGGATTGCTTCATCTTTTTTTGTAAACTTCTCACCTTTGGCTTCCGCCTCTGCCTTAGCCTGCTCGATCATTGAATCAACATCAACAACCTCACTCTGAGTTCTGGATGCAATCTCTTCATCTACACGCTGCTGGTCTTCCAGTGTGTAATGATATGGAAACAGGTTCTCAGCGCCATCGTTAAATTCATCATATCCATATGGGATCAGAAGTGGTCCGACGAACGCAAACAGAAACAGGAATATAATAACTCCAAGTGCGACCATCGCCACAACATTCTTCTTTAATCTTCTCCAGGCATCTTTCCAGTAAGATACACTCTGGCGGTCCTGGATGAAATCTTCTTTCTCCTGACTGGAAGCCGAAGCAAAATCATCCGGTGTCAAGTCCTGAAGAAGGTTCTCAATATCCGGCTGAAGACTTACCGGACATTTCTTGATCTTCTTATTCTCTGCCATGATCAGTCTCCTCCCTTTGTCAGGCTGATTCTCGGGTCAGCTACCTTATAGAGGAGGTCTACGACCAGATTCATCAGAATAATAAATGTTGCAAGGAAAATAGTAGTTCCCATGATAACCGGATAGTCACGGTTCTGAATAGACTGTACGAAATAACGTCCCAGTCCCGGGATAGAGAATACACTCTCTACTACGAAACCACCGCATAAAGTAAAAGCAACCTGCGGTCCCAGGTAAGTAATAACCGGGATCAGGGCATTTCTTAATGCATGTTTGAAGATGATCTTCTTATTCTTAAGACCTTTTGCCCTGGCTGTCTTGATATATTCCTGGCTTAAGGAATCCAGCATAGCAGAACGGGTCTGACGTGCAGTATAGCACATCGGGTAAAATCCCAATGCAAAGCACGGAAGTATGTAGGCTCTGATCCCCTGTGACGCATCAAAAATGGACGGGAACAGATTCAGTGCTCCGTCACCTGTGAGTGTTACAAGAAGAACAGATGCAACTACGAAACTCGGCATGGAGATACCCAGAGTGCAGATAACTCTGAGGATACTGTCTGTGAGCTTACCTCTCTTAAATGCTGCGAGACATCCAAGTGGTACACCTACGATGATCGCCCATAACAGAGCGAGGGCACCTACTTTGGCAGATACCGGGAACATCTCAACGATGATATCCAGAACTGCGCGGTTTTTCTGCATCTTCAGGGACACGCCAAAGTCACCATGCAGAATATTTTTAAGATACATGAAAAGCTGAACATGAACAGGCTTATCCAGGCCATATTTTGCATTCAGCGCTGCCAGGGTTGCGGCAGATGGCGTTTTCTCGCTGAGCCACGGGCTTCCAGGCACAGCGTTCATCAGAAGAAATGTAAGGCATGCTACCAGAAAGATCGTAAGCAATGCCATTGCAAATCTCTTTAAGAAGTATTTAGCGTTAGCCATATGTTTTTCCTTTCTTCCTTATATATTGCTTTTCGCTTTGTGGAGATATTTTCGTTACTGTTCTCAGCAACATTGGAACAGTAACTGTTTTTCTGCTATTATTCGTATGTATTCTAGCTGTGCAGATATAAAGGAAATTATACCATACTTTCTCATACCATTTCAAGCTAATACTACTGGAAAATGCTTACGCTTTAATTTGTTAAATATTTATAAAAAATCTAAATTTTTCAGAAATAACATTCCGGTAAACTGGAAAATATATTTAAAATCCCTGCATCCTTGCATTGAAATTAAAACATTTATTCAGTATAATCAATATTAGCAACTGCAGCCATACAGCTACAGTCATTTAAAGGAGGAATATTATTATGGCAACATGGAAAAATCTGGACACTCTTGCTTCCTACAGTAAGCTTGCCGGTCTGAAGGGTCATGTAAATATCGCAGAGGCCATGACAGGCGAAAATGGTGCTGAACGTGTAAAGAAGTACAGCGCACCAATGGCAGCCGGCCTGGCTTATAACTATGCCGCAAAACAGGTTGACGAAACAGTCCTGAACGCACTTGCAGATCTGGCAGACGAAGCCCAGCTTATCGACAAATTTCAGGAATTATACAACGGCGCTGTGATCAATACAGGAGAGAAACGTATGGTTCTTCATCACCTTGCACGAACTCAGCTCGGTGACGCTGTAGTTGTAGACGGTGTTGACAAACGTGAATTCTACGTAGCACAGCAGAAGAAAGCCGCTGACTTCGCAAATAAAGTTCACACAGGTGAGATCACTAATGAAAACGGCGAGAAGTTCACAACAGTCGTACAGATTGGTATCGGCGGAAGTGACTTAGGTCCTCGTGCATTATATATCGCTCTTGAGAACTGGGCAAAAGCAAACAACACATTTAAAATGGAAGCAAAATTCATCAGCAACGTAGATCCTGATGATGCAGCTGCTGTCCTTGCTTCAGTAGACCTTGCTCATTCTCTGTTCATCGTTGTATCCAAATCCGGTACAACTCTTGAAACTCTGACAAACGAAGCATTCGTCAAGAACGCTCTGGTAAAAGCAGGATTAAATCCATCCAAACATATGCTTGCTGTAACAAGTGAGACATCTCCTCTGGCTAAGAGCGAGGATTATCTGACAGCAATCTTCATGGATGACTATATTGGCGGACGTTACTCTTCTGTTTCCGGTGTAGGCGGTGCGATCCTTTCCCTTGCATTCGGTCCTGAAGTATTTGCACAGATCCTTGACGGAGCTGCTGCTGAGGACAAGCTTGCTACTAATAAGAACATCCTTGAGAATCCGGATATGCTGGATGCACTGATCGGTGTTTATGAGAGAAACGTACAGGGATATCCTGCAACAGCAGTTCTCCCATACTCTCAGGCATTGAGCCGTTTCCCTGCACACTTACAGCAGTGTGACATGGAATCCAACGGTAAATCTGTAAACCGCTTCGGTGAACCTGTAGATTATGTAACAGGACCGGTTATCTTCGGTGAGCCAGGTACTAACGGACAGCATTCCTTCTATCAGTTATTACATCAGGGAACTGACATTGTTCCGCTTCAGTTCATCGGCTTCAAGAAGAGCCAGCTTGGTGTAGACGTAGATATCGAGAACAGCACAAGCCAGCAGAAACTCTGCGCGAACGTTGCTGCTCAGATCGTAGCATTTGCATGCGGTAAAAAGGATGAGAACCTGAACAAGAACTTCAAGGGCGGACGTCCTTCCAGCATCATCACAGGTGAAGAACTTACACCAGCATCTCTGGGTGCATTACTTGCTCACTTCGAGAACAAGATCATGTTCCAGGGATTCGTATGGAACTTAAACAGCTTCGACCAGGAAGGTGTTCAGCTTGGTAAAGTCCTTGCAAAACGTGTTCTTGCACATGACACTGACGGAGCACTGAAAGTATACAGTGACCTGTTAAACATCTGATTTCATCAGAAAACAAAAAATACACAAGCCAAGATTCAACCGCAAAAAGCGGTTTCAAACTATAGCACTCCTCTTCAATAATACATTCAGGAGGAGTGCTACAAGAAAGAATCCTGCCCGAAGGGCTTTGTTATGTTATAGGAACATTACGGAGTAATTTCCTGTAACATAACAAAATCATCATACAGAACTCCGATAAATATTATCAGGAAGTTCCTTATGATGATTTTTCTGTTTTCTTTTCTAATTCTCTTCTGACTTCTTAACAAACTCTGCTTTCGGCAATGGTCTGGAATAATAGAATCCCTGAATATTGTCACATTCCATCTCCTTCAGAAGTTCAACCTGATCTGCAGTCTCCACACCTTCTGCAACCACCTTCATGCCAAGTCCATGTGCCAGGATGATCACCTGCTGCACGACCATTCTTCCCTTCTGCTGGTGAATACAGTCAATCAGACTCTTATCAATCTTCAGTGTATTAAACGGTAATTCACTCAATGTGATCAGTGAAGAATATCCTGAACCAAAATCATCCATGTGCAGTGCAAATCCTGCATTTACCAGTTTCTCTGTAAAATCTCTGATCATAACATTATTCAGAGTAGCTGTTTCCGTCAGTTCAACAGGCACACAGGAAAACGGGATTCCATTCTCCTCTACAATCTTCATATAACGTTCAACAATATCGGAATGATGGATGCTTGTACGCGACAGATTTACAGAAATCGGAATCAGCTCCTGCCCCTTCTCCATCAGTTCACGCTGAAATTCGCAGACATACCGGAATATGTATTCATCCAGCTTCACGATCAGTCCGTCCTTTTCATATAGCGGGATGAAATCTCCGGGCATTACCATGGAACCATCCGGGTTGATCCATCGCACCAGTGATTCCGCTCCTGTGATCCTCTCTGTTTTTACATCATATTTCGGCTGGAAATATGCCACAAATTCTTTATTTTTAATCGCAGATTCAAATCTGTTCTCCAGCAAACGGTCCTGCATCTGCTTCTGTTTCATTTTCTCTGTATAATAGGCAATGTTACACTCATAGTTATCGCGGATACTTCTGATCGCCATAAATCCTCTGTCACAGATTACAGAAACAGGTAAAGATTTATCAATATCCTGATAAACTCCATATTTGACCATAAGATTGGGAACAGGTGCATGCTCTGCGATTTCTTCTTCTATCTTTGTCACTGTTTCCAAAGACAGATCACAGTCATCACACGTCATACATACGAACTGATCACTCCCATATCTGGATACCAGACCTGTCTTCAGCATCTTTGTATAAGCTCCTGCCAGATAGCAGAGGATTTCATCTCCTACTTTCTCCCCGTAACTGCTGTTAATCAGTTTGAAATCTCTGATATCAGCAATTACAAGATGAAATCTCTCCCCCGGTCTGGTTTTCAGAAAAGATTTTGCATGATAGAAAAACGCCTGTCTGGTATAAACTCCGGTAAGCTCATCATGTTCTACTGCAGTCAGTGCCATTACGGACTCCCTCAGCTTGATCACACTGTTGATCCTGCCCATTACAAGTTTAAAGTTATAGGGCTTCGGAATAAAATCAACTGCACCAAGATCCAGGCATTGAAGTTCTGCATCTTTTGAATTACTTCCGGTCATAACGATAACCGGTATGGTTGACAGAAATTTATCTGTGTTTCTGCGTCTAAGGAATTCAAATCCATCACACACAGGCATACAGATATCCAACAGCACTACTGATAATTCTCTGTAATGCTCGGAAAGAAGCTCCAATCCTTCTTCCCCGTTTTCTGCGAGAAAAACATCAAATTTCTCTTCCAGAAAAGAAGAGAGGATATCTCTGTTTAATTCATTATCTTCTACGACCAGGACTTTTCTTTTGGACGGTAATTCCCCCGGTTCCAACAGTTTTGCATTGTCAGAATCTTTTCTCATACTTTTTTATACCCCTCACACACAATTTCCAAAGCAAAGCATCTCCGGATATCCGCACCGGAGATGCTCAAATTATTATAGTAACCGATCTGTTATCTGCAACCGTCCAGCCATTGTGGGAATATACTATACTTAAACGTTACAGGCATACATAATGTCTACATATCTTAACTCTTTGAGTTTACATTATTTTGCATAATCTTTCAAGCCTTATTCTGCAGTTGACATGATTTTGCCACGACTTTATTATGGAAATTTCATGCTCTGATGAGCTGAGGCAAAGATATCTGACACAGGATTTCACACTCTGATGGGCTGGATTAAGATGCATTATTTACGAGGATTGCTCTATACTTTTACAATGTACGGAATTTTTATATGCTGACAGTATAAACAGAGGCAGAAATGTTTCCACAAATAATCCTGCTTCAAACATTTCTGCCTCTGTTATCCTGTCTGTAAATCTTTAAAAATAATATTCTTCTGAATAAATCCTCAGATCCTCTTTTGTCCATTCCCCACCTTCAATATGAAAGCTGTTCAATACCGGATAGTCCGCCATCAGTGACAGGATCAGATAACTTGCCTTTGAATCAAAAGCAAGACGGATATCCTCCACTGACGGACGGGATGGAGAAGACGGATGGGAATGCCAGTTTCCCAGCGGTTTCAATCCATTGGCACGCATATCCCTGATCGCATTTATCTGGTCTCTGGGATCCAGGGTGAAGTGATCTTCTGCATGATCTTTATTCTCCAGAAAATATACCTTTCGGATTTCCCTTCCCTCCCCGTTTTCCACTCCGGCCAAAAGCCCGCAGGCTTCCTCCGGAAGATGCTCTTTTGCATAATTAACGATCTCATCATAGAGATGATCTCTCATTCTTATTATAGCCATACTTTTCTCCTGTTTTGCATCAGGTTTTTCTCGTATTTACTGCTCATCTCTTGTGGCAAATCGGCCTGCTGTTTCCTCACAGACCTCCTGCTCGTAGTCGATCGGTTCCAGGATTGTCGGATGATCTCCGCATACTGCACAGTCATGAGTATCCTTCGGCAGTTTAACCTTATGGAATTCCATTGTCAGCGCATCAAAAGTCAGAAGATATCCTGTCAGAAGATCACCTACACCGATCAGATACTTGATTGCTTCCATTGCCTGTAAGGAACCGATGACACCTCCCATTGCTCCGATGACACCTGCCTGCTTACAGGTAGGAACTGCATCCTTGGGCGGCGGATTTTTGAATACGCAGCGGTAACATGGACCTTCCCCAGGTACATAGGTCATCAGCTGACCTTTAAAACGAATGATACCTGCATGGGAAAATGGTTTTTTCTCCAGTACACATGCATCATTGATCAGAAATTTTGCCGGGAAATTATCAGTTCCGTCAATAATAAAATCATATTCTCGAATCAGTTCGCGGATGTTGGATGCGTCTACGAACATCCGGTAAGTTTTTACTTCCACATCCGGATTCATGGCATTCATGGTTTCCTTTGCTGATTTTACCTTTGCTTTTCCGATATCTGCTGTGCTGTGGATGATCTGCCTCTGCAGATTGGAAAGATCTACCTCGTCCGCATCCACAATACCGATTGTTCCCACACCTGCTGCTGCCAGATACATTGCCGCAGGTGCACCAAGACCGCCTGCACCGATGATCAGTACTTTTCCTTTCAGGAGCTTCTTCTGTCCCTTTGCCCCCACTTCTTTTAAGATGATGTGACGGGAATAACGCTCGATCTGTTCATCTGTCATTGCCATTTAGCATCCACCTCCCATGAAATAAAGAAATTCTACATTGTCTCCCTCTTTTAATACGGTAGACTCTTTATCCTCTGATGCAACAAATTCTTCATTAATAGAAACGGTTACATATTCCGGCATCTCTACATTTTCCTGTGCGATCAGTTCCGGAAGTGTCAGTCCGTCTTTTACTTCTTTTTTCTCTCCTGCTACTGTGATAAACATATTTTTCTCCTTTATGCCTGCTCTCTTTTTAGAGTAATCCTTCAATCCAGCTGTTTAACTCTGCCTGTTTCAGTGCTCCTGTTTTCCGGTCTTTCGCCTGTCCGTCTTTAAAAAGGATCAACGTCGGATTTGCCTGCACTTCATACTGCTCTGCCAGCTCCACATCAAAGTTCGTATTTACTTTATATACTTTAATCTTATCCTCATAATCGTCTTCCGCATTTCCGAGAACCGGTGCCAGCTTTTTACACGCCACGCAGGAATCTGAATAAAAATCCACCAGAACCGGAAGTTTTTCCTTCAGGACTTTCTCTTCAAAATCCGTCTTGCTTACCCGTACTGCCATCAGTCTTCCACCTTTCTTACATACATGGTGTAAGTACCATCTTCATTATCGGTTAATTTCAGTACTTTATGCCCTTCTTCTTTCATGCTGCGCGGAACATTCTGCACTGGTTCGCCATCGTTCATGCGGACAGCCAGAATCTCTCCATCCTCCAGTTCTTCGATTGCTACTTTTGCCTTCACGAATGTCAGGGGGCATACTTTATCGGTAATATCAACCTCATCGGTTACTTCAAAATCTAATTCAGCCATTATGTTCTCCTTTCACTGTCCTTCATACGCATCTTTCAGCTGACTGCGGAAATCTTCTTCTCCCACACGCTGCAATGTTTTGCGGAAACGTTCACTTGGATTTGCATTTTTTTCAAAGAAATTAATTGCCGCATCTGTCACACGAAACAGTGTTTCTTTATCCGGGATCAGAGGAAGCAGTTCTTCTCCTTTATAGATATTATTTCCGAAGGTTCCTCCAAAAGATACGATATATCCCGGAGTTCCTTTCCATGCATCCACCGGACAGCTCTTTACACAGCGGCCACAATGATTACATTTCTGCGCATCCAGTTCTATTTTGCCGTCCACCATCTTCAGTGCTTCCTGTCTGCAGGCTTTCACACACACACCACAGGAAATACAGTCGTCTTCCTTATATTCGATGTTCATGCCGCCTTTGATTCCAACATCGTTTTCTTCTGCTTTCAGGCAGTTATTCTGGCATCCTGTAACACCAAATTTGAATTTATGCGGGAGTTCCCGTCCGAAATATCTCTCATCAAGCTCTTTTGCCAGTGTGTAGGTGTCGATACATCCGCTTGGACAGACCTCTGAACCCTGACAGGCTGTAACTGTACGTACACGTGGTCCACACACACCGGTTCCCACACCGCCTTTTGCCAGTGCTTCTTTTACCTCTGCCAGTTCTTCCACTTTAATAAAGGGAATCTCAATGCCCTGGCGGGAAGTCATATGTACATATCCGCGGCCGTATTTTTCTGCTACTTCTGCTACTGTCTTAATATTCTCTGCAGTCAGGTTTCCACCGACCACTGCCAGTCTCAGGGAACCGTAACCTTTCTGTTTCTGTCTCATATATCCGCCTTTTTTTAAGGCTGCATAATCTACTTTCTGTGCCATTTTTATCTCTCCTTTGTGTTTTTAGAGCGTTTTTTCAAATAATTTTTCCAGATCTGCGACTGTCCGGTATCCTTACAGCCGGTTGAATTATCGTAATACTCTCTCAGTTTCTTCTATTTCAAATATTCTGCCACTGCGGTTGCTGCATTGGCACCATCCGAAACCGCAGTTACCACCTGACGCAGTTTCTTTGTTCTTGCATCTCCTGCCACATACAGCCCTTCCAGAGCGGTTTCTCCTGTCTCCCCTGCTCTGACATAACCTGAATCATCCAGTACTGCAAATTTTTTCAGAAGATCTGTCTGTGGTACTGCTCCATAAGCAACAAATACACCGTTCACATCTATCACAGCTGCATCTTCCAGAACTACTCCGGTTACTTTCTGCTCTCCGATGATCTCTTTTACCTGATGCTCCAGTACGAAGATAACGTTTTCCTTCTCTCTCAGTTTCGCCACTGTAACAGCGGCTCCTCGGAATTCCTTTCTCCTGTGGATCACATATACTTTCTCTGCCACATCCGCCAGGTAAACAGCATCATCAAGTGCTGTATCTCCACCACCAAGAACTGCAACTGATTTACCTCTGTAAAATGATCCGTCACAGATTGCACAGTAAGAGACACCCTTTCCTGCATATTCCTGTTCTCCCGGAATATTCGCTCTTCGCGGTGTGGCTCCCGCCGCATAGATTACGGTTTTCGCTTCCACCTGCGAACCATCTGCAAATACAAGTTCAAAATCTGATGAAGCTTCTTTCTTTATCTCTGTTACTTCCTGTTCCATGAAGGATACCCCAAGCTTCACTGCATGTTCCCGGAAGTTCTCACCCAGATCATAACCGCTGATGCCCGGAAATCCCGGATAGTTATCTACCTGTCCGCTTTCTGCGATCTGTCCGGTTCCTTCATATTCTTTTTCTATCACTACGGCTGACAGATTAGCCCTCTTTGCATAGATTGCCGCACTTAAACCCGCCGGACCGCTTCCAATGATACCTACATCATATTTCATATCGTCAGTTCCTTTACACCTATTATTCCTATCGAATTAGTATGTTTTATAATAAACATAATAACACCGATAATTTCCTCTGTCAATAAATAAGATTATAAAAATTTTTTAGGATTCGTTATGGACTCAGGTTATAGCAGTTACTTAATATTCGCTGTACTAGATCCAGCTGTAATCTCCGCCGGTCAGAGCAAGGCTCAGAAGTGTGTCCATCTTCTCTACCTCTTCTTCACCCTCAATCTTCTGGATCAGTTCTGCTGTATCCAGCACATCCTCCAGTGACTCGTCCGGACCGATCTCATAGTCGATTTCAGCCTCACAGTCCGGGCATGGAATCCTCTTCATCGTCTGCATAGACAGAAAACGGTTGCCGCATTTTTTACATTCATAATATCCGCACTCTTTCGTGCCGTCTGGTACATAATACATTTTTTAATTTTCTCCTTTTTTTGTTTATATGATTAGTTTTTATATGATTGGTCTTCTGATGACAAAGAGCTGCCGGTTTTGATGATTCCCGGACAGCCCTTTATTCAACCTTCTGTACATCTAATTTTCTGCTTTTTCTTTTCTGAGCAGCTCTGTATATTCTGCTTCCCTCATAGGTCTGGCATAGAAATATCCCTGAGCCTTGTTACAGCCGAACCCCTGAAGCATTACCTTCTGCTGTTCGGTCTCCACACCTTCCGCAATAATAGAAAGCTTCATATGATTTCCCATAGTAATGATCATGTGCAGGATTTCTTCTGCTCTTCCATAAGGATCTGCTGCACTTAAGAAACGCATATCCAGTTTGATCTCATCAACAGGAGCTTCTTTCAGCATATTCAGGGAAGAATATCCACTTCCAAAATCATCCATCAGAATACGGAATCCTCCCTGGCGAAGCTTCTCCACAACTGAAAAGATCATTTCCGAGTCAGTGGCATACGCAGTTTCTGTTATCTCCAGTTCCAGATATTTTCTCGGAATCTGATAGCGTTCTGCTATTTCGCAAAGGGTCTGAAACAGGTTCGGATTATAGAATCCAACCCTGGACAGATTTACGGACACAGGATGCAGAGGAATACCCTCATCCATACATTTCTTCAGGAAAATACAGGTCTCTTCATAAATATAGAGATCTACTTTTGCAATGTATCCGTTTTTCTCCAGTACAGGAATGAAGATTCCCGGAGGAAGCAGTCCCTTTTCCGGATGTTCCCAACGAACCAACGCTTCCGCTCCGATGACACGGTCAGTACACATATCATACTTTGGCTGAAAGAATGCCTTAAACTGCTTTTCCTTAAGGGCATCATCCAGCTCATTAATGATCATCTGCTCCTGGATCAGTTTCTTTCTGTGTGTATCATCATATACAGCAACCTGAATCATATGATTCTTCTTAATGCTATCCGCCGCCAGATGAGCCCGGTCACACATGATTCTCAGACTCTTTGATCTGTCTCGTATCTCATAAATCCCGGCAGAAATCTCTACTGTAGTCTTCAGATAATAATCTCTGATCCGATTACAGAAATGATTTATCTTTGCCTGTATCCTGTCCTCATTATCCAAAGTCAGGATTACAAAATGGTCTGCCTCATATCTGCAACTGACAATATCTATCCTGCCAAAAATTTTCTCCAGCTCCAGACCGATAAACTTCAGGAACCCGTCACCTGCATCCTCTCCAAACAGATCATTGACAAGCTTAAAATTCTCAATATTGATATAGACAATTCTGGCATCTGCCTCCGAATGCTTCTCCAGAAATTCCCTGCTTCTCCGGTAAAATCCTTCTTTATTAAGAAGCCCGGTCAGTTCATCCGTCTCCATCCTGCAACGATATGCTTCCTGCGCCGCAGCTTCCACCTGCATCTGTGTCCTGTGTCTGTTATTAACAATCACAAGTATAGTCAATGCCACCAGAAAAATCAGGATACATACGATCTGATATCTGTATTTCTCCATAAATTCCCATATGGAAAAAGATTTCTGCAGATTTATGGAATACTGCCTGATAATATTCTCCTCATCCTGACTGCTCAGGCTTCCGATGCTCTTATTGATCACAGAAACAAGATCGGGGTCTGTATTGTCCCCGTATATCATACAGGTCTCTGCTTTGGTAAAAACAATTCCCGACAATGCAAGATCACGATACTTTTCATCCTGCAGATAATAAGATGCTGCGTAACTGTCCATAATGGCCATATCTGCCTTTTTATTTACCACCGCATCCAAAACTGTCCGGGGTGAATCACAGTAAATCGCTTTATATGGGAACTCCCCTTCCGGTCTCAGACTTTTATATTTCTCAAATATACTGTTCATAGAGACAGTCAACGTCTCCAGAGTATTGATATCTTCTCCACGTTCTGCTACTATCTGAAATTCTCTCGTGAAAAATCCACCTGTAAGATGAACTTCAGGTTCATCGATCATTTCCTGACAGGCGGTAATTCCGGCTATAAAATCATACTTTCCACTCTGCGCAGCCTCTATAGGATCGGTATCCGGAGAAAGACTTTCAAACTCAAAAGGTATCCCGCTGATTTCACTGAATTTCTTCAGCAACGCTATATAGATTCCGTCCAGCTTTCCTGTTTCTTTATCTGTATATATCAGTGGCGGTTGATCACCAATACATCCTATCTTTATGGGTGCACTGACGTTTTTGATATATTCTGTCTCTTCCCGGGTCAGAAGAGGTCTTGAATTTCTGTTTTTGTCCATAACATACTGTTCTGTAAGATTTTCTGTAAGATCTGGCACTTCTGCTTTAAGCTGCTCAAGAGCATTGTTTACCGCACTTATGACCTCTGTATTTCCCTTTGTTGTCATGATATACATAGGTGCAGCCCCGAATTTGTCCACAATCTTAAGTGAATCATGTTTGGAGATACTTCCCGTCAAGATCATATCCACTTTCTTCTGCTCAAGAGCCTCTATCTGATCCTGTTCAGATTCATAGTACTCCTCCGGACAGTGAAAATTTTTCTCATCCTGACGCTGCTCAAACTCTTCATTCTGATAGCTGTCTCTCAGCAGACCTACTTTTTTGCCATTCATATGCTCATAATCCTGAAAATAAATATCTCCATTATCCTCAGATGTATACAGCACCGCCTGCTCTGTGCCAACAGGCATACAGGAGAAATCATAATCCTTCTCCCTGGCCTCTGTTTTCTGCGCATTGCAGATCAGGTCTACCTTTCCGGATTTCAGATCTGCCAGCTGATTTTCCCATGATTCATTGATATATTCATATCTCCAGCCGGTATACTGAGATATTTTATTCAGATATTCCACTCCATATCCCTTGTATACTCCACTGCTGCTTTTATTAATAAAGTCTGCGTCCTCACGATACGCCACCCGTATTGTCTTTGTCCCGCCGTACGACTGTGCCTGAACCGGAACGATTACTCCCAGAAGCAAGGTAAACAGCAGAACGAACAACATTACATTTCTCTTCTTACCACTCATCTATCGTACCTCTCTCTTGAGTGATTATAACATAATATTCTCCAAAAAGGTATCTTTATAATGCTCGCTCAAACATTTCCCCTTACAGAATCAATTAAGCGCTTACATACAAACTAAAAACAAAGAGACCGGAAATGCCCTGTTTTCAAGGCTTTCCAGTCTCTAAATGTGCCAAATTTTTTATTCAAACTCGATTTCGGCAACTATATATTGTGTCTAACCAAATTGTAAACATCTATATTTGGTACAATTATTCTTAAAATTCTACATATTCTTTGTCGTTTTTGGACTTTTTGCAAGCATTTTGCAATCATTACTATTTCAATATTAATATGTTCCAGCATTACTAATAGCATCTTCTATTAGTTGTTCTATATTATTTTTAATGTCATCGTACACATATGTACTTGTTAAATGAAATGATTCATAACATTCAACATATTTTGATAAACGTTCTTTATTTTTTCCTATCAAAATATTATAAAACGGATTGCTCCCCTTTGTTGTTTGATTTCCATTCTTATCCTTCAATCCATGTATATATATACCTACAATCCCCTTGTTTAGCTCATATGCCTTTTCAATTTCATAATTTATCCACTTTCTTCCTGATGTAGTTGCCCCAATTAACACCACCAAACAAGAACGCTTTGCCATCTGATTATCAATCCACTCTCTAATCTTTGCATCTGTCTTTTCTTTTACTTCTTCCCAGTCATTATCAGAAAAAGTGGAGGAATTATCTACTTTTCCCATATTTCTAACCTGACTTGCTCTCCAAGCATCCTTATTGTACTCAAAACTAAAAAACACCTGTCTCTTTGCCATAATTCTACTACCTCCTTAGAAGCTTTATTAATTTAACTATATTTGACACAATTTCATCATTTGACATTTTTGTATTAAGACTCTGAAATGTCTTTCTTACCTCATCATTTACTTTACCATAATATTCTTCAATATTCAAATTGATCTGCTCCCACAATTTTTGAGCCATATAACCTGTACATCCAACTGGAATTACAATATGTTTAGCATCAATTGCTATATCAAATTCCGTTTTTACGCCATTTGCCTCTACTATATTATCATCTTGTTTTTTATTGCCGAATATATAAAGAGAAATTCCTGCGCGTGAAATCATATCTTCTCTATACTGTTGCCATAACACTCTTGCCTCTTTACCTTGTGGAAATGGTCTTAACAATAACCTTTGATTATTTATTCTGGTATTATGCATATATATTTCTTCAAGTGCACCTGTAATAACAGCGCTTCCTACGCCAACCCCAAATCCAGATATTATATTAAATTCATCTTGAATTAATCTCGCACTTAATAATTTAATCAAATTTTCGGCTTCTTCCTTCGTAAATACACCATACTCTTCTGCACTCCCAGAGATAAAAATATTGTTTTGATTTAATCTTCTCTCTATTTCCTGAAGTATTTCTGTAATTTCTGAAAAATCATCTATCACAAGAGCACTTATTCTATATCTCTTTAAATCTTCTAGAAAAAGGTCATTTCTTCTTTTTGCATAATCATAATCTGCATCTGATTCATAATCTTTTCTATCAATTGATTTCATAATAGCATAATGTTGTCTTGGATTTTCCTCATAATCAACTCTTATACGACTCAAAATATAATCCAAGTTGGGATCTTGAAAACTAAACCCTACAAATAAAAAAGTTTTAGATATTAAATCACCTGTTAAAGCAGACAAAAATTGTTTATGTGCTTTATAATATCTTTCATAATCATCTTTAATCAATATTGCATCATTAGGGTTATTTTTATCACCATGCATTTTATATAAAATGCATTCTCTATTCGCTAATGTATTTGACAAATGTTCATTTCTACTTTTTACATCCACTATTTTTTGCACATTATCAAATGCCTTTTCAATCAAATCGTCATAATTCGTTGTCCAAATCACACCAATTGGCAATCTTGCAAGAATTCTATGATTTTGAGTTGGTTCTTTTTGCTTTGAAAATTCTTCAAAAATAACATCATTAATTATCCCTCGATTTTGATGTTTATTATAGCAATATTGTGCCAATGCAACTAAATCATGCTCTTTTTCAACCTCAAGCCCTAATTCTGAAGCAATAGATTCTAACAATGTTTTCCAATCAACGTAACCAGATTCTTTTGAAAAGCCTGCTCCAGCAAAAAAGGCCGCATTGTTATTTCTTATTTCTTTAACATACTTATTTATAAAAGCATTTATTTCACTATTCATTTCTATCCCTCCAATCATTTCTTAAGCCATTTTTCAAGTGGAACTATTGTTCGACCATTTTCTGTATCCGTACATACATAAAAGCCTTCTTTTATTACAGTCCCATTCGAATATCTTTCACTCCCATAGTAATATGCAATATGTGGATAAATCCGCATGTATTCATTACCTTTATAATCGTAATCGTTAGTCTTATCTGGCTTAATTGGAAAAAGTGCAATATTATCTGTATCAAATTTTTGAGCATCGCCATACCCAAGTTCCCAATTACACCATTTAGACTCTACTGCCCCATTAGTTGCTAATAAGATAAATTTATTACATCTATTTATCCTTTGTTTTATTTTACTTGCCGTTTCACCAGATGTTTTTTTCGGCATTGATTTATCCAAACTGTCAATGTATGCCTTAATATTGTACTTTCTTTCTAGAAGTCCTATCAATCCTTTTGTTTCATCTAAATCATCATGCTTGTGCGAAATAAATACAGTAGTTTTTGTAGAGCCATCGAAATTATATTTGGGAATAATATCTTGTGCTGATTCAGTTAAACTTTCCACTCTATATCCATCAAATATCGTTTTATCAAATATATCTTTAGCCATTTAATCATCTACTCCTCTAAATTCCTATTAATCTTATCAATCCACCCACTGTCATCACTCTCAAACAGCTTTATGAACTTTCCAAAATTACTGCTACCAGTAACAGAATCATCTGAATCCAAATCTTTCACTCGTCGACTCATATCTTTATAATTCTCCACAGTAACGTATTCCATAACCTCTTCAATCTGGTCTGCTCTTCCTTTGTAATTTTCAACTCTGGTATATTTTTTAATCAAAGGAGCGTTTACCGGTTTAGCAGGAGATTTCAAATTTTCATCTGTCCAATGCTTAGATATAATCTGCATCGTACAAGGATTACCAAACATAATCACTTCATTCGCTGCACTATCCACACCATGAAACTCATTAATTTTACGTTTAATGTCCTCATACTGCTCATGTGGTTTCTTTTCCGTATCACAGAACACCAGCACAAGTTTATCTGCTCCATTTTGATATCGATCCTGATACCTCGCCGGGATATTTCCATTTCCACCGGCATTTACCAATGAAATATCATATTGCTCGTTCCATACTTTTAAATTTTTTAATCGATTCAGATACTCATATTCCTCATTACCTTCACAGATAATACAAATTTTATGGTTATCAAAAAACCTAGGGAGCTTATTTGGCATCGGCATCATCCCCCTTTACACCGCTTTTAATGCTAAGCAAAGAGTTAATCAATTCTGGATCAGGTAAAGCGCCAAGTGCACCTTTCCTATATTTTTCCATAACATCTGTCGTATCTCTCACTCCCTGCTGTGCAGTAAAATCAGCAAGAGAATATACATACACACCTTCTTCATCCTTATGAACAAACCAAATCTGCTCCTTTCGGAACATTCTCTTGCAATCCATAAGATTTATATCATGTACTGTAAATATCATCTGTGCACTTGTATTCAATTCATTATTAAACATAGCAACAATTGCCCTGGTAAGCTTAAAATGAATACTGCTATCCAACTCATCCACGACTAAAATCCTGCCTTGTTCAAGTGCTTCAATTACATAGCTGGCAATAGCTGCAATCTTCTTTGTTCCTGTGGAGTCAAACATCATACTTGGCACATGGACTCCCTTATAAGTAGAAACCAATCTGATTTGATCCATAATGTTCTCTGGAATATCAAGCACTTTCTCATCTGGCTTCTCGTCACCTTCACCAGTTTTCAGCTGTATCTTATCCATATCCACATATTCAAAATTATCCATATATAAGTCAGCATTTTTTATGAACTCAACAACCTTTTGCTGTAACTGATTCTTATTCTTCATAAGTTCAATCGTGTGCTGCATAGGTATGTTATTCATATTGATGATATCAATTTTTTCTGCAAATCCGACAAGAATCTGCTTCATCTCATTGATATGTTCGAATTTACTTGTATCTACCACATAGCATAGCAAATTATTCTTCGATACAACTGAAATCATATTCTGAACAGATTCATCAATACACTCATATATTTCACTAACAGTATCTTTTTTTAACCAACAAACTTCCTTTTCGTTGTTGTACTGATCTTTAAATATCTCCGAAAATGACTCATATATATATTCTTCTTTTTCTGCGTCGTACTTAAAATCATAAGAGAACTTTCTTCCAGATGCCATAAATGTAACACCTAACTCGCATACATCACTATCAGTAAAAATATTCGGCATCAGTCCATTCTTCTTATTTAAAAGTACATTTCTTATTGCCCTAATGCACTTGATTAGACATGTTTTACCGGCATTGTTTGGTCCATATATTCCTATCGTTTTAAGGACATTAAAATTATTCTCTTTGTGAACATTTGCTCCAAATTTTTTATTTCGCATATCTGCTTTCATTGAAAATATAATATCATCCTCAAATGCATAACAGTTTTTTGCTCTTACCTCTATAATCATGGCTCATTCCTCCAAGTCACTTTTTCTATTTACTTATCATTATTATATCATCAAATATTTTTTATGCAACTTTTTTTCATGAAAAATATTCAATTTTATAAATTTAACAATATATCATACAGCAAAAAGGCAGCCTTTCGACTGCCCCAAATCACACATACACCACCTCTCTCACCACAACCGCCTCCGCACAAGCAATAATATTATTCATCTTCCCTACCCACAGCATCTGATTCTCAGCTTTTAACTGCTCTGTCACGTCTTGTTTCTCCTTCATCTTTTCCACAATCCTATCCAGCATCTCATGGCATTCCTCATCAATATCATGCAGATATTCATTCAACTTTCCTTCAAGCAACAGCTCCATATAATATCCATGTCTGAACTCCTTCAGATACTCACATCTCATATGTCCAAACTTTCCGATATTATAATTTGTTCCCTCTGGCAACTGTAAATCCGGATAATAAATATCATCCTCGCCCAGCACATAAGTAATACCGTTTTCTACAATAACTTTCTCCAATTTTTCCATAACTTTCATCCACCTTTCTGCGGTATTTCCTGCACCTCAACATCAATAATAGCCTCTGGCTCTTTTACAACCTTTCACATACGCTCTGATTCCGACATATACTGCCTGAACCAATAACAATAAAACAACAAGATTCAGTTTTACAAAAGCCTTTATCCAATCCCCAAAATACACAACTAAAGCTACACTTGTTACCGCCTCTCCAACGCTAATCACATCCCAACAATTCTCTCGATACACCTTCGTAACTTTCTTTTCTCCAATCACCATCAGTACACCTACAGCAACTGCCGCTCCAACAATTACAATAATAAACAGTAGCCAATGTGCAACAATCGCCATCGTCTCATTTGGTATCCTGTCTCCCGCCTGTGCCAACGCATTTCCTACATCGACAATCCATTTACCAGACTGGCAAATACCATTCCATACTGTATCAACAAATACAGTAAAATCACCTAAAAATGTTTCCGACCGTATTGCCGCAAATATTGTCGTCACAATTACATACCACCATAACACAACAATCATTGTATCAAATTCAACAGTCTTTGCCTTATACTTCTTTTCCAGTCCATTCCTTTGATGCTCATACCGTTCTTTCGCTTGCTGATACGCTCTACGGTCGCAATTCCGACACCTTTCGTAGAGTACCGGCTTTTCAACCGGTATCTCCACTTAGTCAGCCATGTGTTCAGCTTCACTCTCGGCTTTACATCCTCTGTATACAGCTTCCAGAATTTCCCAAATGTCATATCCAGATTGTTTTCCTGCCGAATCTTATAGTTCCGTTCATAATCAAGGGCTTCCCTCTTCGTTGCAAAGCCCCTTTTCTTTATCTGTTTATTTTCCCCGGTCCAGTCCTTACAATAGAATTTGACGAACCAGGTACCTGTCTTATTATCTTTATAAGCTGGCATATTCATCATCTCCTTTTCATTACACACGCAAAAACAGGTGCATAAGCCATACGAACTTTTGCACCTGCTGCGCTCATTCTCTTTATCTGTCAACATACTTCAAAACCTGTAGAAATACCGAAAGCTCCTACCAGCTCCCGATATTCCCTTAATATCAGCCTGCATCACTCATTCCATAGAATCGTTCTTCAAAATACTTTCTGTTTACTCTTCCACGAATTGCGATATAGCCTTTCTTTACCATTTCGTCATTCAGTTCCCGCATAAGCTTATATGCTACTGACTTGGAAATCCCAAGAATTCCCATGATATCTTCCACTTTTAAAAACTTTTCGTTCATGCCTTTCACCACCTTTCCTTAATAAAATGTTGTTTCGGCGTTTCTCCATACCAGTTCTGCTAATGTCACAACCAGCCTCATTACCTGAGATAATCTCCTGTAATACCGCCCGCTCCTGCTCGAGGTACTCGGTCCACTTAGGGGAGTGTCTACACTCGCTCGCTTCACATTTAATTCTATAAATGACTTTCATACGAAGGTCATGGCAAATGCCTGTTAGATTTCTGATACCGCTCATTCAGTTGTTTTTTAATACTATATTGTATAGATAAACGAATTATGATTATTCTATACACTATGGTATTGAATTGTCAAGAACTTTTTCTAATATTTTCGTATAGAAAAACTTCCCTTTTTATTTTTTTCGTGTTATACTGTGTTCAAAAGTCCATACAGAACCACAAAATGGAGGTAACTACACTATGACAATAGGTGAAAGAATAAAGAAAATACGGGTGTTCCGTAAAATGACAATGGATGATCTAGGCGGTGCTCTTGGCTTTGAAGGAAAAAATATGTCAGTCCGTATATCACAATACGAAACTGGTGCACGTATTCCCGGCGAAGATATGATTTTGAAGCTCGCCGATGCACTGCACTGCAATTACAAAGCTATCTCTGATTATAGCCTTGGTGCTGCAGAGGATATTATAGAAACACTTTTCTGGCTTGAAGAAAGTGCAGCTTCACTTCCAGCAAGAGGAAAAGGTACCAGATTTCCTGAGTACACTGCTCCCGGCAATCTGATTCACTTAACTGCAATGACTCCGGCAAAGCCATCGGAAACAGCCAGACCAACTTATAACGAAGATGATTATGACTGTGCAGGTGCACCTGTTGCATTAACTTTTGAATATGGATTGGTAAATGATTTCCTTTCAGAATGGTGTGAAATGAAAACGAAATTAAATAACGGAGAGATTTCTCCAAATGAATATTTTGAGTGGAAAATAACATGGCCTCATGCTATGAATTAAGGAGATTTATTATGATTGAACAACTACTTGGTACAGCTCTTTTATGTTGCATTATTACAGCTTTCTTTTACTGCTTATTCTATAAAATAGCATGTAAATCTAATATTAATGATTTCGAAGCGGATTCCCCATATATAGGCGATTATGCATCTAGCATTATTGTTTTTCTAGCAATTTCTTCATTAACATTATTAATTGTCGTATATTTCTACATTACTATTTCACCAAAGCTACCTAAATTTCTGAATGATAGTGGTTTTACTTTTGCCTTTTTACAATTAGGAGCAGGTTTTTTTATACGACTACTACATAAAATTTTCTTCTTTACCATAGTCAAAATAACCAAATCAACTTCATATCACAAACTTACCTCTTCAGAAATATCTTGGACTTGGTTAATTCTTTGTTTTATTTATGGGATTGTTTTTCTTATTAACAAAGAATGTACTATTGCATTTACTTATTTTGTAATAGATATCAGCTATTTCTTTTGGCTTGATTCCAGTTGTTCATCAATTATTGAAAAATTATCAAGTATAAAAAAGCTATCTAAATCATATTGGTATGTTATCATCTTTATCGGATTAACCGCCTTTATAATATTAAGATACCATTCAAAAGCTCAAATATTTTTTGCCTTTATTGGATTGTTAATTGGAATAATTTTAAGCATCATAGCTATGCAATATTCTCTAAAAAGACATTGTAAAAAAATAGATGACCATTCTCATAGCAGCTCACTTTAGTACCATTTTAGTACCACAAGACAAAAAACAAGCTCGCAAATGCCCATTTTACTCAATGTCATTAACTTTAGCAAAAAGCAGAAATCGTAAGTATTTATAAAACTATGATTCCTGCTTTTTGTTTTTTTATATGGGCATACTTATCCCCTTCTCTTTGTACTCGTATTTTCTAGATTAGTATGCTCTTTTATGAGTATTTGAATATTTCCCTGCTAACCGCCCTTTCGTTCTGGTATAATGCCGATCAGGACGAATAGGAACCAGATTCTTACTGATGTCTTCATATATTTGCTGAAATAATATATTTTTCTTTTGATCATCCGTTTCAAGAAGTATATAAATCAGATCGTTTTTTAAGATTCCAATACTAACTGTCTGATTGATCATCATTTTATGTTTTCTGTTTGTTTCCTTCTGATCCAGTTCACGCTCTGCGTCTAATATGATATCTTCGACTAAATTGCTCAGATATATGGTGCTGTATATATCTTGTAATAACAGAATAGGTTTTGTACCTGTAAAATTTTCTAACTGCAACCGATTCTTTAGTGTTTCATACGCAGTCTCTATTCCCCACCTCATATGATATAATTCTTTTATTTCTTCTGTATGAAATTCCGTTTGTGAAAGATTTGTAGCTAAAACTTCCAGATTTCCATTTTCTAATAGGATTTTTACCATACGCAATGAAATTTCACCCAGTTCTTTCATACGTTCTCCATCCGGCGTCCCTTCGTAATGTCTGATTCTTGATTTATCAAGTTTTATTTTAACCAGCTGATCATTTTCTGTTAAACTGCTTTGCTCTTTTTTATAATCACTGCTTTTTAAACGTACGATAAACTTAAGATCCTTATCCATCATATGTATAAACGCTGGCGTAGAAGGATAGCCTCTGTCCATGATAATAATATAGGGAATGTTGCCTATTGTTTCCGGTATTCGTTCCATCTGTTTTTCGGCCAGGCGCATTTCATCAAATTTCACCTTATTACAGTCACTTTCCAGTATCATACGATTCATTACATCATAAATACAGCCTAATCCTATTTGTGCTTGGGGTTTTGTGTTTTTTCGGCTTGCAGAACCATACAGTTTCAGTGTTTCAGTAGTGGTAGGAATATTAATATCTGAGCCGTCAGCAGCTAATATTAAATGATTTTTGTAAGTTGAAAAGGTGGAATCTGCATAAAAGTTACGGTTATGATATTTATACAATTCCAAAAAAGCATCTGGATTAAGTTTCATACGCTGTTTCAGATATCCTGGTTTTGAAA